>Ga0256842_1000355_pt1 | contig 40100 bp, 34 predicted proteins | sample 4559240metaG_FD_185973 | JGI IMG/M metagenome (GOLD analysis project Ga0256842, IMG submission 185973) | Hydrothermal vent microbial communities from Guaymas Basin, Mexico - 4559-240 | ecosystem: Environmental > Aquatic > Marine > Hydrothermal vents | place: Mexico: Guaymas Basin | collected...
GAATGCTTTTTTTAAGATCATCAGGGATCAATTTTTTATACCGGTCAACAAATCTTACCAATATATCGTGGACATATAGGTTAAAGTCATGTTCAACCTTTAATGGGTCTGCCCTTACAGCAGAGAAATTAAATCTAATAACCAGAAAACTTCCCTGGAGCTCAGTTGGATTTTTTCCGATCCATGTGTTTTTAAAAAATTCCTGAAACCTGTGTTTTCTGTTTATGTCATAATAGAGTTCTAAGGTGGATATTAAAAGGGATTTTCCAAAGCGTCTTGGTCTTAAAACAACAATGTGCCTGCCAGCGTTTTCAAGTACAGGGATAAAGTGTGTTTTATCAACATAATAGTATTTATCAGATAAGACCTCAGCGGCATCAGCTATACCATAGGGAATTTTTTTAGGTGGTTGAGTCATAAAAAGGCTCCTCATCCTTTAATTGAATTTTATGGCCTATAAAAATCTCACATAACAGGAATTTATGAAGAAGCTAGTTGATTTTTATTTTTTATTTCATTTAAAAAATCCTGTAATGAACGTTCACATTTTTTTGAAAAGTTTGTGAAGTGTTCTCCTAAAATGGCCAATTCTACTGCCACTGGGATTGATTTAAATCTTGTAAAAAGAGTTTTAAAGAGAAGTTTCCAATAATAGATACTTGATCTTGAGAACAATCCAATTTTAAATATACTCTTTATAAAGGCGATAAAGTCTTCTTTTTTTAGTTTAACCTTTGTCTTTGGATTATAATTTTTTAGGAATACATCTATTCTCTTGTAATAATTTTTTGGAGAATATATTGTTTTTATAATATTGTTATATCCCTGTATAAGTTTTTCTAATCCCATTTTTGGATAAAAGTTTATATCTGCAGAGGTATTATCTCCAATTGGATCTCTAAATAGTCTATTTTCTGCTTTTAGTCTATAATACAATCTAGTTTTTGGGGCAGCTACTAACATTCCAACCATTGCGGTTACTATTCCGGTTTTCTGAATAAATCGTATCTGCTTGCTAAATATAGATTCATCATCACTGTCAAATCCAACAATAAAACCAGACATAACTTGCATACCATGTCTATGTATAGTATCCACTACTTCAGTTAGATCTTTTTTTGTATTTTGCAATTTATTACATTCTTTGAGACTATCTAAGGACGGAGATTCAATGCCAAGAAAAACTTTATTAAAATTAGCAGCACACATAAGATCCATGAGCTCTTCATCATCAGCAAGATTTACACTGGCTTCAGTAAAAAAAGTAAAAGGATAATTATGTTCTTTTTGCCATTTAATTACTTCAGGTAACATTTTTTTAACTTTGTGTTTATTGCCTATAAAATTATCGTCAACTATAAATACTCCCCCTCTCCATCCAATATTGTAAAGTGCCTCAAGTTCTTGCACCATCTGCTGGGGTGTTTTGGTTCTGGGCCTTCTTCCAAACAAGGTGATAATATCACAAAATTCACAATTAAAGGGACATCCCCTTGAATATTGGACACACATAGAGGCATATTTTGAAATATCAATAAGATGCCAGGAAGGTAGAGGAGTTTTGGTAATGTCTGGTTTTTGTTCTGATCTATAGATACCTTTTTGAGCCCCATTTTTAAAGTCTTCTAGGAACTTAGGGATGGTCAATTCTCCTTCATCTAAAATTAGGTAATCAACATCTTTAAATTTTTCAGGTTCAGAGGTAAATGCTGGACCTCCTGCAGCCACTTTTACACCATATTCCTTACATTTAGCAATTACCTCTCTGGCACTCTTAGATTGAATCATCATAGCGCTTATCATCACCAAATCAGCATTTTTTATGTGTTTATCCTTTAGTTTTTCCACATTTAGATCAATCAATTTGAGGTCCCATGACTTTGGTAGCATTGAAGCAATGGTGATCAGTCCCAGCGGTGGAAATGCCGCCTTTTTAGAAATGAATTTTAATGCGTCTCTAAAGCTCCAAAAGGTGTCAGGATATCTTGGATATATTAAAAGGACGTTCATATTTTACCTCCATATTTTTTATTTAAGGCGTGGTTAGAGTTTTTTCTTTTTTTTTCTACTAGTTATACAGTAGGTTAGAATCAAACTTCCCAATTTTGTCAAGCTTTTTGCTGACTAGATTTCCATGTTGTGTGTTCTGTTTTAATTTTAATTTTTTTCTTTATCTCTTAAGAAATCGGTCAAATTATCAGGCAAACTCTTTACGTATAAATCCCTTTGAGGGAAAGGGATTTCTATGTTTGCTTGTTTTAGTCTTTTAAAGAGTGCATAATAATAATCACTATGTATCCCGGTTTTTATATCACTTAACTGATTTATTCTGCACCATACTTTTAGAGAAAAATTTATAGAATTATCCCCAAATTCCTCAAACCATACCTGGATTGGATGGTCTTTATCTTCTCTCGTAATGGAGACTTCTCTTGCAGCTTCTATGGCAATCTCTTTTACCTCTTCAGGGTCAGCATTGTAACTAACCCCAAAGGGTATGGTCAATCTCCTCCAATCATCACTATATGTCCAGGTATTTACCCTGGATGAAACGAGCTCAGAATTTGGAACAATTATATCTTTACCGTCAAAGGTCTTTATTACAGTGGCTCTTATAGCCAGGCTTTTTACAGTGCCGATTGTGCCGTCTTCTAGCTCCACAATATCACCAACCTGGATGGACCTGTCCGTTAAAATTATTAGACCTGAAATAAAATTGTTGGCAATTGTCTGTAGCCCAAAGCCGATTCCAACTCCCAGGGCGCCCATGAGTATATTTAATTGGGTCAGATCGATACCAGCAGTGGACAGGACTATTAGGACCAGTAGAACTAAAGAAAAATAATAACCAAGCGTTGTAATGGAGTTTATTGTGCCCAAAGACAACTTTGTTTTTTGTTGCATAAGAGAAGTTATTTTTTTTCTGCTCTGTCTTAATATAATGAAACCTAAGACAAATAAGAGTACTATTTTTAAAATAGTTGCGATACTAAGGTCCAAATTCCCTATTTTAGCAAAAGGATAAAAGACTACAAACTTGACCTTTTGATAGAGATCTAGAAATTTTTCTTTACTCCAGACATTTAAACTCCGTATCCACCCCGACATGTTTTTTAAAAGTGATGAAATCAGAGAAGCCTCATTTAAGAATTCAGAACACTTATGTTTGTTTTGAATCAATAAAAAGACAATATTATCAATGAGTTTGCTTTGCCTTTTTAGCTCATAATTTAAATTATAAATTGCCTGCTTTAATTTTTCGTCTTTGAGTTGTTTTATTTTCTGGGTGTTAATGGCCAGTGACTGCTCCAAATTTATTTTAGCTTTTCTAATATCTGCCAGGTTTTCAATTGTGAGATTGAATTTTTGTTTAATGCTTTCAGTAAGTTCATCAATGGATTTAAAAATAGTGTTGTCACTGCTACCTGCCTTTATCTTTTTATATTCAACCAACCACAAATAATAAAAATCATAATATCTTTTTTTTAATTCAGTGTTTAAAATTTTTTGGGAAAGGTATGACTTTTTTAAATTATAGTAGTTAATAAGAGATTTAATTCTCTTTTCGTCTATTTTCAATAATTCTTTATTCAAGTTAGATTTTTTAGAATTAATTTTATTTTGAAGAGACTGTAATTTTATCTCATAATATATAATTTTTTTATCTATATCCCTTTGTTGTTCTAATATTTTTGCTTTTTCGCTTTGAAGTTGGCTGTTTAAAATGTCTTTTTGATGTTTGATATTTTTGATATCTAATTGGGTAATTTTTAAGTTTTTAAAAATATAATTTATCCTGTCAGTTAACTTGCTTTTTTGCTCTTTTAATTTGGCTATTATAAATTGATAATATTCTTGTTTTTTATATAAAATTATATTCTGAATTTTAAGAGATAAAATAGATGTAAGTCTATTATATTTCTGAAATATAGTAAGATGTTCCTTCTGTTTTAAGTAATCATCAATCAAACTTTTACAATTTTTTTTAATTGCTTCAAGTTTGTCTTTTACATCTTCATTTAGATGCTCATTTTCTGAAATAGATAAATTTATATCTCTTAAAAGAGAAATATATTGTTTAAATAAATCAATAGAATAAGGGGGTTTTTGTTTTTTGGGAAGAGTAAAAGGAAGCGTTGGTTTAACAACTTTTAATTTATTTAATATTGTTATTTGTGAGTTGATTAAATCTATATTATTTAATGTTAAATTTAACTCCTTTTTGTTGATTTCAGTCTTTTTATTTTTCAAAATTGAGTTTATACTGGTCTTTAAGTTTTTAGTGCTGTTTATACAATCATCTATAAATTGCTCTATAGGATAGTTTTGTATATCTTGAGAAATTATACTTTCTATATTCTTAATTATGACTTCGTATGCAGCTATACTTTTTGACGGAATGAATCCAATAATACACAAAAAGATAGTAATTAATAAATAATTTCTCATATCACATCACCTTGTTTTTATAAAAAAAATGGTTGGTGCTTAATTTGTATACGTATTATACGGTGCCATCTGATGTGTTCATAAAATCGAGATTGCCATGAAAAATTTGGGTCTATTTTATGTGCATTTTTTGTTACCGCGGATTTAAACGAACGTATAATTGTTGACATAAATTGTTTTTTATTTATTTGTAGGGACATTGTAAAGTTGAAAATAAACAGTTAGTTTAATCTTGTAAAGGCAAGGAATTGTCAGTTGGATTTGGGTTGTAACTTTTATAGTTTAAAAGGAGGAGAAGATATGGCAGAAAAAATTAAAGAAACCTTTGGTGTTCATGAATATAAATAAATTGGAACTAGGGACAGTTTTTGTCCCTAGTTATTTTCAATCATAATACCTTTAATTAGTTTTTCTTTCCACTTTTTGTATATCTTGTCTATTGTTCCATCCTTTTTTAATTTAAACAGACCATTGTTGAAGTCCTTTAGCAGTTTTTTGGAATTTTTTCTTTTTTTAGGAAAATATACATACAGGTGTTTATATTCAATACTGGGAGATAACACCTTTAATTCCCCTATATGGTGTGGGAGATATTTTTTTATTAAATAATATGCCACATATTTGTCTATTACTATCAAATCCACCCTTCCTTTTAATAATTTTTTGATATTTATCAGGTCATTTCGTGCGTAATCTTTTTCAAGATAGTTTGCCTGATCAATTTCTTGAGTGTTCACATAACCTTTAACCAAGCCTATTCTGTATTTTTTTAGTTCTTTTATCTTCTTGTATATTATATGAGATTCTCTTTTGGTTAAAAAGACAATTGGCCCACCCCAGATTGGATCTGACATGTAAAAAAGTTTATTCCTCTCGTTAGAATAATATGCAGGGAAAAAACCATCCACCTTTCCCCTTTTAGCTTCGATTAAAACCCTACTCCATGGCCTAAATTCTATTTCAATCAAATATCCCATTTTCTCAAATACCTTTTTTACTAATTTATAAGTACCCCCCATGTCTGGTAGTCCTTCTCCAACATAAGGTGGCCAGTTCAAGGTCCAAAGGGTGATTTTTTTTAGATGACCCACATTTTGGGCAAAAGCCGTTGACTGGAATATAACCATCCATATAACCAGGCTTTTTATTAACTTTGAAAAGTAATTCATAATAAATAGCGACCTCTGGTTTAAAAAGTTTGTTGTAAATAGAAACTTTTTTATATATGGTACCAATAAAAAAGAAAAATGTAAATAATAGAGGGAGAATTATATGACCAATTCCTTGAAGACAAAAATAGTTTTCTGGGTGGTATTGGTTTTATTTTTCGTATATATTTTTGGTGGTCTGTCTTTTTACCATTATTCAAAAAATAATGTTTTGAACTCGATTAATAAAAAGACTGAAGAACTTACAAAAAGATTAAGTGTTAGTGCAACAGGACCGTTATGGAATGTGGACAAAGAAGAGGCTTTTAGACTGTTAAATGCGGAGATGGTAGATAAAGATGTATATTCCATTATACTTTTGGATGAAGACAATTCTGTTTTTGCAGGTCTAATCAGGGACAAAAAATGGCAGATTAAAAGAATTATTAACACTAAGATGCCAAGTAGGAAGGGTTTTATTTATAAATATGCAGATATATGGGTTGATATAAAAGGTGAAAAGGAAAAAATAGGTTCTATTCATGTATTTGTTACCCCCATGTTTGCATATCAAAAATTAAGAAATTACATGTTAGTCTCACTTGCTCAGTTCGGTCTAATTACTTTGTTTTTGTGTATTATTTTAATTGTTCTTATAGAAAAGATAGTGATAAATAGAATTGAGAATTTGGCAAAGGGTCTTTCTTTTGTGTCTCAACGGAATTTTTCTCAGAAAATTGCAGAGTTAGGACAAGATGAAATAGGATTTTTAGCAAGACAGTATAACTTGATGATAGAGGAACTAAAAAGATATGAAAAAGAGCTACTTTTTCAAACCAGAAGAAGGGAAGTAACTCTACGATCCATTGGCGATGGGGTTATTGTCACTGATCCAGATGGAAAAATTGAGCTTATGAATGAGGCTGCATGTAACCTTACTGGTTGGAGTGAGGATGAGGCCACGGGGAAAAATTTAGAGGAGGTTTTTGTTATTGTAAATGAAATTACAAAAGAGCCTGTTGAGGCACCTGTAAGAAAGGTAATTAGACATGGTGGGGTAGTTGGACTTGCCAACCACACAGCATTGATTTCCAGAGATGGAAGGGAGATACCAATTAAAGACAGTGCGGCTCCAATTAAAGATGATGAAGGAAATTTACTGGGAATTGTAATGGTGTTTTCAGACATTTCACTGGAAGTGAATTTGTTAAAAAAGATAGATCAATCAGTTATGTTTCAAAAGGGACTTATGGATGTTGCCAATGTAATAATTGCAGTCACTGACAAAGACCATAACCTGTTATTTGCGAACAGGGCTGCAGAAAAAATTACAGGATATCCAAAGGAAGAAGCTTTAGGGAGCACCCTGGTGTGGGAACTTATTTATCCAGAAAAAGACTATAGAAAAAGGATGTTAAGAATAGTTCAAAATGTGATGGATACAGGTATTCCTCTAGATGGGGGAGAATCAATGATAGTTACTAAGTCTGGAAATAGAAAAATTATATCCTGGTATTCTACGTGCCTATGGGAAAAAGATGGAAAATCCGCAGGTGTTTTACATGTAGGTATAGATGTTACAGATAAAAAGAGGTTGGAAAAGGAGATTTTAAATAGGCAAACAATGGAGGCCTTAAGTCTTTTTGCAGGTGGCATTGCCCATGATTTTAATAATATTTTGACTTCAATAATGGGTAATGTTTCTCTAATGAAATATTCTAGTTCTATTATAGATATTAAAAAGAGGCTGGAACTTGTTGAAAATGCCGTAAATTATGCATCTTCATTGGTATCTCAACTTCTTAGTTTTTCAAAAAAAGGATCCCCATCAAAAGAAGTGACTTCTCTTAGAAAGATAGTAAAGGAAACTGTACAGTTTGTTTTGAGTGGATCAAATATAAAGTGGGATTTAAATATAGTTGAACCTATATATAAAGTGAAAGTAGATCCCATCCAGATATCACAGGTAATTCAGAATATAATAATTAATGCAAAACAGGCATGTGAAAAAGTAGCTATTCCAAGGATCAATATTTCTTTGAAAAGTATGATATGTGAGACAAGGTGTGAGGTGGGAAATAAAGTCCTTGAGCCAGGAAGATATGTAGAAATAGCAATTACAGATAATGGAAAGGGAATTTCTGAAGATGAGCTGGAAAAGATTTTTGAACCCTTTTTTACCACCAAGGAAAAAGGACATGGATTGGGGCTAGCCATATGCTATTCTTTGATAAAGAGTTATAATGGAGAAATTGTGGTGGAATCTACCTTAGGTAAGGGGGCTACTTTTAGAATTTTTATTCCAGCTTTAGACACAAAAGACGTAGAAGGAGATGAAAAAATGAAAAAAGAAGGAGAAACACAATATTCAGGAAAGGTGCTTTTGTTAGAAGACGATGTCATGATTGCTGAAGTAGCAACAGAACTCTTAAAACACCTTGGATTTGAACAAGTTGTTTTAGCCACGCAGGGGGATGAGGCCATAGATCTTTATAAAGATGCCTTTAATCGAGGTGATAAATTTGATTTAGTTATTTTGGATCTCACCATACCTGGAGGGAAAGGGGGAAAAGAAGTAATTAAAGAACTCATTAAAATAGACCCAGATGTGATTGGAATTGTATCCAGTGGATATACACATGATCCAGTTATTATGGATTATAAAAAATATGGATTTAGTGGTTCACTTAAAAAACCATATACAATAGAACAACTTAAAAAGGTTTTAACAGAAGTTTTACAAAGACATTAAATTTTTAAAAAAGGAGGAGGATTATGAATAAGAAATATGTAATAGCATCTTTTATTTCATTGGTTTTATTTATTATTCCATCTCTTGTTTTTGCAATAGGGGCTGAGGTTAGTCTGGGAATGTGGCAACAGGATCCAACTGGCTATTTTTCTTACAAAGGAGAGCAATTAAGTGTGGACAATGAACTTAGATATGACACAGAAACTAAATTACTGGCAAGGGCAAAGATAGATATGCCTCTGTTTATCCCAAATATTTATTTAATGTATTCACCAATGGATTTTGATGGAAATGGTATAAAGACCAATTCTTTTAAATTTGGAGATGTTACATTCCAGGCCAATATACCATTTAAGTCTGAACTAGAACTCAATCAATACGATATTGCACTTTATTATGGTATTCCCTTTTTAAATACATTATCAGCTGGTATTTTAAATGTAGAAGCAGGATTAAATTGTAAAATAATAGATTTTTATGGAAAAATTGAGCAACCAGATTTATCTTTATCAGAATCAAAATCTACTACTATTCCAATTCCAATGGTATATTTAGGCGTGCAGGTAAAGCCAATTAAGTGGATAACCATAGAAGCAGAGGGCAGGGGAGTTGCTTACTCTGGAAGTGGTTACTATGATCTCATTGGAAGGGTCAAAATACACCCCTTTGGCCCGTTATTTTTAAGCGGGGGATATAGATATGAAAAGATAAAGATTGATTACAGTGATGTGGATTCAGACATTGAAATTGCAGGTCCTTTTATGGAGCTAGGGGTTAGTTTTTAAAGGGTATATAATTTTTTATGCACATAGAGCTGCCAGTTAAAAATAACTGGCAGTTTTTTAATGGCTAATGATAACTGAAATAATTTATCTTTTATATTTATTTTGACAAACTACTCAAAAAGGTCTACTTCGTACTGTCTTTAATTTTATTATAGGAAGGAATTATGGGAGATAATTTGAGTTACAATGAAAAATTAAGAAATATTGCCATAATAGCCCATGTTGATCATGGGAAGACAACCCTTGTGGACAATATGTTTAAACAGAGCGGCCTGTTCAGGGAAAATATCCAGTTAGAAGAGAGAATATTGGATAGGCTGGATTTAGAGAGAGAAAGGGGAATTACCATAGCTGCAAAAAACTGTTCAGTAATGTGGAATGGGGTAAAGATAAATATAATTGACACCCCTGGACACGCAGATTTTGGGGGAGAGGTGGAAAGGGCCTTATCCATGGCTGATGGGGCAATTTTATTGGTAGATGCATCTGAGGGCCCTCTGCCACAGACCAGATTTGTCCTTAAAAAGGCACTTGATGCAGGGCTTTCCATTATTGTGTGTATAAATAAAATAGATAGAAAGGATGCACGGCCAGATGAAGTACTGGATGAAATCTATGACCTTTTGATAGATCTTGATGCCACAGAAGAACAACTGGATTTTCCTTTGTTGTATGCAATTGGAAAACAGGGAATTGCTAAAAGAAATCTAGATGATGAAAACAAAGACCTCACCCCTTTATTTGAGACCATATTAAAATATGTGCCTCCACCATCATATAAAAAGGACCTGCCTTTTCAAATGTTGGTCTCTGATCTAAGTTATTCAGATTATCTTGGAAGGTTAGCTATAGGTAAGGTATTCAATGGATATGTTGGTTCCAATGAAACATTGATATGTGTGAATGAAAAAAATGAGCACATACCCTTAAAGGTCACAAAACTACAAATTTATGAAGGGCTTAACTTGAGAGAAACAGATAGAGTAGAACCAGGTGATATTGTTGTTTTATCTGGAATTGAAGAGGTAAAAATAGGTGATACCATCTGTACAAGAGATAATCCATGCGCCCTTGAAAGGATTAGAGTTGATGAGCCCATTGTATCCATGAGATTTACAATAAACACAAGTCCATTTGCAGGCAGGGAAGGCAAATATGTCCAGTCTAGAAAATTAAAGGAAAGGCTCTTTAAAGAGACCCTTAAAGATGTGTCAATTCAGGTAGAGGAAATGCCAGATTCAGACAGTTTTTTAGTTAAGGGAAGAGGCGAATTTCAACTTGCAATCTTAATTGAGACAATGCGCAGGGAAGGATATGAGATGTGTGTTGGCAGACCTGAAGTGATTTTTAAGGAAGAGGATGGAAAGATAATGGAGCCATTGGAGCGGGTTTTAATTGATTGTGAAGAAGAATTTATGGGGGTTGTGACAGAGAAGTTGTCTTTGAGAAAAGGGAAGATGGTAAATCTTATTAATAACGGAAAGGGCAGGGTGCGCATGGAATTTATAATACCTGCAAGGGGATTAATCGGGTATAGAAACGAATTTTTAACTGACACAAAGGGATCAGGTATAATGAACAGCCTGTTTGAAGGTTATGGGGAATTTGCTGGAGAGATCAAAGGAAGATTTACAGGATCCATTGTATCAGACAGACAGGGAGTTTGTGTGGCTTATGCGCTCTTTAATCTGGAACCCAGGGGTAGGTTGTTTGTAACACCTGGTGAGCCTGTTTATGAAGGGATGATAATTGGAGAGCACAACAGGAATACAGATATTAATGTAAATCCATGTAAAACTAAAAAATTGACAAACCTAAGGGCAGCAGGAAAGGACGAGGCAGTAACATTGACACCAATAATTCCCATGACACTTGAGAAAGCAATACAATTTATTAAAGACGATGAAATGGTAGAAGTGACTCCTAAATCAATAAGGCTCAGGAAGTCTTGTTTAAGTGCATCTAAAAGACATGCATTAAATTCAGCAAAGAAAAAAAGAATGTAAAATTTGGCATATAAGCCATATATCCTTTGTTTCACTTTAAGAAAAAGGGAAAGTCTGGATTTTGGCTTTAGAAACGTTGTGATAATGTTCGTAAAATTGCAATATATGTGGTGAATGACATTAGGAGGACATCTAAAAGCAAATTTCTCCATTAAAGAATTACAAGAGGCGTTAGATAGAGAGAGTCTTTATGACAAATAATATTGATATGGAAATTCCATCTATTTTTTTAGAAAAGGGCATTGATTCCATTGAAAAATTGTTGTGGCTTATAGAGAATTCCTATGATGGTTTTGTACTTAGTGATAAAAAGGGAAATATATTTTATGCAAATAAGGCAGTTGAAAGGATAACTGGAGGAAGGCGAGAGGATATTTATGCAAAGAATTTAAAGGACTTTTTAAAAGAAGGCCTTATAATTAACGACAAAAAGAGTTTTTCAGGTGATTGCATAAATATGAGTCACAGGACAAGGACTGGTGTTGAGGTGTTTATCACCAGTGTACCTGTTTATGATAAAAATGGTAATTTTTTGTGTTATGTTGCAAATTACAGGGAGATGGCTGAGTTAAATGATATTCAGCGGGAACTCGAGAAGACTCAGGCAAAGAGCAATTCTTATTATATGGAGCTAAAAGAGCTTAGAAATAGGTTTTTAAATTTAGAAGATGTGGTTGTAAAAAGCAAAAGCATGAGCTTACTTATTGAAAATATAGCGAAATTTGCGCCAACAGATGCACCAATTTTAATTACAGGTGAATCTGGAGTTGGCAAGGGAGTTATTGCAAAACTGATACACAAAATGAGTAATAGGAGTGATGGTCCATTTATTCAAATAAATTGTGGTGCTATTCCTGAAACACTTTTAGAAGCAGAGCTATTTGGCTATAAAAGGGGGGCATTTACCGGGGCAAATAAAACTGGAAAATTGGGTATATTTGAACTGGCGCAAAATGGCACACTTTTACTTGATGAAATTGCAGAAATATCACCAAAACTTCAGGTCAAGCTCTTAAAGGCCATCCAGGACCAGGAAATTTATCCTTTAGGTAGTATAAAACCTGTTAAACTGGATGTTAGGATAATTTGTGCAACTAATAGAGATATTGAACAAATGGTTGAGGAGGGTTCCTTTAGAAAAGATCTCTACTATAGAATTAATGTTATCCCTATTAATATTCCTCCTTTAAGGGAAAGAAAAGAAGATATAATCCCACTTGCATGTTATTTTCTGGAACAATTTTCTAAAAAATACAATAAAAAGAAGAGCTTGTCTCCAGATGTGTGTGATGTTTTTTTAAAATACCCCTGGCCAGGAAATGTGCGGGAACTTCAAAATGTGATGGAACGTCTTGTTATTATTTTAGACAAAGACAAGATATATCCAGAAGATTTGCCCCATACTATTTTAAATAAAGTGGAGGCAACATATAATTATTTGAATTTGCCTTTAAAAGAAGCAAGAAAAAAATTGGAGATTAAGCTTATAAAACAGAGTTTAAAACAAAGCCGCAGTATAAGAGAGGCTGCAAAAAAATTAGGAATCAACCATTCCACTTTAATAAAAAAAATGAAACTCTATAACTTAGAGAAATAATTTACCTTATTTTTATATAGCAACCTGATAAATCACTCCTTATGGTTGACAGGTGAACCGCCTGGTTGATTTTAACACCGTCTATTTGTTTTCTTTAATTGCTTTTAATTAGCCACCCTAAGAAGATTTTATGGATATCCAAGTGGTGCTAATTGTCACCATAAATTTTGTTTTATATTTTTTTCTCATGAAGATTAAAAGGTTATTTATGGCATGATCTATGCTCACATATACAATATGATGCTAGTCTGGAAGTATTTGTTGTTATTTCAATCAGTTACTAGTGGCATACTAGTTGCCGTTTAAATTAAAAAATGGGAGGAAAAAATGGCTGTTAAGACTTTTGAAGATTATTTTAATAGACTCAAGAAAATGAAGTCCAATGTTTATATTAATGGTGAGAAAGTGAGTAGAACAGATGAGAGGTTACGTCCTGGGATAAATGTGATAAAGGAGACTTATGATTGTGCAAATAATCCCGAGTTTGAAGATATCTGTGTTACTACATCTCATCTTACAGGAGAAAAAATAAGCAGGTTTTGTCATATTCATCAAAGTGTAGAGGATCTTTTGAAAAAGCAATTAATGACCAGGCTTTTGTGTCATAGAGTGGGTGGGTGCATTCAAAGGTGTATGGGTATTGATGCAATGAATGCCCTCTCTGTTGTAACTTATGAGATGGATCAGATGCTTGGAACAGACCATTATGAGCGCTTTAAAAATTATTTAAAGTATTTCCAGGAAAATGATTTGTGTGCCAATTGTGCCCAGACAGATGCAAAAGGAGACAGGCTAAGAAGACCTCATGAACAGAAAGATAGAGATATGTACTTACGCATAGTAGAGACTAGAGAAGATGGTATTGTTGTTAGAGGGGCAAAACTCCACAATACCATTGCACCTTATGCAGATGAGATAATAGTTATTCCCACCAGATTTATGACTGATAAAGACAGTGAGTATGCAGTGGCATTTGCCATTCCAGCAGATACTGAAGGTGTGAAGATTGTGGCAAGATATGCATATCAACATAAAAGAAAGCATTTAAAGGCACCTATTGCAAAATTTGGTGATGCTGAATCTTTTACTATATTTGACGATGTATTTGTACCAAATGAAAGAGTATTTTTAAATGGTAAATCTGATCCAAGACAGACGCCATTTGCAGGTTATTTGGCCTTACTTTTTGCTCATTTTCACAGACATTCTTATACTGGTTGCAAACCAGCAATCAGTGAAGTCTTGGCCAGTGCAACTGCCCTTGTAGCGGAGTACAATGGTATTGAAAAAGAGTCCCATGTAAAAGAAAAATTATCTCACTTAATAGGGACCGCAGAACTTGTTTTTGCTGCAGGACAGGCAAGTGCATATAGAGGAGAGAAGTCTGAATCTGGCACATATATACCAGATGAGATTTTAACCAATGTGGGTCGGAGACTGGCTGGGGAAGAAATATACAATGAATATAAAATCCTTGCGGATATTGCAGGGGGACTTGCGGCAACCCTGCCCATGGAAGGAGATTTTTATGCCCAGGAGACAAAGGAGCTACTTAATAAATATATGGTGAGAAACCCAAATATTTCTGCAGAAGATCAGCATAGATGTTTTAGGTTTATTGAGAATATTTTGGTTTCAGAATTGGCGGGAGTCATGCAGGTGGCTGGTCTGCATGGAGGAGGATCTCCTCAAATGGAGACTATTACTATGATGTCTAGATATGATGTAAATTCTTTAAAGAATATTGCAAAATATTTAGCCGGGATAGAAGATAAGCTACCTCGGTATGAAAGACCTACTGTGACCCCCAAAAAGATGTTGGAAAAATTTCGGATGTTGTTTAAAGGTAAATAAAAAGGATTTGGACCAGTTTGAAATAAACTAGTTAACTCTTTAAATTTTGGAGGTGGCTATGTCTAGCCCTTGTGTATCTGTTGTTAGATATAAAGATCCTTATGATTCTTTAAAAGAGGCCATTGATTTAATAAATGGCCTAGAAGACTTCCATCCACAGGATAGGATTTTGATAAAACCCAATTTAGTTGCCTGGGACTTTGATTTACCATTTCCTCCATATGGAGTAGTAACTACTGCTGTATTAATGGAAGCCCTTGTTAAAATTTTGCATGATGCAGGGTTTCACCATATAATAATTGGTGAGGCCACGTTAAATATACATAAAAAAGATATGGGGCTTGCAATATATAAACAAATGGGCTTTGATAAATTAGAACAACGATATGGAGTGGAACTTGTTGATTTCAATCTAGACGAGTTTGAAGATGTGGATTTTGGTGACTTCTCTTTGTCTGTAGCAAAAAAGGCTGTTCATGCTGACAAGATAATAAATTTTCCTGTACTAAAAACTCATAACCAGGCAACTGTCTCTCTTGGGATTAAGAATTTAAAGGGATGTCTTAATAGAAAGTCAAAGATGTTTTGTCACCATAAAGATAGAGATTTAAATTATATGTTTCCACATATTATAGAAAAGTTGCCTGTAGCTTTGACAATAATTGATGGTATATTTGCGCTGGAAAAAGGGCCTGCACAAACAGGTAAGGCGTATAGAAAGGACCTTATAGTTGCTTCAAAAGATCCATTTGCATGTGATGTAGTTGGAGCAAAAATCCTTGGTTATGACGTAGATGAAGTAGAGCATTTAAAGTATTTTGCCAAGGTCCACAAAATTGACTATAAAATAGAAGATGTGGAGATAAAAGGAGAAGACCTTAAAACACATATAGAACGAATTGAAAGTGACTGGGAATGGACAGAAGACAACACAATGCCCATGGGGTTTAAAAAAAGGGGAATATCGGGAATTGCAATTAGAAAGTATGACAATACCCTGTGCACAGGTTGCTCTATGATGTATAATCCAATGTTAATACTTGTTATGTCTGCATTTAAAGGCGAACCCTTTAAAAATGTAGAACTTGTATCAGGTAAAAAACAGATTGCATCTAAAGGATATGATTATACAGTTTTATTTGGGAATTGTGCGTGTAAATTAAATAAAGATAATCCAAATATTAAAACCCCTATTCCAATAAAAGGGTGTCCTCCAAAATTTGATAAAATAATAGAAGGGTTAAAATTAGCTGGACTTGAGTGCAACTATAAGGATTACGAGGCATATAGACATTATATTTTTTCCAGGTATAAAAAACAAGATGGTTTTGATATGGAGCTCTATTGTATAACATAATAAATATAATGCATTTTCATAGTATTTTCAATCTTTCAAGATTCACATTAACTTGTTGATTTTATTGTTTGAATTAGGTAACATTATATCAGAGCGAGGTAAAATCATTTGTTTATAGATTTAATTTAATCAACCAAGAACAAATACAAGGATTTGGTATGGAAAATAAAAGGATTATAAACCATCCCCTAAATACAATATTAAATCCAGACTCAATTGCCTTTGTTGGTGCGTCTTCTGATCTTTCTAAACCTGGAGCACTGCATTTACTTTCATTAATAGGAACCTTTAAAGGTAAGATATACCCAATACATCCAAGGGAAAGACAAATATTAGGTCTGAGGGCGTATAGCTCTATAAAAGATTTACCAGAAATAGTTGACCTGCTGGTTGTTATGGTGCCAAATGCATCTGTTCCTAAATTACTTATGGAGGCAGGAGAAAAGGGTATAAAACACGCAATTATAATTACTGCTGGCTATTCTGAAATGGGTGATAAGGGCCAAGAGCTTCAAAAAGAGATTAATGAGATAGCTCATAAATATAACATAAGGTTTTTAGGGCCCAATTGTATTGGTGCAGTTAACCCTGAAAATGGTTTAAATACTACTTTTTTTGCAATAAAAAATAGCCCTGGACACCTTGGAATAATATCACAGAGTGGCAGTTTTGTTACCCAGACCCTTCACTATTTTTCAAAAATAGGTCTTGGGATTAGTAAGGCAATAAGCGTTGGAAATCAGGCAAATATAGATGTGGTTGATTGTTTAGAATATCTTGGAGAAGATCCAAACACCCATGCAATTGCCCTGTATATTGAAGGCATAAAAAGGGTTAGGCAATTTTTGGAGGTATCAAAAAAGATTGTCCCTAAAAAGCCTATTATTGCTGTATATGCTGGTGGCACTCAAGCAGGTGCCAGGGCCACAATTTCCCACACGGCAGCCCTGTCAGGTAAAGACGAATTATATGATGGACTTTTTAAACAAGCGGGCATTATCAGGGCAGATTCCATTATTGAACTTTTTGATATGGGACTTGTTTTATCAACTCAACCATGTCTAGAAAACAATAGGATAGGTATTATAACAAATTCAGGAGGACCAGGGGCCTGTATTGCAGACCAATGTGAAAGACAGGGGCTTGTTGTTCCGCAATTATCTGAAGATACACAAAAAATTATATCAAAGATAACTCCATCTATTTCTGCACTGAAAAATCCCATAGATATCACACTTAGTTTTGATTATGAATTGCTTATTTATAAGCTACCAAAAATATTATTTGAAAGAGAAGATATAGGTGGTATTGTTATTTATGGTTTATTTGGACCTATGCATATGAGAGATAAAATAAATAGTGTCAAGCATAAAGTAAAAGAAATACCATCAGAAATGGTAGAATTTATGCATCAAATTTGCATGCAGGCCTGTGATAGGCTTATTGAACTAAAAAAAAGAGTAAATAAACCAATTATATTGTCTTCTTTAACAGGTGCAGAAGATCCTCCAATAAAATATCTACAGGAAAATAATATTCCTGTTGTCTTGGGTATGAAAAGGGCTGTTTTATGTTTAAAGGCCTTGTGGGATTACAATAATATCAAAAAAAATATTATTGAAGGATGATTATATGAAAGAACAAAAAATATTATCTGAATATGATAGTAAAAATATATTAAGGGAGGCAGGTGTTTTAGTGTGTAAAGAAATTTTGGCTAAAGATCTTACAGAGGTGAGAAAAGCAATAGCAGAAATTGGATATCCAGTGGTACTAAAACCATCTTTACCTGGTCTTGCACATAAGTCAGAACATAAAGTGGTTTTTTTAGATGTAAAGTCAGATCAAGAAGCAGAAAATGCATACAATATTATAAAAGATAAATTTCCAGAAGCAAAGATCTTAGTGCAGGAGATGGTGAATAACCAGCGAGAAGTGGTTGTTGGTTTTATAAGGGATAGGATAATGGGTCCATGTGTGATGTTTGGACTAGGAGGAATTTTTACTGAGATCCTAAGAGATATTACTTTTAGATTGGCTCCAGTAAGTTTTAAAGAAGCTATGATGATGCTTCAGGACATTAAGGGAAAGAAGATCCTTGAAAGTGTGAGATCTCTTGTAGAAGTTGATAAAAATGCCCTTGCCGATATTATAGTAAAGGTGTCCAATATTGGAGCAAACAATAACCATATTAAAGAGATAGATATAAATCCCATATGTTTTAATGAGCAAGGAACTCCTATAGTTGTAGATTGCAGTGTGATTTTGAATAATTAGAAGAGATATGATAATAAGACAGGTAACATATGATGATATAGACAATTTTGTTGAGGCCTATACAAAGGCTTATGAAGATCTTGATGATTATAAGTATCATACAAAAAAAGAAGTGAGAAATTATTTTAAATGGCTTTATAAAAGAGATAAAGAGGGTTTTTTTGTTGCTGAAGAGGGAGATAAAATTGCTGGATTTGCTGCCTCAGATGCTAACTGGATTAATTTAAAAGGAGAAAGGATTTTAGAGATTCATGAGATCTTTGTTTTAAAGGAATTTAAAAGAAAAGGGGTGGGAGATAGGCTATTGGAAAAGGTTTTTGAGTATGGAATTAGACAGGGAAGAAAGAGTGTTGAGCTTTGGGTCGGAAAAACTAATTTTCATGCTATGAGGTTTTATGAAAAGTTTGGGTTTAAAAAAATTGGAGAAAAGGGGAAATGGGTAAAAATGAGAAGATCCTTAATTTGTTAAGGGAATTAGTAGAGATTGAATCTCCCAGTAAAAAGGAAGATAAAATTACAGTTTTTGTTAAAGATTATTTGAAGAATTTGGGATATGATGTAGTTGATGGTGAAAATTATATTGCCACTAAATCTGACTCAAATCTAATAGTAGCCACACACCTGGATACAGTTTCTATGAAAAGAAAATACAGTTGTGATGGGGTCTATGCTTATGGGACTGGGGTGTGCGATGCCAAGGGAAGTGTTGCTGCTATGCTTTTGGCAGCTGAGGATAAGGTGGATTATACCCTTGCTTTTTTTTGCGATGAAGAAGAGGACGGCTCTGGATCTAAGGAATTTATTGATTCCTGGGTGTCTGGGAAATATGCCATTATAATGGAACCTACTGAGTTAAAAATAGCATCCAGACACTGGGGAGATTTTGAACTCACTGTAAAAGTTCAAGGCGAACAAGCACACGGTTCTCTCCCTGAAAAAGGACTCAATGCAATAGATAAGGCCTTGGAACTCTATAATAAACTTAAAGAGCTAAATTTAAATATTAATCCCTTAAAAATAATTGGTGGTTCAGAAGAATATGTAATTCCAGATAGTTGTGAGATAAAATTTGAGGTATTTTTGGAACCAGATGAAAAATTTTCTAATTATTCAGACAAATTTAAATTTATAGAAGATTTCGGTGAATATGAAATTGACCATGTATATGAGGGATGGATAAGTGGCGAGGTTGCTAAGTATCTTGAACAGGCTATCTTTAAGGCTAAATTGCCAGTTAATTACACCAGTATAAAATCCTGGACAGATGCATTGAATTTAAAGGAAAGATTTGATGTAGTAGTGTGGGGACCTGGAGAGTTGGCTTTTTGTCATACACCAAAAGAAAGGGTAAAGATTGAGGACATAAAAAGGGCAGCAGAAGTGTTGGTTTGTTTGAACCAATATACTTTTTAATTTTGATCCTTCAAGTATGTAATATAATCTTTATTTAAGATAGATTAGTGATCTTTTAACAAATTAGTCATTATATTGAGAACAAACAGTTTTCACCAGTGATTCCTCATGTAATTTTTCCAAAGATTTGATGTTCATCTATCAAATAGAGATTCTTTTAAAGTAGTTAACTTATTTTTTTATTATTGATTGGCTATTGATTGGGGATTTATTATTGTCTTTTTCACATTTTAATTTTAGTAACTTTTTTCAAAAAAAATTTATTTAAAAAATGAATAAAACTAATTGACAATATATGTTTTTTAGTATTTAATGTGTATATTCAATAAGCAAAAATTTATTAAATAACATTATATTTAAAATGGGAGGATAGGATGGAAGAGTATATTAAACAGGCATTAGAAATAGTTAAAGCACAGGCAGGTGTAAGGAATATGACTGAGGAGGAAATTACCTCTATGGTTAAATCCCTTGCAGATCAACTTAAAGGTCTGGTAGAAGGAGAACAGTCTGAGGTATCTCGGGAAGAACAAAAACCAGCAGTAGATCCTAAAAAGGCTATTAGAGAAAAATCAATTATATGTCTTGAATGTGGAAAGGCTTTCAAAGTGCTTACAAAGAAACACTTAAAGACTCATGGTTTGACCCCTCAGGAATACAAGGAAAAATGGGGATACAAGAAAAAGCAGTCTTTAATTGCAAAATCTCTTGCAAGAGAGAGAAGAAAAAAGATGCGGGAGATGAAATTGTGGACAAAAAGAAAGTTAGGGAGTTAGAGTTATAACATTACCTCTAAAGATCATTTTAAATACAACATAGCTGAATAACTACGTGATTTTTTATTTGTTGTTATATTTGTGATTTGTGATTAAATAAGAGTCTGTAACATTATGAGAGGGGCAGTTTTTGTCACCTACTCTTAAATTTTACCAATCACTAATTACCAATTACCACTTACCAATTACTAATCACAAATCACTAATCACGAATCACAAATCACCAATCCCAAAGCATATCAACTACCTGCGTGGGGATTCTAGTAATTATACATTTTTTTAAATATTTTCATCTAATACTTGACAAGACCATTTAATATTTAATACATCCGAAGTCGGACTGACCAGTCAGTCCGACCAGGGGGTAATGAATTATGGCTACAAAAACAAAGATATTAAAAGCTGCCAGGCTTGAATTTGCCAAAAATGGATTTCACGCTACTTTGGTGTCAGATATTGCTGAAAGAGCAGGGGTTGGGAAAGGAACAATTTATAGGTATTTCTCCAGTAAAGAGGATTTGTTTGGTTCAATAATTCAACAGAAAATGGACGATTTTGAGATTAAGATAAAAGAAATTATATCAAGGTATGATAATGAAAGGGATATCTTATTTAAGATAGGTAAGTTGCACTTTGAGGAATATAGAAAGTCTAAAGATGTGATATCCATTCTAGTGATAGAGGATTTATATAAGATTGAGAGTATAAATAAACAAGCTAAAAATAAAATTATTGCAATACAGGAGTTAGTTTCTAATGTGATAAGTAGAGGGATTAAAAATGGTGTTTTCAGGAAAGTTGATCCAAAAAAAACATCAGTAGTCTTTTTAAATTTAATCTGGACCATATTAAAACATGGTATTTTGATGGAAGAAGAGGACTTAGAAGAAAAGTATTTTGGTACGATCTTTGATTTGTTGTTTTATGGAATTGTTAGATAGTGCATTTGAATACAGGGGGATAGAATGCATAAGGTAAGATTTTTGTTTATTCTTTTTTGTTGTATATTTTTTTTGATGGGAATATCGCACTCTGCCGAAATACTTACATTGGACAAAGCTGTTCAAATAGCAATAAAAAATAATCCTAAAATAAAAGAGTCTCTTTTTAATAAAAGAGCAGCAATGGAAGAGAAGAGAAGTGCATTCTCAGGGATGTTACCAAAAATTTCTGCTGAATATAAATATCTACATCTTCGAGATGATCCCTTTGTATATTTTAAAATGGGACCACAAGAGAAGAAATTTGTCAGAGGATATAGAAATACATACTCATGGAATATTTCATTGGTCCAACCTATTTTTACTGGTTTTGCACTTTTATCAAAATATGAGATATCTGCACTTGGACTTGATAGGGAAAAATTGTCAGCAGAGCTAACAAAGCTAGATGTGGCCTTTGAGGTAAAGCAGGCATATTTTAATGTATTGCTTGCCAGAAGAGAGCTTGAGGTAATGGAGGAAGAAGTAAAACAGTTAAAAAGCCATTTAGATGATGCAAAAGGTTTTTATTCCCAGGGCATAATTCCCAAAAACGACCTTTTGAAGTCAGAAGTGGCCTACTCTCTGGCAAAACAAAAATTAGTTAGGGCAAAAAGTGATCTGTCTGTTGCGAGATCAAACCTAAACAGAATTTTAAACAAAAATATACTTGATCTCTCTTATGAAATTCAGGACGTGGATACAATGCCATTTTTCTCTCAAGATCTCCGTGAATTAATAAAAGAGGCCATGAAAAAAAGGCCAGAGATAATTGCAATGGACAGGGCAATTAAGCAGGCAGACTGGGGGATTAAACTTGCCAGAAGTAGGTTTTTCCCAACTGTTTCTATTTTTGGGGAATATCAAAGAGAGGGTGAAGATTTAGGTGCAACAGAAAATAAATTTACAAATGAGAAAAATTTGCTCCTTGGAATCAATGCAAAATGGGAATTTTTTGAGTCTGGAAAAAAGTTTTTTGATGTAAGAAAAGCCAAGTGGAAATTGAAGTCATTAAAGGCGAGAAAACAAGCGCTTAAGGACCAGATAGCTGTTCAGGTAAAAAAGGCATATGAGGACCTTATGGTTGCGAAGATAAATGTAGAAACAGCAAGAAAATCGCTGTCCCAGGCAAGGGAAAATTATAGGGTAACAAATGAAGGGTACAGGGTGCAGGTGAATACATCTACAGATGTCTTAGATGCAAGGGCTTATTTAACCCAGTCAGAGATGAATTACTATGGAGCACTTTATGGGTATCATGTGGCACTTGCTGCTTTAAAAAGGGCAATTGGCGAATATTAAATTTTGCAGAGAAGTTAAGAAAAATACAGCCTTATCAAAACATAGAGAGCCATATGTCAATATAGATGGAGGGAATAGTAGATGGAAAATAGAAATAATGAAAGGGCAAGAAAGGGAACTAAGATCATTATTCTATCTGTAATTATATGTGGATTTATCTTTTTTCTCTATTGGTTTTTTTATTTGAAAAATTTTGTGACTACTGATGATGCATATGTTCAGGCAGATAGTAGTTATGTCAGTAGTAGAATTCCAGGAACAATAGAAAAAGTATATGTTAAAAATGATGATTATGTTAAAAAAGGTGATATTTTAGTTTTCTTGGATTCAGCAGTATATAAACTAAAGGTAGAAGAATTGCAAAATAAATTAGAATCTCTTGATTTTAAAATAAAAAGTACAGAAATTGATTTAGATATATTAAAACACAATTTAAAAAAGAATATAAAAAAGGCACAAAATGATATGAACCTGGCACTTGATGAGAAAAATAGAATAAATACAGAAATAAAGTCATTAATAGCCCAGAAAAATAGTTTGGAGCAGGATCTCTATCTGGCAAAATTACAATATAAAAGATATAAAAGACTATATAAAAAACATACAATATCTAAAGAAAAGTTTGATGAAGTAGAGACAACTTATAATAAGCTTAAGTTTCAGATTGAGTCCATAACACACAAAATTGCTTCTTTAAAGATAATGGAACATGAGTCCAGCAAAAAGATAAAAAACGCCAAAATTGCCATGTCAATAGCAAGAAAAAATGAATCAAAGATTTTATCTGCAACAGAGTCTTTGAATAGTTTGAAAAAGGAGAGGGATTATGTAAGGGCCTCACTTGATGAGGCCAAGTTGCAACTGAGTTATTGTAAAATAAAGGCACCTATTTCAGGCTATGTGGCTGGATCTAAGCTACAAAGGGGAAATAGGGTTTTGCCTGGTCAGGTGCTTATGGTTGTTGTACCCCTTGATAAGGTATATGTTGAGGCAAATTTTAAAGAGACACAGCTCACCAACATAAGGATAGGGCAAAAAGCAGAGATAAGGGCTGACATGTATCCTCATGTAACGTTTTACGGTCATGTTATTGGTATAAGGGCAGGAACTGGTCAGGTGTTCTCGCTTTTACCCCCTGAGAATGCTTCTGGAAACTGGATAAAGGTGGTTCAGAGGATTCCAGTAAAAATTGAATTAGATGATTATGATTATAAAAAAAATCCTTTAAGGCTGGGGTCATCATTGGTAGTAAAAGTTGATATAAGGGACAGATCAGGAAAAACCCTTAGGTAACTGAAGTGGATACAATAATAGAACAGGGCACTCCATCTGTAAACAAGTGGATTATTGCCTTAACTGTAATTTTGCCAACTTTTATTGAAGTAATGGATACAAGTGTGGTGAATGTATCTCTTCCCCACATTCAAGGGGGGTTAAATGCTGGTTTAGATGAATCAACCTGGGTGCTCACTTCATATCTTGTTTCCAATGCAGTGATTATTCCTATTACTGGTTTTCTCTCAAATATACTTGGCAGAAAACGCTATTTAATTGGGTCAATAATCTTGTTTACCTTTGCTTCAATGCTTTGTGGAAGTGCTCCAACATTGGGAATATTAATTCTTGCACGAATACTTCAGGGAATTGGCGGAGGGGCGCTTCAGCCCATATCCCAGGCCATATTGTTAGAGAGCTTTCCAAAAAAAGAGCACGGCATGGCCATGGCCATATTTGGAATGGGCGTGGTTCTTGCGCCAACAATTGGACCTGTGGTTGGAGGCTGGATAACTGATAATCTTTCATGGAGATGGGTGTTTTATATAAATCTACCCATAGGCATATTATCTGTTTTTATGACCATTTTATTTATTTTTGATCCCCCATATATAAAACAGAGAAAAAATGGTAAAGTTAATTACTTTTCCCTTATGCTGCTTTTTTTATGGGTTGGTTGTCTCCAGATAGTTTTGGATAAAGGTCAAAGGGAAGACTGGTTTGAATCTAACTTTATAATTACCCTTAGCATTATCTCTTTCATTAGTTTTCTCATATACATTGTACGGGAATTGTATGCTGATGATCCAATTTTAGATATTTCTGTTTTCAAAGATAAAGTATTTTTGGCTGGAAATTTTATTTTGTTTACAGGGTTTATGAGTTTTTTTGGAAGTATTGTACTTTTGCCATTATTTTTGCAGAATTTAATGAATTACACTGCTATGTGGGCAGGGTTGGTGCTAGGGCCTAGCGGACTCGCCACCATGATTGTTATGTTTATGGTTGGGCGTCTGTTAAATAGGGGAGCTCCTCCATATCTTTTACTTATGCTCGGCCTTTCCTTGATATCTTTTGCAGTCATTTCAATGGGGAAATTTACCTTGAATGCTGGTTTTTGGCAGCTTTGTTGGCCCAGAGTTATACAGGCATGTGGTATGGGTATGTTTTTTGTGCCACTTACTGCTGCAACATATGTAAATATTCCTAAGGAAAAGATTGGAAATGCATCCAGCATATTTAACCTGCTTAGAAATCTAGGTGGGAGTTTTGGAACTGCCATTGCTACTACTCATCTTGCTAGAAGTGAGCAGTTTAATCAGACCATGCTCGTTAAAAACGTTGTGCCATATAGAGAGGAGTTTTGGACCTTGTGGCATAAGGTTGTTGGGTTTTTGCATTATCCTATTTCATTCCCAATTCCAGATTCAAAACCCCTTGCCCTTATATATATGGAAGTTAGGAGGCAGGCAGGTATGCTTGCATTTAATGACAGTTTTATCTTTCTTGGGACAATAACTATGTTTTTGGTCCCTCTTGCTTTAATTTTAAGAAAAAAGTAAAAACATCTGACCTATGCTCACTATAAGATGCGCTAAGTGCAAGAAAAAACTCTGGAAATATCGAAAAATCGGAAAGGGCCAAGTGCTTAGATGTCACAAAGACAGGATAACCAAGGCCTTTGGATGGGATGAGAAAGATGGGAAAATACTTTGCCCCAGGTGTAAAAACCCAATTGGTATTGATAAAGGGTCTTTTTTTAAGATGATTGCAAAAAATTTTGTGTATACAGGGACTAAAGATAATTTTTAGACCAATTTATAAACTGTTATTTTTTTTCTTTTATTTTTATATAAGCTCCAAACCTTTGTCTTCAATAAGCGCAATTGACCTCAAAATATAGTTCTGTTAAAAGAAGGTTAAAAAACAATAATATCAATTAGTTATCTAAAATTTTTGTAAAATCAACTTAAAGTTGAATGAAAAAACTTGAAATTTTTAAAATATGTGATTAATATTTCTCTTTCCACGGAGAGGTGGCCGAGCGGTCGAAGGCGGTAGTCTTGAAAACTACTGAGGGTTGACAGCCCTCCGGGGGTTCGAATCCCTCCCTCTCCGTCTCCCTTCCTCCCTTTTATCTTGCCTTAAGTTAATTTTCTAAAAGATTAAACAAAGGTTTTAATTTCGCTATCAAACCAGGAGGAATTTATGGTAGATGTAGCTATCTTTATTGGGAGTATTTCAGATAAAGAGAAAATGGTTCCCTGTGTGGAGGTGTTGGAAAAATTGGGTATTAGCTATAAGTTTCATGTAACATCTGCCCATAGGACCCCAGATAGGACTGAAAATTTAATTAGAGATTTAGAAGAAAAGGGGTGCAAGGTATTTATTTGTGCTGCTGGTCTTGCAGCCCACCTTGCTGGAGCAGTTGCAGCGAGGACTATAAGACCTGTTATTGGAGTTCCTATTAATGCATCTTCCTTAGGAGGTATGGACTCTCTTCTCTCCACTGTACAAATGCCCCCTGGATATCCTGTTGCAACCGTTGCCATTGACAAGGTTGGAGCGAGAAATGCAGCTTACCTTGCAGCTCAAATCCTGGCTATTTATGATTTTGAATTAGAGAAAAAATTAAAAGAGTTAAGAGAAGAAATGAGTCGAGCAGTAGAGGAATCTGATAAAAAATTGTAAAGTATTTTAATAGGTTAAATAAAAAATATAAAAAAATTTATTTTCCGATCTTTACAACTAAAAAATCGAGTTTATATTTACATGCGTCCATTAAGGCACTAGGTTATATTGGTTTTGTTAGCACTCGCAACTGATGAGTGCTAATAATAAATTTGAGATAATAAAAACAACAAAATAAAACGGAGGTGGAGGCTATGAAGTTAAAACCATTGCATGATCGTGTGTTGGTTAAGCGTTTAGAGGAAGAGGAAAAGACAAAAGGTGGAATTATTATTCCTGATACTGCAAAAGAAAAGCCAATCAAAGGTGAAGTAATTGCTGTTGGTCCTGGTAGGCTTACTGATGATGGAAAGAGGATTGAGATGTCTGTAAAGGTTGGTGACAAGGTAATGTTTAGCAAATATGCAGGAACCGAGGTAAAGATTGAGGGTGAAGAATATCTCATCATGAGAGAAGATGATATTGTTGCTATTATTGAAAACTAAATTTTAAAAGGAGGTGGGTAATATGCCTGCAAAGGAAATTTTATATAGTGAGAATGCGAGAGCAAAATTAAAGGCTGGAGTAGATAAACTTGCAAATGCTGTGAAGGTAACTTTAGGTCCAAAGGGAAGGAATGTTGTTATTGAAAAGTCTTTTGGATCTCCAGTTATCACAAAAGATGGTGTAACAGTTGCAAAAGAGATTGAATTGGAAGATAAGTTTGAAAATATGGGCGCCCAGATGGTAAAAGAAGTTGCCAGCAAGACATCTGACATTGCTGGTGATGGTACCACAACAGCAACCATCCTTGCCCAGAAAATATTCAATGAAGGCATTAAATTAGTTGCTGCTGGCAGAAATCCCATGATCATTAAGAGAGGTGTTGATAAGGCCGTTGATGCAGTTGTTAAAAAATTAGAAGAGATCGCTGTTCCAACCAGAGATGAAAAGGACATTGCACAGGTAGGTACAATCTCTGCCAACAATGATCCAACAATAGGTAACCTCATTGCTGATGCAATGAGCAAGGTTGGGAAAGAGGGAGTTATTACTGTAGAAGAGGCCAAAGGTCTCGAGAATACCCTAGATTTTGTTGAAGGTATGCAGTTTGATAGAGGTTACCTCTCTCCATACTTTGTGACCAATGCCGAGAAGATGACATGTGAGCTGGAAAATGCATACATTTTGATTCATGAGAAAAAGATATCTGCAATGAAGGACCTACTCCCTGTGTTAGAGCAGGTTGCAAAACAGGGTAAGCCTTTGTTGATTATTGCTGAAGACGTAGAGGGAGAAGCCCTTGCTACATTGGTTGTGAACAAATTAAGGGGAACCTTGCAGGTATGTGCAGTAAAGGCTCCTGGTTTTGGAGAGAGAAGAAAGGCAATGTTGCAGGACATTGCTATCTTAACTGGTGGTCAGGTGATCTCAGAGGATCTGGGTATCAAGCTTGAAAATGCTACTTTAAATGACCTTGGCGAGGCCAAGAAGATAATTGTTGACAAAGAAAATACCACAATAATTGATGGTGCTGGAAAACCAGAAGACATCAAAGCCAGGGTTAACCAGATCAGGGCTGAAATTGAAGAGACCACTTCTGACTATGATAGGGAGAAATTACAGGAGCGTCTGGCCAAGTTAGTAGGTGGTGTTGCAGTAATTAATGTTGGTGCTGCAACTGAGACCGAGATGAAGGAAAAGAAGGCCAGGGTAGAAGACGCACTCAATGCAACCAGGGCAGCTGTTGAGGAAGGTATTGTTCCTGGTGGTGGCGTAGCCCTTATCAGATGCATTGAGGCAGTTGAAGCTTTGAAGGCCGCTGATGAAGATGAGAAAGCAGGTATTGAAATTATCAAAAATGCACTCACAGAACCTCTACGTCAGATCTGCGCAAATGCAGGTTATGAGGGCTCTTTAGTGGTTGAGAAAGTAAAATCTGAGAAAGGTGCCTTTGGATTTAATGCAGCCACTGGTGAGTATGAAGACCTTCTCAAGGCTGGTGTAATTGATCCAAAGAAAGTGACCAGGATTGCAATTCAAAATGCATCCTCTATTGCATCCTTGCTCTTAACAACTGAGGCTGCAATTTGTGAAAAACCAGAGGAAAAAGATAAGAACATGCCTGCACCTGGTGCTGGTATGGGTGGCATGTATTAATAGATATGAAACCAATAAAGATGAAAAAGGCTGGTCTTTTGACCAGCCTTTTTTGTTTTGTTTATGGGAGGGATATATGGTTCAGATACAAGAGTATAGATTTGGATATATTAAGATATCAGGAAAAACATATACCCATGATTTGAAGATAATAGGAAATACCGTTATCCCCAATTGGTGGCGAAGTGAAGGACACAAGGTGTTACAAAGAGATATAAAAGATATACTTGAACATGGCGTGGAAATTATTGTAATAGGCCAGGGTGATCCTGGTTTGATGAAAGTTGATCCTTCCCTTAAAAATTATTTGAAAAAACAAAAAATTAAACTTATAGAAAAACCAACAAAAGACGCTATCTCTGAATTTAACAGGTTATATAAAGAAGGTAGAAAAGTTGGTGCTGGCTTTCACCTAACATGTTAAAATATTATTTTGCGCCATATAAGATGTTTTAAAGCAGGAGAAAATTCCTTTATGGAGACAATTTTTATAATTGGTGGTTGTAAGAGTGGCAAAAGCAGCTTTGCATTAGAATTAGCGGACAAATATTTAGACCAAAAGAAGATCTATGTGGCAACTTCCATTGTGTGCGATGAGGAGATGGAAGACAGGGTGAAAAAACATAAAAAAGAGAGGGGAGATGAGTGGGAGACCTTGGAATGTGCATATGATTTGCCAGATAGACTAAATGGTGTTGTGATTAAAGGATACGTCGTGTTGGTAGATTGCCTCACAATGTGGGTAAACAATCTCTTTTATAAGGGTCTTACCATCCAGGAAATTGAAGTTGAGATACAAAAACTTTTAGAGGTAATTGCAAGAAATAGAGGGTTGTTAATACTTGTATCCAATGAAGTTGGTCTTGGAATTGTCCCATCAAATGAAGTTTCTCGAAAATACAGGGATGTTGTGGGAATTATGCATCAAAAAGTAGCAAAAGTGGCAGATAAAGTGTACTTTGTTACCTGTGGAATTCCAAATCTAATAAAAGGTTAAAAAATGAAAAATTTTCTGGAAGCATTACTATTTTTGACAACTATTCCTATTCCTAAAAAGATCAAATTGGAATTTTCCCCTGATAAAATAAGAGCCTATTTCCCTATAGTTGGCCTATTTTTGGGACTTATAGTGGCCAGTTTTGATTTTTTTATGTCTCAGATTTTTCAAGTTAGCACGACCTCATGGCTAGATGTAATTATGTTTGTATTTCTTACAGGTGCACTTCACTTAGATGGACTGGCTGATACTGCTGATGGTATATTTAGTCATAGGTCCATGGAAGATATGCTTAAAATAATGAAAGATTCCAGGATTGGTACAATGGGCGTCCTGGCCATTGTAGGCGTTCTTGGAATCAAATATTTTGGTATAAAGGGTATAGATAATAACAGATTTTTAATAATTACTTTAATACCTGCATATTCCAGGACCTCTATGGTTATTGCAATGAAATTCTTGGGATATTGTAGGGAACAGGGTACTGCTAAAGGTTTTTTTGCATCAAATGTAAAATTAAAAGAATTTATTCCATTTGCTTTTATAATTTTTATCTCTCTTTATCTGGGTAAAGATTGCTTTTTGTTAAATAGTGTTTTTTTTATATCAACATTTTTAATTATTTTTTATTATAAAAAGACCTTGGGGTGCATAACTGGAGATACATTAGGTTGTATGTGTGAGGTTATTGAATCTATTTTGTTTTTAGTTTTAAGTTAAAATTGAATATTTATTAATGCATATTATATGGAGTTATTAGATGCGTGTTTTTGTAGGGATTCCTTTTGTCGATGAATACAAAAAAAATTTAAAAAAAATAAAAAACAACTGGGCAAATAAATTATTGTCTAAGATTAAGTGGACTCAAGAAAAAAATTTCCATCTCACCTTATTTTTTATTGGTGAAGTTAATGAAAAAAAAGTAGATCAAATCAAAGATACTCTTGAAAATGTTTCAGTAGCTCCATTTATCTTGCAGGCAGGAGGTGGTGGATATTTTCCAAATATCAAAAGACCACGCATTCTTTGGGTGGGGACCAAAAAAGGATATGGAGAATGTATAAAACTCGCAGAAGAAGTCTCTTCATCCCTATCATCTATTGGAATTAAGGGAGATGATAGACCATTTAAGCCTCATCTCACTATAGGACGGATAAAATATGCTCATTTAAAAGACAATTGGAAGGAGTTATTAAAATATTTAAATGAGCTCACTTGGCCCGAGATAACCATTGATAGATTTATTTTATGGCAAAGCATTTTAAAACCAACTGGACCTATCTATATACCTATAAAAGAGTTTGAGTTAAAATAATTGTTGGATATACAATTAGGCCGATATAGTTTCCAAAAGAACAAGAAACAGAATAAAAATTTAGAAAAAAATTTGAAGACCTAGAATATATCTACCGCTCAGGATATTCGTTATAGGAAAACATCTTTAATCTAGTGTTGTTTATAGAATCTGAAAGCAAGGGCGTCTATTGGATGACAATTATGAGTTATAAGCCTCCTTATACTATAACGGAAGAAATTGTTTCGTTAGTAGCTGCAATTAGTGAGGAAGTGGGAAAATTATCCGTATTGAATCGCCATGATTTGCGACTTAGACGCATTAACCGTATCCGCACCATACGTGGAACATTGGCTATTGAAGGCAATACATTAAGTGAAGAACAAATTACAGCCATTATAAACGGTACACCTGTCATTGCCCCTCCAAAAGAAATACAAGAAGTGCGAAATGCCCTTTCTGCATATAAACAATTATCCAAATGGCGTCCAGAAAAAGAAAAGGATTTTCTGGCAGCTCATGAAATAATGATGCAAGGCTTGATAGACGACTGCGGCCAATATCGTCAAGGTGACGTAGGGGTAATGGGAGCAGGTAAGGTGTTGCATATGGCACCACCCGCCCTTCGTGTCCCTGAACTTATGCAGAACCTTTTTAATTGGCTGAAAACTACTTCTGCTCATCCTCTAATCTCAAGTTCAGTATTTCATTATGAACTTGAATTTATTCATCCTTTTAGCGATGGAAATGGACGAATGGGTAGATTGTGGCAGACACTCATTTTAAGCCAGTGGCAACCTATTCTGATTGACCTACCAGTGGAAAGTATTGTTCATGCTTACCAACAAGATTACTACCAGGCCATAAAACAGAGCACCATGCAAACAGATGCAGCACCTTTTATTATTTTTATGCTCTCTAGCATTTTAGAGACATGTCGTAAAAATACCCCTCAAGTTACCCCTCAAGTTTCCCCACAAGTAAAACAGCTGCTTTTGATTGTCAGAGAAGAAATGAGTCGCGAAGAGTTGATGAAAAGAATGAAGTTAAAAGATATTAAACACTTTCGCCAACGTTATTTGAATCCTGCCATTAAAGCAGGGCTTTTGGAGATGACACAGCCTCAAACGCCAAGGAGTCCTACTCAACGTTATCGTCTTACAAAATATGGCCAAGCACTTGTCAAACAATGGGAGGGAAAAAATTCTGATGAATAATGTTTTTACGTATAATCTCCCCGATTTAATCTCGCCCTTTCGGATAGAGCCATTATTTTTAATTCATTTACAATATTATCTACTTCTTCGCTAGAATTTATGTTGTTATTTTTTAAGTCGTCCTCTATTTGAGACAGGTTGTCTAAAATGGATGTGAGAGTATTTTCTGATTCCTTTAAATTCCCAGAAGATAGATTGTGGGAATATTTTTCCCATTGATTTAGACTGGATTCAATTTTATCCATGATCTTTATGTGGTCTTGATTTTGATTTAACCTTAAGGCAGCCTCTAATTCCATAAGTTCAATTGGGGTTGAGGAAACTTGTGATTTATGCGTTTTTTCTTGTTTTTGTTCAATTTGTTTTTTAAGGAAAATATCAAAATCTTGGGTAGGTGTTTTTTGCTTAGTTTTATCTGTTTGTTGGGATATAATTTTTTCAATGTCATTGAAATTAATTTTATCCATGTCCTCTCCTTTTAATAAGGTAAGGTTTTTTTGTTAGGAATTTATTTCCTGATTCTATTTGTTTTAATTTTAAAAAGCAAGATTTTTGCCAAAATTAAAATAAAATGGAGGTCACTTTTGACGATCATAGATAGGGCCGCAGAAATTATTAAAAAAGGAGGAGTTGTCATATTTCCAACTGAGACCTTGTATGGACTTGGCACAAATGCCCTTAATCAAGATGCTATAAAGAGAATCTTTGAGATAAAAAATAGATCTATTCAAAAAGTATTACCAGTTATAATTGGAGACATATCACAACTAAAGATGTTGGTAAATAGAACAGATAACATGCCCTTAGACTTGATTTTGGATAAATTTTGGCCAGGTCCTCTCTCAATATTGTTTTCTGGAAAAACCAATTTGCCCAAAGGGGTTGTTAACAAAGAAGGTTATGTGTGTATAAGGCTTACCTCCCATCCTATTGCCAGGGACTTATGTCTTTGTTCAGGATATCCTCTAGTTGCAACCAGTGCAAATTTCTCTGGCAAACCATCACCTAGATGGTTTGATGAAATAGATAAAGGACTTTTGAGTAAGGTAGATATGGCAATTAATTTATATCCACAACCTTCAGGGATGAAGCCTTCTACAATTGTAAAGTTTGTTGGATATAAAACCATACAGATAATTAGACAAGGGGCTATTTCTCTTGATGATTTAAAAAAAGTTGGTCTGGATATAAAATAAAAAAAGGGGACTTAAAAGCCCCCTTTTTTCGTCTTTATGAATGTTTTATTTTATTATGGACGTACAATTAAGAGCCATGCCTCGGAGATTGCTATAGTTATTATCATGTAAGGGAATGCTACTTTCATAAATTCCATAAAAGTAGTTCTATAACCTTTTGATTCAGCTATACCAATTGTTACAACATTGGCTGATGCACCTATTATTGTTCCATTCCCTCCAAAACAGGCACCTAAGGCAAGTGCCCACCACAGAGTGTTGTGGGCATCTGGAATCACGTTTGAGAGATAACCTACAATTGGCAACATGGTAGCTGTAAAAGGGATATTGTCCACAAAGGCAGACATAATAGCTGCAACCCATAGGATAAAAGTACACGCAGCTACAAAATTTCCCTTTGACAATTTTAATATCCAGTCTGCAATTAGGTCTAGAAGACCTGTTGATTCAACAGCACCAACCAGCATAAAAAGGAATATAAAGAACATAAGGGTTGGCCACTCAATGTCTTTTTCAATAAGCTCAATTAGATCAATTTTGTCCATAATTATAGCGATAGTTACCAAAACAGCTGCACCAAATAGCGCTGCTACTGAAACTTCCATATGCCAAATTGATTCAGTTAAAAATAGAAAGATAACAAAGGCCAAAACCCCTCCACCATAGCTAAGGAGCTTGGCGTCAGTTATTTTATATTTTTCTTTTAACTTTAAAATAAATTCGTCCACATTTTCTATCTTTGCCTTGGCAAATTCTTTGCCCCATATGAATTTGGTATATACAACAAGTACTACCATACAAACGAGACATATGGGTGCCAGAGCCTCAACAAATTTTACAAAGCTAAGTCCTGCATAAGAACCAATCAAGATATTTGGTGGATCACCAATAAGTGTTGCTGTACCCCCAATATTCGATGCCAATACTAAAGGAATTAATAGATAAAGTGGATTTATATTGAGCGCCACACATATCTCAATGGCAACACCAGTTAAAAGGAGCATGGTAGTTACATTGTCCAAAAATGCAGAAGTGAAAGCAGTAAAGAACATGAGAATTATAGACAACAAAAAGAAATTTCCCCTTGCCAGACTGTATGACTTATACGCACACCATTGAAAGATACCAGTATGTTTAAGTACGCCAATTATTATCATCATTCCCATAAGCAGGAATATAACATTCATATCAATAGAGGCTATTGCTGCTTCATAAGAGAGGATATGATATTCAGGATTAAAAGTTCCTATTGTGTATGACAAAATTAGCATTGTTGCCGCACCAATCATTGCTGCTATTGTCCTGTGGAGCAATTCAAAACCAATTATTACGTAAACAAGAAAGAAAATAGCAGTTGATATCCAGAAGGCCGGGCCCAGCACCCTTTTTAGGATAATATCCCCGCTAAAGTATAAATTTTTATCCTTCATGGCCAGATTTTTGGGATTCAATTTTAATATCTCGGTCTTGTAACTGGCCTTGGATATCTCAAGTTTTATATGAAGTGATTTTTGTTCCTCTTTTGATATAAAAAATCTTGATAAGAATTTTCCATTTTCAGCAGTTTCAAGCTCATCCATCATCTTATCGCCTAAAAATACCTTTACTTCTGCTTCTCCAACTGGCTCGCCATGGGTGTTTTTTATGATTCCTGCTAGGTTTACATAGATAGCATCCTTGTCTGGATGTTTAGGTGGGCTCACGTGTCCATGACTAGCCATGGCCAATGAAGAAGAGATTAACACTACCAACAGAACTAAAAGGGTCTTTTTCATGTGGTCCTCCTACCTGTTTGGAAAATTTTGAAAAATTGCTCCTATTTGGAAATTTTCTCTCTGTCAAGAGTCTATTATTAATGCTTAACTAAATTTTCCATTGATCCTACAATAGGATGATGATTTATCTATATCTATTATTTTTACTCCCTTTACATACTCCTTTGTTGAATAATGGGTGATGTTCTCAAGTTTAAATGTTATTTCTTTTATCCTCTCTACTTGTTTTTTTAGAGCCAGACAGTTTTTATTGTTGGGGTTTTCGTCTAAAATTTCTTCTAATATAAGTAGAATATTTTGAAGTGGCTGATTCATTTCATGGCACGTGGCACCAGCCATTTCTAATACCCCTTGCAATTTTTCCCTCATTAGTCTTTCCTGGGCAGCTTTTTTTAAATCAGTTACATCTCTTGCAACTGCAATTATACAATCTCTACTGTCATATTTGATTTTGTGTGCTGACCATAATACATCGATTATTGAGCCATCTTTTTTTCTAAATTGTACTTCTGCATTACATATTTTTCCGTATTTTTTTAGGATTTCCTGAAGTTCGTCTCTTTGTTTGGGATCTGCCCATATCCCAAGATCAATGGAACTTTTTCCAATGACTTCTTCTCTACTGTATCCTGTGGTTTCTAAAAAAGCAGCATTTACTTCAAGATATATTCCTCGGTTTAGGGTAGATATCACAATCCAATCTGGAGATAATTGAAATGCCTTTTCAAACTTTTCTTCAGATCTCTTTAACTGCTCTTTTATAAGTTCTTCTTCTGTATTGTCTAAGAAAAATCCCAAGATTGATTCTTCTCCATTATATAAAATAGAGCATACACTTTCTAAGATGTATTTTATTTTACCATTTTTATCTATTATTTTATTTAAAAAAGGTTTATCCCTATTGCCTTTTAACATGGAAATTGCATACTTCCTAACTTTCTCTCTATTTTCTTCACATATTAGATCTCTGGGTAATATATTTTTTAATTCATTAAATGTATATCCAGTTATTTTTTCAAATTGGGGATTTACATACTTAAATTGTCTTTTGGAAATGATGTATATACCAATAGGTGAGTGTTTAAAAAGTTGAGATACTATTTTAGTGTTTAGCTGAGGTCTTAATTCCAGCTTTTTTATATTATGCGCTTTTTCCATAAAATATACATTGCTCCCTTTCTTATTTTTCATAAAAGGGGCTGCACGCCCCTTATAGATTTATTTTGTGGATTATTTTTAAGTACTAAATTTTGTCCAAGAATAGGATTTAAAGAATCTTTTTCCGTGGGCAACAGTAAATAGAGGTATATTTAGTTCATTTGCGATCTGAACTGATTTTTCAGGACTGAGGCAGAAAAGTCCTGTTGCCAGGCCATCAGCAATACAAGCTTTTTTGGCTATAACGCTGCAACTAACTGTCCTTTGTGGAGATACGACCATTTCTTTATCAATTATATGAAACAATTTTTTGGACGGTGTGAAAAAATTTCTATAATTCCCAGATGTGGCAATAGCAAGGTTGGAAAGATTGATGATTTGAATATATTTTTTTTCCATATCTGGGTCTTCAATCCCTATCTTCCATGATCTATGTTCATCCTTGTTGCCTATTGCCCTGATATCACCACCAGCATCTATTATTGCGTGTTTAATCCCGCACCTTTTTAGAACTTCTGCAGCCTGATCCACAATATATCCTTTCGCTATACCATCTAATGTGATTTTTGTTCCCTTTGCCATGGTTATTTTTTTAGGGGAAATAGATAGATTTTCCCATCCCACATAGGGCAGGACTTCTTCAATGTCTTTGATTTCTGGAAAATGTCCATGAATTTTTACTTCCTCTTCTATTAATTCTAAAAGAGGCAGGATTGTGATATCAAATTTGTTTGAAGATAATTTTGATATAGATTTTGCCTTTAATAGCAAATCGTAAAGCTCAAAAGGAACATCATTTAATTTTTTGTTTTCATTAAGAAAACCTACATGACTATTTGGATCGAATCTGTTAAATATTTTTATGAGTTGTTTTATCCTGGAAAAGGCCTTGGATTGAGCTTCTATTGCCCTGTCTCTGGATTCATCATAAATAGTGATGGTAACATAGGTGTTCATGAGCGGCAGGGTGCGTGATATCTCTTTTAATTTCAAGAATTCACTACTAAATACAGGTTCTACTGACAAGAATGGTATTGTACTTGATATAGATAAAAATCCAAGGATTTTAAGGCATTCTCTTCTTGTATATTTTTTTCTCATCATAATTCAATCCCCAACATTTATATGTTTTTTTGATATCTAAGTTATATTTGAGTTTCATGTCAAGGAATATTAGATTATCAAAAATTAAATCGTATTTAATAGTTATTGAGTTTGAGTGTGCATTTTGGCTTATCAAATTTTTATTGTGTTATTAAGGATATTTTTTTAGAATAGGAATATTAATCACTAATTAGAGATAGAGAGGTGTGAATATGGGAAATTTTGAGGTGAAAAGGAGTATTGAAGAGATAAACAAAAAGATAAAAGAGGGAAAGGCAGTTGTGGTTACTGCTGAAGAAATGGTGGATATAGTGAAATCTGAAGGTGTAAAAAACGCATTTAAAAAAGTAGATGTAGTTACCACTGGCACCTTTGGGGTCATGTGTTCTTCAGGAGCCTTTATAAACTTTGGACACACAAAGCCCAAAATTAAGGCCTCAAAGGTGTGGTTAAATGATGTGGAGGCCTATGCTGGTATAGCTGCAGTTGACTGTTATATTGGAGCAGCCCAGGTACAGGAAGATGACCCTTTAAATAAAGTTCATCCTGGCAGGTTTAAATATGGTGGCGGACATGTAATTGAAGACTTGATCGCAGGAAGACAGGTAAGATTAAAGGTAAAGGCATATGGGACTGATTGTTATCCTTTAAAAGAGTATGAATCAGTAGTTACAATAAATGATCTAAGGGATGCTTTTTTGTATAATCCAAGAAATGCGTATCAAAATTACAACTGCGCTGTAAATTTATCAAAAAAGACCATATACACGTATATGGGGGTCTTGAGGCCAAATCTTGGAAATGCCACCTATTCTACTTCAGGACAACTGAGTCCGCTTTTAAACGACCCTTTTTACTGGACAATTGGGGTGGGCACCAAGATTTTTTTGGGAGGTGGTCTTGGCGTGGTTAGCTGGAGAGGCACTCAACACAATCCAAATGTATTAAGGGGAGAAAATGGGATTGTGAAAGAAGGTGCTGGCACCCTGGCTGTTACAGGCGACATGAAACAGATGTCTCCAAGATATATTAGGGGAGTTTCTATGTTGGGCTATGGATGCTCTCTTATGGTAGGCATTGGAATACCAATCCCCATAATAAATGAAGAAATGGCTTATTTTACAGGTCAGTCAGATGCAGATATCTATTGTCAGGTAGTAGATTATGGTATTGATTATCCCAATGCCATAGATAGATCCCTGGGAGAAGTAAGTTATCAGGAACTTAGATCTGGAAAAATAAATGTAATGGGAAAAGAAATACCAACAGCACCTCTGTCCAGTTATTTTATGGCAAGGGAGATTGCAACAAAATTAAAAGAGTGGATTATAAAAAATAAATTTACTTTAGGTATTCCACAACTTCCCCTTCCAACAGTAGAATTTATGGGGTCAATTGATGCTAATAGTTGATAGATTTTATAGAGATTTTACTTCTACTAATAGGTGGGATACCTACAGGGTAAAAATAGAATCTTCTGATTTATATATCAGGACAAAGGGGAATTTTTCTTCTTTTGTCAAAAAAAAGCTCATCAAATTGAGAAAAGATATAGAAACAGAAATAAAAAGATATCCTGAATTTTTGACCTCGCTTAAACCTATTTCACCAAAATTTTCAAATATTCAAAGAGTGGTGAAGATTATGTATGATGCATCTAAAAAGGCTGGTGTTGGGCCAATGGCTGCTGTAGCTGGGGCTATTGCCCACATTATTGGGGAAGAAGTTTCAAAAAAGAGTGAGGAGGTCATAGTTGAAAATGGGGGAGATATATACATAAATGTGAAAAAAGAGGTAAAAATGACTGTTTTTGCAGGAGATTCTCCTTTTTCAGGTAAGATTGGGCTTAAGATTTCCTCAGACCTATCCCCTGTTGGGGTGTGTACTTCCTCTGGTAGTGTTGGTCATTCCTTAAGTTTTGGGAGAGCTGATGGATTTACTGTAATTTCAAAGGACACTGCACTGGCTGATGCAGTTGCAACGGCAGGAGCAAATAGGATAAAGTGCAGAAGCGATATAGAAAATGCCATCTCTTATGCTATGTCAATACCAGGAGTGTTAGGAGTACTCGCCATATATAAGGATGTAATTGGGGCAAAGGGCATAATTGAACTTTGTGAAATATAAAAAAAGAGAGATTTGAGTTATGGGTGAAAAAAATATAAAAAAGAATGTATTATTGATTTTTAGCAAAGATGTTATGTATAATCCTGTAATTTACAAGCTTGCAGCAGATTTCAGAATAATATTTAATGTATTAGAGGCAAAGATATTCCCCCGTCAGGAGGGGAGGCTTATTCTACAGCTCATGGGTACAGAAAAACAAATTGAAAAAGGGGTTAAATATCTTGTAGATGAAGGGGTAAAGGTAGAAATTCTTGCTGAAAAGATCAAAAGGGACGAAAATATTTGTGTACATTGCGGTGCATGTCTTGCAGTATGTAGAGCTGATGCCTTATTCTACGATGCTAAGAGTGCCAAGATCTTATTTTCAGCAGAGCACTGCGTGGCCTGTGGACAATGCGAGTTGGTTTGTCCTGTAGGTGCAGTGAAAACAG
>Ga0256842_1000356_pt1 | contig 40097 bp, 66 predicted proteins | sample 4559240metaG_FD_185973 | JGI IMG/M metagenome (GOLD analysis project Ga0256842, IMG submission 185973) | Hydrothermal vent microbial communities from Guaymas Basin, Mexico - 4559-240 | ecosystem: Environmental > Aquatic > Marine > Hydrothermal vents | place: Mexico: Guaymas Basin | collected...
GTTAAATATCTTAAGGTTATAAGGAAAATAAACAGTGAAATAGAAAATAAAAATAAAATGGTTAAAGAAACTGTACCAGAACTTTTAATAGTTCAAGATTATTAATAAAAATAGTAGTATAGTAATATAAGAGAGTGTTTCAACAAGGTTTCTCTTTTCTCTATGTCAAGCGGTAAAGAGAACCTGAATTTTTGTTGAAACACGCCGTTTGGCGACATCTCTTATAATTAAATTTATAGGAACTATATTATGAACACAAATAATCAAGTATGCTTATACATAGCAACACACAACAAAACAGGTCTTAAATATTTTGGTAAAACTACAAGATATTTTACTCAAGAAGACTTACAATCTAAATATCATGGAAGTGGTGTTTATTGGAATAACCACTTAAAAGTTCATGGTGATGATGTTACGATGGAAATATATGGTATATATAACTTAAACGAAGTTGAAGAAATTGCACTTAAATTTTCAAGCGATAACAACATAGTCAAAGCATTAAATGAAAGTGACAAGAAAATATGGGCTAACGAAAAACCTGAAAATGGTAAAGATGGTGGCAATACTCGTTTGGGACATAAAAATTCATTAGAACATAACGCAAAAATAAGTAAAGCAAACAAATACAGAATATGTTCTGAGGAATCTAATTTAGCACACAGAGTACCCAAATCAGAATTAGGCAAAGAAAACATTAAATTAGCAAATATACTTAAAGCCACTGATGAGTTTAAGAAAAAAATATCAAATACTTTAATAGGACATAAAAATAATACTTTGAAAGTCAAAAGAAAAATTAGTAATACTATGAAAGCAAAAGAGTTAGTTTGTGTAGAGTGTCCGCATTGCGGCAAAGTAGGTCAAAGAAGAGCAATGGGAAGATGGCATTTTAATAATTGTAAAAACTTACAAGAAATTAATGCTAAGGTTAAATAATGAAATATTTATCAGCATTAATAATCACAATATTTAGTGTTTCTACACTAAACGCGGGTGCTTGGTCAAGTTCTTTAGTATGAAAGAAGTTAAACCAAAAGCGGCATATACATTAGACACTGCAGGGTATAATCCAAGAGTGTATGAGTGGACAACAAAAGATGGATATAAGTGTATAGCTATTTTTGGTAACGATAAAGCAGCAGTATCAATGCAATGTTTTAAAAAGTAGAAATTACTTTATATTCTCCTATGTTTATAGGGGGATTGTTAAACTAATTTAAGGATTTAGAATGAAAAACCTGTTATTTGTTATAATGCTAGGAACAACATTATTTAGTGATTGTAGTAATAAATACGATATTACTTCATATTATAGTATTCGTGGACAAGAGCATTATTTACAGTACATGGAATGTTCAAAAACAGAAGATTTTGGATCAGGGGACTAAAATGGCAGATATACTAACACAAGAAGAAATAGAAACATTACTTAGTGCTGAAGATTTATTTAGTACAACACACAATGAAAATAAAATACACCGTAAAGTAATTAAAGTTGAAGAGGATCTAGAATACACAATTCAAGGTGAAATAACTAAAATACTTGAATTTCATAAAATAGATTTAGATACTATTATAAACATAAACGAATACAAAAGAAATAATTACTATGAAATAGTTATTTACTACAAAGGATTATAGATGGATAAATGGTTTGAGATGATTGGATCAATCTTCGTTATCGTTATTTTAAGTATTTTAGTAGTAGTTGCTTTTCCTTCATTTGCAGATGAAAAATTAAACAGAATAGAATTTGAAAAGCCTGTAAAAAAAGTACAAAAAGTATTACAAGAATTTAGAAAAGATGTGTGGAATGTTGAAACACAAGAAGAATTAAAACAGATTAAAAAAGAACAAGCAGAGGAAATAACAAAAATTAAAAAAAGTATTAATGCTTTAGTTCAGGAAACTAAAAGACTTAAAACAGAAGTACAAACATTGAAAAACATGGATTGTGTACAACCTACAACAGAAGTTGAGTCGTATGTGTCTGAAGATTTTGGTACGGGGTATTAAGGCTAAAAATATAAATAATATACAATAAAGAGATATGGTTAAATGAATAGGATTAGGTTCTTCGTTCAAATAATTTGTCCTACAATTAAAAAAAGGACTTAAATATGAAAAATATAGGTAAAGTTACTAAAATAAGTGGTAATTTTATGACAAATAGTAAACAACTACATTTAAACCAAACAGAATGGAAACTAGGCGGTATCATTATAGACAACGGTACACAATATCAAGAGTACCAAAGTGCTTATCCGGATGTTACTGTATCATTAGAAGTAGAACATCTTATAGATATATCTTAAATTTAAGGATAATTTTAGCCTATTATATTATAACATAAATATATAAAGGATATTAAATGAATACAGAAACACTAAAAGTACAAGAATTACAACTAAAATTAGAAAAATTAGAATCATTATTAAACATTTATATGCATGATAAATTAACGGGTTTATTAATGCGTAGGGATTTTGATTATAAATTTGCTGAATTTTTTGAAAACGAAGAAGAATTTTATCTTACTCTTGTTGATGTAAATGGATTACATGAAATTAATCGTAAAAATGGATATGATGCTGGTGACGATTTAATTACAAATGTAGCACATAAACTTACCATTATGTGTGATAATGTAGTATATAGAATTGGTGGTGATGAATTTGGTATTTTTTCATATATTAAACCATGTTATATAAAAGATAAGAATTTTTGTATGGCTTCTACATCATCAAAAAACTTTAAGAGTATGAGAGATATGTTTAAAACAACAGATACAAAGTTAACAGAACTTAAAAAAGAATTGTATAAAGGTTCCAAAGATCGTAGAAATTAATAAAAATTATAGTATAATATAAAATAAAGGATATAAATGACACAAGAACAATTAAAGAAATTCTATGAAGTAATTGCGGGGTTAAGATAATGGAATACGGAATAGAATATACAAAACCAAAGGTTTATTTATTACAAGATACAGGAATTGGAGTATCAGAATATGCAGCAAGAACTTGTTATGATTCTTTTGATACTTCAGAAAATCAAGCAGTAAAAAATCTTAATCATAGTGTTGAACATGATTTTGTAGAGCAAGATGAAACTTATGCACTTAATAATATAGAAGATTCTAAATTACTAGATACATTAGCATGGGCACATTTTCATCACAGTATTTTAGAGCATGCAAATTTATCATATTTAATTAAAGGAACATCTCGTGGCGTTTTACAAGAGCATGCAAGACATCGTATTCAAGCCATAAGTGTAAGAAGTACTCGTTATACTATGGGTTCGGTTATAAATGCTTTTATAGCAAGTGTTTTTAATACACCAGAAGCATTTAACTCAACAGAATGGTTTATTACTAAAATGTTTGAATTAGATTTATTAGTTACAACGGATATAGAATATAACAGAATTGAGTACAGAAGTATCTTTGCTAAATTATTATATCAAATGAATACAATCGGTAGAGAAGAATTTAAAAAATTAGCTGTTGCCAAATCTTCTTTAAAATTTGTGGATACATTGGATAGACTTGAATTATATGAAGCATTACAATCAGGTAAGAAAAAAAGAAATGTGGGTGATGCTTTTAAGCATATTGTTTCAGATAACTGGAAAGTTGATATGGTTGTGACTTTTAATTTAAGAAGTCTTAAAAACTATTTTGATTTAAGAGATAGTGGTGCTGCATTTTTCCAAATTCAGTGGCTTGCTAAAGAAATGAAAAAAGTAACTCCTCAAAAATACTTAGACCTTATTATTAAATAACAAAATGTATAATTATTCATTTATAAAGTGTTATAAATACTTAAAAAATGGGTGATTAATATGAAATTTAAAGAATTTATACATAAACAAAGTATAATAACAGAAAAAATTATAGTTGAAGAGTTATTAACTGATGTAAATGAAGCTAGTCAAATTTTAAATAAATTAAAAACACTTAGTTTTGTTTCTAATGAAATACATAATTTAGACATATTAGATATTCTAACAGAAATAAAATCGTTTCTCAAAACACAATTAACTCATATGAAAATAACAGATATAAGTTCATGGAGTAAAGAAATTATACATAGTTTAGAAGTGGAAATAAAGTCTTTATTAAAAATAAAAACATCAATTAAAACGGATTATGTTGATAGTTTAATTGTCCAAGCAAAAAAACTTATAGAAACTGTTAAAAAATACGCAGAAGTAAAAAAAGAAGAATATGATTCTACTATGAATTAAGTATATTAATTCGCTTTAAGTCCTTTTTAATATATAATATGTTATAATATAGTATATAAAGGATAAGAAGATGAAAACAATTACAAATAGACAAATTATGTTGGATGCACAAGAGTTAGTTCTTAAAGATAGTAAATTAAAAGTTTACATTAAAGAAGATAATGATAAATGGATTTGTCAAATATTCGAAGGTCGTAAAACTAAACCATCAACATACACAAGATTTCGTTCATTTGAAAATATGGAAAATGAAATTAAAAATTATATTAGAAAAGAACAGTCTGATATCAAATACAAAGCAAACCTAAAAGCATCTAGAGCAGAAAAACTTAAAAATTTCAAAAGAGATTTAATTCCAGGTGTTACTGTTAGGGCGTCGTTCTCATACAATATGACATTTAATTATTTTTACCGTGTTATATCTAATAAAGGTAATACATATAAATTTGAAATTCTTGAAAAAGAATGGGCTGACGGCAATATAGGATATACAGGTTCTGTTAAAGCAGGGCGTCCAACCGGTAAATTTATTGAAGGTAAGCTAACACAAACAGGGCTTAAAATCGACAATTTAAATGCTAGTATTTGTAATCCATCAAGTACTTTTTATGAAAATCATCTTGATTAGGATTAAAAAATGAGTCCTAAAAGAATAAAGATGGTACAATCACTTAAAATACCAGAAGATAAACTAGCGTTAATGCAAATGGAAGTAAAATGGTATAGTAAATTTGAAAAACCAGAAGTTAAACAAAAACTAAAATTTACTTATAAACGCATAACTAAAATTTTATTTGCAGAATATTTTTTAAGTATATAAGGAGAACATATGAGTTATGGTGTTATTATATTAATAGGTTATTTTTTCAATTTTATATGTACTGTACTGTATAGTATTATGATGTTAATATATAAAGTAGATTTAAAATATTTTGAACAAAAATCTAAAAAAATAAAACTTCAACAGCAAGCACTTATTAATAAAAGTATTAATCCGTTTCGTTCAGAAGATTTTATAAAGTTACTGCCGTTTGGGTATGGATTAATGTTATTACCAAAAATATTTACATCGAAACAAAAATTCATAAAGTACATATATGATTATCTTACAGAAAAATCAGAGTATTATTACTCATTAGAATCAAAATACAAAGGAAAATAATGAAAATTTTAAAAAAGATTAAAAATATGTTTACAAAAGAACACAATGCTACAAAAATTAAAAAATTAACACTTGATGAAATGGTAGAGTATATTAATAAAGAATATCATTTTATATTATATGATGAAAATCTTATAAGTGAAATTTACTCAAAATTACTTGACTATGGTAATTTAAGTGTTATTAAAGAGGATCAATATAAATATATTATAGAACTTCGCATTATAGATAAAGATTTCGGAATAGATGATGTATATAATTATGAAGTAACACAAAAAGGTATAAAAAGAATTCAAATTTTAGACGAAGATTAGTGTAATTTAAGTTACTTTTAAGGTAACTTTAGTTATAATACAATATAACAAAAGAGGGTTCCGGTGAAAAGGCCGGATGGTAAATAGGATGTATAAGTCTTTCTTACCTTCTACAAATGGGGATGATTAGGTTTCGACTGGTTATTCGTGTAACTATCTAGACAAGTAAACAATAAAGTTTTAAAAATAAACAAAGCATAATTGCAAACACAACAAACTACAGACCGGCTCTAGCAGTAGCATAACCGTTCTACAAGGAACTATCCTTGTTTACCCAAAATAGTATTTCCGCAAGGAATATAGGTTTTTTAATTTTCCTCAAAAATTAAACGCAAAATAAACTTAAGCGTAACAAAGGTTATCGAGGATTTAAACACTCTACTCAAACAACGAAACACTATAAACTTGTATAATCGAAATAGCGAAAAATAATTAGGAACTCGGTTCAACTCCGAGCATCTCCACCATTTTTTTATTTAAAAATTATTCGTAATTTTTAATCAAGACAATAAAGGAAAATTGTGAGTACTTCAAAAACATCAAAAACTATAAAAGCACAAAACAAAAAAGCAAGACATGAATATTTTCTTTCTAATGAAATAGAAGCAGGAATTTGTTTAGCAGGATTTGAAATTAAATCTGTACAAGATAAGAAAATTGATCTTACAGGGTCGTATGTAAAAATTATAAACAACGAAGTTTTTTTATTAAATGCTAATATATCAGAATGTAATGCTAATAAATTCTTTGTGAATCACAAAATAGAAAATTATTCAGCAATAAAAGAAACATTTGAACTAGCAAAAAGACCTAAAAAATTACTTTTACACAAAAAACAAATTAAAAAATTCAGTAAAATGTTGGATCCTGGTTATACACTTATTGTTACAGAAGTGTATGCTAACGAACATAATAAGATAAAATGTACATTAGCATTAGCTAAAGGGAAAAACACTAGAGATAAGCGAAATACTATTAAAGAAAGGGATTTAGAAAGAGCAGGCTAATTTAATGTTATATTAAGAATAATGTGTTGTAATAAACAAAATAAGGAAGAAAAATGATAATATCAGATAACTATGTATTAAGTAACGAAGTAGCAGAAGTAGGTGGAATAGCAATTGCTAATTTCTCAATGTTTAATAATTTATGCGAAACTCATAACATTAAAGGTGCTATCGAAAAATATGGTAATTGTACTTTTTTAAATTCAAGATCTATTGATGTACCAAACAACTTCCGTAAAATTATGCAAAATAATAAAATGACAGATCTTAAAAATTGTGTTCTTTTACCATATGTAACATCGTACTTACAAACATCAAAGAAAGATTTTATAAAAATTCCAGATGTTAAAAGAGTCTTTAAAGTAGCAGGAAAAGAGTTTGCAGAAGTATCACCTGAACTTGCAGACATTATGAAAAATAAAGTAGTTACAAATATTAATAAAGAAGATTACGAAGAATGTACAATAAATGGTGACATTGATGGTAGTATTAAATTGTCAAAAAATAATTACATGGTGTGGTATTAGTCTAATACATTTTAAAGTATAAATAGTCTAAAAGGACTATTATGAGTACTTTAAACAACATAAACACAAGAAACTATTCCCAAAAGACGAATTATATGTGTGGTACAGAATCTATGGATTTACTTCCATTTTATGTTACTACACTAAATATTCCAGGAATAAACACAAATGTACAGGAAATATCAGGAAGAAGCGGTGCTCCTGTACAAATGACACCAGGTAATATGACATTCAATAGTCTTAGTTTAGAAGTTCTTTTAGACGAAGATTATAAAATATATCGTGATATTATAAAAAATATTAAAATTGATGTAGAAACAGGTACATTTGAAAGTGCATATTTTGATTTTTGGACATCATTTACAAACGATATGGGCAAAGTTGTTATGAAGATAGAGTATTATAACTGTTTGATTGAAAGTATTGGCGATTTATCGCTTGCTACAAATGATGATACTACTGAACAAACTTTTGATTTATCGTTAAAATTTGACTATTTTAAGATAGTAGATAACGAAACTCCTATATTAAGACATTAAATTTAAAAACAATTATACATCAAATACTTTAAATATTAAGTATAATTAATGTATAATAATATATAAAGGATATTAATGAAACCAAAAAGAACTAAACATAATTATACTTCGGAATTAGAACTTAAATCATTACTAATTAGATCTAAGAATAAAAGATTGCAAAATAATCCGGAAGATAATCCGGAAAACTCAAAACGAAATCGTATAATTAATAGAATGGTTAAAACTTATGTTAAATTAAACAATATGTCTTATCCAAAATTATCAGAAAAATTACAAAAAAGAAAACATCTTAAAAATAAAATGAAAAAACGAATTGTTACATTATCCGAACAAACATTTATTGATTATATTTCAAATGAAAGATTTGGTAATGTTATTTTATTAATGATTAAAAGTATTCTTACAAAACCTAACTTTTCTGGATACACTTATCAAACAGAATTTTATTCAGACGCTATTTCAAAAATATTGAAATATTTACATAACTTTGACCACACACTTATATCTAAAATTTCAAATACTCATGTAAATTCATTTGCATATATATCGCAAATTATACATAATAGTATTATTTTTGTAATTAACAAAAAGAAAAAAGAGCAAGATAACATTAATAAACAAGTGTCTAATGAAATATTACAAAATAATTTATCTATTGCCGATCATAGAAAAGAGTTAAATAAAAGTACAATATATGATGAAAATCCTAATTTTGGGTTTGAAGAAGTTAAAAAAGTCGAACATTTTATTAATGAAGATGATGATTTAATACCTAGTATTATTAAAATACTCAAAGATACTCCAGAAGATGTTAAACCTGTTATTCATTATCCTAGTACAAAAATTATTACAATGAACGAATATAATGAACTAAAACCATATCTTAAATCTGCTGATATAATAAGGGATAATTAATGTTAAATTACAAAGATGAATATTATGATGATTTTTCTAGTTTAAATACTGATAAAATTATGTCAGAATTGATAGAGTTTATTAACAACAAAGGTGATGGCAGTATAACAGAATATATACTTGATTTTTGTGAAACATACAATTACAGAATCGAAGAAATAGCATATTTGATAGCGGAAAATAAAACATTTAAAAATATACTTAAACAAGATTGTATTCATCACAGCATTTTTAGAACAGAAAATGCTAATATGGACGAATGGTAATATAAATAACTAAAAGGATATACAAATGAACTTTAAAGAATATGTGACAGAAAAAGTAGATTACATAGAAATACTTATGGATAAAGTTGGAGTTGATAGTAAAATGGACCAAGCAATGTGGGATTGGTTTATGGATAATTTAGGTGATAGTGATATTTATGCTGGTGATGCAGTACCAGAAGATTACTTAGAAATTATGACAGACAAACAAGGTAAAGAACTTTATAATTTTCTTAATAAAAAGTTTAAGAAAACTCTTGATAAAAGTTAATAACATACAAAAAGTAATATTTAATTTAATTAAATAACTCTATTTGATATTTTTTAAATAACTCAATTAAACTAACTGTTGGTTTACCACTTTTAGGATATTCAGGAAAAGGTTTCTTTTTCTGATTTTTCCTTTTTGGAATAAATTCCTCATTATTATACAACTTTTTCACTTTATTATAATTACTTTTTGACAGTTTTTTAGGTTTGTGTACCTCAGAAGGATGAATATACATATTACCATCTTCATCTACATAAGCACCTCTTTCAAAATAATCAGCTGCATTTCTCAAAAAAGTTGGTAAATCAAAATCTTTCTGATAACTTAAAGCAGTTCTTTTTAAAGCATTTTCTAACTTACCTAAAACAGCATTAGTTCTAAAATCCAAAGCTTCACGAATTACACCTTTTGTTGGTGAGTATTCATCGTCATTTCTTTTATGCGCATGATCTAATGCCATTTTTTCAAGAGGTATTTCTTTTCCAAGAACAGGACATTTTTTACCATTCTCTAACCATATTTTTTCTTTAAGCACACGAATGTCTTTTTGTTTCATTTCTATATACATTATTATCCTTTTTATACATTATTTATAGGTTTATTAAATAACTCTATATTCTTATATACTATTGGTTTTTAAGTTTATCTTTATGTATTATATGTTATAATATAATATATAAAGGATAAAAAAATGGATATTAATTCAAAAGAATACAGAAAACCATTAGATGATTGTTTGGTTAATATGGCAACATCTAGTTATTATCAAAAGAACGCATTATTTTATTTTCATATACTTACTCAAATGAATATAGTAATGTCTCCTACTTTACCAGCACCTTGTGGTGTTTCATTTACACACAATCATTTCAACTTATATGTAAATATGGAATTATTTAATGAATATAGTTTAGAGGAGCGTATTTTTATTTTAATACACGAATGTTTACATTGTACTATGGGACACCTAGGCGAGGATGGTAGACTTTCTGGTCCAAATATTGATCACGAAAACGCTAATTATGCTGAAGATTGTTCTATAAATCAGATGATTAATATGACAATACCGGAAAGTGCTATTGTACCAGATAATCTCCTAAAAGATAAAACAGTATATGTAAAACCAAATATGAACTCCGAGTTTTATTATAATTTACTTAAAGACAATGAAAAAGATGATTCTAATCAAAATGACAAATCGGATGACGGTGACGGCGATAGTCAAGGTAGTGGTAACCCTAATAAAAGTCAAGGTAGTGGTAACCCTAATAAAAGTCAAGGTAGTGGTAACCCTAATAAAAGTCAAGGTAAAAGAAAACCAATAGACACACATGACACATGGGCAGAAAGCACAGGCGATAAAGATTTACAAAAAGATATAACAGCACAATTAATTGAAAAAGCTATAGAGGAAACCGTTAAAGATCGTGGTACATTACCACAAAATATAGAACATATGATGAATATGTTCAAAAGAAAAGTACAAATTGATTGGAAAAAAGTACTTAGAAACATTGTTGGTAACAAAAGAGTAGGTAAAACACCAACAATTAGAAAACGCTCTAGACGATTTCAAAACCGTGCAGACATAAAAGGATACCAAAAAGACAGAATGTTTGAATTAGTTGTTTTTGTAGATATTTCAGGAAGTATGAATGATAGTGAAGTACTTCAAGGGTTAAACGAAATATCAAGTATTTGTAAAACATTTAATACTACAATGAAACTTATTCAAATAGATACGGAAGTACATAAAGTAGAAGAGTTTTCAAAAAGAACTAAACTATTCGATAGAAGAGGTGCAGGTGGTACAATTATGGAAAAAGGTGCAGATTATCTGTTCAAATCGAAAATACAATATGACGCTATTATTTTTATCAGTGATATGTATGTAGAGGATATCAGACAATGGAAAAAACAACCAAAGTGTAAAGTAATGTGGTTAGCAACAAGTGATTGTATTCCGGAATGGAATGGATGGGGTAAACATAAAGTATATCCGATAAAAGTAAAAGAGGTATAATATGAGTAAATGGGCTTATGTAAATTCATTAGGAATGTTTGAATTAGAAAAAAGAAATAATGAGTATTATATACCAAACACATATCAGGAAGTTAATGACTATTTTGATACTGAAGAAGAAGCAAAAATACATTATTATAACGAAACAATTAAAAAATATGACTCAGAAAAAAAAGAATTAGAAAAAAGAATTAGAAAATTAGAACAACTTCAAACTGAAACAAAACAGTTTTTTAAAATAGACGAACTCAAAAAAAGTCATCCAGAACACTTTTTTGAGTAATGACTAAAAGGATTAAAAATGAACAAATTAGAGAAATTTAAAATAAACATTATCAGAAATTTTGAAAGATATGATGAAAAGATAGAACATTATAGAAATATTTTAAATATGACTAAATACAAACCCACATATAGAGATCTGGAGTACACAAATAAACGAAGAAAACAACAAGGAATATAATGATACCATTTAGTAAATATTTTAAATCAGTATTAATTGAAATAAAAGATTTTAATTTCTTTGTTGCTGGTGGTAGTGTAAGTGCATTACACTATAATCTTAGAGTGGAACAAGATCTTGATATATTTTTTCGTACTGAAAAAGACTTTTTAAAACTTAAATCATATTTTGACGAACATTATTTCCTTGCTAATGAATCTGTACACGCATGTTCATATTATGATAATAAAAAGTTTGGCGAAGCTCAAGACAAAATTATTATACAGTTAGTAAAAACACAATTTGGTACACCCGAAAAAGTTATTTCTAATTTTGATATTAATAAAAGTATGATAGCCCTTGACATTAAAAATAAGGATTTAATATATGACCCAAGATTTTGGGAACCTTTACATGCTTGTAATTATAATCACGACACACTTAAACGATTAGCAAAATATAGTGATAGGGTGAAAGAAACACCAGATTGGTATATGTTAATATCTAAATTTCTTGAAGATTTTGAAGTGAATAATTATTATACAGATAATAAACACAAATCAAAATTAATTCTTAAAACATTTCTTAAAAATTACCTTGCTACATCATATTCAAATGATGTAACATTAGAAATATCAAAAGCACTTCAAAAATTTATCATTAATACAGAGTGGGTAAAATTTCTAGAATGTGTGTTTATACCATATGATACTTCTACAGACATATACATTATCCAAGTATTGTATTACAAATACTTTACTTCGATAACAAGTGATAATATGTTTAAGAATAATGAAATTAATAAAAGATTACAAATGTATGGTGCACAAATAAAGAAAAAGAACCCAGAATACTTGTTTTTTTAAGTATTTTTGGTTTGATTTAAGTGTACTTTTATATAATTTAGTGTATAATATAATATATAAAAAGGATAAACAAAATGAAAATTTCAGAAATAGAACCACTATTAACAGCTTGTCAAGCAGTAAACGATGCGTTATTATTAATCGGTGTTCATGGTATTGGTAAATCAGATGTGGTAGAAACATGGGCAAAGAAAAATGATGTACACTTAGAAATTTTATTTTTAAGTAACCAAGAAGTGGGCGACCTTGTAGGAATTCCACATAATGTTATTAAAGATGGCAAAACTATTGAAGAATGGTCTGTACCTAGTTGGTTGGATAGATTAAATACTGCTAGTGCAAATGGTAAAAGAACGGCATTATTTTTGGATGAAATATCGAGAGCACCAAGTGATGTTAAACAAGCAGCACTTCAATTAGTTCTTGCTAAAAAAATACACGAACATAAACTTCCTACATTAGATGGTACAGATACTTTGATTGTTGCAGCAGACAATCCTGATAATGGTCACTATCAAGTAGAACCAATGGACCCTGCTTTATTAAATAGGTTTTTAAATGTTACTGTTGATGTAGACCCAGAAGCGTGGTTAGATTGGGCGAGGGATAACGGTATTAGTAAAATTGTTAGAGCGTTTATTGCAGATAACCCTAGTAAATTACACTTCATGCCAGAAGAAGGAGATAATGGGGATAACACCTCTGCAACTCCTAGATCATGGGCTAAACTAGGTGCTTATGTAGATAATTTTAATAATATAAATTCTAATCTACATTATCCTATTATTAAAGGTAAAATTGGCAGTGCTATTGCTGCTCAATTTGTTTCATTTATTGAAAACTACGCATCTATTATTAGTGTGGAAGATGTTGAAAACTTAACAAGCAATCTTAAAAAGAAAACATCGAATATTGAGTTGATTGGTAATGGTGTTCGTGAGTTAATTCAAGATTCTGAAAGTATTCAATTACAAGAAATTACTATGGCTCTTATAAACAAATATATAGATAAAGACGCTGAAGAAGCATACCCATTAATGGCAATGTTATATGCATTACACATCGAAATTCTTGTATCAGTGTTTAAAAAAATAGCAAAAGAATCACCTGCTAATTATAAAAAAATAGTAGATTTTGATACTAAAATAAATAACAAACAATTATTTATTAAAGCAGCAGAAGCAGTTGTTGTTTAGAATAACGATAAAGGTTTACTGTAAGTAACCTTTATCGCCTGGTTTAAAATGTCCTTTATTGATATTTTTTTCCCAATATGCTTTCATTTTATCTCCAATAAGTTTACCAGAAAAATTAAATTTGTCATTATTTCTTTGTATTAATGACACAAATGTAGCATAACCACTATATTTATCCGCATTTTTTAATATTTGATTTAGCTCTTTGTCTGTTGGTATCTCTTTTTCTTTCTCATTAAGTAATTCTCTAAATGTCATTTGTATATCCTTTTAGTTATTTAAACCAAGAATTGTTAATACTATCAACTTCTTTGGGTTTCTTTTGATTTTGTTTTTCGTTAATTTCTATAACTTTTTTGTTGAACTTATTTAATTCTTTAAGTAGAACATTATATTTTATACGAAGTTCTTTCGTGTATTTAATCAATCCTAACATATCGTCTTTATCTGCTACCAAATATGTTTGCGTTGTACCATTAATATCTTCGGTTTCCACCCACATTTCTAATGTATAAGGTTTACTTACATTAAATTCTGAAGTATCAAAAGTCGGGTAATATTCCGTTTGTGGAATTAGAATAATTTGCTTCTCTGTACATCCAGTAACACCAATACTTAGTAAAATAGTAAGTGTAAGTAATGTTAAGTATTTCATTTTATTTGTCCATAAATGATTGTATAAATTTTTTATTTACAGTTGTGTTTGGTGACTGAGTAATAAATGAATACACTTGTTTTGTTATTGCTCTAACATCATCTTCACTCAAACTACTGTTGATTTTTAGTATCATAGACTTAATTTCTTTAGTACCTATGTCTTTGCCTTTTACTTCAAATAAATCTCTAAATGTTTTCATTTTATTTCTCCTAAACTGTTACTTTGAATTTTTTCTTTTCTTTTGCTTGAGTAGACTTTTTAATATCTGTAGCAATAGTGCTCATTTCTTTTTGAATCTCTTTTGATTCTTTTTTAAGTTCTTTAAGAGTTTCTATGTGTGCATCTGTTTCTGCTTTTTTACCTTCTGCTTTAGCCTTCGCTTTCGTTTTAGCAACAATAACATTAGTCTTTGCTATTTTTGTTTCAACTTGTTGTAATTTCGATTCTGCTCTAGCAGCCTTGAATTTTTGTGTTGCAATATATCCTACTCCAAATAATCCTAAAGCAAACATAATTATATTCTTTGTGTTACTAAAGAAATTTATAATAAATCCCATAATATATCCTTTTTAATTATTTATAAACATAAAATTACTTAATTTTTTGTAGAAAGTATAAATACAATATATTAACATAAAGGAGTATTATGTATGGAAAAATTTATAGAATGGTTGGAGAAAGATCCGGCTAGAACTAGAAAAGTAGTATTGTTAAGTACTGTATTTGTATTTTTAATAATAACAGTATTGTTGTTTGGTGTATCATTTTTTGGTATAGCGATTCAAAATAATATAGTAACTATATTTGGAACATTAGCAGCGTTTATGGTTGGAATCTACGGATTTTTTACAGGTACATCATCTGACAAAACAGCTAAATTAGCCGATAAAGCAGCAGATATTATGATGGAAAAATTAGATAAAAAATAGACATAAGTCTATTTTTATCATTATTTCAGAGTTATTTATGGGTTAATTAGCTCAAAATGAGGTAGGTCGAAGAAAGAACTATCTGAAAAGAAATCCATATCACTATCCCAATTTCCACCCCATCTTATTATATGAGAAATTTTACCTTCACTGTATAATTTATGTGCAATTCCTTGTACTAATCCTGCTAAATAATAAAAAGATTTAGGCCCATTTTCTGATTGAAATGGATTAAACCCTTTGTAATACGGCATAATATCAATAGCATGTGATAGCCCGTCACCTTGGTCTTGGTGTTTAGACAGTTTGTTAATACCATCTAACTGACTTTTACCATTTTTAAAGTACTCTTGTTGTTTTTCTGTTGTTCTAATGCCCTCTAATACAGAAAAATCATATATTTTTATAACTTCTTCCATAATTTTTATTATATCTGGGTGACAAGTATCTAATTTTGCTCTTGATGTTTTTCCAAAATTATACATTTATTATCCTTTTTAATTATTTATAAATAGTTTTATTAAACAATTATGAAAACATATTAGGAGATTATATGGGAAATATAGAAACCGCAAAAGACTTAGGTCAAGGTATATACACAAAAACAGAAGTAGATAATTCAAAAGCAAATGTAAATGGTGATATAAATGAGATTTTTAAAGTAGCTAATGCGGTTAATGATGACGAAGCACTTAGTAAAGGACAATTAGATGGGCAAGTTACAAACGGAACTTTTACTGCAACATTATATGGTAAGACAGGAAATACGCAGACAGGGACGGAAGTAACAAAAGATGTTACAGGTGAATGGCACAAGGTTATGAATAGAGTGTTTATAACAATAAACTATGAAACAAACGGAAATTCACATCTTATAAGTGGAAATATACATGCAGAATTTTCATTACACGAAGTGAGGGGTTTACCATTTACAGCAAGTAGTGTAAGTCAAAATACAATTTTTTATGGCAGGGGTCTGCAATTTAGATATAGCACAGCTACAAGAACATCATTTTTTACATCAGGTTTAATAAAAAGCGGTGAAAACATTATATATTGTAGTGCAGAATCGAAAAATGAAGCTTATAGTGGATATATAACATTAAAAGATAATAGTTCAGGAACTTATCTTAAATCAATAACAATAAATTATCAAGTTTAATAAAAAGGATAAAAAAATGAAAACACAAGCATATTATGATACAGTTGATTATTTCAATAGTTTGAGTGTAACACCACCAGAAAGTGAATTTAATGTAAAACTTGCAGAACTTGAAGCACAAGCAAAAGTTGAATTACAACAAAAAGAGTTTAATGATACAATTCAAAACTACTTAGATACTAAAGCTCAAGAGTATAAATGGGATAATATGCAATCAGCACGAGCAGCAGTAGTTCCTATTAAAGATAGTGACAGTGATGTAGTTAAAGAAATGAAAAATAACGCAGAAACATTAACAGATTGGTATTTTGAAGTATGGGCAACTGCATCACAAATACAATATGATGTAGAAAATGGTGATAAGGAAATGCCTAGTGTTAACGAAGTTCTTGTAGAATTGCCTGCTTACGAATAATATATAAAAACTAGACTTTTATCGGTTTAGTTTTTATATAGTAGAGTATATTCAAAATTTCCTGCTACTTTTAACATTTTTTTTTGATAACAAGTATAATTAATATAAAACTCCGTTTTATATATTTATAAATACTTTAAATAAGACATAAGGCACCAAGATGGAAGAATTCTTAGAAATTGTACGAGTAAAATTAAACGATATTAGTACATTCTTAAACAACTTACAGCACACTATTGGGTTATCAAATTCTACTGATGATAGTATTAATGGTAAACTTAACAATTTATCAACAATGTTAGATAATGCTAAAGTTCCCGCATATTATACAGAGAAAAAAACTATACAAGATAATAGTTTTTATTGTACATATGAACCCATTGACGGATTATGTATGTATGATGAAATAACTTTATACCACCCGGAAGAAGGTACTTTAATATGGGAAGGTATAACATTTAATCATAAAAAAGGTACTCTTGACGGTGCTTTTCACGCTTACGATGGATGGGAAATGAAGGTTCAGTATTTTTACAATAAAGATTTAGTATTATAATATCATACCATATTAATATAAACAGATATATAAATACATAAACACATAAAACAGGAGTTAACAAAATGGGTAAATTATTAAAAAGAAGAATTGGTGCTACGCATCAGTTACAAGAAGAACTTAACAAAAGAGTTCACAGAGAACAAGATTTAGTTACAAGTGTAACATCAATTGCAGTAGATGCGTCAGGTGCGCCAACAGACGATACATTAGATGATTCATATTTAGGTGCTAACGAATTTGCAAGAGCATATCACCAAGATTTAATTGAATATACAGACATTGTAAATGATACAACATCAGGTGGGGAAAATGTTCCAGCATCAGCAGAAGCGGTTAAATCACTTCAATTACAAATTGATGGTATGGCAAATGGACTAGAGTATATTGGTACTTTTGATCCTTCTGGTGGGACTTGGCCTTCAAATGTTACACAAGGTAACTTTTTCAAAGTAAATGGTTCAGGTACTATTGACGGTGTTGAATTAAATACAGGTGATATGATTATTGCCAACAAAATTGTTTCTGGCGATACTGAATTAGCAGATTGGGATATAGTTGATAATACTGAAGCAGCAGATATTTTAAGAGACGCAGATGTTATAGATAATAAAGATATGACAGTTAGTCCACTTAAAATTCCAACTAGACAATCTGTTGGTGAAGCTATTACAGATGCATGTGCAGCAATTACTATTAAAGTGAAAGTTGAAACTGCAACAATTTCTGGTAATCAAATGACATTAACACACGAACCAGTTTCTAGTGTTGTTTTTAATGACGAAGTAATTGTGGAAGTTGATTCAGCAAATGGTGTTTATGATACATGGGAAGGTGTTACAGTTTCTGGTAATACAGCTACTTTATCCGGAGCAAGTACTGTTCAATATGACGGTCTTTCTGGAAAAGTTACATATCTTTACATATAATCTATTTAATAAATAGTAAAAAAGGGTAATTAATTTTACCCTTTAATTTAAGGAAATACTATGGCAGTAAGAAATAGAAGTGCACAAATAAATTATGTTAATGAGTTAAATGCTGATGGTGTTGCTACACAAAAAGAATTAGACGATGCTATAAATGAGCACTTAACCGATTATCATAGTGGAGAACATTCTACTAAATTCGAAGATGGTGTTGAATATTTTTATGATGAAGATAACGATCGTTATTTAAGTAAACAATTATTTATGATGGACTTTTCCGATAATGATACAACAACATCAAACATTTACTTATATCAAAAGAAAAATATTAGATGTAATTACACATATAACACATTACCATTTGATAAGAATATATTAATTGATAAAGTAGAAGTGTCGTTAAATGCTAAAAAACACGGTGATTTATTTGATATTGAAAATGGAAATGGTGATAGCATTTACACTATTAATACACCTAATCAAAAATATACTAAAATAAATAATGTAAATACAATAGTAACTGATGAAGTAAAAGTGTATGTTAATAATACAAAAGTAAGGCGTCCGGTTGTGAAACTTTGGATGAGATTAATATATTAAGGGTAAATAAATGAAAATAAAAAATATAAGTACTAAAAGAATTATTTTAGCAGGTGTAAAAATACAAAGCGAACAAACATTGTCAATGGAAGCTTTTGGCGAAGGGTTTACATTTGCGGAATATGAAGATGAAATTACTTCATTAGTAAATGATCATATTATTGTTTTTATTGATGAATCGACAGGTAAATATATTACTGATATGTCTATCATAAAAGCTAATATGGATCTACTTATTGTTAATGATAATGATGTATCGTGTTTATCAACACAGCAAAAACCAGACTTTTATTATAATTATAAAGTAATAAATTTAGAATATGGTGAAGATTTACAGGTAGAGTTTGTAGGTTATTTAAAAACACTAAATGTTGTAACTAGAGCTGGTGATATCGAAATACAAATAGTCCAACCACTTATGAATAAAGTTTTGGTACAAGAAACAAATAATTATGAAATTGATGCTGATTACAAATTATTAAATCCAATTATTAAAATTAAAGCTAAATCAAATTCAAAAGTTGATTTATATATGGATGGTATTTTTAAACACGATACTAAAACAAAAAACCAATACCTGAAGGAAATATATTCTAATTCAAAATTTCCTGAAGCTGATGTGTATAAAGGATTGTTAAAATTTAAAGTAAACTTTAAAAGAACTATGACTTCTGATGTTTTTAGAGACATTATAGGTAATAATATTGGTAGAACATATCATAATACAACACTTAGAAACTTTAATAAATTTGAAGATGGCGCTTATGTTAAATTTGGTGATGTATGTACATTGAAAACAGACGAAGATTTTACTATTAACTTTTGGTTTAAATCGTTTGATTCGGTAATGGATAAACAATATTTGGTTTGCAAAAGTGGTGTATTTGAAATTTATTTTGAAAAAGGTGTTTTAAAAACAGTTATAGATGGATATAAATCAGATATTGTAAAAATAGAACAAAATAAATATTATATGTTTACTATATCATACTCTGCAATTGATAAAGTTACTCATTTTTACTTAAATGATGAAATTGTAAAAAACCAAGTTAGAAGATATACATTCTACAACAATCGTTCTTTATATTTTGGTTCAAAAAATGGTAGTTATTGTTTAAGAAGTGCGGAATTAGGGGAATTTAATTATTATTCTTATCATATGAGTGCTGGTATGGTTAGAAATTTATTTGTAAACAATAACCCAGATCACCAATTTAAAGATCTGAATACAAACTGTCAAAAATTAACATATAATTGTGATACAGATTTAAATTTAGATGATACATACTCAGCATCTATTATTGCAAAAGAATTTGCTAAATCGGAAAATTTAGTTGAAGGTGTTAAATCTACACTTAATAACACAGATGATAATAATCTTTTAACAATTCATAAAGGTTATGTGTATTTTCCAGAAGATGGTAAATACACATTTGAAGCAACACTTAATAAGTTAATTTTTACTATTGACGACAAAGATGTTTTAATTAATGAAGAAACAAATACATTTTTTATAGAAGAAGGATATTATACATTTGAAGCAACTTCATTTGGTGCATTTCATATTACTTATGGTAAAAAAGGCACAGATCAAATAGAAATACCAGTCTTTAATGATGATTTAACTGCACCGATAGTGTCTATAGACAACCAAACAGGTGGGGTATTTACTGGTGTTGTTGATGGTAAATATTATAATTTAGATTACACACGAATAGAAAATATTTCAGACGCTTTCTTTGGAGATGTGTTTACTATTACATTAGATGTGAAACTACACGAAAAGGAAGCAGAAATATTTGCAAGTGGTGATGTTTATGACCCATATATAGCTTTATTAGCTCAAGATAATAAAATTATTTTAATGTTTAGAGGTTTATATCTTCAAACTAAAAAAATAAGTCACGATTATAATAGAGTTGATATTACTGCAGATGGTAATAAAATTTACCTATATTTAAATGGACATTTAGAATGTTCTGCTAATTTTTATGAATTTAAATCTGATGCTTCAGATTTATGGTTTGGAAGAAGTGGTGATGGTAAATCAAAAGATTGGTTATGTGGTGATTTTGATTTGAAAAATGTTAAATTTTACAAAGATTATTCAACACCATTTAATATACAAGGGAGATTATAATGGGTATTAGACATAATATTTTACACAGAGATGGTACAAAAAAAGTTTACGAAAGTCCTGCAATGTCAGGACAATATATTTATTTTACAAGTCGTGGCGACGATATGGAAAATAAAATTATAGGAAAAGGTTCTAAATTTTACTTAGATAATGTAGATGGTTTAGAAAGTAAATCAGTTTCAATACAATTTCTTGAAGACACTCAAGTCAAAGATTCATATTTAATGTGGGAAAATGCTGTTTGGGGGGATACTGTTACTATTGAAGTAATGTTACCAAAAGACACATTAATGTTAAGTCCTACAAATCAAGGAAATGTAAATGTTATTAATGGCTCTCCAGAAGCAGTAACAGAGTCACAAGCTCCTGATGAAACTTGGACTGGTACTCATATATATTTTCCTGTAGATGTTTCGTTGGTAAGATTTGTAAATGAAATAATGATAAATGGTACAAATAATATGGGAATGATATTAGAATCTAAAGGAGTTGCTTTAGTTCAAAAAGAATTACAACTTAAAATGACTTTAAAATCAGAAACTAAAAATACAAGCATTAAACTAGGTGTTATTGCTGAATTATATAGAGTGAATACAATATAATGTTTCCAAATGAATTAGAAGAGTTCGAAGAAATTACTATCGAAACATATGAGGATCTTGTGGAGGATGAAATGACTGAATTGAATGATAAATTAGACACTATGCCAGTAGAAATGACTAATGCTGTTATAAGTGCTATGTATGGAAAAATGGAAATACATGATGATGTTATGGATATATACAATGCTGAAGGTGAACTTATAAGAACATTTGATTTGTTTGATCACGCCGGAAATCCAACTACATCGAGTGCAGTTTACAAAAGAGAAATTAAAGTAGCACAAATACCAGAAGGAACAGACTAATGTTAACATTTGGTATGGGTGGTGGCAGCGGTAGTGGTTCCTGTACTGCTATAGATATTAAATGGGTTCTTAAGAAAAAGAAAATTAAGTTTAATACTAAATGCGGTGTTAAAAAATAGTTTTATGTAAACATTTTGTACTTATTGTAAAGATTAAGTTATAAATACTTAAAAAGGAATAATTATATGGTATATGAAAGTTTATTAGAAGATTTTGAATTAGTAGTTGGCGATTCTTCAGAAGTATATATGCTTCTGTCGCCAAGTGTAGATTCATTTAGTAACGAAGATCCATTAAAACCTAGTGAATGGGAATGTCATATGGCTATTACTGAAGAATTAGAAGACACTAGTCCAGTTTTAGTTAGACCCGTCCCGTTAAATGAAGAATTATTAAATGATAATGGTACAGTAAAAGAACCAAAAGGCAAATATTTTGTAGTGCAAATTACTCCAGAAGAAAGTTCGTTATTAGAACCCGGTATTAAATATTGGTTTGTAGTACAAGTAAAAAATGATGAATTAGGTTACAAACAAGAATTAATTCAATGTAGATTAAAAGCAAAAAAACAAGGAATATTTAGATAATGATTGTAACAATAGCACTAAAAAAGAAAACATCTACAAAATTAATAGATAAAATAATAGCAAGTTTAATTAAATGGAAAACAAAGTCAGAATATTTTCATGTTGAAATGATAATAAAAAATAAATGGATAAGTACTAATCCAACTGCAAACACGGTTTATATTCACGATTTATTGCCGCTAAATGATCATTATGATTATTTTAATATAAACATACACGGTGCTAAAGTTAACAAAATGTTAAAATTTGCTGAAAGCCAAGTAGGTAAAAAATATGACTGGAAAGGTATATTTTTATCACAAGCAGTAGATTTTAATATAGATAATAAAAATAAATGGTTTTGTTCTGAATTTGTTGCGGAAATGTTAAAAATTGGTGGGTATAATACTAATAATAAACCGTCAAACCAATATTCCCCTGAAGATATTTATCAATTAGTAAAAACAGTATAATTTTACTGTTTTTTACATAAAAACTCAACTTAAACCCACATAAAAATTAAGTATAAATATATTATAATAACACAATATAAACACATAAAGGATTAAATTGGAAGATTTAATATTCGCAGAAAACGCTAGAATAAAGATGTTATCTGGTGTAACAAAGCTTACAAGTGCAGTTCAATGCACAATGGGACCAAAAGGTCGTAATGTACTCATTCAAGAAAAATTTAGAAGTCATCTAACTAAAGATGGTGTAACAGTTGCTAAAAATGTTAAGCTACAAGATAATATTGAAAGCATTGCAGCAGAATTGGTAAAAGAAGTAGCATCGAAAACTGCAGATGAAGCAGGTGATGGAACAACAACTGCAACAGTTTTAGCACACGAACTTTATTCACTTGGTATTAAAAATGTGACAGCAGGAGCAAATCCACTTGAAATTAAACAAGGTATGGATTTAGCATTAACAGATGTTTTAGATGAACTTAAATTGCATACAGTAGATGTTACAGATTATAAAGAAATTGTTAATGTAGCAACTATTAGTGCTAATGGTGATTCAAATATTGGTGAAATTGTTGCTAAAGCAAATTTTGAAGTAGGTCAAGACGGATTAATTACAGTTGAAACTGGTATGGGTCTTGAAGATGAACTTAAAATTACTAAAGGGTTACAATTCTTTAATGGATATCAATCTCCATACTTTGTAAACAATACAGCAAAAATGGAAGTAAATATGGAAAACCCTTATGTATTACTTTATAATGATCGTATTCCAAACTTAAAAGCAATTTTACCATTTCTAGAAAAAGCACAAAATGAAAAGAAACCATTACTTATTATATGTAATACTATTGACGAAGAAGCTATTAACACTTTAGTTGTTAATAAAATGCGTGGAAATCTTGATGTATGTGTAGTTAAATCTCCAGGTTTTGGTAATATTACAGATTATCTTGAAGATATTCGAGTAATGACGGGTGGTAATATTCAAAATCCATCAAAAGGTGTAGTAATTACGGATGTTTCGAAAGATATAGGAAAAGCAACAAGTGTAACAGTAACATCAAAATCATGTTCTATTGTTTGTAAAGATGCAAATGAAGATTTAGTTCTTGATAGAGTTAATGAACTAAAAGAATTATTAGAAACAGATACTTTACTTAAAGACCAGATAAGACAACGAATTGCTAAATTAGCGGGTGGTGTAGCAGTTATTAAAGTACAAGCACCTTCTGAAGTTGAGATGAAAGAGAAAAAAGACCGTGTTGATGACGCACTAGGTGCTATTAAAGCTGCACAAGAAGAAGGCATTGTTATTGGTGGTGGTACAGCATTTTTTAAAATTAACTTATCAAAAAATCTTCAAACTATCGATGGCGATGTTGCTCTTGGATACAAAATTGTATTAGATGCTATTAAAAGACCGTTTAATCAAATACTTTTAAATGCTGGTTTAAGTCCTGATAAAATTGCTATGGGTATTGAGGAAACACCACAAACAGGTTATGATGCAAGAAATGATGTGTATGGTGATCTTTACAAATTAGGTGTTATAGACTCTTATAAAGTTCAAAGAGTAGCACTTACAAATGCTATTTCTGTTGCTAGTACTTTACTTACTACAGAATGTATTATTCCACTACAAGAAAATACTAAATAAACTTTTAATTTAAGTTTATCTTTATGTACTGTATGTTATAATATAGTATATAAAGGATAAAAAGATGAAAACTTTAAACTCAACAGTATCAAGATTACAAAAATTAGAAAATAACATGTCGTTTTTATCAAATGTTACATATGATAAAAATTTAAATCTAGAAGTGTTAAATGAAGATAATACACTTGATGTAAAAAATACAAAATTACTAGATGAATTAAGAAAATTGAATACTAGAAGAGAAGAATTGTTACAATCTCTTATGGACATGTAACATGACTAAACAAGATGTGATAAAGTTAAGAACAGAATTAAACAAGGTATTAGATAAGTTCAACGAAACTTCAAACATTAAAATGACACTTAAAAGTGCAACATATAGTGACGAAGTTACTTTTAAATTAGTTGGTTCAAAAGTATCGGATACAGGTACATTAATTACCAAAAAAAGTTTAGATTTCTCTCGTTATGAACACTTACATGGTATGAAACTTATTGCATTAAATTATAAATTTAAATGTGGATTTGATACATATGAAGTAGTAGGTTATAACACACGCGCTAAAAAATATCCAATTTCATATTTAATTAATGGTAAACCTTACAAATGTGCTGCATCTTATATGAAAAACATTATAAAAAATAACGCTCCTGAATTAATGTTTTAAAATTACATTTATTAAGTAATATTAATGTATAATATAGATAACATAAAAAGGAAATATATGACAAAAGACACTGATAAAAATACACACGGAAGAAATCACTCACTATATACAATACCAAAAGTAACAACTACAAATAACTATAAATTGTTTGTTGATACTTTTTTTGATACTTCAACAGAAATACATAAAATATGGAACACATTACTAAGTGCTACAGAAAATGATACTCTAGAATTAAGAATTCAATCACCAGGCGGGCTTGTTACAGAATGTCAAATGTTAGTAAACATTATGAAAAATAAATTTAATGGTAGAGTAACAGCATATATTGATTCGCACGCTAGTTCAGCAGGAGCATTTACATTTTGTGCAGCAGACAAACGAGTTGTATTTGAAAACTCAAGAATAATGTTACATAATTATTCTGGCGGACATCAAGGCACACACCATAAAATGAAAACAAGATTAGATTTTGATACAGTTCATATTATCGATTTTCTTAAAAGTACACTAAAAATTGGTAAAAAAGGTTACTTAACAAATAAAGAACTTGATAGAATGATAGAAGGTCATGAATGGTGGTTTACTGCTAAGGAAATGTGTAAAAGAGGAATTGCAACTCATGTAATTGTTAATGGAAAAGAAATTACAGCAAAACAATACTTAAAATCATTAAAAACATCTAAAAAATAAAGGAAAAACAATGAATGTAAACAAAAATCAGAGCATCTGGATGGAGAAATATCGTCCGGTTGATACAAATGATTTAGTTCTTCCGGAAAGTATTAAACAAAAGTTTAATCAATATGCTAAAAATGAAGATATTCCTAACCTCGGATTATGGTCAAATAATCCAGGTACTGGTAAAACTTCTACAGCAACTGCACTTATTAAAGAAATTGGTGGTGAAGCACTATTTATTAATGCATCAATGGATAATGGTATTGATGTTTTAAGATCACAAATTTCAAATTTTGCAAGTACGGAATCGTTTGATGGTAAACTTAAAATTGTTGTACTAGATGAAGTCGATAACCTTTCGCAATCAGCACAATTCGCTTTTAGAAGTCTTATTGAATCGTTTTCAAATAACTGTAGATTTATTCTTACAGGCAACTTCAAAGAAAAAATGCTTGACCCATTACTTGATAGATTAGAAAACTACGATTTTAATAACTTCGACAAAAAAGAAATGGTAAAACCTATCTTTGAAAGACTTAAAGCAGTACTTGAAAATGAAAAAATTACATATGATCCAAAAGACCTAGTGCCAATTATAAACACTTATTATCCGTCGATTAGAAGTATGATAGGTGCTTTACAAAAGTTCTCAAGTACAGGAACACTTGTTATTAATGCTGGTGACTTAGATAACCAAACAGAATATAATGCTATTGTAGATACAGTTAAAGCAAAAGATTTTAATGGTATGGTTAATTTAGTAAATGAACTAACATCACCAGATAATATGTACACTTATATGTATAAAACAGTATCGACATTTGAAGAAAAAATGCCTCAAGTAGTTATGATACTAGCAAAATATCAATTCCAAGCAGGATCTGTTAGAGATAAAAATTTAAATCTCGCAGCCGCACTAACGGAAATCATGAACTCATAGTATATAAAAACATAAAAATTAAAGGAAAAAAATGATTAAAACTAATTTAGGAATAATGGCTAATGGTGAAAATTTCACCATTGAAACTGCTATTACATATCAAAGAATATTGGAAGCAGGATATATTTATCCTTTATCAGAAATATGTTTGGAAGCGGAAAATAAAGATAAACTTATTGTTAAACTTAATAAATACGGTTGTAAATCATATGACTTTAATTCAAAAGATGGTAATTATCAAATATTTGAGTGTGATGATTTTATAATGAATATGATTGTAGACAATAAAAATTTATACATTACATCATATTGTAAAACACTTAAAATATCAGAAGAACTTCATAAAATTTTAATGTCGCTTGAACCAAAAGCAGCAGATATTGAATTATATATGGATAATTATTATCTTGGCCCACAAGGAACACTAGATCATAATCTTAAAGTGTTTAAGTATTCGGATTATGAATATGCAAATAACTTATATTATCCATATATTAAAACGGATGCTATGTTTAAACAACTATACACAAATAAAGAAAACATTATGATTTTATGCGGAATACCTGGAACAGGTAAAACATCATTAATTTCACAATTATTTAAGTTCACTTTACAAAATCCTGAATTTCTTTACACAGAAAATGATATTATGCGTCAAGATGATATGTATGTAAATGTTGCTTATGTAAAATCAACAGAAGTACTTGCTAGTGACGAGTTTTGGAGGACATTAAGTGCTAAATCATATGATTTAGTTATTTTAGATGACTTAGATTATTTTTTAACATCAAGGGATCAAGAAATACAAACACAAGAAGATGCAGAAAGAAACAAGTTTTTATCACAATTTTTAAGTTTTACAGATGGTATAGAAAAAAATAACACAAACTTTGTTATTACTACTAATCAAATGTTTAACGATATTGACAGTGCTTTACTAAGAAAAGGTAGATTATTTGATATACTCGAACTTAGAGAACTCACAAACGAGGAAGCACTTACCATATGGGAAGGTTCAGGATTACTTGAAAAGGACTTTATGTTTGACGGTGATGTGTTACAAGCAGATTTGGGTTCGGAAATTGAAAAACACTTGAATAAAGATGTAGTAATTGAAGAATATTTACTAGACAATACAGTTTCAAGACTGAAAAAATATAACAAAAAAATAGGATTTTAATATGATATTATTACCAGATATAATTGAGACTGTAGGTCGTAACAAAAAGATTTTCTCGATACCAACCAAATTATTTGAACAAAATATAATTACTTTATTCGATGATATTGATGATGATAGTGCATACTCTATTATCACTCAATTAATATACGCAGATACTATTAATACACAAGAACCTATTAATTTATATATTAAGTCGGATGGCGGATCTGTCACTGCAGGTCTTGCAATTTTAGATACTATAGAATCTATGCAAAGAAAAGTAAACACAGTTGGTATTGGTCAATGTGCTTCGATGGGTCAAGTTATTTTATCGTGTGGTACTGGTGAAAGAAAAGTACTAAAAAATACAAGAGTAATGATGCACTCTGTATCATCAGGAACTGGTGGAACTGTTCATGATCAAATTGTGCAATTAGAAGAAACTAAATTTTTACAAGAAAAATTAATGACTATTATTACAAATTCTACAAAAGGTAAATTATCTTTAGACGAAATTAAAAAAATGACACAAAGAGATAAGTTTATGAGTGCAGAAGAATGTGTAAAATACGGGTTAGTTGATACTATTGTTTAATAACTTAATTAACGAAAATTATAGTATAATAACAATATAAAGGAACTAAATGAAACTATTTGAAACAGCATGGTCTAAAAATTATCAATATTTTGAAAGAGTTTATGACACAGAAACTAAAAAGTCCACAGTACATCCTATTAAATTAACAGCAGAATGGTATGAAGAAGATTCCCGTGGTGAATATATGAGTATTCTTGATGAAACCGTTAGATTAACAAAAAATCAAGGTAATGCTAAAGATGGTAGAAATCATTGGGGATTTATTGACCCAATTTATCGTAATATTAAAGATAATTATTGGAATGAACATCAAAAACATACTTTTAATAAAACACCTAGAGTGTGGTTCTGCGATATAGAGACTAGGGTTGGACAGAATTCTGTAGGATTTCCAGTACCTACTAAAACACTCGAAGAAATTTCGATGTTTCAAATATTTGATAGTGAATTACAAACTATTATTTTATTTGGTGTTAGAGAGTGGAAACACCAATCGGATTATAAACTTGATTACGCTGTTAAATATATACAATGTACAGATGAAATTGATATGATTGATAAATTTCTACAAACATTTAAGGCATTAAATCCTTTAATTATTTATGCATGGAATGGTAATGGATTTGACTTCCCTTACATTTATAATCGTATGAAATTGCTTGGTATGGATACTAACAAATTATCAAATTATGGTGATGTTAAACTTAAAGAAAAAAATATAGGGCATAAAACAGTTTGGGATCTAACTTCACAAGGACATCACTTTATAGATTTACTTGAAGTTTATCAAAAGTTTACATTTGGGGAACAAGCATCGTTTAGTCTTGATTTTACTGCAGAATTAGTGCTTGGTAAGAAAAAAGTAGATCATAGCGAATATGTAGCGTTTGATGATTTTTACACAGGTAAGTATGTTATTCCAAAAAAACCAACAGAAGAACAAAAAAACTCTAAAATATATAAAGAAGCAATAGCAGGTAATTGGGATGAAGTTAGAGAACTTGCTCATTCAGATTTTGTGTATTATGGTGCTATCGATACAGTTTTAACCAAGGAAATAGATGATGCTAGAAATTTAACATCATTAATGTTTATGATTGCTGAAAAAATGGGGGTTCTTATAAGTGATTCTATGGGTACAGTTAAACCATGGACAAAATATATCACAAATAAAGCACTTTTAGATAAAAAAGTTATTCCTAAATTACAAATTGACGAAGAAGTGGATGTAAGTATTAAAGGTGGATTTGTTGCAGACCCACAAGTAGGTAAACACAAATGGATTATGTCTTCTGATGTTAACTCTATGTACCCGTTACTTGGTATGGTTGGATTTAATATGAGTCCAGAAACATATATACCTATACACAAACTTCCGGTAGATATTAGAACAATTATTTTGAAGTATTATAATAACGAAGAAGAATCTGAACGATTTAGTATTCCAGAAGAAGTTAAAGAAAATCTTAAAGTGTTACTAAATAAATATAATTATTCAATGGGTATAAATGGTGCTATATTTACCAAAGATAAATTAGGTATGGTTCCAGAAATGGTTAGTGATATTTATAAAACAAGAAAAGTAGACAAACAAACTGCATTTAAATATGAAAAGCGTTCACTAGAAATTAAAGAAATACTAAAAAATAGAGGAGTTTAAATGAATTCACATGAATTACATGAACTTCTTAACAAAAAGCAACATTTTTTCCAAAAAGCAATAGACGCATTAAATAAAAATGATAAACAAACCGCATATAAATTGTTTAATATAGAACAAGGTTTTAGTCAAAGTATTTCTAAATTATTACATTCTTCTGAATATAATACATATACAAAACCAGATATTGATGCTATTAATGACATAGAAACATTATATGAGGATACAAAGGAACAGGAGCAAGAATGGTAATTACATTTATTTCAGATACACATAATAAACATCGTAATATAAAAATGCCAAAATTAGATAACAATAGAACAAATGTTATAGTTCATAGTGGTGATTTTTCACATTCTCAAAAGCAATTTGACGATTTTTTATTATGGTATTCTGAACTTCCTGGATATGATTACCGTATTCTAATTCCTGGTAACCACGAAACTATGGTAGAAAAAGATCCGGAAATGTTTTTTAGAACCTGTAAAGAACTAAATCTTATAGGTTTAATTGACCAAGAAGTAGTGATAAATGGTGTTAAATTTTATGGTTCTCCTTGGACACCAATGTTTTATAATTGGGCATTTATGAAAGAGGATTATTTACTAGATATGTATTGGGACAAAATCCCTAAAGATACTAATGTTTTAATAACACATGGTCCAGCACACGGAATTCTTGATGGTGTTATACATTATGGTGTTGGTGAATGTGTAGGTTCATACACATTATCAGATGCTATTGACGGTTTAAAAGAACTAAAAATACATACATTCGGACATATTCATTGTGCAGCTGGTGCATATAAAGAAAATGGTATTTTAAGAATTAATGCAAGTTCTGTGACAGATAGTTATACATTAACAAAACATGGTCCATATATTATAGATTACAATAATATAAAAATTTAACAAATATTGTTATATAATACAAAATAAAGGAAATAAATGTCAAAAGAATCAGAAAAAATACTTAAAAAAACATTAAAAGAAAAATTGTACGAAGCAAATGTAATGTTAGAAACACAAAAAGCAAGTTATGATTATAATAGTTATATGCATGGAATGTATAATGGTATGGAATTTATTATTTCTATTATAGAAGAAAGAGAACCTATGTTTTTGGAGTCACCAGATGTTTGGAGTGAAGATAAATCAATAAGTGCTTTTCCAACAAAGGAAGATACTAATGAGTAAAGATGTTTTAGAATATACACACGAAGAACTGCTCCAAATGAGTGATGACGAACTTATTGCATTACAAAAAGAAGCAAATAATAAAAATTCACTATTTAATACTTCCCAATTAGTCCAAAAGTTGCTCATAAATTCACTTTATGGTGCACTAGCAAACCGCTATTTTCCACTATTCAACCAAAATATTGCACGAGCAATTACAGGTAATGGTAGATACTTTATTCAAAAAATGTCAAAATATATAGAAGAAGGTTTACAAGCAATGATTCCTTCTAGGATTCCTTATGTATTCTATAATGATACGGACAGCGGATATTTTACTGTAGATAAATTTGTAGAAAAAGCATTTCAAAATAAACCAGATGCTACTAAAATCGATAAAGTAGAATTTTGTGATAAATTTTATAATCAAGTAGTAGATAAATTTGTACAGAAAAGTATTGACGATTTTGGTAAAGAGTATAATGCTTATAATACAGATGTTATAGGTTCAGAAAGAGAAATCATCGCAGATGCGGGAGTTTGGACTGCTAAGAAAAAATATTTTGCTCGTGTTATAGATTCAGAAGGTGTTAGATACAAAGAACCTAAGCTTAAAGTTATGGGTCTTGACATTATTAGGTCTGGGACACCTACATTTGTTAAGAAAAAACTTAAAGAGTCGCTAGATATTATTTTAGATTCTGATGTCGAATCTATGATAAAATGGAAAGATAATGTTAAATTAGAATTTATGAAACAAAATTTGAATGATATTGCTAAAGTACAAGGTGTTTCTAATATTGACTATGAACCAGGTGCTAAAGGTGTTCCTATTGGTGCTAGAAGTGTTTTAGTACATAACGAATATATTAAAAAACTTAAAATAGAAAACGAAATACAGTTATTAGATGCAGGAAATAAAGTTAAACTTGCATATCTTAAAGAACCAAATATATTTAATTCCAATGTAATTGCTTGGAGTGATGATAAATTTGTGGACATATTAAAAGATTCTAATTGTATTGATTATGAATTAAATTTTGAAAAGTTTTTTCTGTCACCATTAGAACTTATGACAAATGCACTAAATTGGAATCTTAGAAAAGAAACTGCTAGTCTCGACGATTGGTAGGTTTTAGTATATTTAAGTTACTTTTAATATACTTTTAGTTATAATATATAAACATTAAAAGGAACATACAATGAAAAACAAAAAATTTAAACTTACAGGTAATACAGTAGTTACAGTCGGATCAAATGGTAAAGAGCAATTTTTAATAGACAATATTTCACCAAATGGTATTAATGTTCAAGCTCAAGCAGAAAATGGTGTTGATGTTATAGAGTTTATTTCGTGGGATCAGGTTACTAGATAATGACAAATTATACTATAAAAATTAATGATAAAGAGTACACAAAAGAAGAACTTATTAATGAAGTTATTAAGCAAATGGAATGTCTTCCGGAAGGTACTTACAAAAATACGCCAGATGATTTGGACAATTTTTATACAAATTATAGTTTTAAAAAGATTAAATAACAAAGGATACAAATGGCAAAAGAAAATTCATTCAACTTAATATTCAAAGTGTTAAAAGGTGGTCCAATACCACCGGATGCTTCACTTGAACAAATACCATCTTTTATGTTTTGTCGTTATTTAGGAACACACCCATATACAATAGGTGCTGCAAACGAGTTTAATAAATATCATAAAGAAATACCAATGTCAAATCAATACAAAATGATTGCACAAATATTTGCTAAAAAAGGTATTTTTCCTAGAATGTTAAAAAAACAACCTAAAGAAGATCACTTAGATGCATTATGTAAACATTATAAAATTTCCCGTGAAAAGGCAAAAGAATACAGAACATTTCTAACAGATGATGAGTTTAAAGCTATTGAAAAAATGTATGAAATTAAAGGGTAACCAATGAAATTTTATACGGGTATAGGCTCACGAAATATTCCATCAGAAATATCCTACAAAATGGAAAAAATTGCAAGTAAATTATCAGAATTAGGATATACATTAAGAAGTGGTGGCGCAGATGGAGCGGATACTGCTTTTGAAAATGGCGCTACTCTTAAAGAAATTTACCTGCCGTGGAAAGGATTTAATAATAACGATAGTGTTAAATATAATATTTCTTATGCTGCACTAGAATTAGCAAGTGAATTACACCCAGGGTGGAAACACTTAACACCTGGTGCTAGAAAATTGATGGCACGAAATTGTTATCAAGTTCTTGGTGAAGATTTAAAAACACCCTCGGATTTTGTTGTATGCTGGACTCCAGATGGGTGTGAAAATCATGCTGATAGAAAACAAAAAACAGGTGGTACAGGACAAGCAATATCATTAGCCGATCAAAGAAATATAAAAGTGTATAATATTTTTAATAAAAATTCCTTAAATGACTTAGAAAATTATTTAGAAAATTAGATAGATTAAGTAAATAAATAGTATAATTACAAATAAAGGAAACACTTGAATCAACTTAAAAAAGAAATAGTACACTTTACTCACACAGATGCTGATGCGTTAGGATGTGCATTAGTTTTAGATTATGCAACTCCAAATACTAAAAAAATAACATACCATACAAACTACCAAAATATTAGAGAAAAAACACAAGAAGTTCTGGATTATATACATCAATATTCGCCATCGTTGTTAGTAATATCTGATATTAGTTTTGCTAGCGAAAAACACGAACTCTTATTATTGCAAGAAATTAATAATAAAACAGATACTAAAGTTATTCTTTTCGAACACCATGAATATGATGAAGGATTTTTTAACGATATTACTATAAATTATATACACGATAAAAGTAAATGTGCTACTCTTATAATGAGAGATTATTTTAAAGTAGAAAACAAACACCTAAATAATTTATGCCAAATTATAAACTCTTTTGACATATGGCAAGAACATAATCCATTATTTCCGGTAGGTTTAGGATTTGATAATTGGTTTTGGAACGAACATAAATCAAAAAACAAAAGTATCGAACAAATTGCACACGAAATTGCAGAAAATGGATACACATTACCAAAAGATTTCAAAAATTACTTCCAAGAGTACACAAAAGCATTTACAAATAAATTACAAAATCTTAAAGATAGACAGTTATTTATTGATGATGGGTTTATTGCTTTAGTATTTACAGACGAGTATTTTAATGAAGCGTTACACGAATCATTTTCTAAAAATGGAAATAAAGTAGCACTAATTGTAAATTCATACGGAATTATTCGTATTAGATTTAGTACTGTAGAACCTTTGAGTATAGACACAAAGGAAAAAATTAAGATTGGAATTTTAGGTAAGTTAGGTCATGGACATCTTAATGCATTTTCAATAAAAATTGATAACTCAAATTTTGAGAAAATAATGGCAAAAGTTCAAGAACTTACTGCTATTATTAATAAACACAAACCACAATAAAATATAAAAGGAAAAAAATATGAAATTAGAAGAATATATAGACGGAGCTAGACGAACAGAAAGTTCATTATTACCACTATCAGATAGTGTTGTTGAGTTAGGTTTAACTAACAGAATGTATCATGGTATTGTAGGTATTTGTACAGAGATGGGTGAAATTGTTGAAGCATATGAAAGAGATAATGTAGACTTTATTAATGTTGCTGAAGAAAATACATGAACATAATAGTAAATATGTCGTCACTCATCATAACAGACCAGATAAACATAAGAAAGGAACTTAAACCTCATATAATTAAGTTCCTTTCGGAAGTGTTACTTGTTGTAACATTTAATCAAAAGGTAGACGATATTTTACGGAAATACAATATTCTGGAGTATAAACTTTATAAATAATGTATATAAGAGTGAAAACTGTTATGATATACTCTATCAGGTCTATATCATACCAGTTTTCAGACCTGATAATCAACTCTTATAAATTAAAATTTATAGGAGTCTACCAATGACTTTACATACACAAATACTTCAAGAGTTTTTAAACTCAAATATCAAAATTATATCACTAGATAAATTAAAAGAATACATAAACTTCTGTATTGATAAAAATCAATTAAAAAGAATAAAAGGTAAAACTTCTTATCATCATATACTACCAAATGCATTATTTTCAGAATATTCAAACTTAAAAAATAATCCGTGGAACGGGTCTTATTTGATGTATTCGGATCACTACTATGCACATTGGTTAATAACTGAAGCAATTAATGATTACGGTCAGTTATTTGCGTTCTGTAAAATGCATAATTGTGATATAGAACTAGGCAGAATTCGAGAATGCGATCTTATAACTAATAACAAGTTTCAAGAAAAAATGGAAGATAGAAAACATAAACAACATCAATGGTGTGAAAATAATCAGGAAAAGGTGGCTATCACTATTAATAAACACAAAAAAACCATAAATTCAAAAGAATGGAAAGAAACTGTTGGCAAGGAAAGTACATTAAAAAGACTAGAAACAATAAATTCAAAAGAGTGGAAAGAAACTGTTGGTACATTAAAAAACATTTCTCATTCTAATACTCTAAATTCAAAAGAATGGAAGGAGTCTAAAGGTATTATAAAATCAAAGAAAATTAGTACAAAATTCAATTCAAAAGAATGGAAAGAAACAAAAGGTAAAGAAGCAGCGGCGAAGCGACACAATACAGTAAATTCAAAAGAATGGAAAGAAACAGTTGGTAAAGAAGCTAAGAGGAAAGCAATAGAAACTAAAAATTCTAATAGTATTAAAAAATTTGGAATATATGATGTTTATATAAACACTACTAAAATATACACTAATCTAACCAAAAATAAAGTGCTTGAAATACAATCTTCTTTATTTAAAACGACTGCAACATTTCCGCTAGGATATACTAGAATGTCTAAATTAGGTTTGAATCGCACTAAAAAACTTAATTTAATGGGCGCGTATGTTATAAAAGTTAAGTAAAAAAGTAGTATAATTAATATATAAAAAGGATAAAAATGGCAAATACAGCATTTAAAGAAATTAAAAAATGGAATGACGAAAGAGGGTTGATAAATAAAGGATTTGATTTAAAAAATGAAATATCATTTATTGTTGAAGAATTAATAGAAGCGTCAAGTAACATGGAAAGTAAAAAGGCTAGAAAATGGTCCAAATGGATTACAAAAATTATATTATTTGTACCGGGTGTAAACAGTATTAAAGAAAACATGGTAGATGCTTTTGCAGATATTATTGTTTTTGCTACTGGTGCTATTTACAAACTAGGATATGACACAGATAAGGTTATGATTGAAGTTCAAAATGAATTAAATGACCGCACTGGTACGCTTATTGATGGTAAATTTGTTAAGGATAAAAAAATCAATCCTTATAAAGCAAATTTTAATATATGTAAAATAGATGATGCAGAAGTTCGTGATCTTAAAACTGAAAGAGTAGAGTTAGAAAAATTGGTATAATTTTTAAGTATTATATTAAGTATTATTACAATATAATACAAAACAAAGGAAATAAATGGAAGAACAAATATTAATAAAACAATTATTATCTAATGGTAGTGTGTTTACAAAAGTAGCACCTATCATTCAACCTAGCCATTTTTCTTCTCAAGGTTGTGCTAAAATAACATACATGATTAAGCATTATTATAATGAGTATAAAACTATTCCTACATTATCAGAATTAATTGTGCTCATTAAAAGTGTACCAAATGTTGAGTTAAGAAAAGCAATAGCAGAAGAACTCAAAACAATTAATCAACAAGAAGTTATAGAAAATACTGAATTTGTTGTTAAAAACTTCATAGATTTTGTAAAAAATGCTATTTTTCAAGAAGCACTTATTATGGGTGCTGATGCTTTACAAGAAAAAGACGAAAATAAGATATTAAAATCTAAAGAACTTATGGAAGAAATGTCGAAAATAACAGTTGATATTGATGCAGGGTTAGATTTTGAAGATATTGAAAAAATGATAGAGTATTATCAAAACAAACTCGTTGGTGTTTTAACTCAACATTTAGAACTTAATAAAAGATTAGGTACGGGGTTTTTACCTGGTACATTATCTATTGTTATGGCTGCGTCTGGTATTGGTAAATCGTTACTTATGACGGATTTAGTTTCTGGCAACATTAAAGAAAGTAAAAATGCATTATTAGTTTCTATGGAAATGGAAGATAAAGAGATTATGAAAAGGGTTCATGCAAATGCATTAAATTTACCTATTAATAAACTAACATCTATAAGTCCAGATACTATTCGTATTGCACACGAAAAGTTTTCAAAAGATAATACACTCGGAAAGTTTTTTATTAAAGATTACCCGTCTGGAACATTCAGTCCATTAATGTTAGACGCATTACTCGATAATTACAAAACAGAACTAGGTATTGAATTTGATATTGTATATTTAGATTACCTCGGAATTATGAAATCAGACCTTATTACACCAAATGCAGGGTTGTATTCATATATCAAAAGTATTGTTGAAGAAACTAGAAGTATTGCTAAAAAACACAAAATTCCAATCGTGAGCGCCAGCCAACTTAACCGATGTTTGGATGAAGATACTGTTCTTAATTTAGAAGACGGTTCTGTTAAACATATCAAGGACGCAGAAGTAAACGATGTTTTAGATAACAGCAGAAAAATTGTGGAAGTAATAAATACTGGTAAACAAAAAGTCTATAAACTTAAAACTAAATCTGGTAAAGAACTTATTTGTTCTGAAAACCATAAAATACCAACAAACAAGGGTACTATGACAATTAAAGTTGGTTTGAAACTTGGTTTGAAAGTTAATTCTAAATGAAGTTCGTAATTGACAGAAAGACTTTATCTATTGATTATTCTGATATCGACGGTTTTCTTGAAAAATCGTTGATTTTCAAAACACTAGAAGACCTAGAAAAATACATCATAAATCCTTCAAAAGACTTAATATTTAAGGTAAAATTGTACTAATTTGGAAAGTTTTTGTATAAATAAAGTATATAAGAGTGTTTATTATAATGAAGTGACTCAAGTCCAAACTTCCACTTCATTATAATAAATGAAGTTTGGACACTAACTCTTATAAATTAAAAATTATAGGAGTCTTCAAATGACTGCAGCAAATTGTGCTAAGCACATAAGAAAACATTACACACCTGAAAATTTCGATACAGAAACCTTAGATTATGATTTTAGAAGTATTTACAAAATAAAAGGGTATGTTAAACAAACAGAACTAAGTGAAGTGATTAAAATAAAAATATTCGACAGAGATAGTCAAATAATAAACTTTGTTAATAATTGCAACGATTCTTTTTCCATATTAAGATACAAACTATATAAGGTTTTTAGACAACATAACAAAAAAGACAGTTCCTCATTATTGTTTTTTAGACTACGATATGGTAGTAAATTATACAAGCAAAAATTTACAGAAAAGTGTAAAAAATGCATCATATTACCAACACATCCACGATATAAGGAAATTTGTGCGTCAAGAGTTCAAAGTTTGAAAAATATGATTAAACTATACGGTCAAGATGCTGGTACAAATAAGTGGAACGCATTTTGTGAAAGAAATAAGGGTAATCATACACTTGAAAGAAAAATAGAACTATATGGTGAAATTGTTGGATTAAAGAAATATAATGAATCTCAACAAAAACTCAAAGAAAAGAATACTTTATCATATTATATAAAACTTTACGGGCATACAGAAGGTACAAATAAATACAATACAAGAAATAAAAACAATAGTAATAGTTCTGTAGGTGCGCCTATTGGTTCAAAACTTTATAACCAAATTAGAGAAAAGCAAGAGAAATTAGGTAATTGGATTCCGTGGGACAATTTAAGTAAATATGAACAATATAGAAGAGAAGTTTGGTCTTACACAAAATTACAAAATTTAGAAGTAATGGATAACTTCCATAAAAGAGGCCATCAGCGAGAGAAAGGTACTTACGCAGTCGACCATAAAATTTCAATAAAATACGGATTTATGAATAACATACCAACATCTATTATAGGTAATATAGAAAACTTACAAATGTTAGAACATAGTGTAAACTCTTCAAAGTGTGAAAAATGTTTTTCTTACATTGAATCAAACAATCATCTTCGTAAAGTTAAGTAAAAAAATAGTATAATACAATATAAAGGGAAATAAATGTATAAAATAGTCGATAGTTCGGAATTTGTAAATATGTTAAATGAAGGTATTTATGAAGACAAAACAGCAGATATAGATTTTAATGATGAGATTGTTAGTATTGAATATCTAGATGAAAGACAAACTTATGATATAAATGTAGAAGGTTTAGACCATTTCTTTTACGCTAATGATATTTTGACTCATAATAGTGCAACAGGCGCTAACTTAGACATTAAAAGTGTTGATAATGATTCAGTATCTGACTCAATTGGTACAGTACAGACTG
>Ga0256842_1000357_pt1 | contig 40058 bp, 32 predicted proteins | sample 4559240metaG_FD_185973 | JGI IMG/M metagenome (GOLD analysis project Ga0256842, IMG submission 185973) | Hydrothermal vent microbial communities from Guaymas Basin, Mexico - 4559-240 | ecosystem: Environmental > Aquatic > Marine > Hydrothermal vents | place: Mexico: Guaymas Basin | collected...
AACTCATGCCTTTAATAGCTCCTACAAATTGCCAATACACTTCTGGAGAATATGGATTACCAAAATTTAAACAGTTTGTAATTGCCGAAGGTTCAGCTCCCGAACAAACTAAATTACGTGAGGCCTCAGAAACAGCAATTTGTGTTCCTACTTCGGGGTCGGCATGCACATATCTAGGGTTACAATCTACAGTCATTGCCAAAGAACGTTCGGTTCCTTTAATATTAATAATTCCCGCATCTGAAGGTGAATTGGTAGTCATATTGTTGGTTCTAACCATAGTATCGTATTGTTCGATAACCCAACGTTTCGAAGCAATATTAGGATGTGATATTAATCGTTTAGCTACTGCTTTTAAATCTTTAGGCTCTGGCACATCATCAATATCGAATTTTTTATATTCTTTATAATAAGCAGGTTCTGTATATTCTCTATCATAAATTGGAGCTCCTCCACCTAATACGAGAGACTCTGCAGGCACTTCTGCTACTTTCTCGCCATTCCAGTAAAAATGTAGCATATCTTCATCAATAACTTCTCCTATCTCTACACAGTTCAAATCCCATTTATCGAAAATAGCTTGAATATCGGCTTCTCTACCTTTTTTACCTACAACCAACATTCGCTCTTGTGATTCTGAAAGAAGAATTTCCCAAGGTTCCATATTTTGCTGGCGAAGAGGTACCTTATCAAGATGAATAATCATTCCTGAATTTCCTTTCTCCGACATTTCTGATGTTGAACAGATAATTCCAGCAGCACCCATATCTTGCATACCAATAATAGCATCAATAGTATTTAATTCTAGTGTTGCCTCTAATAATAATTTTTCTTGAAATGGGTCTCCAACTTGAATAGAAGGAATATCATCTGCCGAATTTTCTGTAATATCGGCCGAAGCAAAAGTTGCTCCATGAATTCCGTCTTTTCCAGTAGATGAACCTACAATAAATACAGGATTACCTGCACCTTCCGATAAAGCAGAAATCATTTCTTCTTTCTTCATTAAGCCAACCGACATTGCATTAACTAATGGATTGGTATTGAAACTATTGTCAAAATAAACTTCCCCTCCTAATACAGGTACACCAAACGAATTACCGTAATGTGAAATTCCTTTTACAACACCTTTAATTTGCCACTTGGTTCTATCTAGTGATAAATCGCCAAAGCGTAATGAATTAAGCTGTGCAACAGGTCTTGCTCCCATTGTAAAAATATCTCTATTAATTCCTCCGACTCCAGTTGCTGCTCCTTGAAAAGGTTCAACAGCACATGGATGATTGTGTGATTCTATCTTAAAAGCACAAGCAACGCCCTCGCCAACATCAACCAAACCAGCATTTTCTTCACCAGCTTCGACCATAATATTCTTACCATCTCTAGGTAAAGTCTTTAACCACTTTATAGAATTCTTGTAAGAGGCGTGTTCCGACCACATTACCGAGTAGATACTCAATTCTATAAAATTAGGCTCACGACCTAAATTCTTTTTGATTAAATCAAACTCCTCAGGAAGTAATCCTAATTCTTTAGCTGTCTGCAAGTTGACTTCTTTATTGGACATCTTATTTTATTTTTTATTTTAAGTATCAAAGATAAATTTAATTCGTGAATATCTGAAGAATTCGATATTGAAAATTAAATTAATAATTAACATTTATATTCTTAAAAACAAATATCTATTCACCAACCACACAAAAAAGCCTTTACATCTAGCAAAGGCTTCAAAAATATTTTCCGAAGGCTAATTAATCTCAATGAGATTGAATAGCCAATTTTTAACAATCAATAACTTTATTAATCAATGTATGCTTTAGAATTATTTATTTCTAATAAAATTAAATAATCATTCCTGCAGCAATTGTTTCGTTAGTTGCTTCGTCAATTAAAATAACACTTCCTGTTATTCTATTTCTTCGATAAGAATCAAAAAACAAAGCCTTTGTGGTACGAATCTTAACACGAGCAATATCGTTCATCTTAACTTCTTTGTTCTCCATATCTTTTTCTAAAGTATTAACATCGATTTTACTAACTACTTCTTGAACCATACAACGAACATCAGCACTGGTGTGCTTAACAGCGTATTTTCCTCTAATTTGTAGTGGCTTTTCATTGAACCAGCATATCATCATATCTATATCCTGACTGACTTGTGGCATGGCGTTTTTCTTTACAATCATATCACCACGAGAAATATCAATTTCGTCTTCTAAAAGTAAGGACACCGATTGGGGAGGAAATGCTTTTTCTAACTCATCTCCAAAATTAACAATCGATTTTACTTTCGACTCAAAACCCGATGGCAAAATTACAACCTCGTCCCCTTTCTGAAATACGCCACCTGCTACACGACCTGCATAAGCTCTGTAATCAGGGTATTCTTTTGTCTGAGGACGAACGACATACTGAACAGGAAAACGACCGTCCATAAAGTTATTGTCGCTACCAATATGAATATTTTCTAACAAATACATTAGGGTTGGACCTTCGTACCAATTCATTACTTCCGAACGTTCTACAACATTATCGCCTTTAAGCGCAGAGATAGGAACAAAACGAATATCTTGCACGTCTAATTTAGAAGAAATAGCTTCGAATTGATGTTGAATATCATCGTAAACTTTTTGATCGTAATCAACTAAATCCATTTTATTAATACAGATAATTACGTGAGGAATCTGCAAAAGAGAGGCAATATAAGAATGTCGTAAAGTTTGTTCTATCACTCCTTTACGAGCGTCAATCAGAATTAAAGCAACATTAGCTGTAGATGCTCCTGTTACCATATTTCTTGTATACTGCGTATGTCCAGGTGTGTCTGCAATAATAAACTTTCGTTTAGGTGTTGCAAAGTAACGATAAGCTACATCAATCGTTATTCCTTGTTCTCGCTCGGCTCGTAAGCCATCGGTTAATAACGCTAAATTCACATCCCCATCACCTATCTTTTTACTAGCCTCTTCGACCGCTTCGAGTTGATCTTCGAAAATAGCTTTACTATCGTATAATAAACGTCCAATAAGAGTTGATTTACCATCGTCTACAGAACCTGCAGTTGTAAATCGAAGCAACTCCATATCTAAGTAACCTTTTGTCACTTCGTTATTATGTCTATTATCTATATCTTGTTTTGTCATTTTTGTAATCTTAATAATAAATTCTAAAAAACAATGGCACTGTAAATTTGCCATATTGATTTATAATAAAAAGCATCAACGATGCTAAAAATAACCTTCTTTTTTACGGTCTTCCATTGCTGCTTCGGAGCGCTTATCATCTGCTCTTCCTCCCCTCTCGGTTTCTCTTGCGGCGGCTACCTCATCAATAATATCTTCCAATTTATCAGCTCTAGACATTACTGCTCCTGTACAAGTCATATCGCCAATGGTTCTAAAACGAACTATTTTCTTTTCCCAAGACTCTCCTTCTTTTAGAGTTACAAAAGGGTTTTTTGCTAAAAGAGCTCCATCTCGTAAAACAACTTCCCTTTCGTGAGTAAAATATAAATTAGGAATTTTAATGTCTTCTAAATAAATATATTGCCAAACATCCATCTCCGTCCAATTACTAATAGGGAAAACTCTAAAATGTTCACCTAAATCTTTCTTGCCATTAAAAATATTCCATAATTCTGGTCTCTGATTTTTAGGATCCCACTGACCGAACTCATCTCTATGCGAAAAGAAACGTTCTTTGGCTCTTGCCTTTTCCTCGTCTCTACGACCGCCACCCATTGCGGCATCGTACTTTTCTTCTTCTAAAGCATCTAAGAGTGTTGTGGTTTGTGCTCTATTACGACTAGGATTAGGCCCTTTTTCTTCAGAAACTCTACCTTTATCGATAGAATCTTGAACATATTTAACCACCAAATCAATACCTAACTCCTTAGCTAAGGAATCTCTAAACTCTACAGTTTCGTCAAAATTATGTCCTGTATCGATGTGCATAATAGGGAAAGGAATCTTTGCTGGCCAAAAAGCTTTTCGAGCTAAATGCAACATAATGATTGAATCTTTTCCTCCCGAAAATAGTAAAACTGGTTTTTCGAACTGAGCAGCAACCTCACGAATTACGTACATAGATTCTGCCTCTAATTCTCTTAAATGATTAATGTTAAAGTTTTCCATATTTATGGTTTATTTTTTTTCTACCTGATAATTAATTATTGGTAAAATATTTTTTAAAATTTCTTCTACAGATTCTTGTATTGATAGAAGCTCTGTATCTACGATCAATTGGCATTTATTAGGTTCATCGAAAGGGGCCGAAATACCTGTAAAATCTTTTATTTCTCCACGCCTTGCTTTAACATACAAACCTTTTACATCTCTTTTCTCACAAGCTTCTACTGAGGCTTTTATGTATATTTCATAATAATTTTCTTCACCAATAATCAAGCGAGCTAAATCTCTAACATCATTTGTTGGACTAACAAATGAGTTAATTGTAACTATTCCACAATTTAAAAATAATTTAGAGACTTCTGCTATTCGTCTAATGTTTTCAAGCCTATCGGCATCGGAAAAGCCTAAATTATTATTAATTCCTGATCGAATATTATCACCATCTAATAATTGTGTTAATATTCCTTTTTGATGTAGTCGCTTTTCAAGCTCTATAGCAATTGTCGATTTTCCAGAGCCCGACAAACCTGTCAACCAAATGACTTTGGCTGTTTGATTCAAAAAGGCTTCTTTATCTTTTAAAGATAAGGTTCTATCAAATATCGGATGTATATTGTCTTGTTTCAACATTCAAAAAATACTATTCAAAATAGATTTGCAAAGGTAATAAAAACTCTGCTAGTTGAATTACAGATAACAAAAAAGTCTTCCCCAATTTACAATCAACACTACAAGGATTAAACGGATTTACATAATTTAATATCTCCATCAACGAATCACATCAACGAACGCCATCTGTTAATTGTTTTAAAATACGATATTAGTATCAAAGTTTTCTAAATAATCCGATACCCTTTTAAGGAACATTCCTCCCAAAGCACCGTCCACAACCCTATGATCATAAGCTAAAGACAACATCATTTTATGCCTAATTCCAATCGTATCACCTTCCGTGGTTTCTATTACAGCTGGTTTCTTTACGATAGCACCAATAGCTAATATAGCTACATTGGGCTGATTAATAATTGGCGTTCCTGCAATATTCCCAAAAGAGCCTAAATTAGTTATCGTTATGGTTGATCCCTGAATCTCGTCAGGCTGTAGTTTATTAATACGTGAACGATGCGCTAGATCATTAATTTTTTTGGCTAAACCTACTAAATTCTTTTCATCAGCATTTTTTATTACAGGAACAATTAAATTACCAGAAGGTAAAGCCGCCGCCATACCTATATTAATATTTTTCTTTTTAATAATATTGTTACCATCAACCGAAACATTTATCATAGGAAAATCTTTAATCGCTTTTACCATTGCTTCAATAATTATTGGCATAAAAGTCAACTTTTCGCCTTCCTTTTCTAAAAAAGCCGCCTTATTTTTATTTCTCCAATTTACAATTGTTGTTAAATCTGATTCGACAAAAGAAGTTACGTGAGGAGCTGTTTGAACTGATTTCACCATATGTTCAGCAATTAGCTTACGCATTCTATCCATTTCAATAACCTCATCGCCCATCGGTAAAATTGCATTAGATACGACTTGTATAACTTCTGTTTTTTGCTCTTTAATTTCAGAAATATTAATAGCTTTTTGATTTCTATTTTTCAAGAAATTCAACATATCCTCTTTTGTTACCCTATTATTTAACCCAGTTCCTTTAATTCGATTTATTTCGGAAAGCGAAACATTATCTTCCTTAATCATATTTTTCACCAAAGGAGATAAAAAAGAATTAGATGGTCTAAGCTCATCAAAATCTATTTGCTCTACATTCTGTTTATCCAAAGAAAAATCTTTATCGACCTCTATTTCCTCAACAACGGCCCCCATCGGAGCAAGATTAGCATCAAGATCCTCATATTTTTCTTCTATATCCTCTCCTACAATTTCTAGAACAGCTACTTTTTGCCCAATCTTTACAACATCTCCTTCTTCAACAAGGATATCAACTATTATCCCATTAGCTGGAGCAGGAATTTCCGAATCAACTTTATCCGTTGCTATCTCTAAAATAGAATCATCCTCTTCAATTTCGTCTCCTTTTTTAGCTAATACTTGTGTAATAGTTGCCTCAATTATACCTTCGCCCATCGTAGGTAATAAAATATCTATTAATGCCATGTGTTATTTTTATTTAGTCTAAATAGGCAGCAAAAATATAAGATTTTTTTTTAATAAAAGAACCCTCCACAAACTATTTTTAGTTATCGACTAAATAAAACATACTAATATTTTAAAGACTCAATATCCTATAATACAGAACCTACGAGGAATAATCAAGGATTAAATTTATTAACTCAACACGAGCATTCAGAAATTAAATATCTCGAAAAGAATTAAATAAACATCTCAATACTTAATTTAAGAAAAACAAATCAATTTTATGGTATACAACATATATTAGTAATTTAGAAGCGAAAACCCGAAAAAAAACAAAGCTTTTTACTATATTTGAAATCAAAATATCAAGCAACTATTTTTATGATTAATCAACCTATTTTTATTGCAATTGTTATTATTGCAGCAAGTATTTTTACGTATTCTATTAGAAATATTTTCCTAAATATTAATTTCCTCAAAAAAGCATACCCCGTTAAGGATTGGGGGAAACGAATAAAATTGCTTTTTAATATTGGATTTGGACAGAGCAAAATACTAAGGTTCCCTTTAATAGGATTCTTACATGCTTTAGTTTTTTGGGGATTCTTAGCCATTCTTTTTGGCTCTGCGGAAATGCTAATCGATGGTTTATTTGGGATAGAAAAATCACTAGACTTCCTAGGTCCTCTACATCATTTTTTTATTATTAGTGGCGATATAGCGGGTTTGGTTATCTTCATATTAATATTAGTTTTCTTATTCAGACGTTTTTTCCTCAATATAAAAAGATTCACAGGAATAGAAATGACTCATAAAGCACATAAAGATGCCAGTTTTGCTCTTTTACTAATTTTATTCTTAATGGTATCTTTATTAGGCATGAATATGGGTTACCTTAAACTGCATCCCAACGAAAGTGCATATTATCCTGCAAGTGCTCTACTAGCCCAGTTTATACTGCCTGAATCTGGAAATTTTGAACATTTATACATTATTAATTGGTGGACACATATTACCCTTATTTTCTTTTTTGCCAATTACTTACCATACTCCAAACATTTTCATGTTTTTATGTCACTCCCAAATGTATTCTTTAGTAAGCTAACTCCACTTACACAAATGAGCAACATGGAAAGAGTAACCGAAGAGGTTAAATTAATGATGGATCCTAATGCAGCCTATACAGAAGTTTCTACCGAAAATGAAGTTATTGAACGTTTTGGGATGAAAGACATTGAAGACGGGACATGGAAACACTACATTGATTCGCTGACCTGTACTCAATGTGGAAGATGCACCTCTGTTTGCCCCGCCAACTTAACAGGCAAACTTTTATCACCAAGAAAGCTTTTAATTGACTTCCGAAGTCGTATGAATGCAAAATCGCCAGGCTTAAGAAAAGATATTAATTTCACCGACAACAAATCACTTTTAGATAACTCTATAAGTAGAGAAGAAATATGGGCTTGTACAACCTGTAACGCTTGTACCCAAGAGTGTCCTGTAAACATCGACCATCCATCAATAATTTTAGAAATGCGAAGGTATTTATTTATGGAAGAATCCGCAGCACCAACAGCACTAAACAATATGTCTACCAATATAGAAAACAATGGGGCGCCTTGGCAATATCCTCCTACAGAACGACTAAATTGGGCCAACGATTTATTTATCAACAAAGAAAAAGCATAATTTATAATGAACGAAAAAAGACAAATTAAAGTTAGGACTTTTGCCGAACTAGCCTCTGAAAACAAAACTGCCGAATACTTATTTTGGGTAGGTTCTGCAGGTAGTTTCGATGACAGGGCTAAAAAGATAACACGTGATTTTGTTAAAATATTAGAATCGGCTAAAGTAGATTATGCAGTATTAGGAGAAGAAGAAACAGACAGTGGAGATTCTGCTAGAAGAGCTGGAAATGAATTTTTGTTTCAGATGCAGGCCATGCAAAATATCGAAATTATTAAAGCTTATAATATTAAAAAAATTATCACTTGTGACCCACATGATTTTAACACATTAAAAAACGAATACCCAGATTATGATGGACATTTTGAGGTATATCATCATACCAAATTTATTGAAACCTTAATTAAGGAAAATAAAATCACCATTAATCCATCAAAATACCAGAACAAAAGAATAACTTACCACGACCCTTGTTACTTAGGTCGAGGAAATAAAATATACGATGCTCCTAGAAATGTAATTAAAAAAACAAACTGCTCGCTTATAGAAATGACAAGAAACAGAAGTAGAGCTCTTTGTTGTGGTGCTGGAGGAGCACAAATGTTTAAAGAACCTGAAAAAGGAGAAATGGAAGTGTTTGAATTAAGAACAATGGACGCTTTAGATGTTAATCCAGAAATAATAATTACAGCTTGTCCATTCTGCATGACAATGCTCACCGATGGAGTAAAATTAAAAGAAAAAGAAGAAGAAATAAAGATCCTTGATATTGCTGAATTAATTGCAAAAGCTAACAATTTGTAAATCAATTTTTTACACATACTGCACTGATTATCAAGCGATTAGAAAAGATTATTTTTTTTATTTTGTAAAACACTGATACAGTATAGTATATCGGATTATTGAAAAAAACAATAGCAAAATGATTTTTTTTTAAACTTTTTTTTTGACATCTTGCAGAGGATTTTGAAAAGAAAACTAATACCTAGAATACAATTTATCAATGACAAATAACATTACAGACATATGGAATAAGTGCCTTGCTGTCATTAAGGATAATGTTCACGACGTAAGTTTCAATACGTTTTTCGAACCTATAATCCCTATTGAATTAAAAGATCAAGTCCTTACCATACAGGTTCCTAGCGCTTTCGTGTACGAATATTTAGAGGAAAACTATATAGATCTGTTACGTAAAACTATTAGAAAAGAGATTGGAACTGAAGCCAAACTTGAATATAGCGTTGTCATGCAAAATGAGTCTCTTAATGGTCAAGAGTCTATTACAATGAAAATGCCTGGTAAAGATAACGCCAAAGTTTCCAATAAACCGGTTAACTTACCTATAGAAAAGAAAAATATAAATCCTTTTGTAATTCCAGGGATCAAAAAATTACATATTGATCCTCAATTAAATGAGATTTATTCTTTTGATAATTTCATAGAAGGCAACTGCAACAGGCTAGCACGTGCAGCAGGTTATGCAATTGCGACAAGCCAAGCAGGATCTAGTGCATTTAACCCTTTATTTATTTATGGAGGTTCGGGATTAGGAAAAACGCATTTAGCTCAAGCTATTGGAATTGAAATAAAAAAGAAATTTCCACAAAAAACAGTATTATACGTTACTGCACATAAATTCCAGACTCAATACACCGATGCAGAACTTAATGGTAATAGAAATGACTTCATTAATTTTTATCAGATTATAGATGTTCTTATCATTGATGATGTTCATGAATTTGCAGGGAAAGAAGGAACTCAAAATGTATTCTTTCAAATTTTCAACCATTTACACCAATCAGGAAAACAGTTGATTATAACTTCCGACAAACCACCTATCGAAATGCAAGGTCTTGAACAAAGACTACTATCAAGATTCAAATGGGGATTAGCAGCAGACATACAGATACCCGATTTCGAAACTAGAGTAAAAATACTTAAGCACAAGATTTATAACAGTGGTATAGAACTAAGTGATGAAATAGTTGAGTATATTGCATCTCACCTAACCACTACCATTCGAGATTTAGAAGGTGCAATGGTCTCTTTACTAGCACAATCTACACTTAATAAAAAAGAAATAACATTAGAACTTGCAAAACAAATTGTAGACAAATTTGTAAAAAACACAAAACGAGAAATTTCTATCGACTACATTCAAAAAGTCGTTTGCGATTACTTTGACATGCAAGTTGAAGTACTTAGATCAAAAACTAGAAAAAGAGAAATTGTTCAGGCAAGGCAAATAGCTATGTACTTTGCAAAAACAATGACCAAAACTTCTTTAACTAGCATTGGGTCTCAAATTGGAGGAAAAGATCATGCAACAGTTCTCCATTCATGCAAAACTGTTAATAACTTAATAGAAACCGATAAACGTTTTAGAGTTTACATCGACGAAATTGAAAAGAAATTAAAATTATAAATATTGATTTATAAATTCAATGATTCTAGCAGGTTTCTTTCATGGAAGAGTCCTGCTTTTTTATAATAAATTATGGTATATATATTACTTAGTATATTGTTCTTTACAGGAATTTTTCTTGTATTTAAAATTATTGGAAAGAAAGATCTTTCTGTAATTAATATTATCGTAATTAATTATTTTGTAGCAGCACTTTTAGGGAATGTGCAATCACAAGTCAATCCGATTCAAGCCTTACATGAAGATTGGCTATATATGTCCATTATTATTGGATTATTATATTTTATATTTTTTATTGTTATAGGTATTAGCACCAAACTTGTAGGTCTATCCGTAACTACTGTAGCTAGTAAAATGAGTGTTGTAATACCTATAGTATTTTCAATAATTTACTTCAACGAAAGCTTATCTATATTTAAAATATCTGGAATTATCTTAGCATTAACGGGCGTTATATTAACAGTCTATAAAAAGCCTGAAAAAAATAGGAAAGTAAAACTTTCGGAATTTCTAATCCCTTTACTATTATTTATTGGAATGGGAGTAACTGATATGTTAACCAAAATTGCTCAAGACAAATACCTTAATCCAAATAATATTGCATTATTTAATTCTAGCTTATTCTATATCGCATTTCTTATCAGCTTAATTTACGTATTAGGTCTTCGTAAACAAAAAGAGTTTTTTAAACAAAGCACTCTCTTCTACGGAATTATTCTCGGGACTGTCAATTATTACGGTGTATATTTTTTCCTCAAAGCATTAGATTCAAAAATATTTGACAGTTCTGTAATTTTTGGGATAAATAATGTGAGTATTGTAATATTGTCTGTATTTTTGGGTTTTGTTATCTTTAAAGAAAAAACAAATAAAATTAATATTATTGGAATAGCAAGTGCAATAACTGCAATTGTGTTCCTTAGTATTTCTTAATGGTAGAGATTAAAGACAAATACAAAACCATTGCTCAACAGAGCGAAGGCCTTTACAAAGAAAAAGGCAGTAAATTCTTATCCTTTGCATTTCCTATTACTTCCGAAAAACAAATCAAAGAAATTCAGCAAGAATTACGAAAAAAATACTACGATGCTAGACATCATGTTTTTGCATGGAAACTTGGTATACAAGACAATAATTATAGATCTAGCGATGATGGAGAACCATCTAATTCGTCAGGTCCACCAGTCTTAGGACAAATTCGTTCGTATGAACTTAGCGATATATTAATTGTTGTTATTAGATATTTTGGAGGCACCAAATTAGGAATTCCTGGTTTAATTCATGCATATAAAACGGCCGCTGCAGAAGCAATAGAAAATAATAAAATAATTAATAAAATAATCACACACACTTATAAAATTAGTTTTGCATACGAAGATATGAATTTAGTAATGCGGAAACTAAAAGAACAAAATATTGAACAACAAAATCAAGAATTTGACTTAAAATGCAGCCTAGAAATTAATATTAGGCTTTCCGATTGCGAAAAGACAGAGAATATTTTTAAAAAGATACCAAACATTAATATTGAACAAATCTCATAATCAACATTATCTCTCATGAAAAATAGAAGTTTAGTTTCCATCAACGATTACACAAAAGAAGATTATTTGAAGATAATCAAAAAAACAGCTGAATTCGAAAAAAAACCTGTTCAAAAGATTTTAGAGGGAAAAATTATTGCCACTCTATTCTTCGAACCATCGACAAGAACTCGACTAAGTTTCGAATCCGCAGTCAACAAATTAGGAGGTAGAATAATTGGATTTACCGACGCCGCCTCTTCAAGTGTAAAAAAAGGAGAAAGTCTGAAAGACACTATCAAAACAGTTGCTAATTATAGCGATTTAATTGTTATGAGACACCCCGTAGAAGGTAGTGCAAGATATGCAAGCGAAGTTTCTAATGTACCTATTATTAATGCAGGAGATGGTGCAAATCAGCATCCAACCCAAACACTTCTCGATTTATATTCTATATACAAAACTCAAGGCACACTCGAAAATCTAAATATTTTTTTAGTTGGTGATTTAAAATATGGAAGAACCATCCATTCTCTTATAATGGCCATGTCACACTTTAATCCAACTTTTAACTTTATTTCACCAGAATTTCTAAAGATGCCAAAGGAATACAAACTATTTTTAGACTCTAAAGGTATCAAATATTACGAACACGAAGATTTTACAGAATACATAAAAGAAGCCGACATTATTTATATGACTCGAGTACAAAAAGAACGATTTTCTGACCCAATAGAATACGAAAAAGTTAAAAATGTATATATATTAAGAAACGAAATGCTAAATAACTCTAAAGAAAATCTCAAAGTTCTACATCCACTTCCAAGAGTGAATGAGATAAATGATGATGTTGATAACAACCCAAAAGCCTATTATTTTGAGCAAGCATTAAATGGAGTCTACACTCGCCAAGCTATTATTTCGACCATCTTAGATTTATAATATAAATACAAAAAAAATAAAATCATGAACAGCGATAAAAAAGAATTACGCGTAAACGCTATTAAAAACGGAACCGTTATCGACCATATACCTGCCGAAGATTTATTTAAAGTTATTAAAATCTTGGGACTACAAAATATTAAAAATACAATGACCCTAGGAAATAACTTAGAAAGTAAAACCCATGGACATAAAGGAATTATTAAAATATCTGAATTGTTTTTTAAAGATGATGATATTAACAGAATTGCACTTGCAGCACCACATGCAAAACTAAATATAATAAAAGATTATAACGTTGTAGAAAAACGACAAGTCAAAGTTCCTGACTCTGTAGTAGGTATTGCAAAATGTGTCAATCCTAAATGCATTACTAATTTTGAAGATAATGTCACCCCTATATTTACAGTTATTGATAAAGAAAATATCACTTTAAAATGTCACTACTGCGAGAAAATTACAAATAAAGAAAATCTTAGACTTCAGTAATCTTAATTATTAATTTACATAAATAGCGCTTAGATTATTAATTAATCCAAGTGCTATTTTCTTTTATATCTACAAGAATTTAATAATATATTTAGCTATTTTTTTATCCTCAAACTTAAGTGCTCTAATATTAGAAACTTCTTGATCCGTTGCATTTTCGAAAATCCCTCGCAGTTCTTTTAATTCTCCATTTTTTTCCCACTCCACTTTCCCTTGGATTACACCATTTTTATAAAAAGATACTTTCTTAAGAGTCCCATTATCATGCCACCAAAAATTATTACCTTCTAATCTCCCATTCTTATAGGTATTTTTAATTCTCAAATCACCATTTTTATACCACGACACCCATAAACCTTCTTTTTGTCCTTTGTTAAAAAAAACAATCATCCGTTTCTTATTATTCTGGTACCAATACTCCCATTTATTATCTTTTTTTCCCTTAAATACCTCTCCTCTTAATCCCTTTTGACCAGTCTGAAAATAGCCATAAACCTTTCCTGTATAGGCACTATCTGCTTGAGGCAAATAATAAATTCTATTTCGTTTTTCTAATTGACTGATATTAATTCCATTTGCGAAAGTCTTATCTAAAATCTCTTGGAAATACCTAATTATCAACAACTTATACTCATCGTCGTATAAAATATCTTTTACCTTAGAGTTTTCTATCTTAAAAGTAACTGTAATATTATTATTATCAGGACAATACCCACATCTAAAAAACTTCATTAATATCTTAGTATCTCCTTCTAAACCGGGTATACTAATCTTTTTCCACATATAAGAATTGTGATTTTTTCGTCCTTTACCTAAACGATCATTTAAAAGAATAAGAAAATTAGACACATTGTCAATATCTTTAGATACAAAAGTAAGTAAAAAATCTTTCTCGTTTTTATTAGTAGATGTCCAATAAAGCGCCTCAATATAATCATAACAAAAAGCGACTACCTCATCTAATAAAAACATAGAATCTTGAAGAAAAACCATAAGATTGGTATCAGGATATATCGAATTAATAGATATTCTTTGCTCTCGATAACCAATAGCAGAAATAACCAAAGTATCATTTAACAAGGAATCAGGAATAAACAATTCGAACGTACCATCTGTCATAGACGCCGTACCAATTATAGACGAATCTATATAAACATTGGCCAAAGAAATAGCCGATTTAGATAAATCCTCCTGCACCTCGCCGCTCAATTTATAATTCTGAGCGAACAAAGATGACGAAATAAACAATAATAATAAAATTAGTATCTTAGGCATCATGACAAAAGTAGAAAAAATGTTGAAATTGCTTGATTTATTGCTAAATAAATAACGAAAAGGATAAAATCTAATTACAAATGAGCTAATTTTCAACTTTCGATACTTTAAAAGCAATTTTTTTGATAAAACAGAAGTCAAAAAAAACGAAAATAACTATCTTGTATCACTTTATTAACATATGTGAGATTGTTAAAACATAATACATGAAAAAAATACTGATTGCCAATAGAGGAGAGATTGCATTGCGCATTATGAGAACAATTAGAGAGATGGGATTAAAATCTGTCGCTGTTTTTTCAGAAGCCGACAGAAATGCTCCATTTGTAAAATATGCAGACGAATCTGTTTGTATTGGGCCTCCAGCCTCAAACGAATCCTACTTAAGACAAGATAAAATAATTGAAGTTTGTAAAAAACTTAATGTTGATGGAATTCATCCTGGTTACGGCTTTTTATCGGAAAATGCCAATTTCGCTAGACTTGTTAAGCAAGAAGGACTAACATTAATAGGTCCTTCGCCAGAAGCAATGGAAATAATGGGTGATAAATTGTCGGCCAAGGCTGCAGTTAAAAGTTATAAAATACCCATGGTTCCAGGTACAGATGAAGCCATAACAGACATACCTGAAGCCAAAAAAATAGCTCAAAAGATAGGCTACCCAATCCTTATTAAAGCTTCTGCTGGTGGCGGAGGAAAAGGAATGCGAATTGTCGAAGAAGAGAAAGATTTCGAAGAACAAATGCAATTAGCTATTAATGAAGCAGTTTCTGCTTTTGGAAATGGAGCCGTATTTATTGAGCGTTATGTCGGTTCGCCACGCCATATAGAGATTCAGATTATGGCTGATATGCACGGGAATATTGTCCCTCTTTTCGAAAGAGAATGTTCAATTCAACGTAGACATCAGAAAGTTATAGAAGAAGCTCCATCGTCGATACTAACTCCCCAAATGCGAAAAGAAATGGGAGAAAAAGCTTGCGATGTTGCCAGAGCTTGTAATTATTATGGCGCAGGAACTGTTGAATTTTTATTAGACGAAAATCTAAACTTCTTCTTCCTAGAAATGAACACTCGCCTTCAGGTAGAACATCCCGTAACCGAATTAATCTCAGGAATAGATTTAGTTAAGGAACAAATTAGAGTTGCAGAAGGTGAAAAACTTTCATTCAGCCAAAAGGATATTAAAATAAATGGCCACGCCGTAGAAGTTAGAGTATACGCAGAAGATCCAACAAATAATTTTTTACCAGATATAGGAACTCTCAAAACCTACAAGCCCCCTATCGGGCTAGGGGTTCGTGTTGATGATGGATTCGAAGAAGGCATGCCAATTCCAATTTATTATGATCCTATGATTTCTAAATTAATTACCCACGGAAAAAATAGAGACGAAGCTATTGAACGAATGATTCGTGCTATCGACGATTATAAAATTACAGGAATAGAAACAACTTTGCCGTTTTGTAAATTTGTAATGCAACACGAAGCTTTTACTAGTGGAAATTTTGATACTCACTTTGTTAAAGATCATTTCTCACCTGAAAAATTAGAAACTCATCTTCCTAAAGAAACTTTAGAGTTAGCAGCTATTATGTCTTCAGTTTTTACTCAACAAAAAAAGAACGAACATATTTCTAATAATAAAACAATTAATCAACACAATAATTGGAGAGTTAACAGGAGCAAATAATTGCGTTTCCTTTAGAAATAGCAATCTTTATAGACGCTTAATCACGTTCGGAATAATTAATCTCCCGATGCTGCGCATCGAATAATAAATTAGTCCTTTTCATTCCTTGTAGCCTCTGCCTCTAGGATATTGATAATAAAGGTTAAGCGTCTATTTTTTTGGTACATTTATTGCAAAGAAAAAAGAATATGCTTTTGGGTAAAAAAAATATTCACAAAATATTAGCTTCTAGAAACCACCTAATTATTTTTTTAACAGGTTTTCTCACTATTTGGGCTTCAACGAATAGCTATGCACAAAATCATAAATCTTCTGTTGCCGACTTAATTGTTATTAATGGCGATACCATGTCGCATTTCGATTTACCCGAAATAATTGTAATTCCAGCCTACCCTTTTACTTCAAAAAAACAAAAAAGGCGATATGGACGATTAGCTAAAAAACTTAAAAAAGTTTATCCATATGCAAAAATGGCCAACGATGCATTAAAAAAAATAACTTTAGAAGTAGACAGTATTGATGATAAACGTATTGCAAAAAAATATATAAAACAAGTTGACAAAGAACTACAGGCTAGATATGGAAAAGAACTAAAAAAGCTAACCATTTCGGAAGGTCGTTTATTAATAAAACTAATTGACAGAGAAACAGGAAGCACTTCTTATGAATTAGTAAAAGAATTAAGAGGATCTTTTTCTGCTTTTATGTGGCAATCTTTAGCTAGACTGTTTGGTGAAAATCTAAAAGTCAATTATAATCCAAAAGAAGAAGATAAAATGATTGAACATATTGTTCTATTAATAGAAAATAATCAATTATAAATTGTTTTATTAGTCGGCATAATTTGTATTTTTGATAAAAATATTAAACAATGATTAAAAGACTAAGACTTAGAGGAAAATTTAAAGGATACTTTTTTATTTTATCTCTCCACCATATTTTTTCGGCTAAGATTTTCTCATTCCTAGGACATTTGTCGGGTCTATCAAAATGGATTTCTAAACATAAGGACATCCCATATAGTGATTTCTATTCGCATAAATTCGACTATCACAAACGATTAGGAATGTTTAATTATTTAATAGAACATGAAAAATTAGGAGAGGCCATAGATTACTTAGAATTTGGAGTTTCTACAGGAAATTCGTTTAGATGGTGGATTGAAAATAACAAAGATAACAATTCACGTTTTTTTGGTTTTGACACCTTTACTGGATTACCAGAAGCGTGGGGCCCTTTTGCTCAAGGCTCTATGGGGAATAACAATGAAGCACCCCAAATTGAAGATAATAGACATCAATTCTTCCAAGGATTATTTCAACAAACACTAATTCCATTTTTAAAAAATTACGAACCTAAAAACCCAAGGGTCATCCATATGGATGCTGATTTATACACCGCAACACTATATGTTTTGACTACAATTGCACCCTACCTTCAAAAAGGTGATATTATTCTATTCGACGAATTTAATGTGCCTTGCCATGAATATAAGGCATTCACAGAATGGACAGAATCTTTCTATATTGACTACGAAGTACTTGGAGCAGTAAATAATTATTACCAAGTTGCCGTTAGGATACTCTAACTTTTCTATTTATTTTTTTATTCTTATTGAAATTTTCCGGTCTGAGCCTTCCATTAGATTTGAAATTAATCTTGTACTAGGAAAATATTCAAAAATTATTTTCATAAATACAGTAATTGGAATCGACAGTATTAAACCTGGAATACCCCAAATATAACCCCAAAACATAAGCATTACTAAAATAGTGATTATGTTTATCGAAAAAGTTTTACCCATAAATATGGGTTCCAGAATACCTCCCATCAATACTTGAACAAAAGTAATTGATAGAATAAAAAATAGTAAAGTTCCTGTTGGATCCAATTCCACCAATGAGAATAAGGATAATAAAACAACCGATATTACAGATCCAATCATCTGTACAAAGTTAATAGCAAAAGCAAACAAGCCCCAAAAAATCGGAAAACTAACATCAAAAAATAAACAAGCCAATGTAAAGCCAATACCTGTAAACAAGCTTATTATAAATTTCACCATTACAAATCTTAAAATATCTTTTTCGATATTTCTAAATATTTTTACAGAAGAATATTTTATTTTGAAAATGGTATTATTCATAAGGTTCTCAAAATTAAAAGATTCCGAAAGCAAAAGCACAAGAAAAAACAAAGTCATTAAACTCATAGAAACAGTATTACTAACCATATCTATACCTGTACCAAGCTGCCCTATTGTTTGATCGTTATGAAACGCATAGCTTATTATTTTATCAATTTCTAGATTTTCGATTCCTAAAAAATTCTGTATATTAATAATTAAGCTCGAAATCTTTAACTCCGCTTTTTCGACAAAACCACTATTTGCCATTAATATCTCGTTAGACGATATCCTAATCAACCTACCTATCAGAAATAGTCCTGCAACAATAATCGAAATAACGATAGAAACACTGACCAACTTAGGTACTTTTCTTTTTTTTAGCCATCTCAATAGAGGAAGAAACAATAAAGAAATAAACATAGAAGCTACCAATGGAATAAAAATAAATGATAATATCTTAAGCAAATAAAAAATAATTGGAATAACAATTATTAATAAAAGTGAATTTGTTGTTTTTAAATCTTTCATGTTTCCAATTTAGAATCAGCATTAATAATATACAAATCTAATATAAAAAAACTTTGATTTTCAACTTGTAACTAATTTTAGCAAAAAGGTAGTAAATTGGCATTGAATTTGTTAATCTTTGTTAAATCACAAATAAAAAAATAAAATTATGAAATCAATACTTCCTTTTCTATTAATTATTGTACTTACATTTTCTTCTTGCATTAAAGAAGGTCCTAGAGGACCTCAAGGTTATCCAGGCGAAGATGGACAAGATGTTTCAAGCGCAAAGCTTTACTACTTCGATATGCCAATTAGTAATTATGCCAAAGAACGATATTACGAAGATAATACACAATATTATAATGATGCATGGGTGGCATATGGATACATCGATGGACTTGTTATTCAAGAAACAGACATGGTCATGGTATATATGCACCAAACAACTGACGGCGGTCCCGACAATTATTTTCAAGCTTTGCCATACAACGATTATTTCGATAATTCAAGCGACTTCAATCATTATTCGTACGGTATTATGGATAATAATGGGGATTTATTTTTTTCTATTAGGAGAAATGATGGTTCAGCTCCTTTCAACAATATGAATGCAGATTTCAACATAGAATATAACGTATATATTATGCACGGTACAAAAAATAAAAAAGCAGAAATTCCTTCTTATATCAATATTGAAAACGAAAACGACCTCAAAGAATACTTAAATATATCAGAAGCAGAAAAAATTAATATTATGGCTCGGTAAATATAAACTACATTAACTTTGTAAGCTCTCATATTTTGGAGGGCTTTTTTAATTAAAATTATTTTGTTATGAAGAAAAAATTACGAATTGTATTTATGGGAACTCCAGATTTTGCTGTTGCAAATCTTAAAGCCTTAATCGATGACCAACAAAATATTATAGGCGTAATAACTGCCCCTGATAAACCAGCAGGGAGAGGAAAAAAAATTCAACAATCTGCAATAAAGAGATATGCAGTCGAACAAAACTTAAATATTCTTCAACCAACAAATTTAAAAGATGAAAATTTCTTATTAGATTTAAAAAATCTAAATGCTGATTTACAAATTGTAGTTGCTTTTAGAATGCTCCCCGAAAAAGTTTGGGATATGCCTGAACTAGGGACGTTTAACTTACACGCTTCACTCCTTCCTCAATACAGAGGTGCTGCTCCAATCAATTGGGCTATCATTAATGGCGAAAAAGCAACAGGGGTAACAACTTTCTTTTTGCAGCACGAGATTGACACAGGCAATATTATCTTTCAAGAAAAAGTTCAGATTACTGATGATATGGATGCTGAAGATTTGCACGATCAATTAATGGACTTGGGGGCTAAATTAGTAGTCGAAACCGTTCACCAAATCGAAAATACCAATATCATAACAAAGCCTCAGAAAAACTTTAATAAAAATGATCTAAAGGCGGCTCCAAAAATTTTTAAAGCTGATTGTAAAATTAATTGGGACCAATCTATAGTAACTATCCATAACCATATACGTGGATTAAGTCCATACCCAACAGCTTGGACTCGACTAAATAATAAATCACTAAAAATATTTAAAGGCAAAAAAGAGTTAATCCATCATTCAAACAAAATAGGAACAATTGTTACAGATCATAAAACCTTCTTAAAAATCACTGTAAAAGAAGGCTACTATAGTCTATTAGAATTACAGCTAGAAGGTAAAAAAAGAATGAACATCGAGAATTTTCTAAGAGGCTTTCAAAATCAGAAAGACATAAAATTTGTACTCGAATAAGACCTATTTTTTTTCAAAAAACAAATCTTCTTTAAGCATCTGGATTCTATTCTTTACTCTTTCAAATTCTCTTGTCTTTGGAAAATCCTTGCGCATCGACAAACGCTTATAATATTCTAAAGCCAACGATTTCTGACCATCTTTATCATATTTATTAGCAATACTAAAAAGAAGATATGTATCGGAAGAGTGTAAATAAAATTGTTTAATCACCTTATCCATTTTATTCTTTTCGCCTGTTTCAAAATATAGATTCGCAAGTTGGCGGTAAATACTTGCCAAAACTAAATGATCGGGCTGTAACAATTCGATTGATTTATTTAAATAATAACTTGCTTTTTTAGAATCCCCTAATTTCTGAAAAGTTGCTCCTAAATATTCTGCATATAAATAATTTGTAGAATCAATTTGGTATAATTCCGACAAAACATCTAAAGCCTTCTGTGGCTGTCGCATTTGAAAATAACACACTCCTATTTTATACCTAATATTTAAATCCGATTGTTTTGCATCAACTAGCTGTTGGTAATCATTTTGAGCTCTAAAATAATGACCTTTTCTATAATTGATATTAGCACGCTCTTCAATTATTTTTAAATTTCTAGGCTCATACCCCAATGCTTTATTGATAAAAAATAATGCTGAATCATGCTTCATATACGCAGAATATATCTTCCCTTTCCACCGCCAAGCATCCACATAAGTAGAATCTAATTCTAATGTATTATTTAGAAAAAATATAGCTGTATCATATTGTTTCAACTTTGTATTATAGTAAGCCATTTTATAATTCAGGAAGATATTTAGCGAATCCTCCATATACATGATATGAACAAGTTTCAACGCCTCAAAGTAATTCTTCTTACTTTTATAAATTTGCTCTAAAAGGAGCATATATTTAGAATTTGACTTATCTGTTTTTAACAGATTTTTTAATAAATTTACAGACTCATTGGATCTCCCATATTTATAAAAATATTCAGCTTTTAAATAAGTTAATTCTACTAATGGAGGATGTGATTTTTCATATTCTTCAATAATTCGAATAGCAGATCGATAATCTCCAATCGTTTTATAAGCATAGCTTATATACCTAATATCGGATAAGTCAGATTGTTCTATAAAGTTTTCTTGTTGCGAGAATTCAATAATTCTTTTATAATCTGAATTGACAAAGAAAAACTTCAGGCTATCAGTTTGAGCAAATAAATAATTAGAAGAAAGGATTAATAATAAAAATATTTTTTTCATAGTTAAGTTTTATAAACCAAAAACGCTAACTAACAAAAATCTTACCATCTTCCATCAGTAACCATATATCCATCTCTTCGAACAGTCATTATATTCTCAAAAGAATCGTCTACTTTATTAACATTAATTAAATAAAGCGATTTAACAATTCTATTTGCAACAGCTTCGGCAGTTAAAACATCTTCTTGATTAATTTGCTGACGAGCCATAAATATCTGTTTAGAATTCAACTGCTCAGTCATTCCTGTTTGTACAATTCCAGGCATATAATACACCATTCGTAAATCTTTCGAAAAAGCTTCCCAAGAAGCACTTGCTGCAAAACCGTGCAGACTTCTTTTAGCAGAAACATAAGCCGATGACCCAGAAAATTGTGCATCTTCGGCAGCAGATCCGACAAAAATAACTGTTTCTTTTAGGTTTTCGAATAAAGACTGATAAATGTATACTGGTGTGGAAAAATTAAGCTGTGTTACTTGTTTAAGATCTTCAGATTTCACATCTAAAGCAGAACTCAAAGCGCCACTAACCCCAGATGCAATAATTAGATAATCTAATGTAGGGTATTTATTCTTAACATCTTTGACAAAAGATTCAACACTTTTTTTATCTGATAAATCTGCATAAAAAGATTTCAAAGATGAAACTGTTTTTTTTAAATCACTTAATTTATTCTTATTTCGATATTGAACCAGAATATTTGCACCTAGTTGGTCGAGCTTTTTAACAATTGCAGAGCCTAAGCCACCTGTAGCCCCCAATACTAAGACGTTTTTATTTATTAATTCCTGACTAGATTTAGGGACTAACTTTTCTTTTTGTGGAACAATGTATGTAAATGATCCATATTTCCCTCCAACACCAGCTGTAGAACTTAAGATTTTCATACCTTCTTTTAATCTATCTTCTTTATTTAACAAAGATAAAGAAAGCAAAACAGTAGAGCCAGATACATTTCCAAACTGTTTTTGAGCCTCTAAATACATTTTGTCTAAAGGCAATTCTAATTTGTTTGCCGCATCAATCAAAATAGCATTTCCTGTTTGGTGTGGTACTGCCAAATCTATATCGGAAACCTTCCAATTGGTTTTTGAGAGGATATTATTCGACGATTTAACAATATTATCGATAGCTCTATCTTTAATAATACTTTCCCCCATATAAAGATTCCACGACTTGTCAACACCTACAAAATCTATCATTTTTAAGTCTTGAAAATTTTCAACAGCTAATAAGCCCTCATTTTCCTCTCCGTCAACCTTACTAAGAATAATAGCGCCTGCCCCATCTCCAAAAGTTACAAAAGAAACAAATTTAGACTTTTCGGTCAAAAAGCTAGTCATAGTTTCGGTATGTGAAACCAAAACGTGCTTGGCATCTGAGTGAACTTGCAAATACTCTAAAGCTCTCTCCAAATGCAAGTTAAAACCTGAACAACCAGAGGTCAAAGAAAAAGCTGGTGCTAAATTATTTTTATCTACAAAATACGTTTTAATAGTTGCTGCTATTCCAGGGGCTTGTTCATGTGGCGATACCGTTGATACAAACCAAGCATCTATTTCCGATGGTTTGATATTACAATCTTTAAAAGCATCGTCGACTGCTCTAACAGCCAATTCTGTAGACGTTTCTGTTCGTAAATTATTTTTCTTTCTTGGAGGAAATGGCACAACGGTCTGCCTAAGCTCGAAGCCCATTTTATACTTTGCAAAGTAATCAAACGGAGAAACCCCTTCATGCGTTTCCAAAAATTTCTGATAATTCTTACTAGATAAAACTTTATCTTGATCGAATCCTCTTAAAAATCCCGATTGTGTTGCATTAAAAATATCTTGGTTACTAACCTTATATTTACCTGCTGCATGTCCTATTCCTGAGAAAATATAATTTATCATTTTACAATTTTTCTTTATGACTCCAATTTGTTATTCGATACCAATAATGGCTTTTGTTCTCGAATCTATTTTCAGTTTAGATGATTTCAGAAGGTCTATTGGCAAATACGAAATCTGTCCAAACTGAGATAGAGCGGTTTTAGTTTCAAAAATATTTACACCATTAGATTCAATAGAAAGCTTCACTATCTTGGGAATTCTATACGGTAAGAAACTAACTTTCTTTTTAATTTTTGATGAAAAATCAAGCCCTGATGAATCATTTAATGGTTCTAAAATTAGTTCAACAGCTTCGCCTTGAGATAAAAGAGATTCATCAATTATTCCTTTTTGTTTATCGAATTTAAACAATAGATATTTTTCAAAGTTCCTAGGCCATACCGAAACCATTATTGTTTTATTTTCCTCTACAGTTCTTCCCATAAATAGTTCCAAATAATATTGCTCCTTTTTATCCAATTCTGCAATCATAAACCGAATATCTCCTTTTTCAGTGGAATTATCGTTAAGACCTGCTATCAGTCTGAATTTTCGTTTACGAATTTTTTGTAAAGTTTTAGCAGCATCTTTAGCCATTTCTTCAGCATTCTTATTTCTAACAACAATATTTACAATCGGAATCCGTTTACTAACACTATCTATCGTAACTTCTTTATACGATGTTTTTTTATCTTCAATAATTAATTTTTTCAAACTTAATTCGTTAAAATATGGAAGAATATTCTCTGCTTTAGAATAATTTTCGAGAATAGGATAGTTCATTCCATCCAAATTATTTTCTGATAATAAAGCTATATTTTCGGGTAATATCTTATTAATTGCACCGCTCAATAAGTAAGTTTGATTGGTATCTGAAACAGCTGATAAATTGATTTTAACATTTGAAATTCTCCAAGTTTCTTTTTCATTTATTTGTATAGGATCAACTTCTAAATAGGTTTTGGCATAAGCGGAATAGGGACCGGGGATAAAGGTTGTTTTATTTAATTCAAATTGAATATCAACCTGATTTTCTGTTAATTGATACAGAAGCGAATTAGATTTGATTTTTTCCACATCTTCAATCTTTTGTATCTTCAAAGATGAACAAGACCAAAAAAAACTGACAATTATTAATAAGGATACAATTCTCATATTATTAAAATAAAATTATTATACAACTTTAATCAACTTTTCTTTATCGTTTTGAGCCTCCATCACCCCAATTTCATAGAATGGATGCTCGATTCTTTTCATATAATCGACCACTTCTTGTGAATTTTGCGAATTAACAGCAACCAGTAATCCACCACTTGTTTGAGCATCACAGAGCACATACTTCTGCATATCTGTAATATCGCAAATCTGAGCTTTATACGATTTGAAATTTTTAAACAATCCACCAGGGAAAGTCTTCATTTCTATATATTTATCAAGCCCCTCAATACATGGAACTTTATCAAAATCGATTACAGCATTTAGCTCGCTAGCCTCGCAAATCTCTATTAAATGACCTACCAATCCAAACCCTGTAACATCGGTAATTGTTGTTACAGCATCGAAATTTGATAATTCTTGCCCTACTTTATTTAAAGTAGACATCCATTTAATATTGGCTTGTCTATGTTTTTCTTCAATCTTTCCTTGTTTCTCGGCGGTAGCCAAAATTCCAATTCCAAGAGGTTTGGTTAAAAATAATTTATCTCCTGCTTTTGCTCCAGAATTTTCTTTAACTTTATTAGTGTCTATAACTCCTGTAACAGCCAAACCGAAAACGGGATCGCCAATCTCGATACTATGGCCACCAGAAAGAGCAATCCCTGCTTCGTCGCATACTGCACGAGCACCTTCAATCACTTTCCGAGCGACTTCCAGAGGTAATTTACTTACTGGCCATCCTAAAACAGCTAAAGCCATAATTGGTTTACCTCCCATAGCGTATATATCGCTAATTGCATTAACCGAAGCTATGCGACCAAAATCATATGGATCATCTACAATTGGTGTAAAAAAGTCAGTGGTGCTAATAATTGATTTGCCATCGCCGAGGTCAAATACAGCAGCATCGTCTCTTTTATCATTACCTACCAATAAATTTTTCTGTGCCGAATAAGTAATATCCGATTCTAGTATGGTAGCTAAATCTTTAGGCGAGATCTTGCAACCTCAACCAGCTCCGGGGCTAAATTGTGTGAGCTTTGGAATATTTTGTGTATCTTCTGGCACAGGAATCGAACAATTCTCATCCACAGATTCCTCAACCTTAATATTATTTATTTTCATCTACCTAAATTTATTCGTATTTTAATATATTATTCAGCATCCAAACTATGCCATGAAATTAGTTTTCAAATTCTAATATTTTCTTTGCATTTTCTTTTGGGTTATCAAATTTCAAGTCCAATTCTTTTATCGATTTAATATTCCGTTTCGATAAACCATGCGCATAAGCCTTATCGTAAAAAGTTAAGCTTATATCAACTGCCGTTGCCATTTCTCCGTTTTCAACAGACTCAATCGCCATTTGAGTTTCTTTTGGACCAAGACGTTTTTTAATCCTATTTAAATGATATATTAATATTTCTTTATCGGCAAAGGTATAATCTTTTACCAATCTTTTTATGCGTTCTTCTTTCGATATATTTATTTTTAAAACAGGTGCTTTTCTCATCTGCTTAAAGAATTCATCTGGAATAAAATTCTTACCTATAGGTTTACTTTCGTCTTCAACCCAAATTCGTTTCGCCAAATCTAGTTTTGAGAAAGCTAAATGTAAATTATTCTCAAATTGTTCTGTTGAATTTTGTTCTTTTTCGCCTATTGCTCCAAAAGCGGAACCTTTATGATGTGCAATACCTTCTAAATCAATAATCTGTTCACCCTTCTTCTTAATTTCTTTAAGAATATCTGTTTTACCACTTCCTGTACTCCCACTCAAAATTACTAATTTTGCTTTTGAGCTTAATTCGCTTTTGGCATATCTACGATAAGCTTTATAACCACCACGTAACAGTTGACATTCAACACCTACTCTTTCGAATAACCAAGCCATACTTTCACTCCGCATACCTCCACGCCAGCAGTGCACTAAAAGTTTACCATTTTTCGCATGTTTCAAAGCTAATTCAGCTGTTTCTCTCATTTTAGATCCTATCTTATCAAGACCTATAAGCATCGCCTTTTGTTTACCCTGCTTTTTATAAGCCGTTCCAACTTCGGCTCGTTCATCGTTGGTAAACAGAGGAATATTAATAGCTCCAGGAATATGCGCCTGAGCATATTCTCCTGGGGAACGAACATCGATAATAGGAATTTCTTTCCCTTGTTCCAAGAAAGATTTTGTTGTTATTTTCTTTGCCAAAATAATTTTTTATGCAAAAATAACTATTTATTGAATAACAAAGTCTAAAAATATTGGGTTAAGCAAAATTTAAAGAGTTATTTTCCTAAAAGGCGAAACATATTCTGTTTATATGCTTCTACTCCTGGCTGATTAAAAGGATTTACACCTAAAATATATCCACTTATGGCACAAGATATTTCGTAAAAATAAATAAGTTGTCCTATTGTTTCAACATCTAGCTGTACTAATTCTATCTGTAAAACAGGAACACCGCCGTTATAATGAGCTTCTATGGTTCCTTGTTCAGCTTTGCTATTAATGTAATGCAGATTCTTACCTGTCAAATAATTGAGTTTATCATAATTTTCTTCTGAATTATTGACTTGTAAAGGAGTTTCGTTATTTTCAAAACGAATAAAAGTTTCAAATAAATTTCGTTGTCCTTCTTGCACATATTGTCCCAAAGAATGTAAATCGGTTGTAATATTCATGGAAATAGGGAAAATACCTTTATGTTCTTTGCCCTCACTTTCACCAAATAATTGTTTCCACCATTCCGAAAAAGCATTCCATTTTGGTTTTGAATACACCATAATTTCATTCGAAAAACCTTTTCGATACAATAAATTTCTATACACAGCATAAATTATTGCAGGATTATTCAGCTCCTCCTTCTGTAATTCAATAACTTGCAATTTTGCAGCATCTATTATTTTCTTAATATCTATTCCCGCTACCGCTAGGGGGAGCAAACCCACAGGCGTTAAAACTGAATAACGTCCACCCACATTGTCTGGAACAACAAAAGTTTCAAGCTGATATGCATTAGCTAGTTCTTTTAACGCTCCTTTTTCTTTATCAGTTATCGCAACTACCTTATCCTTAAGATTTGAATTCCCATTCTTTTCGATGAGTTTATTTAACAACAAGCGAAATGCTAAAGCAGGTTCTAGGGTCGTTCCCGATTTTGAAATAACAATAATTCCAAAGTCTTTGTCGCTGAGATACGATAAAAGCTCATTAATATAACCTTCATCTAAATTTTGACCAGCAAAAAGGACTTCGGTGCTTTGCTTCTTAAAATAAGGTTTAAACAAATCTATTATAGCTTTCGAGCCCAAATAAGAGCCTCCAATACCAACGACAACGACGGTCTCACACTTTTTTAATACTTCTGAGACACTAACTATTTTATTAATTTCTTGATTAGAAATACGATTTGGTAAATCCATCCAACCCAAAAAATCATTCCCTTTTCCTGATTTGTTTTTTAACTGAGACAAAGCTTGCATGGCTTCCTCCAAACAAATATCAAAATCTGTTTTATTAATGAATGGTTCTGCAAATTGTGTATTAATTTTCATAATGAAATTGATTTAATATTCAGATTTTTTAATAATTTCTGATACGTAAAATTACTTAAAAAGTTAAGAGTTAAATAAAAAAACATCCTATTGGATGCTTTAAAAAATATCTATGTATTATTTCGATTAACCCCTATCCATAGTATTGATAAACTCCTCGTTATCAATCGTTCTCGGCAAACGAGTTCGCATAAACTCCATTGCTTCTATAGGATTCATATCAGACAAGAATTTCCTCATTATCCAAAGTCTACTTATCATACCTTCAGGCAATAATAAGTCTTCACGACGTGTACTAGATGCTGTAATATCTATTGCAGGATACATTCTTTTATTAGATATTTTACGATCTAATTGAAGCTCCATATTACCTGTTCCTTTAAATTCTTCGAAAATTACCTCATCCATTTTAGAACCGGTTTCTGTTAATGCTGTTGCAATAATCGAAAGAGATCCTCCTCCCTCAATGTTTCTGGCTGCTCCAAAGAAACGCTTTGGCTTTTGAAGCGCATTGGCATCAACTCCTCCTGATAAAACTTTACCTGATGATGGCGCAACAGTATTGTATGCTCTAGCTAAACGTGTAATTGAATCTAAGAGAATTACAACATCGTGTCCACTTTCTACTAATCGCTTCGATTTTTCTAATACAATATTAGCTACTTTTACGTGTCTGTCAGCAGGCTCGTCGAAAGTAGACGCAATTACTTCTGCATTTACATTCCTTGCCATTTCAGTAACCTCTTCAGGACGTTCATCAATTAACAAAATAATTAAATAAACTTCGGGATGGTTCGCTGCAATTGCATTAGCTATTTCTTGTAAAAGAATTGTTTTACCCGTCTTTGGTTGAGCTACAATTAATCCACGTTGACCTTTCCCTATTGGCGCAACTAAATCGACTAACCGAGTTGTTAAACTTGCTTTTCCGTTTCCTGTGATATTAAATTTATCGTCTGGGAAAAGGGGTGTTAAATGTTCGAAAGGAACTCTATCTCTAACAGCTTCTGGTGACCGTCCATTAATAGACGATATTTTAATTAATGGGAAAAATTTTTCGCCTTCTTTTGGCGGACGAATAGTACCTGTAATAGTATCTCCAGAACGTAAACCAAATAGTTTAATCTGCGATTGAGAAACATAAACATCGTCAGGAGAATTTAAATAATTATAATCCGACGAACGCATAAACCCATATCCATCTTGAATTATTTCTAATACTCCTGTTGTTTCGACAATTCCTTTAAATTCAATTTGTGGTTTAGCTTGTCTATTATTAGAATTATTGGGGTTATTGGGGTTTCTTTTATCGTTATTATTCTGCCTTGGATTAGGACGATTATTATTCTTATTATCTCTATTTTGTGGAGAAAATGGTTTGTTTTGGCTCACCTGTTTTACAGGTCCTCTGCTTCCTTTTGTTTCAGTTATTGATTCTGTTGTTGTCTTGATTTTACTTTTAACAGAGGGGGATGTTTGTTCCACTTTATCTTGAGATTTCTTTCCCTCTACTTTTGCTGTTATGTGTTCTTTAGCAGTTTTTGGAGAAACAGAGCCATTTTCTTTTATTATTTTATTTTCAGGCTTTACCTCAATAGAATTTTTTTCTTTAGAAACAGGGACTATAACAGAGACTTTTTTTTCTGTTGGCAACACTCTGTCCCCTTTTACATAAGGCGATTTATGTTCTTGTTTCACCCTTGTTCTAGGTCTCTTTTCTTTCGGAGGCTTAACTTGTTCTTTTTTTGCTTCAACTTCTGCTTGTTTATCTAAAATAGCAAAAATTAATTCTTGTTTACGAAATGATTCTATTCGCTTTACGCCTAAATCTTTAGCTACTACACGAATATCAGCAAGAAGCTTCGCTTCTAATACTTCTTTTTTATACATAAAAAAGTTTGGATTGATTATTTAATAAATTTCTTTTGTGAATTTTGATTTTTTTAATTCTGTGTTTAGAATTGTGTTACAATAATAAAAAGAAACTTCTACTCTACAAAGAAAAAAGTTGTTTTTTACAACATTGCCAACAATTGATTGATTAAATTATAGTTTTTGTTTTTAATATACTTGCTATCAATTTGAGAAATATAAAGTATTTCATCTTTAGTTTCAAAAGACTTAACAATATCTACAACAGAATAATCCTGATCTTCAACAATAACAATATATTCAAAAGTCTTTAATTTAGGAAAAACAAATTGTCCATCACACAATCGATTTTGAACAAGAAGCACCTTTGTTTCATCTAATATATCACCAAAAACAGAAAGTTCAGGTTCTACATTTTCTGTATTTAATAAATTAGTTTCTATGCTAAAAAAATCATTTATTAAAAAGCATAACTGATAGTCTTTCAGAATTGTATTAATCCCAAACAGATAAAATTCTTTTTCCTTTTTTATTTCTATATTTAACTTTTTAACCAAAATCTGTAAATAATAAAAGCCACCTACTCTATTGTAGACGGCTTGCAATATAAGAATTATTTTCTAATCTCTTAGTATCTGTAATGATCTGCTTTATAAGGTCCTGTTTTAGATATTCCTAAATAAGCAGCTTGTTCATCAGTTAATTTAGTCAATTTAACCCCTACATGTTCCAAGTGCAAACGAGCTACTTCTTCGTCCAAATGTTTTGGCAAACGGAATACACCTACTTCCATTTCTTTTTTCCAGAGTTCTATTTGTGCTAAAGTTTGATTAGTGAACGAATTACTCATCACAAAAGAAGGATGCCCTGTGGCATTCCCAAGATTCACTAATCGACCTTCTGATAATAATATTATTGAATGTCCGTCAGGGAAGAAGTATTGATCTACTTGATCTTTAATATTTTCTTTTCTTACGCCGTCAATAGACTGCATATCGGCAACTTGTATCTCATTGTCGAAGTGTCCTATATTACAAACGATAGCCTTATCGTTCATATCTACCATATGTTGAGCTGTTATGACGTCTTTATTCCCTGTAGTTGTCACAAAAATATTACCTTCTTTAACAGCTTCTTCCATTGTTGTTACCTCGAAACCTTCCATTGAAGCTTGTAGCGCACAAATAGGATCTATTTCTGTAACTAATACTCTAGCACCGTAACTTTTCATAGAGTGTGCAGAACCTTTTCCAACATCACCATAACCTGCTACAACAACAACTTTACCAGCAATCATAATATCAGTTCCTCTTTTAATACCATCGGCTAAAGATTCACGACATCCATACAAGTTATCAAACTTAGATTTTGTTACAGAATCGTTTACATTAATAGCAGGGAATAATAATTTTCCTTTTTCATGCATTTGATATAATCGATGAACACCAGTGGTTGTTTCTTCTGAAACTCCAACAATGTTTTTTGCTATCGAAGACCATTTTGTTGGATTTTCTTCAATAGATTTCTTTAAACGGAGAGCTAATTCTCTTTCGTCTTCTGCTTTGGCATTTAAATCTAAAATTGATTTATCCTTTTCTGCTTCATATCCTAAATGAACCATTCCAGAAGCATCAGACCCGTCGTCAACAATCATATCTGGCCCTGAACCATCTGGCCAAGTTAAAGCCATTTCCGTACACCACCAGTATTCTTCAAGACTCTCCCCTTTCCACGCAAAAACAGGAACGCCTCCTGTTGCAATAGCCGCAGCGGCATGATCTTGTGTAGAAAAAATATTACAAGATGCCCAACGTACATCAGCACCCAATGCAGTTAATGTTTCGATTAAAACAGCTGTTTGTATAGTCATATGCAAAGAACCCATAATTTTGGCTCCTTTTAAAGGTTTTGATTCTCCGTACTTTTTGCGAAGCATCATTAATCCTGGCATTTCAGCTTCAGCAAGAATAATTTCTTTTCTACCAAAATCATTTAGGCTCATGTCTTTTACCTTATAAGGCAATGTTAAATCTAATTCCATCTATTTTGTTTCTTTAATTTTTACATATTCATTAAAATACAAAGATTAATTATTAAGCATAACCAATCTTTCCCAATTTGCAAAAGTAAGTATAGTAATTGAAATATTTGAATATATTGTAAAAAATGATAAGTTTTAGTTGTTGTAGAACATAATAAAAGTTATTTTTGCAAGCACAAATCATAATAAAAAAAACGTAAGTCGCTAAAATTTAAGCAAATGAGTGACTTTATTACTCACAAACTTAGTATCAATTAAAAAAAATTATGGACAGTATTATTTATTTATTACCCCTAGCGGGAGTTGTCGGAATCTTATTTATGTTGGTTAAATCATCATGGGTCAAGAAACAAGACGAAGGTAATGAGAAAATGAGTATCATTGCCAAAAACATTGCTGATGGAGCAATGGCATTTTTGAAGGCTGAATATAAAGTGCTTTCTGTTTTTGTAGTTGCAGTTGCAATCCTCCTAATTTTTAAAGGAAACTCCGAAGCTAATTCAAGTGCTTTTGTTGGTTTATCTTTTGTGGTTGGAGCATTAATGTCAGCTCTAGCTGGTTTTATTGGAATGCGTATTGCAACCAAAGCCAATGTAAGAACAACTCATGCAGCCCGAACATCTCTAAATAAAGCTTTAGAAGTCGCTTTCTCTGGTGGAGCAGTAATGGGATTAGGTGTTGTTTCTTTAGGAGTAATTGGACTTTCTGTTCTTTTTATTTTATACAGTAATATGTATGATGTAAATACTACTGACGGATTAACAACAATTTTAAATATTATCTCAGGTTTCTCGTTAGGAGCATCTTCTATTGCACTTTTTGCTCGTGTTGGTGGTGGTATTTATACCAAAGCAGCCGATGTTGGAGCTGACCTTGTAGGAAAAGTAGAAGCTGGTATTCCAGAAGATCATCCTTTAAACCCTGCTACTATTGCAGATAATGTTGGTGACAATGTTGGTGATGTTGCGGGTATGGGTGCTGACCTTTTTGAATCTTTTGTAGGTTCTATTATTGCAACGATGGTTCTTGGGGCTGTATTCTTTAACATTCCTGAATTTGCATCATACAAATTGGGAGCTGTTATTTTACCATTAGCTCTTGCTGCAGCAGGTATTATAGTTTCTGTTTTTGGTACTTTCTTCGTTAAAGTAAAAGAAGGAGGGAATCCTCAAACAGCTCTAAATATTGGAGAATTCCTTTCGGCTGGTATTATGATTGTTGTTTCTTATTTTATGATTAATGCTTTTTTACCTGAAACTTGGAATTATAATGGAACAACATTTACTTCTTTAGGGGTATTTATTGCAACTATTGTTGGTTTAATAGCAGGTTTAGGTGTTGGTAAAATTACCGAGTATTATACAGGAACAGGAACAAAACCTGTTATGAGTATCGTAAAACAGTCTATTACAGGTCCTGCAACAAACATAATTGCCGGATTAGGTGTTGGTATGATGTCAACAGCTATCCCAATTTTATTAATTGCAGCTGCTATTATCTTATCATTCCACTTTGCTGGTTTGTATGGTATTGCAATTGCTGCTGTTGGTATGTTAGCAAACACGGGTATTCAGTTAGCAGTTGATGCTTACGGCCCTATTTCTGATAACGCTGGTGGAATTGCTGAAATGGCAGAGTTACCTCATGAGGTTAGAGAAAGAACAGATAAATTAGATGCTGTTGGAAATACAACTGCTGCTATTGGAAAAGGTTTTGCGATTGCTTCAGCAGCCTTAACGGCCTTAGCTTTATTCTCTGCTTTTATGCAACAGGCTCATATCGATTCTATTGATATTGCTAAATCGACTGTAATGGCTGGTTTATTTGTTGGAGGAATGTTACCATTTGTATTCTCTGCACTTTCTATGAATGCTGTAGGTCGTGCCGCAATGGCAATGATTGAGGAAGTTCGTCGTCAGTTTAGAGATATTCCTGCTTTAAAAGATGCTTTAGAAGTTATGCGTAAATATGATTCAGATATGTCTAAAGCTACTCCAGAAGATAGAGAAATTTTTGATAAGGCTGATGGTGTTGCGGAATATGATAAATGCGTAGCTATTTCTACAAAAGCCTCTATTAAAGAGATGGTTTTACCGGGTTTGTTAGCTATTATTACTCCAGTTGCCATTGGTTTCTTAGGTGGCCCAGAAATGTTAGGTGGCTTATTAGCTGGTGTAACAGTCACTGGTGTATTAATGGCTATTTTCCAATCTAATGCAGGTGGTGCATGGGATAATGCTAAGAAAACTGTAGAAGAAGGTTTTGAACACGATGGTGTTAAATATGGAAAAGGTTCTGAAGTTCATAAGGCTGCCGTAGTTGGTGATACTGTTGGCGATCCTTTTAAAGATACTTCTGGTCCTTCATTAAATATTTTACTTAAATTAATGTCTGTAGTAGCTTTAGTTATTGCTCCTACTTTATACCAAATTTGGGGTTCTGATACTGAAGCAGCTATTAATACTAAAGCAACAGTAGAAAATATTGATGTTACTCCAGAAACCTCCGTTTCTGTTGTAAATGGGAAGGTTGAAGCTGTAGTTACAGAAGAAGTTAAGAATTTAATTGTAAACAGAGAAGTAATGACAATTAAAGACCCTGCAAATCCTACTGATTTTGAATTGACACATACCCCAGAAATTACTTTCGGAGATGTGAATAACGAAGGATTGGTTGAAGTATTTGTAAAAATTGGTTCTAAAGGTCATATTCATCCTAATACAAAAGATCATTGGATTGACATTGTTTCTATCTATGCAGGAGGTTTAGTAAGCTCTGAAAGATATACAAATAATAACAATACAGAATTTGGTCCATATTTTGTAAAAATTAAAAAAGGTGATATAGTAAAAGTAGCAGTAGGCTGTAATCTTCATGGATTCTGGTCTAACGAAGCCACTTATGAGTAATCTACTATTCTAAAGAGTTTATGATGCTGCCTACAATAATTAGGCAGCATTTTTTTTTGCATATATTTGAATAATTAAAGTATCTTTGTACTGAAATAAAACCGAGTCTAAATATTCTAAGGTTTTGCTACGAATATAAGACCGACAGGGTTTACTTGGAAACAAGTTCGCCTCCCGATTCTCATAATGTTATGAGATGAATTGGAAAGGAAAATGAAAAAAACAATTGTATTAATTTGGGAAGTCCTACTCTTTATGGGCTCAACAGCACAATCTCTACAGGGAGTTGTAGAAAGTGCTGATGGAGAAAAACTATCATTTGTAAATGTGATTTTATCAGAACAAAATCGCTCAACAATTACAAATTCTGATGGTTTCTTTAAATTTCAAGAACTTAAAGCTGGAACATTTCATCTACAAATTTCTTTTGTTGGCAGGGCTACAATTGAAAAAGAAATTGAACTTAAAGAAGATGAAATGCTAAATCTGGGCATATTAAAGATGCAAAATGCCCAATTCAAAACTGAGGAAGTCATTATTACAGCTACCAGAACAGCTCGCCCTCTCAATACCATTCCTGCATCCATAGAATACTTATCGGCAAAAGAACTACAAGCATTACCGATCCAAAAAATAGACGAAAGCTTAAAATACACATCAGGAATTTTTGTAGATCGTCAATTTGGAATTTTCGGAAAATCTGTAGTAACAATGCGTGGTGTCGTAAGTTCTGAACCAGGAAGACAACTTACTTTAATAGATGGAATACCTATTAATAAATCTGATGGTGGTGGTGTAAATTGGAATAGAATTATTAATTCCGACATACAACATATCGAAGTAGTAAAAGGGCCTAGTTCGTCAATTTATGGGAGTAATTCTATGGGAGGAACCATTAATTTAATAACAAAAAGACCCAACAATAAAGTTTTATCAGGAACAGCAAAAACTTATTATGGCACCTACAATACATTCGGAGGCGAATTTTCGTTGATGGAAAAATTTTCGGATGAAAGCTCAGGTTTCTATTATGCAATTTCAGCAAAAGCATTACAAAGCAATGGATATAATACTGTGCCAGATAGCATTAGAGAAGGTTTCGACACCTTGGTATTTGTTCAAGAACAAGCGGCAAACGCTAGAATTGGATATTTATTCTCAGATAATACTTTTTTAGAATTAGAATATAATTATTATAACGATCATAGAGGACAGGGCACAAGAATACAACTAAAGGATGGGACGACTGCAGATTACGACACGCATTTTATTAAATCTAAATACAAAACACAGTTAGGGCAATTCGATATAGATATTAATGCTTTTTACCAACTAGAACAATATCTTCGAACCATCGAGAAGATAAAAAAAGGGAATTACACTCTTATTAATGTACACTCAGACAGAGCCGATTACGGACTTTTAACATCGCTTAGCAGAACTTTTAATAAAAACAAAATTAGTTTAGGAGCTGATATACGAAATGGTTCTGTTTATGGTGTAGATGAATACCAAACTAGTACCGACAAAATCATTAACAAAGGCAAAATTAATCATCTAAATATATACTTACAAGATGAACTTAATATTAGTGGAAAATTAAAAAGTATAGGCTCTATACACTTTACCTACGTTAATTTTCACGATGGTGCATTTTTAATAGAAGATGCTACTGGAATAAACGACTTTATGGTTAATGACATAGGAAACTTAGATGATAAATCGTGGAATGGATGGACACCCAGCATATCGTTGCAATACAATATTACCAAGCTGTTCAATATCTATACTGTTGCATCAAGCGGTTTTAGGACTGCTTCTTTAGACGATTTAACACGAACTGGGTTTATTAATATTGGATACAAAAAAGCCAATCCTTATCTTACCCCAGAAACCATTAATAATATTGAAATAGGAAGCCGGTATTCTTATAAGAAACTTTTAACCACCGTTAATATTTATTATTCGCAAGGTTCTGACTTTATGTATTATGTTGCAACAGGAGAAAGCCTGTTTGGAGGCCGAAAAAAAATCTATCAAAAAGAAAACATTTCTAAAGTTGAGATATATGGAACTGAGTTATCAGCTCAATACAATTTAAAGCCATGGTTGAGTTTCAAGACTAATTATACTTACAACCATTCCAAAATAAAGAAATTTGAAGGCCGTTCTAATTTGGAAAATAAAACATTAACTTATAGCCCAAAAAACACCATTAATTTCACAACCATAGTTTCAAATAAAAAATGGTCATCATCGCTAAACGTACACTGGCAAGATCAAATCTTTTTAGATGAAGAAAATACTTTTTCTATTGATGCTCTAGTGGGATTAGATATTCGGTTAGCATATCAATTCTATAAAGGGTTCGGAACTGGATTAAACATACAAAATATTCTAGATGAACAACATATGGTTAGCTCAGATCAAGTTTCGTTGGGTCGGTTTATCACTTTTGAATTAAACTATAAATTTTAGCACTAAGATGCTTATAATAATACAAAATGAATAAAGACATTTGGACAAAAGCAGCAGTAGTTGGAAGCCTTTGGGCATCGGTTGAAATTATTATGGGGAGTTTTTTTCATAACTTACAACTCCCCTTTGCAGGAACACTATTAGCTGTTTTCACCGTTACATTTGTTATTTCCATACTTCAAATCTGGCCAGAAAGAGGATTAATTTGGAGAGCAGGAATTATTGCCGCACTTATGAAATCTATTTCGCCATCAGCAGTTATTTTAGGCCCAATGACGGGGATATTTTTTGAAGCCTTTTTATTAGAATTTTTTATTTTCCTTTTAGGAAGAAATATCATTTCATATATTATCGCAGGAATGATGGCTGTTCTAAGTGCCTTGTTTCACAAACTAATTACACTGCTTATTATTTACGGTTGGGATGTCGTAGCTATTCTATCTAATGTCTATAAATTTGCAATGAAACAATTAAGTTTTACCCATGTTAATCCGATGGATGCTATTTGGATATTAATCTCCATCTATCTTATTTTAGGAACTTTTTCTGCTTTAATCGGGTTTAAAATTGGCAAAAAGGCACTTGAACAAAAAGAAAAGCAACAAGCTATTGCGGAATTCGATATCTCTACTGCAGATTCATTTTTCTCAATCTCTAAAGAACAAAAATTCTCAATTTATTTACTGGCTTTCAATATATTTTTGGTTACAGCAAATTTATTTGTGATTAATAAATGGGGGCTTTATTGGGGGTTAGGGACGTCCACCCTATTTCTTATATATAATTTAGTCCGATACAAAAATTCGGCACGACAATTTAAACGCCCCGCCTTATGGCTTCAGCTAGCAACATTAACCATTCTGGCGTCTCTATTTTATGTAGATAATTCAAAAATAGTATATTTTTCATCAAAAGGTATTTTTGTTGGTTTAGAAATGACTTTACGAGCTATTGTTATCGTTCTCGGGTTTTCTTCGATAAGTGTAGAATTAAGAAACCCTATTATCAGAACCCTTTTGAACAAAAATGGATTTTCGCAATTATACAATGCTCTAGGGCTCGCTTTTTCAGCCTTACCCGCAATAATGTCTGACGTTACCAAACCAAAACAAATGTTCAAAAAACCTTTTAAAACCATAGTCGATATCATTTTATATACCGATAGTTTATACCTTGCCTTTATTAATTCTACAACTCTAAAAGATGGCAAAAGTTAAAATCATTACAGGCAAAAGACATTCTGGGAAAACCACTTTTTTATTAAATCATATAAAAGAACTAAGAAATAGTAATATTACCGTTGCAGGAATTGTCGCAATCGGAACATTTAAAAATGACATTCGGAATAGTTTTATGATTAAAGATATTTCGACTGAACTAGAAAAACTATTTATGACTAGAACTCAGTTGCCAAATGCCGAACAAATTGGTAGATTCTACATTAATAATACAACTTATCATTGGGGTTTAGAGATTTTAGAAAAATCAATTTGTTCCGATATTAAAACTATTGTTATTGATGAAATTGGAATTCTTGAACTAAAAAGAAAAGGTTGGCACTCCCCTTTATTACAAGCTCTACAAACAGACAAGAATATAATAATTACTATTAGAAATAAATTCATTAATGACATTGTCCAATTCTTTAATATTGACAATTATGAAATAATAACTTTATAAAAAACTATTGTAAAATCTTTAATTATTAAACCTATATATTAGGTAATATTATGTGGTTTTAGTTAATTTGCAAACTATTATAAAAACACGCATAAGATGATATTACTAGACGCCCCATATGTATCTGATTTACTTAAAGATACAATCAAAAAAAACAACTATAAAGTTGTTAAAACTGAAAGTTCAGAAAAAATAGCCAATGAGCTAAAAGATTTTTTCTTAAATTCAAAAGAATCTGTCTCCAACTATAATAATTCACCACTAATTTATAGTAATACAGAAAACTCTTTGAATTGGATAAATAAAAATTTATCTAACACAAAACTACCTGGTCAAATTCAATATTTTAAGAATAAAGCTAAGTTCCGAGAAATTTTAAAAGATTTATATCCCGATTTTAAATTCCAAAAATTTGAGCTTAACGAATTAATCAACTTAAATCCTGAAAAAGTTAAATATCCTTCAATTATTAAGCCTGCAGTCGGTTTTTTTAGCATGGGTATATATATAGTTGAAAGTCCTACAGAGTTTTCAGACGCTATTA
>Ga0256842_1000358_pt1 | contig 40020 bp, 47 predicted proteins | sample 4559240metaG_FD_185973 | JGI IMG/M metagenome (GOLD analysis project Ga0256842, IMG submission 185973) | Hydrothermal vent microbial communities from Guaymas Basin, Mexico - 4559-240 | ecosystem: Environmental > Aquatic > Marine > Hydrothermal vents | place: Mexico: Guaymas Basin | collected...
GGCAACGGACATGGCCTCTTTAAAGAACTTAATGCCCTCCTTCTCGTCTCCCGAGGAAAAAAGCGCCTCCCCAATTATGGAGAGCACAAGCGCCTTGGTCTTGCGGTCAGGCACTTCGTACCTGCACTTCACGAGCTCCCCTTTAACGTACTGGTAATCCTCAAGGGTTGTCACCCTCTTAAGGAGCTCTGCAAGAAGTTCAACTTTGACGATGCCATTCTCCTCGTTGATGATAAACCTAACCACGTCAGGAACCCGATCCCTTCGCACGTACTCCTCGATCCTCTCTATCCACATCCGTTTGGCCTCCACTACCAATCCCACTATTGGAGAACCCTGGCTCAACCGTCCCTGTGATTGGTGATAATTTATTTTCAACCTCAGCTATGATATGTAAGGTCTTATCCCTAATAAGAATATCGCTTATCCTCGCGGCAAGTTCACGGGCATACTCAAGCTCTCCCCTCCTCGCGTAGGCGACCGCTATCTCACCCACCAGCTCTGAAAACCGCTTCCCGTCTTTCAGCAGGCCAGCTATTATGAGGGCCTCTTTCAGCTTTCCAATCCTCAAGAACCGGTAAGCAACGGCCTCCAGTTCACTCTCCTTGGGTTCAAATTTTCCAACGAGAAGGATCTCCATGGCGTCATTGAAAACGGCCTTTGCAAGGTCCGGATAGTCGTGTACGAAGAGCCAGTAGGCCACGTTCAGCATTGCGACAGCCCTTTCCGCAGGAGGAAGGAAGCGAACCATCTGAACAGCTCTGTCAATGTTCCCCCGTTCTAGGAGCTCTGTAACGGCCAAAGAGCCCCGCTTAAAGACTTCCTTCGCAGTCTGAATTTTGGACTCTATCTCCTTCGCCTGGAGCTTAAAGCCGATGCTCTCGTAGATTTCCCTGGCCAGACGGTAGAACTCCAAAGTGATTTCGTTCGGGATCTCTTCAGCGCTCTTTTCGACCCTCCTCGCGAGGTTCACGAGGTTTGATACGACCTCGGAGTACATAGCCCTTGCAGACTGTATCAGCTCGAAAGCTCTCCTGAACGTGGCAAGCCCGTCAGTGTACCTCCCGGAAAGGACGAGGTTCCTGCCTATGACACCTAAAACCTCCGCCTTGGCGATGGGGGAGCTTATCTTCTCCGCGAGTTCAAAGGCGCGCTGGAAATGGGCCTCTCCGTCGCGCTCCATCTCAAGGGAATAGAAGGCCCGAGCGACGTAAGACTCAGCGACAGCCCTCTCCACGGGTGATTTCACCTCTCGGAGGGCATCGAGAAGCTGGGGAACGAACTCCTCCCGGTAGGATCTCGCCACGATCTCAGCTATCATGACTACCCTCTTGAGGGGATCCTTAACGCTGAGTGCCTCCACAAAAGCCCCTCGGTAGTTCCCAAGACGCAGATACTCCCTAAACCGCTCCACCCCCTCCACCTGGAGGACTTTGAACTCAAAAACCTAAAAGGGTTTCGAAAAAGTGTTTCGAATGAAAGCTCAGAGGCCCAGCGATGCCTCAAAATTCACCAGCACCTCGTTTACAACGGTCCATGCCATCAACGGCTCACGGTAGAGGCTGAGCTTCTTCCCTTCCACCTGACTCCTGAAGTCCCCGTGAGGGAAGCCGCCCACTATAACCATGGGGTTTTCAAGGCCTGCAAGGATCTTTCCGAAGTCCCAGGGTTTTATAAGCTCCCCAGCCTCATGCATAACAAAGACATCATCCGGCCCAATCTCCTCGACCAGCTCACCCAAGCTCTTCTCTTCGAGGCAGAGGAGCTCCAGATCCTGCGGGACTACCTTGTTCTTGAAGAGGCTCTCCATCAGGCCGAGAAAGCGGTTGTAGTTCCTCGGAAGCCTCGTCTCTGGCTTTATGTAGATAACTTCATCGTTCCTCGTGTGAACGTAAACTCGGAGCTTTCCCTCCTTGTTGGCTATACTCTCAAGGGCGTTGAGGAGGCAGATGTGCACTATGTCCGGTCTGCCTCGCCTGTCCCCGTCTTCGAGCTTTCTGAGGGCTGAGTGGTGGTAGCTGCTGTCGAGTATCACTTCCTCTGGTTTCTTGCCCCTCCTCTTGGCATAGTTCACTACCGCCGGATGGTCAACTATTGAATCTGGAACGAGCTCAAGCTCGGAGTCAGCTATCACCAGGTGGAGCATTTTCCTCCCCCCTCAGCTTTGTGAAATCTCTGGGGATACTCGTCGTAAAGCGAAGTCAAATAGGTACATCGTCATAGCAACCCTAAACTGTCTTCGGAACAAGGGAATATAATGGTTTGTTTGCATGCAAAAATTTTAAAAGTCCTGGAGTGTACAGGGAGTGGAAAATTTTTGCAAGGCGCAGGTTTATAAGGGCTCAAACGAAGCGTTTGGGGGTGATGCTCATGGCTTACCAGAACAAGGAGAAGAGAGGTAAAAATACCGATAATCAGGGAGGGGAAGAGATAATTCGCGTTCCACTCCCTGACAGGAGCAAAGGACAGTTATTCGGTATCATAGAGCAGGCCCTTGGTGCTGGCTGGATGGACGTCCGCTGCGAGGACGGAAAGGTTAGAAGATGCAGGATTCCGGGCAAGCTCAGGAGAAGGATGTGGATGCGCGTTGGCGACGTTGTCATAGTCCAGCCCTGGCCGGTGCAGACCAACGAGCGCGGTGACATAGTCTACCGCTACACGAAGACCCAGGTTGACTGGCTCCTCAGGAAGGGCAAGATAAGTCAGGACTTCCTCACCGGTGGGGAGCCCTTGTTCTGACAGTGATGGGAAATGCGCGAGGAGTTCCTTGAGAGGGAAGTCGAGGAGATACTCGGTCTCAGGGACAGACGAGAAAAGGACAGCGAGCTCTACAAGATAGCCAACGAAGTCTTCGACAGAACCACCAAGGAGACTTTAGCCTACCTTCACAGGCGAGGGAAGATAGAGGAGCTCTACGGTGTCATAAGCACCGGCAAAGAGGCCAACGTCTTCGCTGGCGTCGATGCGGAAGGTAACAAGGTGGCAGTCAAGGTTTACAGGACATATACAACCGAGTTCAGGCGCATCTGGGAGTACCTCGCCGCGGACCCTCGCGTCGGATACCTGCCTAAGGACATGCGGAAGCTCGTCTTCGTCTGGACGAGAAGGGAGTTCAAGAACCTCCAGAGGGCGATTAAATACGCTGTTCGAGTTCCGGAACCAATAATCTTCCGCAACAACGTCCTTGTAATGGAGTTCGTTGGAGATGACATCCCAGCCCCCCGCCTGAAGGACGTTGAAAAGAACCTTGAAAAGAGCGACTTCGAGGAGCTTTACAGCTACCTGATGGGGGTCATCGAGAGGCTCTGGAAAAGGGGCGATATGGTTCACGGAGATTTGAGCGAGTACAACGTCCTCCTCTGGGACGGGCCGGTTGTGATAGACTGGTCTCAGGCTACCGTTAAGAGAAACAGGATGAGCGTCGAGCTTTTAAAGCGCGATTTGAGGAACATCACGGGCTACTTCGCGAGGAAGGGCGTTGATGTTGAAGATTACGAGGTAAAGCTCCGCGAGCTCCTTGAGGGGTGAGAGCATGGACGAGTTTGAGAGGCTTCTGAAGAAGTATGAGCGCGTTGATAAGGATGGGAAACCCGTTGAAGAACCAGAATTTGATGAGATCGATTACATGGCTGAAGGTGAACAGGAAGAGTTTGTTAGGATTCCTAAGGAGAGGATTGCAGTTCTCATAGGTAAGAAAGGCAAAACGAAGAGAGAAATAGAGAGGAGAACCGGAACGAAGATAGAGGTTAACAGCGAGACAGGGGAGGTTTTCATCACTGCCACGAAGAAGACGAAAGACCCCCTAGCCGTCTGGAAGGCGCGCGATGTGGTATTAGCTATCGGAAGGGGATTCTCACCTGAGAGGGCCTTCAGGCTCTTCAACGAGGGCGAAATCCTTGAAGTTGTAAACTTAACTGATATCGTCGTCGGCAACGAGAAGAACGCTCTGCCGAGGGTGAGGGGCAGGATCATTGGAAGGAAAGGCCGCACCAGGGAGATTATCGAGGAAATGAGCGGCGCTGACGTTAGCGTTTACGGAAAGACCGTTGCTATAATCGGCAACCCGATTCAGGTCGAAGTCGCCAAGACCGCTATAGAAAAACTTGCCAGGGGCTCGCCCCACGGTGTCGTTTATCGCTACCTCGAAAGGCGCAAGAAGGATTTGGAGCTTGAGAGCTCCGCATACTATGAGGCTCTTGAGGGTGAACTACCAGAGGATTGGGAGGAATGAATATGGCCGAGGCGAACCAGCTCTTTAAGGAGTTCAAAGTTCAGAGCGTCAGCGAGTTCTTCAGGCGAAACGCGGCAATGCTCGGCTACACTGGGAAGGTGCGCTCGCTCACAACGCTCGTCCACGAGGCGGTAACGAACTCGCTCGACGCCTGTGAGGAGGCTGGAATTCCACCATACATAAGGGTCGAGATCGAGGAGCTTGGAAACGAGCACTACAAGGTGGTCGTTGAGGACAACGGCCCTGGAATCCCGGAGAAATACATAACCCACGTCTTCGGAAAGATGCTGGCTGGAACCAAAGCGCATAGAAACATACAGAGCAGGGGCCAGCAGGGTATCGGTATCTCTGGAGCAGTCATGTTCGCCCAGATCACCAGCGGAAAGGCCACGCGCGTCATAACTTCAACCGGAAACGATGAGATAATAGAGGCCTGGGTGAAGATCGACGTCGACAAGAACGAGGGTAAAATAGTAAAGAAGGAGAAGCACCCCAATCCCGACGGCTGGCACGGGACGAGGATAGAGCTTGAGGTGAAGAACGTCAGATACATGCGCTCGAAGCAGGGCGTTTACTGGTACCTCAAGCTCACCGCCATAGCGAATCCCCACGCCCACATAGAGCTCATCGAGCCCGACGGAAGGCTAATCGTCTTCCCGCGCTCGAGCGACGAAATCCCCGAGCCACCTGTGGAGATGAAGCCCCATCCGAAAGGCGTTCTGACGGACGACGTTTACAGAATGGCAAAGAAAACGAAGCGTCAAACGGTCAGGCGCTTCCTCGTCGGCGAGTTCTCAAGGATAAGCGACAAGAAGGTTGACGAGCTCATCGAGTACATTGCCGCTTTGAGGCTCATCAAGACCGTTGAGGACAAGAAGGTCCAAGAACAGCTCTACGAGAGGCTCATGAACGGCGACGTCAAATCCGTCCTCCGCTCCTTCAGGGGCTATACCAAGGTTGTCAAGCAGGTCGCGAAGATTATGGAGAAGCCGCCAGAGAAGCTCACCTGGCACGAGGCCGAGGAAATAGTCGAGGCCTTCAAGTACATGAAGTTCCTAGCCCCTCCAACTCACGGGCTCAGGCCGATAGGCGAGGAGAACATCGAGAAGGGCTTAAAGGGAATCCTCAAGCCCGAGTTCGTAACGGCCGTAACGAGGCCTCCAAAGGTCTACTCCGGTGGAATCCCGTTCCAGGTCGAAGTTGGCTTAGCGTACGGCGGTGAGATACCGAGCGGTTTCGAGCTTTTACGCTATGCCAACCGCGTCCCGCTCCTCTTCGATGCAGGCTCGTGTGTAACCACCCAAGCTGCCCGCTCGATAGACTGGAAGAGGTATAAAGTGGACGACCCCGATAGGACGCCGCTCGTGCTCATGATTAACGTCGTGTCCGTCCACGTCCCCTACACAGGAACTGGAAAGCAGAGCATAGCCAGTGTTGACGAAATTTACAACGAGATACGCCTAGCAATAATGGATGCCGCTAGAAGACTGCAGGCTTATCTCAGTGGGAAGCACAGACGCCTCTATCAAGTAAAGAGAAAGAAGACCTTTGAGAAGTACGTGCCCGAGATAGCGAGGGCATTGAGCATATTGACGGGCGAACCAGAGGAGAAGATTAGGGAGTACTTCCTCAACTTCATCGAGAGCCATTTTGCTTCAAAGGAGGCAGTGGAGGTGGGCGAGAATGCCTAAACGCAAGGCCCTACACCGCGAGAAGCCCAAGGAGAAGTTCTCCTATGACCCCAAGAAGGTTCTGAGCAAGCTTGAAGAGTACGGGAGACGCGTGCTTGAGGACATAAAGAGGGGAAAGAACCCCTACTTTGACATCCCGATGCGCGGGCTGAACAACGTCTACTTTGATGAGGAAAGCCGGCTGATCAAGATGGGCGACAAGCTCTCAAGGCGCTATTTCCTCAACGTTGCTCATGCAAGGAAGTTCATGCAGACGCTCATAATCATGGCCTATGTCAAGAGGCTCGTCAGCGAGGGCAAGCACGCGAGCCTTCGTGAAGCCTACTACGCCAACAAGCACACCATACCCGGGACGAGGGAGAACACCTTTGAAGACCAGCGCGAGAGCGACCCGATTATAGAAGACCTTGAGAGGATGCTCGGCGTTTTAAGGGAAGAAATGCACATAACAGCGGACAGGCGCGGCTACATCTACGGCGACATCGTCATACGAGATGGAGAAGACGAGTTCAACGCGAGCAAGCTCGGAAGCGGCGGCTGGGCGGTTCCCGGAACGGTCGAGCACATCCAGTTCCCCGAGATAAACGTTGATTACGCCCTAGTTGTCGAGACGGCCGCTATGGCCGACCGTCTCATCGAGGAAAAGTTTCCTAAGAGGGAGAACGCCCTCATAATAGCCACCCAGGGACAGGCCTCGCGTGGCGTCAGGCGTTTAATCCACAGGCTCTACTACGAAGAGGGTTTGCCGATAATCGTCTTCACCGATGGCGACCCCTACGGTTGGTACATCTACTCCACTATAAAGCAGGGCTCAATTAACCTCGCCTACCTCAGCGAGAAGCTCGCAACCCCAGAGGCGAGGTTCGTGGGAATGACCATGGACGACATAAAGCGCTACGGCCTTGAGAACGTCACCGAGAAGCTCAAGGGAATCCCACCCAACAAGAAGGGTGGTCCAACTGGTGACTACAAGCGTATCTTGGAAGAGATGGAGTATCCTTGGTTCCAGAACAGGGAGTGGCAGAGACAGCTCAAGCTTGCACTCAAGTGGGGAGTCAGGATTGAGCAACAGGCTTTGGCAAACAAGAGCCTTGAGTTCGTAGCCAGGGAGTACTTACCAGAAAAGATAAACAACGGTGACCTGTTGCCATGACAACGACCGAAGAGCTAGTCGCCCAGGTCAACAAGGTACTCGACGACATAGGAATAGACCTGGGCGAGCTCTTCGAGGACTTTGACCCGGTTAGGTTGGCCCATGCACTCCTTCACAACGTCTCAATTTTAAACGATCTCCATGACGAGCTTGAAAGGCGTGTGGGCGAAACAGTCCCCTCTGCTAGCTTTATGGACAAAAAGAGCAGGGATCCGCACCTCCAGTGGATTTACAGGAAGAAGCACAACAGAACACTTGCCCTAGAGAGACTGCGCTCTGCCATAACCGCCCACAAGATGGCCTTGGCTCTGCTCTCCGCCAACTATACCTTCAAGCTCGGCAGGAAAGAAATTCCCGTAGAGGCCATAACTAAGGAGAACATTGACAAGATCAAGGCCGTTGAAAAGCCCGTAAAGCTCGGAAGGCTCGAAATTTTGCCTCATCTAGCTTACTCCGGCGACGTCCTCAGGCTTCTTTCAAAGGAGGGCATTGAGGTAAGGGAAGCTTTCAAGTTCATCAAGGGTAAGCTCCGCGAGAAGGGAACAGTCAGAACGAAGAGCATAAGGATCGAGGTCGAGTACTTCGAGAACAACAGGTTGAAGAAGGCCAGACTCGATCTCCCAGCCGATGCCGACATAGAGGGTGAGCTCAGAAAGCGCTTCGGTAGGCGCTTCCGCTGGCGCGTTTTAACCTTCGTGAAGACGAGGGGTGTCTTGATAAACAACCACTACACCGTTGACAACCTCGCTCTAGCTTACGCTTCAGTTGACCCAAAAAGAGGAGCTGAGAAACTTGGCCTCGACCTTTTCCGCTACTACTTCCTGACCTCAGAGACCGAACGCATGAGTCTCGGCCTCTACCCGGACATAAAGCTCTGCGTGGACTGCCATTACTCAATCTTCGACCTTCCGTTCAAAGGGGAGGCCGACTTTAGAACCGGCTACGGAAGTATGCTGATAATCCGGAAGTGCGAAATGGAAAGCCAGCTCTCCGGAAAGAGGGCGGATATTAGTATGATCCCCAATTACGTCCTCGGCGGGGTTCTCCTCTACGGCATCAGCAACTGGGACGAGAAAAAGGTCTCCGAGGTTCTTGGGATCCCACTTGAAAGCCTGGAGGAGGGACTGAGGAAGTTCGTTATATCCGGTCTCCACAAGGTAATCTTCACGGAAGATGAAATGAAGAAGTTCGAGAAGTTCATGCCCAAGAGCGACCGCGCGAGGGAGTTTTTGGCTTTACTGCAGGGGTGAGGAGATGAGGGTGGAGGTGAAGGCCCGAGACAACTCCGAACTCATTAGAAAGCTCCAAAAAATGCTCGGGCCCGAGGTAACGGAAGTGTACATAAACCTGCGCCCCACCAAGGAGATAGTTGTTAGAATCCTCGAAAGCGCTCCCAACGTGCGGAGGATAAGCTGTCCCCCCAGTCTTTACCCCAAAGTATCCAAGAAGATAATCAACGCCCTCGAACAGTTAGGCATCGAACTCGTCCCCGAGAAGAGACTGCGCGGAAGGCCAAAGAAATACGACGAGAAAACTGTAAAGCTCGTCCGGGAAATGGCAGGTATGGGCATCCCAATGCGGGAAATCAGCGAACGCCTTGGGATTCCCCTCCGAACGGTTTACTACATGGTGGAAAAACAAGTTAGAAAACAATCCTGAGCATTTTTGGGCCAAGTGGTGAGCTTTAAAAAAGGGAACAGACAAGGCTCCCTCAGGTGAGAAACATGCTCGTTGAAACTCAAGAGGAAGCGCCCAAGATCAGAGAACCCCTTAGGCGCGTTGGCATTACGAACCTCAGGACAATCGCCAAGATAAACTGGAAGGGGAAAGTTTACACGTTCATCCCGCTCTTTGAAGTAACCATAGACCTTCCCGCTGAGAAGAAGGGCATCCACATGAGCAGGCTCGTCGAGAGCATAACAGAAGCCATGAGTGAGGCAGTGGAGGAAGAGGTAATGGAGGCCCACAGCTCACTTGAAGAGCTTGGAAGGGCCGTCATAGAGCGCCTTGAGGAGAAGCACCCACACAGGCGCGCGGAGGTGTGGATCAAGACCCACCTTATAGTCCCTAGGGAAACCCCCGCCAGCAAAAAGACAACATACGAGCCCTACGATGTTGAGGTTGGTGTTATCAAGAACGAGGACGGTTCTTTTGAGAAAGTCCTTAGGGTTAAAGTCATCGGAAACACGGCCTGCCCCCACGCGATGGCCAACAACAACGGGAAGACGCACATACAGCGCGCCATCGGTGAGCTTGAGGTAAGAAGCGGCTACGATGAGGAGATAGCACTTGAGGAGATGATAGACGTTGTTGAGAGTTCCTTCAGCCACCCGACCTACACGCTTCTCAAGACTGTGGATGAAAACGCCGTCGTCCAGGGCATGTACAGGAACCCGAAGTTCGTCGAGGACGTCGCGAGGGAGATATTCGCGAAAGCAAAGGAGCGCTTCAAGGGGAAAATCCACGTGCGCGTCATAAGCAACGAGAGCATTCACAAGCACGACGTTATAGCGGAGACCTGGAGTTAACGGTTTTTCACCGCGTACATTGCCATGTGGGCGATCCTCTCAAGGAGTTCGTTGAAGCCTTCGTAGGTGACGAGCGACAGAGCCAGGGGCTCTTGTTCCAGCCTCTTCTTTATAATTTTCTTCAGCTCTTCCACGCGCTCCCTTGGAACGAGATCAATCTTGTTTATCACGACTATTATCGGTTTGTCATAGCGCATCTTGAGCATATGATGGAGCTTCTCCATCCCCCTGTGAAGGCCAACCGTCGCGTCAACCATGTGGATTATTATGTCCGCTGACACGATCTCGTTTATCAGCTCCTTGAACTTCTCCTCACTTAGTACTTTCCCGCGGAGTTCGAGCTTCGGGTCAAATAGGCCCGCGGTATCTATGAGCACAAACTCATCTGCTCCCCCAAAGGGGTTCTTCATGCCTTTTGGTATCTTAAGCTTCCCAAAGCGCCTCTTGATGATTCCCTTGGTGGTTCCAGGGATGTCTTCCACCTCACTGACTTTACTCCCCAAGAGAGCGTTCATGAGGGTTGATTTTCCAACGTTCTCCGCACCGATTATAGCAACCTTTATCAAGTTCTCACCCCCGTAAGGTTTATCTCACCTATCCAGAGGATATCCAATGGTTGGGCTTATATAACTGGCGGAGGGACAGGAGATGGTAAAAAAGATCAGGATGGGTCATCATTATTACTACATTGTTACGCCCGAAGACCTGAAATCCGGGGCGTTTAAGGGCAAAAACATCGTCGTGGAGGGCACCATCATCAATAAGCCTCAAGTCGAGTTTCTTCCCATGGAACTTCCCAGTTACAGGACTACCTTTCTGCTCGACGGGATTAAGGTCGAATTCTCTGGGAGTCCATGCATAGGAATCGGGGAGAGAGTTAAAGTATACGGAAGGTTCCTTGGGGATGGGATAATGGCCACCGCCATTGAGACTGAGAGAGCGATATTCTCGACGGAGGAGTAAGCATGCTGGAACTGTTCCTGGAGCTCGGCAACCTGAAAAGGCTTCCGAGAACGGGGTGGCTCCTCAGAGGGATTCCCAACCCGGAGAGCGTGGCCGAACACAGCTACCGCGTGGCGTTAATTACGATGTTCCTCGCCGACGAGCTCAAGGCAAGGGGCGTTGAAATAGACGTCGAGAGGGCTTTAAAGATAGCTCTCCTCCACGACGTTGGCGAAGCGAGAATAACGGACATCCCAATGCCAGCGCAGAAATATTTTGACAAGGCCGAGGGCGAAGTTAAAGCGCTCCAAGATATGCTAAAGGTTACCGGCAGAGAGAAGGAATACCTCAGCCTGTTCAGGGAGTATGAGGAAGAGCTCACCCTCGAAGGCAAGCTTGTGGAGTTCGCGGACAGGTTTGAGATGCTCCTCCAGGCGTTCGAGTATGAAAATGCTGGCTTTTCTAACCTCGACGAGTTCTGGAAAACTGTTGAGAAGCTCCGCAAGAGCGAGCTCTACGGTTATTTCAGGGAGCTCGTTGAGGGGTTGGTGGAAAGGAGGAAAAAGCTGCATTGGTAGCCTAATTACAGTGCAGCAATTCTCAACTTTCTGCGGGGAAGTCCCCCAAGTCCAAGACACGGTAATCCTCTTCCTTTGGCTCTTCCCTTTCCCTTAACGCTCTTCGCGACAATTTCGTAGCTTTTCTCCCAATCGTTTAACCCTAAGCGGGTTGCCGCCTTGATTATCAGTTTATCGTCCTCAACGCCCAGTATCTTCGCCGCGGCGACAACTCCAGCCAATGCCGATGCCCCAGAGCTCCCTAGGCCGCTTTTTGGCCTTATGCCTTTTTGAGCCTTAGGTAAATTCCCCCATCCTCGTGCAAAAGGTTGAAAAGGGCCCTAGCGGAAATTAAGGCCACGTTCCTGCCGTCTGATGGAACGTCGTATCCTTCTGCATCTATTCGGAACTCGTCGCACTCCCTGGCTATAACCTCGTCCTTTGGCTCCTCTATGGCCATGCCGAAGACGTCAAACCCCGGCCCAAAGTTTGCTATGGTTGCCGAAGCGTACGTTTTCATCCTCGACAACCTCCCTGTGGATTTCCCTTACTGCCTGAACCAGCTCCTCTTTTGGCACTTCAAGGCGGACAAAATTCTCTCCTCTCTCTATAACCTCGTACTGGCTGTAAAAATCATTAATTCCAACTACTGCCACTTCTGCCCGCTCTTTCGTTATCCTGTGGATGACTATTGGCATTCCTGAAGGTTCACCTAGCACAAGAGTTCCCAAGCGCCAGTCTTCTGTCTTCCCGAGAATAACCGGAACCCTGTCCACCACAGGATCTATGGCCTTCCAGTGGAGCGCTTTCATTCCAAGCTTTGCCGCCGTTCTTGCCTCTTCGTAGGACAGATATGGAATCAACCTTGCGCTGGGGACTATCCGCGGGTCCGCGGTGTAAATTCCCTCGACATCGCTCATTATCACCGCGGCCCTCGCATCGAGCAGAGCCGCCAAGGCTGTTGCCGAGTAGTCGCTTCCGCCCCGTCCGAAGGTTGCCCTGAAACCGTTTAAATCACCGTAGAACCCCGCGATCACTGGGACAATGCCCTTGCTAAGGAGCTTTTTCAGGATAGAAACCCTTCTCGCACTTGCTTCCAGATTAACTTCTGCTGAGCCGAATGAACCCCTGGCGACGAGTACGTTCTTGGAGTCGATGGCCCTCGCTTCAACCCCTATTAGCCTAAGTCCCTCTGCAAAGAGCACGGAGAAGACCCTTTCCCCAAAGGAAACAACGGCATCCCTGTAAGCTTCCCTTGTTGGGAATTTCATCTCTTAGCAGCTCGTCCGTAACTCCCCGCAGGGCAGAAACGACGACAACCACGGGCTTTACTTCATAGACGTGCTCCACCAATTTCAAGGCTTCTTCAAAAGCGTATCTTACCGAGCTTCCTCCAAATTTAATTACGATCGGTTTCTCCATCCCTCACTGCAGTTCACCCCCTAGCACTCAACATTTGTGCAATAAAAAATTTTTGTATAATTTTTTGCCGTTATGACAGAACTTTGGTAAAAACACATGCCCGGTTTTTGTTTGGATGTAAAGCCAATTCCGATAATGGGAGAAGAATAGGGAAAAGCTCAATCAAGCTTCTTGTAGCAGAACCACCAGTCGTAGCACTCGATCTCGCCCTTGGCCTTGGCTTCCTCCCTAGCCTTTATCTCCTCAACGCTGGCCGCGGGCGGGATGATTACCTTGTCACCTATGAGCTCGTTGTTGGGCCACTTGTGTGGCAGGGCAACGCCCTTCTCGGTGCTTATCTTGAGGGCCTTGACGAGCCTGAGGATCTCGTCCCAGTCCCTGCCAACTTCGGCCGGGTAGTAGAGTATCGCGCGAATGACGCCTTTGTCGTCGACGACGAAGACCGCCCTGGCTGTCTGGGTCGAACCGCTCGGGATCATGCCGAGCTTTTCAGCGAGCTCACCGCGGTCATCGGCTATGACAGGGAACGTTATCTCCTCGCCAAGGTTCTCCTTTATCCACTCCATCCACTTGAGGTGGCTGAAAACCTGGTCGACGCTGAGTCCAATGGGCTCGACGCCAAGCTTCCTGAACTCCTCAACGCGCTTCTGCATCGCGTAAAACTCGGTCGTGCAGACCGGGGTGAAGTCAGCCGGGTGGCTGAAGAGAACGAACCACTTGCCCTGCTCCGCGAAGTAGTCCGGCAGCTTTATCACTCCGTGGGTGGTCTTGACCTCAACCTCTGGGAACTTTTCTCCTATGACGACCATCTTCCATCACCTCTCCTTTTATGTCGTCTTCACCATAAACTTGATGAGTTCGAATATATAAACCTTTCGGTTCGCCTAACGTTATTGTTTTTGTTGAATTCCCAAAAGGTAGTTCAAGGTGCGTGGATTAGTCGTGCAAAAATTGTTGGAGTCAGGTGTCATGGTAGGAAACGCGGATTATTCTAAAAATGGAACAAATCCTTTTAAGATATGGAACAAAGGTTCAAACATGAACAGCGAAGATGAAAAGTTCATGCGATTGGCGCTTGAGTTGGCGAAGCGCGGCGAGGGCTGGGTTAATCCAAACCCAATGGTAGGTGCAGTCATCGTTAAGGACGGGAAGATAATCGGCGTCGGTTGGCATAAGCGCTTCGGGGATAAGCACGCGGAGGTCAACGCCATAGAGGACGCGAAGAGGAAGGGATATGACGTTAGGAGGGCAACAATGTACGTAACACTCGAACCCTGCTCGCACTGGGGAAAGCAACCGCCATGCGCGGACAGGATAATCAAAGAAGGGCTAAAGCGCGTCGTCGTTGCAATGGTGGACCCGAACCCGCTAGTTTCTGGAAGGGGAATCGAAAAGATGCGGAAAGCAGGAATAGAAGTTGAAGTAGGCGTTTTAGAGGAGGAAGCCAGGAAGCTCAACGAGATCTTCATCAAATACATAACCACTGGAATGCCCTTCGTTTCGATTAAGCTCGCCATGACCCTTGACGGGTTCATAGCAACCGAGACCGGCTCCTCGCAGTGGATAACTGGTGAGAAGGCTAGGCAAAAGGTTCAGGAGCTCAGGAGAAGGCATATGGCGATAATGGTTGGCTCAGGGACTGTGCTGGCGGACAATCCAAGGCTCAACTGCAGGTTGGGGAACTGCCCCGAAAAGGTCAAGGTGATCCTCGACCGCTCCGGCAGGGTGGCAAAAGCCGTCAGGGAGGGCAGAAAGTTCAGGCTCTTTGAAGACGGCCGGGCAATCTTTTTCACGGAGAGGCCGGAGCTCTTCGAGGGAATAGCCGAGGCCTATCCAATAACAGAACCGAGAGAAATCCTCAAAAAGCTCGGCGAACTGGGAATTGACAGCGTCCTCATCGAAGGCGGCAGAATAGCCTGCCAGTTCTTGCCCTTTGCCGACAAGTTCTACTTCTTCTACGGGCCAAAGCTCTTCGGAAACGGGATAAAGCCCTTTGAGTGCCTGAAGGTCAGGGATGTCAACGAGGCTCCCGTCTTGAGGATTGACTCGATAGAGAGGCTTGGGGAGAGCTTCCTTGTAACGGCCTATCCCGGTGGTGAAGATGTTCAGCGGGATCGTTGAGGGGATCGGAAAAGCCCGCTATTCAGCGGGAAAGCTTTACGTTGAGCTACCGTTTGAGGTAAAGCCCGGCGACAGCGTCGCTGTTAATGGAGCCTGCCTAACAGTTGTTGAGTTCGACGGAAAAACGGCAGTCTTTGACATCGGCGAAGAGACCCTGAATAGGACAAACCTCCGCGAGGCGAAGCTGGTGAACCTTGAGAGGGCCCTAAGGCTCGGCGACAGGCTCGACGGGCATATCGTTACGGGCCACGTGGACGGGACGATTCGCTTTATAACCGCCCGGAGGAGCGGAAACACGACGTGGATGGCCTTTGAGATGCCCCGCGAGAAGTGGGGAATAGCTGAGAAGGGCTCGATAGCCCTCAACGGCGTCTCCCTGACGGTTGCGAGGGTTGAGGCAAACCGGTTCTGGGTTCAGGTGATTCCTTACACGCTCGAAAACACGAACCTCGGCCACCTGAGACCCGGGGATAGGGTGAACTACGAGATCGATGTTCTGGCGAGATACGTCAAAAGGATTATGGAGGCGAGACAATGAACCTTGAAGAGCTGAAACGGGCAATCCTCGACGGAAAACCCGTCGTGCTGATAGACGACAGGAGAGAGTTCGAGGCCGATTTGATTTATCCAGCCGAGATAGCCTCAGCCGAGGTAGTCAACTTCATGCTCTCGGCCAAGGGCCTGCTGTGCCTCACGATGGACATGGACGAGGCCCTAAAGCGGGGCTTCTTCCGCCTGCCGAGCAAGGAGGGCGAGACGAACTTTTTAATACCAGTCGATTACAAGGGGACATTCACCGGTATAACCGCAGAAGAGAGGGCTTTAACTGCTAAAAAGCTCGCCGAAGGGCTGAGCGTTGAGCACTTCCGCTACCCCGGACATTTACACCTCCTCGGTGGAATCGGCCTGAACAGGCGCCGCGGCCACACCGAGAGCTCGCTCGAGCTCATGGAGTTCCTCGGCTTTAAGAGATATGCCCTGATAATCGAGATCCTCGACGAAAAAGGAGACTCCCACAACCGCGAGTACGCTCTGAAGTTTGCGGAGGAGCACGGCCTTCCGGTCATCACGACGGACGACGTCTGGAAGGAGTTCGTGAAGAGGAAACAGCTGATTAAAGTTTACGCCAACGCGAGACTTCCAACGAGATACGGCGAGTTCAGAATAATCTCCTTTGACAACGAGCTAGACTTCAAGGAGCACGTGGCCATAGTCAAGGAGCCCTACGGCGACGTTCCGCTCGTCAGGATTCATTCGAAGTGCCTGACCGGCGATACACTTGCTTCGCTCAAGTGCGACTGCGGGAGCCAGCTGGCCAACTCGCTCAGGATGATAGCCCAGGAAGGGGGCATACTGCTTTATATGGATCAAGAGGGCAGGGGGATAGGCCTGAAGGAGAAAATCAAAGCCTATGAGCTCCAGGACAAGGGCCTCGATACCGTTGAGGCCAACGAGGCTTTGGGCTTTAAAGCGGATGAGAGAACCTATGAAGCGGCCTTCCAGATGCTCCGCGCCCTTGGCGTCTCAAAGGTCAGGCTCATAACGAACAACCCGGCAAAGGTAAAAGCCTTAGAGGAGTTTGGAATAGAGGTCGTCGAGGTAGTCCCTGCTCTGCCGGAAGTTACTGAATACAACAGACCCTACCTTAGGGTGAAGGCCGAGAAGCTCGGCCACAGGCTCCCATTTGAGGTTTAAGGAGGTGTGTTTATGGAGGTAAGGACGATTGAAGGTGACTTTATCGGAACCGGTCTGCGGATGGGAATAGTCGTCGCCCGCTTCAACGATTTGCTCACGGAGGAACTGCTTAAGGGTGCGCTCGACTGCTTCGAGAGGCACGGCGTTGAGAGCGTAGACGTCGTCAGAGTCCCAGGTTCCTTCGAGATCCCGCTGGTTGCAAAGAAGATGGCCGAAAGCGGCAAATACGACGCTGTTTTGGCCCTCGGTGCCGTTGTGAGGGGCGAGACAAAGCACTTCGATCTGGTCGCCAACGAAGTTGCCAAAGGCGTCGCCAAGGTCTCCCTCGACACTGGAGTTCCAGTCATCTTCGGCGTCATAGCGGTCGAAGACGAACTGCAGGGCTTCAACAGGGCCGGAGTGAAGAGCAACAAGGGCTTCGAGTATGCAATGGCTGCCCTCGAGATGGCGAACCTTATGAAAAAGATGAGGGGCTGATTTGGCTCTTTCTCATTTCCACCTGAGCTCCCAGTTGTTTCTGCGCAGAATTCCGATCGCTAGCACCTTGTTCTCAAAGGGAAGCTCCAGGGCCTTCTCTACTAGTTCTTGAGTAGTCTTGAACCGTGGAAACTCCATCTCGACAAAACCTAGGTTGTACGTGGCTGTAACGAAGGCTTTACCTTCCCTCAGCTCCAGTGATTTAACCCAGAACTCGTCCCTTCCGGCAAAGCCGAGCCACCCTTTACCGCCGGTTCCGATTATCCCGGCTATCCTTGGGGTGTTGTAGTCGTCTCTCTCGTAGTCGAGGGCATCGAGAACGTGGATTAGGGCCTTTTTCGGGCTCTCCCATTCGAGGGCTTGAGCTATAAAGTCAGTCTGAAGGCCGTTGGTGACGACAGCGTAGTCTTCAAGGAGCCTCACGACGGGGTAGCTAACGTAGGGGTTGTCGGTTTCAGTGAGGTTCTCTATGTAAACGGCGTTTTCCTTCACAACGGCCCTCCTATTTGGGAAGGAGCGGGAGCAGAGTAGGTAAAAGGCGAAGGGGTTTCCGTCCATCAGGCCGATTCCGAGCGTTCTACCAGTATAAGTCAAGATACCACCTCCTCAAGCCTTCCCTCTCTGAGGGCTAGGTTTATCTCGCGCGCTATCCTCCTTCCCATGCTCATCGGCTCCCGCCAGTAAATGCTCCCGTACCAGTGTAGCGCGTTGGAACCGCCGTCAATCCTCGATGCAAAGCCTATCGCCCTAAAGCTACCGTCATAGGCGAAATGGAGCGCGAACGGTCCAATAACCCCCGGTGGTTCAAGCTTTTTCATTGCCTCGACGAAGGCCAGGCCGTAGTCATAGAGCCTCGGGAGGAGAGACTCCCTGAGGGCAACGCCAACATTGCCCGCTATTGTGTACGGCAGGGGCTTGACTGGCCAGCGGGCGTTCCCGTCAGCTATGACAACGCGCTCATCAACGCCGAGCAGTTCAAGCCTCCCCAGAATTGGTGAGTAGAAGAAGTGGACGTAGAGGTAGACACCGGGTATGAACTCCTCGATTCTGTAGGGCTCTTTAATGCCTGCCAGCTTTTCCTCAAGCTCACTCCCTCTTGCTATGAAGTGTCCACTTCCTCCCCTCGGCCCCTCAAGGCGGACGAAATAGAGCTCATCCGGTTTAACTTCCTCGGGCTCAACAACTTGAACCCTCGGAATTCCGGCCTCGTCGAGGGCTTTGTCCTGGAGTTCAAAGGTGGTCTCCCATTTGAGGAAGCGCTTGTTGCCGAAGAACCTCGCCTTGGCCTTCTCTATCGTATCGAGCCCGAGGTATGCAACGAAGGAGCCGTGGGGGACTATTATCCCGTCGTCCTTGAGGATTGCGCTCATGTCCTTTGTCACTATGAGTTCATCCGCTAGTCCTGTCGAGGCGTAGAAGGCCTTCCTCTCTGGCTTTACGTAGAGTCTCGTCCTTAGGCCTTCCTCCTTTGCCCCAAGGAGTATCTGGAGTGCTGAGTGGGACGCCATCGTCGAGAGTATCACTCTATCACCTCCAACAGTTCTTCCCGCGTCAAAATCCTCCCGTCCTTCGCAACGCGCATGGTATCCCCGCTCAGCTCGTCTATGATGATTAGCCCGTCATCAAACCTCCCGAACTCAAGCTTGAAGTCAACGAGCTGGAGCCCCTCCGATGAGAAGAAGTCCCTTAAAACCCCGGCAACCTTTCTGGTGGTCTCTTTCATCTCCTCTACTTCGTTTTTGCTCGCGATTCCGAGGGCTGTGATGGCTTCTTCCACGATTACTGGATCGTCAAGCGAGTCGTCCTTGAGGGTGAACTCCACTATCCCGAGCCTCTGGAACGGCTTGGCCCAGCCTCTGTAGCGCCTCAGGAAGCTCCCGTAGGCGAGTTCTCGGTAGATTACCTCAAGCGGGATTTTTTCGGCCTTTAGAAAGCGCGCCCTTCTTTCGTCAATCCGCTCGACGAAGTGAGTCTTTACGCCGTTCCTCTCAAGGAGCCTGAAGAAGAACTCAGTTTGCTTCAGAACGAGGCTGCCTTTTCCAGTTCTCTCGCCTATCACCTCGTTGCCCCCGCTGTCTTCTCTGCCTTCCCTTCCAAGGACGGTGTCCTTAAAATGAAAAATGAGATAAGGGCCGTCCTCGTAGACGTCCTTCGTCTTGCCCCTGTAGATTAGCCTCAAGCTCTCACCCCTTTCTCAGCATGTCGTTGATGAGCTTTATCGCGCAGAGGTCGCCGCACATCGAGCACGCCTCTGTCTTCGTGGGCCTCTCCTTCCTTATCTGGATGAACTTCTCCTTGTCATAACTCAGCTCGAACTGTTTCGCCCAGTCGAGCTTACCGCGGGCGACGCTCATGAGGTAGTCCCTCTTGAAGTCCTCCTCGAAGCGAGTCAAATTGACGGCGTGGGCGGCTATCTTCGCCGCGATTACGCCCTCGCGGACGTGCTCGACAGCTGGGAGGCCGAGGTGCTCTGCCGGGGTGACGTAACACAGGAAATCCGCTCCGTTCAGAGCCGCTATGGCACCGCCTATTGCCGCGGCTATGTGGTCGTAGCCAGGAAAGATGTCCGTAACTACGGGGCCGAGGACGTAGAAGGGCGCGTTTTCGGTTGCAACCTTAGCGAGCTTTATCTGGGCTGGAATCTGGTCAATGGGCACGTGGCCGGGACCCTCGACCATCGTCTGGACTCCAGCTTCCCTGGCTTTTCTGACGAGCCTTCCAAGGGTGTAGAGCTCGGCGATCTGGAGCTCGTCGCCAGCATCGGGCAGTCCACCGGGCCTTAAACCGTCGCCCAAGCTAAGAACGACATCGTACTCCTTCGCGAGCTCAAGCAGGTAGTCGTAGTCCTTGTAAAACGGGTTCTCCTTGCCCCAGTGGAGAATCCAGGCAGCGAGGAAAGTTCCGCCGCGCGAGACCATGCCCACAACTCTCTTCACCCTTTTCATCTTCTCGACGACCTCTTTGGTGACGCCAACGTGAATCGTCGCGAAGTCGACTCCATCTTTGAAGTGCTTCTCAACGGCCTTCCACATGTCGTCCTCGCTCATCTCGATGATCGCCTTCCCCTTGGCCAACATCTCCTCGGCGGCTTGGTAAATCGGCACTGTTCCGATTGGCACGTCAACCGCTTTCATTATTGCCCTCCTGATTGCGTCGAGGTCCCCACCGGTTGAGAGATCCATTATGGTATCGGCACCATATTTGACTGCAACCTTCGCCTTCTCTATCTCCGCGTCAACGTCCACAATATCGCGAGATGTTCCTATGTTCGCGTTCACCTTGACGCGGACGGCACTTCCGACGGCAACGGGCTTTACCCAGTCGTGGTTGACGTTTCTGAAAATAACGGTGTGGCCTTTGGCGACACTCCTCCTAAGCTTTTCGGTGCTTATGCCCTCTCTTTCGGCAATAAATTTCATTTCCTCGGTAATTACCCCGCGCTTGGCTTCCTCCATCTGGGTCATTTCCACCACCGATAACCCGGTTATAACAAAGTTTTTAAATCCCAAAACTAATTTTTGGACGCAACTTAAAAGGTTTTGGGTGGTGGAAATGCTTAAGGAGATCGAGATAAGCAGGGCGATAATTGAGACCTACATGAACGAGCTTCTAGAAAACCTGAGCCTCGACGTTGCTATCGTCGGTGCCGGCCCCTCTGGGATGGTAGCGGGCTACTACCTGGCCAAGAACGGTGCAAAGGTTGCCATCTTCGAGAAGAAGCTTTCCATCGGCGGCGGAATCTGGGGCGGTGCTATGGGCTTCAACAAAATCGTCGTCCAGGAAGAAGCGAGGGAAATACTCGATGAGTTTGGGATAGACTACAAACCCTTTAAAAACGGTCTCTACGTCGCCGACGCAATCGAGACGGCGACGACGATAGCGAGCAGGGCCGTGAAGGCCGGGGTTAAGTTCTTCAACATGGTCGAGGTTGAAGACCTCGTCCTCAAGGAGAACCGTGTGGCAGGCATTGTAATCAACTGGACGCCTGTGATGATGACGGGCCTCCACGTTGACCCTCTCACAGTTGAGGCGAAGTTTGTGGTTGACTCAACCGGCCACGGGGCGCAGGTCAGCCAGCACCTCGTGAGGCGCGGCCTCCTCCAGGTTCCGGGCGAGGGGCCGATGTGGGCCGAGAAGGGCGAAGAGCTAACGGTTAAAAACACAAAGGAGGTTTTCCCCGGCCTCTACGTTACGGGAATGGCCGCTAATGCAATAGCCGGGGCGCCGAGGATGGGCCCCATATTCGGCGGGATGTTCCTGAGCGGCAGAAAAGCGGCCTTCGAGATTCTCGAAAAGCTGAGGTGATGGAATGGCCGTTTTACTCGTAGCAGGCCTCGATCCGGGGGGTGGGGCGGGACTAAAGGCCGACATCGAGACTGTCTCGGCTTTAGGGGAGCACCCGCTCCCCGTTCTTACTGCAGTGACCTATCAGAACCCCTCTGAGGTGAGGGGCTATCACACCCTTCCGCCCGAAGTTGTGAGGGAGGGGATAAGGGCCGTTAAAGAAAGCTTTGAGATTAAGGCCGTCAAAATTGGTATGGTTGGGAACAGTGAAATTACAAAAGTCGTGAAGGAAGAGACTTCTGGCTTCGTCAGGGTTTTCGACCCCGTGTTGAGCTCAAGCACCGGAAGAAAGCTCATTGACAACGTTGAGGCTCTCAAAACACTCATTCCCGGTTCGATAGTTACGCCCAACGTCCCAGAGGCTGAAGCGTTAACCGGTCTCAAAATTCGCTCAGTGAATGACATGAAGGAAGCCGCGAATAGAATAGCGGAAGAGCTTGGAGCGGAAGCTGTGGTCGTCAAGGGTGGCCATTTAAACCTCACGGACGTGCTCTACTGGAACGGTGAGTTCTACGAGTTCCCCGGCGAAAAAGTTGAAGGATTCACGCACGGAACTGGCTGTGCATTCTCCTCCGCCCTGGCGACGTTTTTGGCCAAAGGCTTTGAGCTTCCCAAAGCCGTTGAGAGCGCCAAGCGGTTCGTTGAAGGTGCGATAAGATTTTCTAAAGAGGAAGCTAAGGCAGTTAATCCCCTCTGGGAGCTTGAAAGAGATGCATACCGCTGGAGGGCCAGGGAAGAGCTTGAGCGGGCCCTCAGAGAGCTTGTAACGCTCGGCGAAATCATCAACCCTTATGTCCCCGAAGTCGGGACGAACTTCGCTTTGGCCACTCCTTTCGGGGAAGTCTTCGCCGTGAAGGGCAGAATCGTCCGCTATGGAAAGACAGTAAAGCCCGTCGGCCCCGTTGAGCTCGACGCCAGCGACCACCTGAGGAGGGCATTGCTCAAGATGCGCGAGTTCTACCCAGAGATAAGGGCCGTGCTGAACCTTCGCTATTCAGAGGAGCTCGTTGAGAAGGCTAAAAGGCTCGGCCTCGTCGTTTCGTTCTACGACCGCAGGGAGGAGCCCGAGGAAGTCAAGAGGGCAGAGAAGGGCACGATGGAGTGGGGCATCGAGACGGCCGTAAAGAGAGCCGGAAAAAGGCCCGACGTGGTTTACCACCTCGGCGACTGGGGAAAGGAGCCTATGATTCTAATCTTCGGCAGGGACGCGCGGGAAGTCGTGGAGAGGGTCAAGACGCTTTTTTCTTCATCTCCTCAATGAAGACAAGCACGTGCTCCGGCGCGTTTTCCTTTATTCTCTCTTCAAGCTTGGGCCTTTCTGAGTAGAGCCACATCAGAATTTCTCCCTTCAGCCAGATATTCTTTATTTTCCCTGCAACCTCGAGGGCGCTCTCATAATCCCCTGCTCGGATGAGTCCCAGGGCAAGATTCCAGAAGCCCGTGTCCGTTCCGAGCTCTTCAGCTACCCTCCAGCCCTCGCGAGGTTCTCCTTCGACAGCATAAAGGTAGCTCAGATGGGCCAGCATTTCGGAGCGGTAGGGCTCGTCGAGGATGCGGTATAGCTTTTCGAGGACCTCTGGTTTGTTCTCTATTTTGAAGAGGGCATGAATGTAGTGGTTGGGGTTTTTGAGGGTGATGAGAACGCACTTTGCTCCCTCGGCGTTTTCAAGGAACAACAGCTCGGAAGCCGTTCTGGCAATTTCCTCTACCTCCCACGGGGTATAGGCGGGTGGAAGCGCGTCAACATCTATTGGATATGCGTCCAGGAGCCCCCTGAGAAGGGCCCTATACCTTCCGATTTTCTTTGGGGCATCTGAAAAGCCGTGTCTGACGAGCGTTTTCCTCATCCTATCGAAGTCCCTGACTATCATTGCAAAAAGCGCCGTCGTGGAATCGAGCCATTCCTCAAGGGGAACCTCAAAGTATCTCTCCTGCTTCCACCCGTACCACCCAAGGGAGAGAACCTTCAGGGTTTCTCCCTCCTTAACGATGTGGAGGTCAATCTGGGGGTCGTAGGAGCCGAGGCTTACGACGGGGTGCTCTTCTAAGAATGCGTCGAAGTTCCCACCCGCGAGGGCCCTCCGATAGGGGTCGTCCTCCAGAGTTTTCGTCTCCACCCAGTGGATATCAATGGACGGCTTTGATTCGAGGAGGTGAAAGTTTAGGGATGCGAGCTCCTCAAGTGCTTCCCTCAGGAAGACATCCGCACCAAAGACGAGGAGCCCCTCCTTCCACAGGCTCAGAACCCCGTAATCATCCCAATTGAAGTGGAGGTATTCTATAACGTCCCCTGTCTTTGCAAGCTCTGCAAGCCGCTCGAGAAGACTTTCTCGCCCGACTTCAATACCCCATCCTGTTCTCATACCCAACCACCTTTAGGAGGAACCTCAGCGCTCTGGTGTTCTCGACAAACGCCCTCTCAAGCCCGTGCTTTGAGCACACGTCAAAGAGCTCCCCAAGATGCATGGCAAGGGAGTCCAAGAAGCGTTGCTCCGCTTTAAGAAAATCCTCGATGGGAATAGTGACCGTAGTCTCATCAGTTGAAAACGTTATATTCCCTTTGATAACCTTCACCAGGCCGTAAAAGCCCGCAAATGAGAGCTTTATCCCATCACCCTCCGGGTTAGCACGGAGGCGTGTTCCAGTCAGTTCCGCCAGCTCAACCGCCTCCCCGAACTTCCCCCTGGCAAGTGCCCCAATGCTTAGAATCGCCTCCGCGAAGTCCAGGTAATCGTCCTCTCCCCTGGCGATAAAGAGCCCCCCTGCTGAGAGCTCTACTTCTGCCCTTGGCCGTGTGCATCTTTTAAAACGCTCCCAGGGCCCGGGGTGGAAAAGCTCACTCACGAAACTGCCCTTAAGCCTGACGGTTTCGTCTACCACAGCGTCGAGGGCCGCCTCCTTTATGCACTCTTTCATGGGCAAGGGCTTCATAAAGGCTTTAATCTCCACCTTCATACCACCAACCGTTGGAAGCAACGGTTATTAAGCTTAACGCCCATACTCCTTCGGTGATTCCATGCTCATAAGGGGAAAGGTCGTCGGGAGCGAAATCCCGCGCTTCAAGTACCGCTGGTTCGGAGTCCTTGAGGTTGAGGCCGATGGGGAAAAGTACAACCTCTACATGACGGGCAACGTCGCCCAGTGGTTTTTGACCGGCGATGAGGTGGAAATTGAAATCCTCCATAAGCCGAAGGAGAGGGACGGAAAGCCGGTTCTCGACTTTGACGATTATAGGCTTTGGAAGTTCTACGAGGACGACAGGATTCCAGTGTGGCCTCTCTTTGAGAAAACCGTTGAGGCCAAGCGCTACTCCCCGCTAACGAGCGAGCTCCTCTACACCTACAAAATCCGCGCCCGCGAGGCGAAATACGAGTCCGACTTCGAGGCGATAGCCGAGCTGGAGCAGTACCACTACGCGAGCCAGAAGGAGAAAGTAGCCCTCTGGCGCTGTGAGAACGGCCACATCTTCGAGGCCAACACCAGGCGGAGGTGCCCAATCTGCAGTGCCGAGAGCCACATACTTGAGATAAAAGGCTCAACTCCAGCGTCGCGCTTCCTTATCTTCGAGCTCGTCGAGAGGGAAGAATACGAGCCGAGGATTCTCAGCTACGTCCGCGTTGACCCCCCGATACCGCTCATGCACCGCCGCCTGCCGAACGGAGAAATTGAGAAGAAGGTCCGCGAGAAGGTCTTTCCGGAGGAGTGGTTCCATCCAGCCTTCTGGCCCGAGCGCATAATGAAGGAGCTCTACGAGGAGCTCAAGAAGAAGTACGGGAAGAGGAGAATAGCCCGCTCCTACCTCTGGGAGAAAGCTAAGTGGAAAGCATTGGCGGAGACCAACACAGCCGGAGCGAGGATTGCTAGGGTAGTTGTCCACCCCGACTACCGCTCCGACGGGCTGGGACAGTTGAGCGTTAAAGCCGCCCTTGAGTGGATAGCGGAGAGAAGAATTCCTGAGATGAGGAAACGGAAGCACATAGTTGAAACCATAGCCCAGATGGCCCGCTACAACCCGTTCTTCGAGAAGGTCGGCTTCAAGTTCCTCTGGGAGACCGCGAGCGGGAGGCCGGTTCTCTTCTACCCGCTGACGGAAGAAGCTAAAGAATACATCGAGCGCTTTTTGAAGGAAGACCCCTACGCGCCTCCCGAGGGCAGGCTCTGGAAGCCGAGCTACGGAAAGGTTGAGCCTTTGGCGGGGCCTATAAAGTTCATCAACGTGAGCAAGGTCTTCGAGAGCGAGCTTGACATAAAGGGACTTCCCGAGGATATTCAGGAACTGCTAAAGGCCTTTGGCGTCAGGCACCGCGTCATCCAGAGGCCGGTTTTGAGGAATTTGAACTTCGAAATCCAGCCGGGCGAGCTAATAGCCGTTGTCGGCGCGAGCGGGGCCGGAAAGACAACCCTGCTGAGGCTCATCCTCGGAGCGGCCAAGGGCTGGTGGGAGGAGCGCTTCAGGCCCACCGAGGGGAAGATTGAAGTGCCCGACAACGCAAAGGTCTCGGCGATGATTCCCGGTGAGTTCGAGCCGGCTTTCGGGACGGAGAGCATATTGGAGCACGTTTACAGGAAGATAGGCGACCTCAACGCGGCAGTTGAGGTTCTCAACAGGGCCGGTTTGAGCGACGCAGTCCTCTACCGCGCGAGGTACGGCGAGCTGAGCACCGGCCAGAAGGAGAGGGCGAGGATAGCATCGCTTTTAGCGGAAAAGCCCAACCTCCTCCTCATAGACGAGTTCGCGGCCCACCTCGACACGCTGACGGCGATGCGCGTCGCCAAGAAGGTCGCCGAGATAATCCGCGAGGCGGGAATAACGGCCCTGATAATCACCCACAGGCCCGAAGTGCTAAGGGCCCTTGACCCGGACAGGGTGCTGTTCGTTGGCTACGGGACGGCAAGGATCGAGGACAAAAGGAAATCCGAAAAAGAGAGGAAATCAAAGTGTTTGTCTAAAAAAGATGAAAAAGGATAATTTTCAACCTATCGTGGCTCTCTCGAACTCGACCATTGCCAGCCCGACGAGTATGGCCGCTAAGACGGTAAGCACGCCGATGTCAACGGCGAGCGAGAACTTTGCCACATTCGCTTCAACGAGGAAGTACCTTGCACCATCTACCGCGTATGTAAGCGGATTGACGTAGGCGAGGGCCTTCATCCATCCCGGCATCGTGTCTATTGGATATATTGCACCGCTCAGGAAGGTCAGCGGGAGCATGAGAACAGCAGTTATCGTGTGGAAGCCCTCCATGCTTTCCATCTTCAGAGCTAGGCTGATGCCGAAGCCAGAGAATGCCATAGCTAATAGGAAGCCCACTCCAAGCGCCGGGAGGAAGCCGCTGAGTTTTAAGTTCTTCGCCAGGAGGAAGGTCAGTGCAAGGATTATAGCCCCTTGGATAAGCGTAACGAGTGAATCCCCGATTATGCGCCCGAGGATGCTCTCCTTCCTCGACGCCGGCGCGACGAGAACCTCCTTGAGGAAGCCGAACTGCTTGTCCCAGATGACGCTCACTCCAGCGATGAAGCTCTGGTTGAAGATCGTCATGGCGAAGATACCCGGAGCTAAGAACGTGAGGTAGTCAACGCCCCCGAAGATGCTCCTCGCCATGGGGTTGTCGAAGACCTTGCTCCACCCCATTCCGAAGAAGATGAGCCACAGGAGAGGGTTGATTATCATTCCAGCGACCCTTGACCTTGCCCTCGTGAACCTCTTCAGCTGCCTGTAAGCCATCGTTGTAAGCGCCTTCACGCCATCACCTCCTCATCCTCATTCTCACGAAGGCAGCCATCGGGTTCTCCGCGCCTTCCTCCCTTATCTCCCTCCCCGTCAGGTGAAGGAAGACGTCGTTGAGCGTCGGCCTGTGGTAAGTCACTTCAAGGATTTTGATGCCCTTCTCGTTAGCAAGCTCGAAGAGCCTTGGGAGAACCTCCGCGGCGTTCTCGACTTCTAGAGCTACCCTGCCGTCCGCGAGGATTTTGCACCCACGTATGAAGTCAGCTCTGATGCACCTCACTTCCTTGGGAGCTTCGAGCCTGAGGTAAATCACATCGTTGCCCACGAGCCTCTTCAGCTCATCAGCGGTTCCCTCTGCGATTATCTTCCCGTGGTCAATTATCGCTATCCTGTCGGCCAGCTGTTCGGCCTCGTCCATGTAGTGAGTCGTGAGGAAGATCGTCATGTCCTGCTCCTCCTTCATTGCCCTTATGTAGTCCCAGATGTGGGCCCTCGTCTGCGGGTCTAGACCTATCGTCGGCTCGTCGAGGAAGAGCACTTCTGGCTCGTGGAGGAGGGAGCGCGCTATCTCAAGCCTCCTCTGCATACCGCCAGAGAACGTTTTGACGGGCTTATCTTTAAACTCCCAGAGCTCGACGAATTTGAGGAGGCGCTCTATCTTCTCCCTCAGCTCGCTCCCCTTCAGCCCGTATATCCTCCCGTGGATGTACATGTTCTCGTAAGCGGTAAGCTCTCTGTCGAGGCTCGGATCCTGAAACACTATGCCTATCCTCTTCCTTACCTCCATCGGCTCCTCGACAACGTCGTGGCCCGCAACTATTGCCCTGCCTGAGGTTGGCCTCAGCAGTGTGGTGAGCATGTGCACGGTGGTGGTCTTTCCAGCGCCGTTCGGCCCGAGGAAGGCGAATATCTCGCCCCGCTTCACCTTGAAGGATATCCCCTTGACGGCCTCAAAGTCCCCGTACTTCTTCACGAGGTTCTCCACGATAATCGCTTCACTCATTGCCCTTCACCCCAGGTATTTCACCGAGAAGAATCAGCCTAACCCTCTTCGTGAACTCGGAGAACTCTTTAGCCAGTGCCATTTTCTGCTCGTCGCTCAGCTTGTCGAGCGAGAGGAAGACCTCCTTTAGGAGTTCTCCAAGCTCCCTTCCGCCGAGCCTCGCAAACTCTCTAAACAAAGCCGCCATGCGGAGTACCTCTTCCAGCTCCTCCGCGTGTTCCTCAAGGTACTGTTTACCCTTCTCCGTCGCCCTGTAAAGGCGTTTGTCCCTCTTTCCTTCACCGATGGCTTCTATTAGACCATTACGCTTTAGAGATGAGAGTATAGGGTAAATCGTTCCGGGGCTGGGGTGGGGTATTCCATAAACCCTCTCCAGCTCGGCCATTATGCCGTAGCCGTGCATCGGCTTCTCTGAAAGCATCTTAAGAACGAGGAGTTTGAGGTGCCCCTTGTACTTCGGTCTCTCCAAATTCATCACCAATATATCGAACGATATATACGCTTAAAAGGGTTGCGGTGGGAAGGCTTAATTACTCTCCCGCAAACGGTAAGCGGGTGATAGGATGAGGATAGTTCTAAAGCCTCTCTTCGATGCGGAGCTCCCTCCAGACTTCAGCGAGGTCATAAAAAGCAAGCTCCGGGGAAGAGAAGTCCGCACCGGCGAGGAAGTGGAGGTCGAGATTCTCGGAAAGCCGCTATGCTTCAAGGTCGTTCTGGCCGAGCCGTCGCCTCTGAAAGTTGGGAATGAAACGAGGATAGAGTTCTCCAGTGGTGAGATTGAGGTTCTCGATTTTGAGTTCGAGGGGCCAGTGAGGGAAGTCCTCCCCTTCGAGAAAGGATTCGTCGTTGTGCTCAACGACAAGGTTCTGATTTTGAACCATGATGGGCAAAAGATTTATAGTGATGAGTTCGAGGAGCTTAACGAAGTTAAGGTCTCCAAAGGAACCGTGGTGATAATCCATGACAAAAACAAGCTCAGGCTCGTTAAGCCTTGATGGTTTCACTTTTAAGGAGAGCTGGGAGGAAAAGAAAAAGAGGGCAGAGAAGATAGTTGAAATCCTCATAAAGACCTACCCGAGGGAGAAGCTTCTCATAGGCGATCCCTACAGGACGCTGATCCACTGCATACTCTCGCAGAGGATGAGGGACGAAGTTACATATAAAGTCTGGGAAAAGCTCTTTGAGAAATACAGAGACATCAAGACGATAGCCAGCACGCCGGTTGAGGAAATACAGGCTTTTCTCCGGGAGAACGGCGTCGGCCTCTGGAAGACGAAGGGCGAATGGATAGTCAAGGCCTCGCGGATAATCCTCGAAAAGTACGGCGGAAAGGTTCCTGACGATATAAACGAGCTGATGAAGCTGCCAGGCATTGGAAGGAAGTGCGCCAACATAGTTTTAGCCTATGGCTTCGGCAGGCAGGCGATTCCAGTGGATACCCACGTGAACAGGATAAGCAAGCGTTTGGGATTGGCTCCGCCAAAGGCTTCACCTGAGAAGGTAGAGGAATACCTCAAAGGGCTGATTCCTAAAGACAAGTGGATTTACGTGAACCACGCGATGGTAGATCACGGAAGAACGATATGCAAACCGATAAGGCCTAAATGCAACGAGTGTCCACTGAAGGAGCTTTGTCCCTACGCAAAGGGGCTCGTCAGGGATGAGGATATAAGGTGAGAGACAAAAGGAATCAAAATCTCAGCTCCACTCCCCTTATGACAACCTTCTTTCCTATCTCTTCCGAGAGATCCGAGGCTTCGCGATACAGGAAGGACTCAATGGTTTCTTTCAGGTTTCTGCGGTCGATATCGGAGTTTATCTTTCCTTCGATTCTCACGTTGATGTGGACTCCAACCCCTGCTCCGAGAGCGTACCTGACTTCTTTAGCTTCAATTCCAAGTGCAGATATGTCAACACCCAAGGACTTAACATACTTTGAGATCCTATTCCCGAAGGGCCGTAAGTATGGCTCGATGTTAGGTGGGGCGTTAACGACAAGCTTGAGCTTTTTCTTGGGCTTTTGGTTGGCAACGGGGATCTCTTCCGAGCCCCCTTCTCTTGGTTTTTCTACTCTCTCCGACGCGTCGGTGACAGGGCCGGGAGCGGGTGGACATAGCTCATCGAGAGACATCTTTGGAGTGGCATTGTAAACGTCAATGTTATCAACTATTGACATCTTAACATCAACGTCACTCAGGGGGAATGTATCCACGATGACAGGCCCGGAGTCGAGCATCTCCCTGAGCCGATCCAGGGCTACTTCGCCCATCAGGGCCTCGCCTGACTCAACGTCCCTGACTTCAATCGCTAGAATTTTCCTGTTATCAACGAGCATTGTGGCATAGTATGCCTTTCCCCCGACTTTTCCAAATACCTTAAAAAACGCTCCTCCCCCGCTGACTTCAACGGTCTCTCCCATAAGCCCCGCGAATTCCTCTTTATTGGAGCATAAATAATTTTCTTTGAGGGGTATTACTGGAGGCAACTTCACAGACATCACCTAGGGTAGATACACCCTTGATTGTATTTATGTTTTTTCCTAGGGAGGTTTATAAAAACTTGCCTAAAGGGTTAAGATGTCTATCTGAACGAACTAACCCTGGAGACTTCAGAAAATCAGGCAGAGGGTTAGGTTTCGCTCCAGCCCTTTCCCCGGCAAACCTAGCCAGGTCAAAGACACGCTTAACTTTTTCAATGACTCCGACGTCCGCGGTAGCCACCGTTTCAAAGGCCTTGAGCTCAAAGTCGGGACTCCTAACGAGTTTAACCTCTCCCGAAATCCCAAACTCCGCAAGCAGTTCCTCGGTGAGATTTCGGACGATCCCGCTCCCAGGGTTGTTCTTTCCGTAGAAGAAGACTACCTTTTGTGGGAGGAGCTCGGCGAGAGAGGACACAATAAGCCTCAGATAGTCTCTGGTCTTTTCATGAGGCCTGTATTTTCCTTGGTATTTCAAGTCCCTAACCAGTCCGTCCTCGCAGAGGATGGCCTTTCCCTCAAGGAGGGATTCAAGGGTGATAAGAACGTTAAAGCCATCAATTCCGATTTCTCTGCCTTTAACTTCCCCTGGAGAAAGTAACTTCCGCCTAACTTCTTCAATCCAAGAATCGGAAAACACGCACCTTGCAAGGAGGTACCTCTCCTCTTTCCTCAGCCTGTGGTGGTTTGCCACGAAGTTCAGGGCAACGCTCTTTCGGTAACCCCTGTTGAGGAGGTATTTGAGGTCGCGGTATGCTTCGAGGAGCATGATTGAGGATAAAAACGAGTTCAAATAACCTTTTCGAGGGTTTCTCCATCTTTGCCTGTGTGAATCATCAGCTTGATTTTTCCGCTGAGCAGTGAGCTCTTGACCTTCTTCGTCAGGATTTCATCAACCTGGAATATTCCGGCCGGGTGCTTCATCCATATCTCGATGAGCACCGGCTGATCCTCGTTGCCCTCGCGGATTTCGACGCGATCTATGGCCATAGCCGAGACTGCGTGGATGTCAACCTTGTCCTTTTTGTAGACGAGCCTGCTCCTACCGGCCTCCATATCGCAGCCATCTGCTATCGTAATGAGTGAGCCTTCTACGGTGGTGCACGGCACACGCTCGTCATGGGTGTATATCGCGTTTAGAGTAAGCGCCTTCAAGAGCAGGGGGTCGCGCTTCTCGAACTCGCTGACGAGCTTTTCAATTATTGGCTCGGCCAGGAAAACGCTGAACTCGTAGTGGTTTATCCTGTGTATCATGTTGCCGATGTCGTGGAAGAGTGCACCAAAGGCAACTATGAACTTGCTCCACCACAGGGGCTTGCCGAGCTTCTCGGCCGTCGTCTGGATGCCGAACTTCTTGATAATCCTTAGCAGTTCCAGAGCTCGCCTAGTCGTCAGGAGCACGTGCACAGGCCCGTGGTCGTTGAACTGGTAGACGTTGAGCACTATGTAGTTGGTCGTGTCGAAGTAGTAGTGATACTCCCTGAATGTCCTCTCGTAGGCCTCGAAGAGCCCCTCATCGCCAATGAGCTCCTTAATCTCCTTCAGCAGTTCTTCCTCCGTGTACATTTTCTCACCCCAGAACAAAACGGCGGAGGGGATTTAAGGGTTTTGAACGGAATTCGGTGAAAAAAGCTGGCGTTTGCTGGGCGGTTTTGACGCATCTGCTCAAACTCAATTTTGAGAAGTTTTTATAACCCTCCACGTTGAAACCTCAACGGGGTGTGTAAGGTGAAGCTGAAAGTTGTGCTTGAACCCCAGCCTGAAGGTGGATACGTCGCATACGTTCCTGCATTGCCCGGTTGCGTGAGTCAGGGTGAGACAGTAGAGGAGGCTCTCAAAAACATTAGGGAGGCAATAGAGCTGTACCTTGAGGTAGCTGAAGAGATGAAGCTTCAAGAGACCCTGCGCGGGATAAAGCGCAAGAATAACGTCCAAATTGCGGAGGTTTCAGTGTGAGACTCCCGCGTGATGTTTCGGGGTTTGAGCTTATAAAAGCCCTTCAGAAACTGAACTACAAACCAGTAAGACAAAAGGGCTCTCACGTCGTTCTCGTTAACAATTCGGGCAAGATGGTCGTTGTCCCTCTCCACAAGCGCCTTAAAACTGGCCTCCTGAAGGCCATAATGCGCGAGGTCGATATAACGACGGCCGAGCTGTTGGAACTGCTTGATGACCCGTAATCACTCCAGCATCCCCTCAAGCTCAAGTATCTTCTTCGAGCGGAGATAGACAACCGGAACGCCCTTCTCGCGGAGACGCCTTTTAAGGGCTTTGTCGTTGGTGCAGACTATAACGCGCCCGTTTTTGACCGCGAAGTCGTAGATCTGGTCGTCTATCGGCCTCTCACCGAACCTCCCGATTTCAACAGTCTCAAACCTTTCCGCTAGTTTTTTGGCCATCCTCACTGCCAGGAGATCTCTTCCCCTTGATTTTCTCTCTATGACGTCAAGCTCGTCCAGAACGACGTTTGGAATAACAACTTTGAACTTTACATCAAGGATCCTGTTTAGCTCGCTCACTATGTCAACTCCAAACTGACCGGGGACGAGGAGGAAGTTTGTGTCAGGAACAACGAGCCATTCCCGTTTTTCAGGCATTCGTCTCACCAAAGTTAATGAAAAGAGAAGACTCACCCCTTAATGAAGCCGTATCCGATGAGGCGCCACCTTGAACCAACCTGCCTGCTGATAGCCACTCTATCGCCAACCTCGGCACAGACCGGGATCTGGAGCTTGAGCTCGACCTCGTCCTTGCCGAGGCCAGTGACGAGGCCCATCGTCCTGGCAGTTCCGACGTTGAGGAGGAGCACCTCTTTCCTCTTGATGGGCTCGACCTTGAGCTCCTCCGCAGTCCCAACGACGCGCTCAAGCAGGTGGACTTCGAGCCTGAGCTCTTCCCACACGGGCGGAAGCTGACCGGGCTTTCCTACGACGTTTCCGGCCATGAGATCGCCCTTTGTGAGGTAGGGGTCGAGCTTTGTCCCAACGCCTACCAAACCACCGGGATAGGCCTCCTCCACGAAATGCCCCCCGGCCTGGAGGGAGACTATCTCCGTCGTTATCGGCTCGTATTTAATCCTGCCGTGCTCCTCGTAGGGAACGCCTGGCCTTATCTCTATCTCGTCTCCAACTTTCAGCTTGCCCTGGACTATCGAACCGCCGATGACACCGCCGATGAGCTTTTCCGGTGGGGTTCCCGGCTTGTTGACGTCGAAGCTCCTCAGGACGAGCATCTTTGGCGGCTTGTTCGGGTCGCGCTTTGGAGTGGGTATGAACTTCTCTATCGCCGCGAGGAGGACGTCAACGTTCGCACCGTGCAAAGCTGAAATCGGGATTATCGGGGCGTTTTCGGCGACGGTTCCCTTCACGAACTCCTTAATCTCCTCGTAGCGCTTGAGAACCGTTTCCCTGTCCACGAGCTCGATCTTGTTGAGGGCTATGACGATGTTCCTGTTGCCGACTATCTGCAAGGCCATGAGGTGCTCCCTCGTCTGGGGCATCACACCCTCGTTGGCGGCAATGACGAGAACGGCACCGTCCATAAGCGATGCACCAGCGAGCATCGTCGTCATCAGCGCCTCGTGACCGGGGGCGTCTATGAAGGAAACGCGCCTCTCAAACTCGGTCTCAGAGCCACAATAGGGACACACTGGGGATGTTGAGTACTTGCCACACTTCGGACACTTCCTTATCTCCGCGTCGGCGAAGCCTATCTTTATTGTAATGCCCCTTCTCAGTTCTTCGCTGTGAGTGTCAGTCCATATTCCAGTGAGGGCCTTAGTGAGCGTGGTCTTACCATGGTCAACGTGACCTACCATACCGATGTTAACCTCGGCCTGCCTAAACTCCTTCTTCTTTGCCATCTTCTCTCACCCCTAAGCTTAGAAAGTGGGGACGTTTATTAAAGTTATCCATTTCAGCGGGCGGGACGAGAAAGAAGAGCAGCAGGATATTTGAATCGAAGGACATAACGGCTATCCCCTCAACGTTTAAGCTCAGGACGATCCGATCTAGCTGAATCTGTTAGGGGATCCTAACTCCTTGGCAAATGGAAACCCTTTTAACTGCCCGGTCGGATTGAGAACTGTCAAGCTGATGAGGTGATTGGCATGGACAGGATTGCTAAGGCTAAGGAGATAATCGAGAAGGCCAAGGCCGAGAACAGGCCGCTCGTTGAGCCGGAGGCGAAGGAGATACTCAAGCTCTACGGCGTCCCGGTTCCGGAATTTAAGGTCGCCACCAACGAGGAGGAAGCGGTTAAGTTCGCCAGGGAGATCGGCTACCCGGTCGTCATGAAGATCGTTTCTCCGCAAATCATCCACAAGAGCGACGCCGGCGGCGTTAAGGTCAACATCAAGAGCGACGAGGAGGCGAGACAGGCCTTCAGGACCATCATGGAGAACGCTAGGAAATACAAGCCCGACGCCGACCTCTGGGGCGTCATCGTTTACAGGATGCTCCCGCTCGGCAAAGAAGTCATAGTCGGTATGATCCGCGACCCGCAGTTCGGCCCAGCAATAATGTTCGGTCTCGGTGGAATCTTCGTCGAGATCCTCAAGGACGTCAGCTTCCGCGTCGCCCCGATAACCAAAGAGGAAGCCCTTGAGATGATCAAGGAGATCAGGGCCTACCCGATTTTGGCTGGAGCGCGCGGTGAGAAGCCCGTTGACATCGACGCTTTGGCAGACATCATCGTCAAGGTCGGCGAGCTCGCCCTTGAGCTCCCGGAGATCAAGGAGCTCGACATCAACCCGATCTTCGCCTACGAGGACGGTGCAGTCGCCGTCGACGCGAGAATGCTTCTCTGAGGGCTTTGGTTTTCTTTCCTCTTCTACTACGTACTCCTGAATTCTCACTAATTGGGTGTTTATATGCCCCGTGTTTAAGGCTCGAAACCAAAGAAAGACAGCGGGCTGAACTCAAAAGAGAGTTGGAAGAATAAGGAGGTGCCCCCAAAGTGCCGTCCGTACTTGTGGTGGGAGTCCTCCCATACGACTCTGGCAAGACCATGATGACGACGTCTCTAGTTGAGGAGGCCGTTGAGAGGGGGATAGATGTCGGCGTTTCCAAGCCAGTAGGCGCCTTCAACGGCTGGTACCAGTACGAGTACTTGGCCAGAAGCATCGAGGAAGGAGTCTTGATAGGAGAGGACGCCACCAGACTCCACGAGTCGGCGAAGAGCACAGACCCAATAGAGATGGAAAGCCCTCAGACTGTTTTACTTCTCCCGCCGGATCCGGAGAAAGTCGGCTGGAGGAGCAGTATCTACACGGCCATAACCTACCATCACCAGGTCGCGGTAATCAGGGTGACGGGCCTCGACGGCACAAGGCACTACTACATCCCAGAGAACATAAAGAGGCTCACGGGGCCCCTCAGGGAGGAGGCCAGGAAGCTTATCTCCGCCCTCAGCCCGGAGCCGCTGGAGGTCAGGAAGATCGACAGGCTTCTCCTGGAGTCCAGGAAAAAGGCCGACGAGTGCCTGAGCTATATCAAGAGAAACCACGAGCTGACGTTCGTTGAGTCTTACAACAACTTCGCGGCGCCAACGGCTGGATCCCTTGACTCCGATGTCGTGGTTGCAGTTGCACCGAGCAAGGCCGCGATATTCAAGGGAGAAAACTATAAAAAAGCGATAACAGTGCTCTCAAGCATGAAGGAACCCTGGAAGACCGTTACGGAGGATATACTCCCCCTCCTGCGACCGGAGGCGGTCGTGGAGTTTGGGCCTGGAGAACCTGAAGGTGTACTCGACCTTATCCTGAAGGTCATTGAGAGGGCCTGAGAAACACCTACCATTTCCCTTTTGAATTAAAACCTTAAAACACCTCCTCAACATCACCGAGTATTAAAGCCCCAATAACCAGAGTCAGGATGTTGATGAACCTGTTCAGCACCCCCTGTTGGCCTTTGAGTTAACGTGGCCATTTAATGGAATAAGATAATCCGGCACCAAGCGTGACCAGTACACTCCACTCATCCCTCTAATGTTAGTATTCGGGATATAGAGAGTTCTTTTTCTTTACACCATTACTAATAGAAACTCTTATAAGGTTCAAGGACGTACTCTTTTTGCCATGAGGTGGCACGAATGGGGGTCTGTGAATGCGGTTTGCAATAAGACTCCGCCCGGAGAATGAACCCTTCCGGATACCCTTCAACCACCAACACAAACTCCAAGGGCTGATCTACCGCAGGATTCAAAAAGTCAATCCCGACCTCAGCCTCCGCCTTCACTCCCCAAAAGTGCCGAAGCTCTTCACTTTCTCGCTCTTCATGGCCGAGAAACGAAAAATCGCAGAGGATGGGAGTGGATTGCTCGGCTACAAGCGCGGATACTTCTACTTCTCAACCGCCGTTCCTGAAATCGCGGAGGCTTTCATAACGGGCCTTCTCAAGAGTCCGGAGGTAGAGCTGTGGGGCGAGAGGTTCGTGGTCGAGGAGGTCAAGGCGCTGGCGGAACCTGAGAAGCTGAGCGGGAGGAAGTTCGTGACTCTCTCGCCGATAGCCGTGACGACGAAGAGAGTTCAGCTGGGGAAGCTGAGGAGCTACGACCTAGGGCCAGATGAGCCGGAGTTTTACGGGCTGATACGGGAGAACCTGCGGGAGAAGTACGTTCACATCTTCGGCTCCAGCCCGCCTGAGGAGTTCGAGATGAAGGTGCTCAACGCCAAGCCGAAGCGCTTCGAGGTGAAGCCCGGCATCTTTCAGGTTGCCTGGCACCTCGTGTTCCGCGCATGGGGCGATGAAGACCTGCTGAAAGCCGGTTACCTTGCAGGGTTCGGGGAGAAAAACTCGATCGGCTTCGGGATGGTGAAGGTTGATGGGAGGAGGAGAACTTAGGTTCACGGGAAACTGGTTCATAGATGCAGGCATTTTGGGATTTGTTAATCTGATGGAGGAAGTCTATGGCTGGGATTTAGAGGAACTTCAGAGACGTATTAAGGAGGAGCCCGAAAAGGTGTATTATGGGTATTTTCCTCTAGCTTATTTGTTTTATCATTCAGTATACCACCAATATATCAAAGACGTTCAAACTCTGACCTCAAAGATACCCGAGACCAGAAAGAAACTCCGTGAAGTTGAGAATTCTCTGATGTCACTGGAAAAGGAACTCTCGAAGAGTTCTGGAAAGGAAGAGAGAAAACTCAAAAAGAAAATTGAAAAAGTTGAGAAAAAAGCGGAGACACTAAGAGCTGAAATAGAAGAGCTTTCTAAGAAAATAGAAGAGAAAAAACGATCGCTCGAAAAAGAAAAGAAAAAGCTCCAAGATTCCTCGAACGCTCTTGTTGAGAGGATAATCAAGAATGCAGGAGATAATTTTGTGAGTGTCAAAAAAGACCTTGTTAAAGTAATCGGCAACTATGAGCTCCAGATACCAAAGGACCACAGGAATTTCTTCCTGTACAATCCAAAGAAGGAGCCAGTGCTTGCTTTCCAGTACCTGTACTGGCTCCTCAAAATGGACTACAGAAGGCTCATGGAGATTAAGGGTGGAAAACCCCCAACATATGAACTGATTCCGGATTCCACAATAAACCCCTTTCTTTACTCTCCAGTCGAATTTCCGAATGTGAGTTATACGAAGCCTCTAACTACTAGTCAGATATCAGAGATGCTCCCTGCTGGAATGCCCGCGTATGTTGTTTTTCTGTCCTTTTTCAACGCTTTTCAATGGATTCCAGGTAGCTACATAATGGTGTACACTCCCGAACTCAATGGCTGTTACGCAATAAACAAGAGGTTAAAAGTCCATATCCAAAGTTCCAAGGGCAATGAACGACTATTCAAACTAACGTGGTCAGCAATAATAGACGAGATAGTAGAGACAAAGGCAAGATTTTCCCTTGAAAACCTGTATATTGTTGAGTTTGAGAACATCGAGAATCAGAAACTCAAGGGCGTGGAATACATCGGCATTCCAAAACTCCACGCTTCAATAATCCTCGACGACCAGATTAGGGATGCAATAAACACTTCACTGCCCGTTGGGGATTCAAAAGTCTGGCTCCTTGGAGAGTTCATAAAGCAGAAGCCACTCTACCCGCTGATTTCAAAACACCTTTGGAATACAGTCAGGAAAAACAGTCCTCCATCTTGGAGAGCCAGCCTCTACGCTCTGGCCGTTGATGCAAAGTTGAAAAGTGAGAAGAACCTAGCCCTGTTTGGTCGGGATTTCTTTGACCGTCCAAAGCGAGCGGCGGTTGAGGTCAAGGACTTTCACAGGGATATGAACAGTGCTGCTGTGGTAATTAGGGAACTTTCGCCCGAAATCGGTGGAAGAAATCTAATCTACACTCTGTTTTCAGCATTGAGAAGGCACAACAGAAACGCCTTTGTCAATACACTCCTCAAGGCACTCCTCCAGGCTAAAAGCAGAGACAAAGTAGCCATAATTAACTCCTACCTCTTTAGGCGTGTTTTGAACAATGATTCCTCCTGGGAGGAGTTTGCCCTTGCCCTCGTTATAGGTCTTGTTGGAGGCGGTGGAGATGCAAGTTCAGGACAGGACATTGTGGAAGATTAAAAGCCTGAGTAGAGAAGTCCTCGGCGGGGCCGGTTCCGAAAATTACCGGCAGAAGCTCGTTTTCGATTTACTCAACGCCGTCAAGGCAAACGACCAGAACAGGTTTCTATGGGTCCTCTTAAGGGCAATCAACGCCCACTCCAAGGACAATCCAAAAGCCAGAGAGCTTTCTTCTGCGCTCATGGAGGTCTTTCCTTCTTCGGAGTCTGACTTTGAAAAGGTTGCCTACTCCGTCATACTTGGCATAATGGCGGGGGGGTGAAAGCTGATGGGAAGGTTTTTGGTTATGGACGTGATCTTTTACGGAAGCTCCCTCAACTACGACCAGGGGAGCGGGAACTATCAGGAGCTGAAGAAAATAACCCGCTGGGATGGGAGGCAGTACACTCTGGTGAGCAGGTATGCGCTGAGATACAGCCTCCTTGAGACTGGGAGGAAGCTTGGACTCTGGAATGTCGCTGAAGGTGAAAAGCTTCACCGTGCCGGAAGCGGCGATAACACCGTGATACAGCCAGCGACCGACCTTCTTCTCACGGGGGAGATACTACTCTATCCGGAGTTCGATTTGTTTGGATACCTGATAACATCAACAACACCCCAGAACTTCAGGAGCGCTCCGGCGAAGTTAAGCCATGCAGTTTCGATGACGCCCTTCAACTACGACGCCCTTTTCAACGCCAACCTCGGCATGGCCAATAGGATGAGGAAGGTTCACGGTGAAATGAAGCCCAATCCCTTTACAGCAGAGGAGCACGAGACGTTTTACCTGTATTCACTCGTCGTTGACGTCGATGAGGTTGGTTCCATTGACGTCTTTGTAACGCTCGGCAGTGAGATTACCCTCGGAAGAGACGAGCAGAACAAGGAGGTAAAGATGAAAATCGAGGACGTTGTCAATGAGAATGGCAGAGTTAAGTTCCTCCTAAAACACAAAAAAGAGACGAGGGAGCTCGTCCAGAGTGATAAGGTCAAGCTTGAGTCCTTTGAGAAAATCAACAACAAACTAGTTCACATTAGGTACTCACTACCACCCGAAGAAAAGAAAAAGCGCGTAAAGCAACTTATCAAGGGATTGCTGAGTTTAAAGCGCTCCATCAAGGGCAGGGAGGAAGACCTCAGGCCAAGG
>Ga0256842_1000359_pt1 | contig 40015 bp, 71 predicted proteins | sample 4559240metaG_FD_185973 | JGI IMG/M metagenome (GOLD analysis project Ga0256842, IMG submission 185973) | Hydrothermal vent microbial communities from Guaymas Basin, Mexico - 4559-240 | ecosystem: Environmental > Aquatic > Marine > Hydrothermal vents | place: Mexico: Guaymas Basin | collected...
TGTTGGGGGGACTTCACACAAACAACCGCCCTCAACCCCAACCAAATCCTTACCGTTAGCGGAGTAGTGTATCTGAGCAAGCCTGTGACTGTGCCCCATAACCAAATTACTCATCACAGAGTACATAGTATTCTTAGCCGAGTAGCCAGCGTACTTACTCAAACTACCCCCATTCAAACGCTTATCGCCATGCATAATAATAGTATCGCCAAGCTTAAGAGTTCCCGCTGTTTTCTTCCAATAATCAGGATCTGCACCAACCCACTTAACACCTTCAACGTTAAGCATTAAGAGGTTCTCAAGCTTCAAACCTTCCAAACCGTAAAGCTCCTTATTCTTCCACAAATACTTCTGAAGCCTACTGTTACCAGTGAAATTAACCCTCCCATTCACACGAGTTATAAGAGTTTCTTCTTTCGTGGTAATGGCTACGAACTTTTTAATCTCTGGAACTACTTCAAAAGAAGCGTACTTGGAAACAATTCCTTCAGGGTAAATGCTAACCTTGTAAACAGGCTTATTCCCAAACCCAGCGCGGTTATCCCTGACAGAGTACTTCGCTGGGATTCCGTGAAGAATACACATCCTCTGAACCCTATCAACATTCTCAAAATCCGTGCTCGTCCAAACAATGTGATTATAAGCTCTCCCCCCATCAGTCTCAGCGAGAGTTTTTAAAAGAGCTTTTAACTGCTCTTCAGAAATGTTCAGAACCCACTCTTCTGGAAAACGCTTAACACCTCCTAACAAGTTGAAGATGCGTTTAGCCCAGTAACCGTAAATCCTAATCATGAATGGTTGTAACTTGTTATGCCTGCTCACAGTTGCTTTTCTGAGAGTGTAAGGAACCCCCATGCTATCCAACAGGTTTGTTAAACTTCTTATTTTTCTCTGTTTGGACAGTTTGAACTGAACCCCTACTTTTGAACTGTTAGGATTGTATTTTGAGTAATCCACAACGGTTCCGTCAGCGATCACCCAAGTGAGTAGTTTTATTTCCTCATTGGAGAGTGGTAAGGGGTTAGCAGTCTCGTAAAAGCCTGCGAATCTCTGCTCAGTTTGGGAGAAACCCTTCTTCATAGCGTCTGAAACCTTAACCCTCCTCCCATTGATTATTAATGCGTGGTTAAAGGTTACGTGTTCCTCCCCAAGCCAAGTTTTAACAACCACCCACTTATCCACTATGCGTGATGAAACTTTTAAAGGGTAATCAAATCTTACCCTGCCACTTCTCATGTTAAACTGAGCGACTTTATCCTGTTTGGTTATTTCCGCTGCGAGCTTCCAACCCTTATCAGTGAGTACTTCCGTGTCTTCAGTAACGCATTCGTGATTACCTTCCAAGTAGTAAATCTTAGTTTTTTTACCGACAGCTCTCCTAATCTTCCTAATGGCGTCCTTACCCTGTTTGAGCTCCTCATCGATTGAGTAGTGTTCGGGATTCTTATCAAAATTGGAGAGTGAGTAAAAGTCTAACAAGTCCCCGTTTATCACGAACACGTTAGGCTTGTTCTCCTTAACATACCTCAACATCAGGCTGAAAGCCTTCCCATCAAGGTATGGAATGTGATAATCCCCTGTCACAACAACTTTCCTAACCTTTCCAACTTCTTTCATAACGACATCCTCTAAACTCATAAGTCAAAACCCCCGAAGAATTTTTGATCAAGCACGGCTCCGAACCCCATCAAAAATTCTTATTCAAGGGTTTTGCTTTAAAACATTTGCGGTAGTATGCTTGGGCACCAGTTTATTCTTACACCCCTCACACACCCCCAGTAGCGAAAACTCTGATAAAAAGCTCTTAATATACTTACAACTAATACTGCCGTTGACAGTTTTAGCAACGCTTTTCAAATAAGACTCTTTTAAATAATTATTAAGCTGGTAGGAATTGTAATCCTCAAGTTTTTGGAGAATCTCACGCTCAGATAACCCCACACGCTTATAATAACTGGCGAGAATGAAAACAACCCTCTTACGACCATCCTTCTTATCCAAAAAATCGTTAGAGAGCAAAGCTTTAATACAGTTAGGCTCACCCCCAACCGCGAGGTAAGGCTTCTTAATCCTCAACCAAACCTTATTCTTAACCCTCTCAAACCTCTCCAAAACCCATTCTGGAAGCTTATTATCCCAAGTGAGTTCGGGCTTGTAACCCCCAACCCACTTTTTAAAACCGTGATTCTTCCTGTGAATCTCATTCTCCAACTGTATAAGAGTCTTAGGCACCATACAAACGTGAGCCGGGTGGGTTGGCTTCAAATAACCAATACCGAAATGCCTAAGAACAAGCCTTCTCAAAATCTTCCTATGAGGCTTAGAATACTTCATCATCTCAGGGAAGAAGCAGTGAAGGTGGTAACCGCTACCCCCACTGAACCACAGAGAAGCTTTAACCCCTTCCTTCTCCATCCTTTTCAAAATCTTATTAGCGAGTTTCAAACCGACATCCTCATTCTCCAAAGAGTGGTTCTCAACATCAATATCGAAAACAACTTCATCAGGAAGTATCTGCCTCTGATTAGGAGTGGCGTAGTGCTTCTCCTCAAAAAAATGCTTATCAAGAACGAACCACTTGTGAGGACGTCCCAAAAACCTCATAACCCTAAAACTACCATACTTATCATAATAAAATTTTAGGATCTCAACAGGTGTGAGATCCACAAACTCTTTACCACCGAACAGCTTACTCATTTTTGAAGAGGAGCTTTTCTAACAAGCCCTCACCGTTTTGAACCTGTATCAAATCATCCCCCACATTCTTGTAAAAGTGGTCGAACAAAACATCGTAGTAGAGCAGTCCCCTGCCACGCTCATCTTCGTAAAAACCCACGGGGTAAAGGGCGTAAGTGTTGTCAAAATCCGCAAAACCCTCCTTGTGAATGGTTCTGTGGTAAGCACTCACAAGGTTTTCAATATTCTTCTTATCAAATTTCATTTTTTAACCACCTCTCAAACTTTTTTTTTCTAACTTGGCGAATAAGAGTTTTTCAGGTAAAACCCTCCAGCAAAACCAACTCGTGTTAAACCAGCAGGACTTACCCTTCATAAAATCCACTCTCCTATCCAGCACTAATAACTCAACACCGTGCTTTCTGAACAGTTCTCCTCTACTCACACCTTCTAAAGCTGTGAGTGGCAGTAAGAAACAAAAAGGTTTGTTCAACTCATACGCTCTTTCTAAAAACTTATCTTTTAAACTGTATGGCGGGTTTGTTATTAAAACATCCCACTCGTCTGGTTGGTATTCGAAAAAATCCTTGCCTTCACTCACATGACTCGTCACCACTTCAAACCCATCATTTCTCAACACTTTTGTTATGTTGCTTTTTCCAAAATCAGTGCACTCCCAAAAAATCTTATCTTTAAACTTTTTTAAATAAGGCAGTAAGGGTGTTATAGCATAGTCAGGAGTGTACAACTCATCATTCTTAACTTTTTGCATATATTTAATCATTGCTTTTTTCATTGTGCACCCCCAGTATCCTCTTCTTTGCAATTTCACAATACTTAGGATTCAACTCAATTCCAATCCACCGCCTGTTTAATTTCTCCGCAACGACAGCTGTAGTGCCACTACCCATAAAAGGGTCAAGCACAACACCTTTATCCCATTCATTATTCCCACAAGAACAATATTCAGAATAACCGCATTCACGAAGAGAATTCCCAGAATCATCAACTACAGTATGAACAGTTTCTAAAAGCCATTTATCCCACTCGTCAGACAAATTATAAATACTTTTTAATTTGGTATAATCTTCAGGAGAGGGTAAAGATTGCCCATTAAGATCTGTTCTTAGCCAATGCTCCCATTTAGTTCTTTCAAAATACTTGTCAAGAATAGCCTTATCTTTACCAATCTGTTTTTTTAACCATTTAGCAAAAGCCACTTGCATGGATTTAGGAATAACATACTTTCTTTCCACAGTATAATAATGCTTTCTACCACCAGCACTATCAACACTGTTGCTTGCCATTCTATACTTACCTGTTACACCTTTCTCTTTGCCTCGCTTTTCAACCCGTTCATATATCCTTTCACGTGGCAGACCACATTTTTTACACACTTCTTCTGGACACCCCGCTCTTATAGGAATCTCGCATAACTCTTCAGGGTAAACAGCAAAGTGAGCACCTTTAAAAGGTTTTGTGCTTATGCTCCAAACAGTTCTTTTGTTACGCCCCCGACCACCATAAAAATCTTGTTCTGTTGCGTATCTGAATTGAACATGTTTATCATCAGATTTTTTACCAATAAAACCAGCGTGTGGCGTGGACTTATAAGGTTCTAACACTTGTTTAAAATAATACTTTTTATTTTTTACAAAGAAAAATATTTTCTCAAAATCTATTGTAAACCTATCCTTAACACTTTCAGGCATGGCATTCGGTTTGTGCCAAATAATCTCATTGCGGAGTATCCAACCTCGTTCTATCATTCCAATAGCAAAACGTTCTGGAATTAAACAGAGAGATTTTTGTTTCATAGTATCTCCCAAATTCACCCAACAAGTCCCTGTTGGTTTCAAAACTCTATAAACTTCATCAAAAATTTTCCACAACTTTTCCAAGTATTCATCAAAAGAACTTTCTAACCCCAACTGCCCCCTAATTTTATAATCTCGCAAAGCCCAGTAAGGGGGGGATGTAACAACACAGTCAACACTCTCATCGGGTAACTTTTTAAGAATTTCCAAAACATCGCCATTGTAAAGAATTCCTTTATCATCCTCGTAATACACTTTTTCTTTTGGAAATTCCATTTCTTATCACTCCTCCGATGCGTTGTACTCATAATCCTCATCTTCTCCAAATTCAGAAGCGTCTTCTTCAACATCAGGAGTTTCGAACAACTCCTCCTGTTTCTCACGGAGAAAAGCTTCTCTAAGAATTAGTAAGTAATTAATAGCGTCACTGATAGTATCATCAAAAGTTTCGGAAACGTCAGTGTTAGCAGTGTCAAACACTAATGATTTAAGCCTTTCAAACTTATCGGACAGTCTAACCATCACGCTCACTTTCGGACTGACACCGTAAGGTTTCAAAGCTTCAAAATTTTTGAGAACAGACCCGGAACCGCCACTGTAAAACTCATCTTTCAATTGTAAAAGCATAAAAGAATTGTTCAGAAAGTTTCTCATTCTTTCCTTCTCGCTCATAAGCATTTTAGAACCACCTCACATATTAGTTTATAAGTACTCCTTTATAAGTTTTTCCATAACCACAATTATGTGTTCGGAACTTCCGACTCATAAATATTCTTTTTATTCTTTAAAAAATCAACAACATTAACAGGGGGTAAGATTGTAACTTTACCATTCTCGTTAAGTATTTCTATGACTTGCGCTGGCTTGTAATCAGCCTTGAAAAAAAGCCAAGTGTTCATTCCCCGACTCTCACGAACACACTGATCAATCCAACGCTTCACAACAGCTAAGTCCAAAACGTTCTTCTTACGACCCAAACTCTTAATACGCTTACACTCAATAACAACCCTGAAAATTCGGTTAAACTTCTCATCCTCTGTGAAAACATCACCCGAAAACACTGGGTTGTGAGACTTGTGAGAAGTTTGAAAAGCTCCGCTCATCGGAACACGCATAAACTTAACGCCAAAACTCTTGCTGAGGAGGTGAGCTGTGAAGAGCTCAAACCTCTTCCCTTTTTTCAAACTGTTCATTGTTTCCACCAACTCCTAAAAAAAAGTGTTTTTTCAAAAAGAGGATTATTTAACCTTTTCAAAAGATTCTTCTAAAAAAGCGTAAGCTTCCTCATCATCCCCGAAGAAGGGTCGGACAAAAGCTTCCTCATCATACTTGCATAACTCCACTTTAATAGTTCCTTCCCTTATCCTCCAACAGATTTGTCTTATCATTTCCTTCCAAGCGTCTTTTAACCACTGCTCTGACAACTCGGAGTCCATACTCTCATCACCTTTTATAATGCTTGTGAGAACCCCACATCAAAAACTCAACAGCATCCTCACACTCCTTCTTCAAAGGCACTATGAAAGGCTCCTTCTCCTTGTAAAACCAATCGTTGCTGGGATTGTAAAGCAGTTTCCCACCCCCAGAGAAGTCGCTGTAACTCCCAACAACAAAATAACCCTTGCAAAAGGGGTATTTTGAAAACTCCTTCCAAACCTTCTTATTCCTAAGTATTCTTTCCAAACCCATTTTAGATCACCCCACAACCACTTCTTCCACAGGCTCTTCAAAACTCTCAAACTTCCCAAAACCCTCACCGCTCTTAAGCATCTTCTTATACTGCAAAAACCTGTTGTAAAAAAGCTTCACTAAGTAATCAAACTCTTCAAGCGTGGAAGCGTAAAGTTTCAGAAATGGTAAGAGCTTCTCAAAAGTAACTACGTGCCTACCCCTAATCTCGGGCAGCAAATCCCAATTAACACTCCAACCTTTACCCTTAGCCTCATCCAAGTAGTGGTGCTTATACCACTCCAAACTCTTCAAAAAATCCAACAAGTAATCCTTACTACTCAGAAAAACCTTATCAAGCTCGGAACCCGTCAAGGTTTTAAACTGAGACATGTCAAGCTTCCCCTCAAGCTTAAAAGGAACAAACCTGTCAAGAACCGCCTCTGTGAAAACATTGTCAAAAAACTTGGACTCCCCACCAACCTTCGCGTAGTATTGGAGGGGGTTGTAAAGAATAACCATTGACAAGTCGGAAATATCATAAACATCCTTACCCCCATTAGTCCCACGACTACTCTTCTCATAAAAACTCTTATAATCCCCCACGAGGAGGAGAAGCTCTTGCAAAAGCTTCTTCTGCTCAGAACCCAAATTACTCAACTCGTTAAGAACCAAAACACTGTTCTCCAAACGGTACTCAACCGCTGGAACAGTCCTGGGATTAACAACTGAAACGTGATTGGTAAGAAGTTTAAGAATGGAAAACACACTGTCCTTACCGAACCCTGCGGGAGCGGCAACCCTAAAATTAACCCTCCCACAATAACTCGCCAAAGCTAAAAGCTTCAAAACGAGAAAATCCTCAGGATTACTATGCTCCAAATCAAGCCCATCAACCAACTCCTTAAAACTCATCTTATGCTCAGGTAAAACCTTAACAGCTTGGTAACCAATAACGTGGTGGTAAAGCTTATTCCTAAACGGAACCTCCTCCGCCCTAGTAATCCTTATAGGAAGCTCATCTATGAGGTCCACGTCGAGAAGGTACTTCACCTTATTCAAATGGACCAGCCAAAACGTTTGGTCCTGAATAACAATCTCCTCAATCAGATCCGACGCAGTAACCGTTTGGGAGTAGTAGTAACGCTTAAACTTTTCCAAAACCGAGTACTGCCATTTCACAAAACCACCTCCCCTTCTTTCTCAACTTTTCCAAAATTCAAAACGTTCTTCTTCTTACGCACTCCTTCTTTTAAAGAATCCCCTTTAACAGGGGTTATGAACTGTTTAGCGATTCTGAAACGCTCACCATCCCACACTATGAGTTGGTGAGCCCAGAACCTGAGTTTGAGCGAAGCCATCTTCACTTCTTACCCTTCTTCGCCTTCTTCGCTTTTTTAACGGTTAGTGTTGGCTTGCTCGTTTGCTGTTCAACCCTCTCCTCCTGAGCTTTCTTCTCCAAATCCTGAGCGGCTTCTTCCTCACTCTTCTTCAACTCCTTCTCATAGAAGTCTATTTGAACGTCCAACTGCCTAATATTCTCCAAAAGGTTCAACGCTTGAAGCTCAACATCATTACTCCACTTCTCAACAAGCACCTTATAATAATCCTCTTGCGTTTCAAAAGCGTACTCTGGCTTAAGCTTTTTAGGACTATTACACATCACGTAATTGAGCTTTCTCAGAATGGTTATCTTCTGAGTTAACAATTCCCTACTCTTTTTCAGAACGTTCAGCTTTTTCAAAATTTCTTTTTTATTGTTAGAATCGTGCTTCAAATTCACCACCTCACAATCTCCTCTTAGCTTCTTCCAGAAGCTTCTCAGCTTGCTCTTTTGAATACTCCTTACCAGCTTCTTTAAAACCGCTAATAACCCCTTGTATGAGGTCTTCATCGCTGAACTCTTGCATTCCAAGAGCCGCCACTAATTGTCTAATCATATCTTCTTCTTCAGGGGAGTATTTGCTTTTCAAAACTTTTTTCAATCCCAAAGCAAGTCTCGGCTTCTCTGTCGTTTGCGTCTGCTGTGCTTTTTCAGAAGCTTGTTTAAAAGTTTCATTCCTAACAACTTGGTAAATGTTGTAAGTCCTACCAGTTTTCTTACTGGTTCTCGTAATCTTACTTATCAAAATGTTATCCCCTTCTTTCAACTCTTCAACTTCTTCTATGAGCTTCTTACTCCTCCCAAGCATTGAGTGGTTAACAAAGAAGCTAACCTCCCTACCATCACTGAGAGTTCCAGTCACTATCGCAAACCTGCCGTATTGTCCCTCACCAAAATAAGGGTTTTTGGTTAGGGTCATCTCAACCACTTCATTAGGCAGAAGTGATTTGACATCCAAATTCAAATATTCTCCTTTTTGTTCTACATTCACCATTTTCAATCATCCTCCAATAAGTAGTTTAAAAGTATTTCATAAGCGGATGCTTTGTTCAAATACTTGTAAATAGTCCAACCAACCGCCCGCTCAATATCATTACCCTCATCTATCAAAGTGTCTGCAAGAGCAGCGGTTGCTTTTAAAAAATCCTCTTCTGAATAACCAGTCGCTATTTGCATTGCTAACAGCAAATCATCAATTTTGTCAGAGTCTTCAAACGAAGTTTTCAACGCTTCGTTAATCTTCTCCTCTTTCGTTTTTCTTCTCCTTCTAAAAAACATTTTTCAATCCCCTCCAAGTTCTTTTTTTATTTTTTTCAAACCTTCCAAGTTTTGAACAATGTTCTCAGTCCAATCAAGGATTTCAACCATTTTGTTTTGGAAGGTTTTATTAAAGTCAGGTCTGACAAGTTTCACACTGTAAGTGTAACCCTTACTATTCTTATTGATCTCAATAGAAACTTTATTCTCATACTTTGCTTCTTCCATGACAATCACCTCTTAACAGTTTTCCCTTTATAAACTTTTCCATTGCTACCTATGAGTATTTCAGAATACTCATCGCTCTCACCGTAAAAAGGTAATGGTTGGAACGGGTCAAGCCTAAGCCCCATAGGAGTGAAGAGGTAATCATCCCAAAACCGCCAAAGCTCATCATAAATTTTCAAAAGTTCTTTACCCTTCTCCGTTAAAAAGTATGAGTGGGTTCTACCGTCAAACACCCCTCTCCTAACAAGTCCAAGTTTTTCTAAGGAAGAAGTGTAATTGTACCACGCTGCGAAAGTGAAGAAACTCCTAATCTCCACCTTCCCATCCCTACTCTCAGCTTTGTCAATAATCCTCAAAACTTGAGGAATCCACTTCCTAAAAGGTAAGTCGGAAACTCTGAACTGAACCCTCTCATTAAAGATAATCCTCTCCTCATTCATAACAGGCGTGGGACCCTTATCCGTTTTTAACGTCATCAGAATCACCTCCGAGTTGGAGTTTGGGATTCTTCCTCAAAACCCACCGTTCCAAAACCTCCGCGGTTTCTAAAATGTCCTGAATGACTTGCGAGTAGTCATCAGGTTTGCTCCTCATATTCCTGTAAATGTTAGTCGCTGTGTTGAGAACTGCCATTCTCAAAATAAGCTTTTCATCTTTTAAATTTTTTTCATCTGCCATTTTCCAACACCTCCTTACAATTCAGTTTTATTTTTCCTTTACACTTTTTTAACGCTCCAAGCTTTACCAAATCGTCAATAGTGTTACTCACCGCTTCACTTTCAAAGCTTTCACCATACATTTCAAAGTCATCAAAAAGCTTCGCCACTCCACTAATGATTTGAGTATCTTTAAAGATCTCCCGCTGCACTTCTCTCCTCGTCACTCCCTTATTTTTAAACTCTCCCAGGAACCATACAGTGTAGAGCACATAAACTTCTTCACTGTTCAAATCATCGTATTTGGAAAGAATGCGAACAAAACATTTTTTCATATTTCAGCACCTCCTTTAACAATTTTTATTTTCGGATTCCTAATCTCAAGAGTGGTTTTTTTAATAAGCCCAAGTTCAAACCACTCTTTTATCCTACGCTCAGCGGTTCTAACACTTTTAACAAGCCCCAAACTGAGCATAAGCTTTTTAACTTTCAAAACCCTGATGGGTTTTTGAAGGTAAGGTATCAGCTCTTCAGGGATGATGCTTTGCTCTTCAACATCCACTCCTAAAATGTGGAATTGGTAAAGCTGTTTTAAAGAGTAATCCCTGCTCAGAACAGGTTTCATACCGAGAACCTGCTCAGCCCAAAGAACATCCCTCTTCGTAACTTTGTAAATGAGAGTTCCTTCTCTAACACGCTTCGCATCTCTGCTTAAGAATATTTGAGTGTTCAACCTTTCTTGAATGTTGAGGATCTCCCAAAACTTTTCTGGAAAGTCCTCACCAACAATCGTCACTCTCAAATCATCCCTTTCCACAACTTTTTTCAAAAGCTCTCTAAGCATATTCTCCTCCTTGCAAAATTTTATCCAACTCTTTTATAATAGGAGCGTATTTTTTATAACTCCTACCGAGGAGTTGCCTTATATCCTCAAATTTCTTAACAAGATCCTCTTTGATCTTCGCAACATCCTCCTCTGAAAACTTAGGTTTCAGATGATTACTTGCGAACACACTCCAAGTTATGAAGTAGTCCGCCAAGTCCTCAGGATCTGCTTTGAACAACCTCTCAACATCTTCTGAGGGTATTCCCAAACGGAGAACCGTTTCGTCTTTTCTCAGAATGTGATCCACTCCCAACTCAACTTTTTTAAAAGGAGTCACAACCCAGTAAAACACTCTATCATCTCTTCTGAGTTCTTTTTCTAATCTTCTCAATTCTTTTTCCAAATTAACCACCTTTTTGAAAACTTCGTGAGGCATGGTTGGATTGGTAGTATTTAAACTTTTTGTTATCACTATTCCGTTACCATTCCAACCAAGCTCTACCCCGTTTTGTTCAAACCATTTAAGTATTTTCTCATCTGTTTTGGTTAAATGCTTCTTCCTTTTTATATTTTCCAAAATATATTTTTCAAAACCCATTTTTCATCACCCTCCAATATATTTGTACTTATATGTACATATATGTTACATATATGTTCTTATTATAATGTACTTTTAAAAAGCTTTTTTTAAATATGGTAAGGTAAGTAGTATAGTATAATGTATATGGTAAAGGTAAAAAAAGAGTTTTATACTATCATCCTTACCTTTTTATTATACTTCTTACCTTTTATTGTAAAGCTTTTTAAAAGCTTTTATAACTCTTTTAGTAAAGCTTTTTAATAGGTACATAATGGATGGTAATAGGTCCGAATACGCACCTATTATGCTGAAACGCTTTTGAACTAAGAGGTAAGCTCTCACAACCCCCCCACTTTGCAAAATTTCCGCTTTAATTAGCCGTAGAGCCCTTTTTTGCTGTGGGGGTAATTGATTATACCTGCTCAGTTCTAAAATTTGAATGTCGCTCATTTAAACCACCTCTAAAACGATTTTTTACTCTTGTTCCAAACCCGCTTTTGTTCTTTAATTTTTTCCCCTGCTCTAATCTCTTCTATTACATCTACTTGGAGACAGTAGCCGTCTAACAAGGGCCAATGCTCCTGTCTAAACTTAACTTTGACAGGGTTAAGACCCTTATTTTTGTTATTCATTCTTCTAATTTTTTTCTTAAACCACTCTTTCTTATTCTTAAGCTCCCTATTTAGAGAGCTTATCACTTCTTCTATCTTAAGAGCCCTCTTTACAAGGGCGTTTCTTTCTTCATATAAAGCATTCATTTCTTCCAGTTTGCGGTTCTCATAGCTTTTGTAATTTTCAATGACTCTTTTTATTTCATCATCCATTTTTATCACCTTCTCTGTTTAATTACCCAATAATTCGGCGGGACATATATTGTCAACTCGTGAGAAGTAGACCACCCGCCATTTTTATTGTAATTGGTAATGGTCTTCAGTATCCCCGCGACTTCCTCCCCCTTGTACCTGTACCAATCAGACACGCTGTAAATGCTATCCCTACGCGATTTTTCAATCTCATCAAACTGTGACGGATTAATCAGCTTGTATTTAATCTCAGATTCAAAAGAACTCTCCTTAAGCTCAGTTATCACACTTATCTTCTCCCCCGGGTAGGGAGTTGCTACCACAACGTAACATTTGCTCGGCAAATCAACGCGCAACTGTTTCAATAGATCCCATTGCGAAACACACACGGGTTCTTGTGTGTGAACCTCGCTAAGATCAATGTCCCCCTTCAAATATGCGTATAGCACAGGAGGGTAAATGTACTCTTTGAACAGGAACTTCTGCGAAATTTTCTGCACTTTTTCAAGTGCGTCTTTCAAACACTCCAAAACGCTGTCCAGAGTGTAATTTTTGAGAGTGTAGTCAAAATGCACCTTCCTAACTTCCAAACTCAAAGTATACCACTTTGACCAGTGGTTTATCGTGAAGTATTGATGTGCGAAGATTTGGTTTCCTTCCAAATCATCATACCTAACATCCCAAATGGGAATAATGATCTCCGCACGATCCTCAAGTTCATACACTTTTTTTATCTTGTCCAAATTCTTTGGACTTATAAAAAAATTATTTATCCTTGATGCTATTCTCATTTTTTACGCCTCCTCATAATTTTTCTTTGTATTTCTGATTAACCTCTTTCACCAAATGGTAAAACAAAAAATAGGTTGGCGTTGCGGTTTCAATGTTGGGTTTGTTCAACTCGCTTCTAAGCCAGTTTTGAAGCGTTCCAATGATGATTTTATGTTTTTTTCTGCTGTCGCTCATAATGTTTAAAATGTCATTAAGAGCTCTGCTCAAACCGTGCTTTTGGCAAAAGTCCTCAAACTCCCCAAAATTTTTTATTTTGCTCCTCATTTTTCACACCTCCTCATAATCATTTTTTATAATATTTGATAATTTTTCTAAAAATTTTTATTAAATTATTGGTTGCTTCTCTTAACTCTTCTGCATTGTTGAACAAACCTTCTTCTTCCAAGTCGTCCGCCACTCCGAATATTCGGATGGCTTCTCCTAAAAAATTGTTTTCAAAATCTTCTCTTTCCATTTTTACCAACCTCCATTTAATAACTTGTTTCGTAATACTTGCTTCTTTCTTCTTCGCTCAGCTCATCAAAAAGAGCTCGCCAGTCACAAACCGAAGCCAAACCGTTTTTACTGTACTCCTGATAAGTAGGTAGCACTTCCTCTTTCAAGTGAGGAATGCTCCTCAACTTGTGCCACGCACTTATAGGCGTGGATGCTTCAACTTCTACCCTAAAGTTTTTCCTCGTTAAAAAAGCATATGTTTTCATGTTCGATCCCCTCCTGTATTTTTTAATACTTTTTTAAATTTTTCAAAATCTTTATACCCCGTCCTCGCGAACAGGACTTTTTCTAAGGTTTTCTTACTGTACCCGCACAGATCCACTGCTAAGTGGATCTCACTACTGCTTGCAATATTGTGATCTATTAGGAACTGCCACATCTCTTCTTTTTCCATTTTCACCACCTTCTTTTTACTCTTATCACTTGATCTATAGCGTCAATGAAATTGTTAAAATCTGTGTATCCTGCTTTTCCCATTAAATCCTCCAACTCGTGACATTTGAAGGAGTTAATAAGAACCGCTTTGACACTGTAATTTTCAGTGTCATACAAGTCGTACCATTTTATTGTTTTAAGCTTCTTCTCCCCGAAGTAAAGGTCCGCTACTGATCTTTTCATTTTTACCTCCATTTATTTTTTATTTTTTTGTTTTTTAAAATCCATTTAATAAAAAAACAAAAAATTGGAAGCTCTCAACTGAGAGCTTCTTGCAACTCTCTAAAGAGGTACTCAACGTACCCCTTTAGGATTGTGTTTCCTACGGAGGATAACACTTTACCATCCTTTGTTTTAATGGCAAGGAGATAATCCCCCTTTTCTTCATCATGGAAGACATCAACATACGCCCCGCCTTCCAGCCCAATAAAAACCTCTTCATCAGATGTATCGATCTTTTGGATTTGTTCCGTTTTGAAGCGTTCAAGAAATTCTACAATTTCTTGAGCTTCTTTTTTATCCTCCTGTTCTTTTGAACGGAGAACATTATTCACAAATCCATTTATGCTGTTCACGATATAGTACTCCATTTTTTTACACCTCCATCTGTTTTTTTTATTTTTTAAATGGCGTCATCAGAGGCGGGTACAAATTCCACTCTGACAACGCTTTGAGGTATTGGTTCACCTTCCAATACCCTTCTAAGTAGAATTTTTTTTCTCCTACTCATCCTACTCTTATATTTTCTGTATTCCTTCGTTTCTAAACCCTGACAATCCTCACAGACGCCAGAATAAAACGAAGGAGTGCCACACACGGGACACTTGAAGAAATTGCGATCTCTCGCTTTCCTACTCTCCTGAAGAGTAGTTACGAAAGATAACCCGTTGATGTTCTTCAAGAACATGGGGGCGGGTATGTGGCACACCGCCCCATCCTTATATTCTACCTCAACCAAGCTGTAGTACAGCTTGATTGTGTTTATAAATAGATCTTGGTTCATTCTTCCTCACCTCCGAAGACAAACCTCTTAATTTCTCTGCTTGTTTTCTCGTCAAACGGGTACAACTTGCACCCGTACCTGTTAAAAACTAATTGATCGCCGAAGGAACTTTTAAAAATCCTTCCAGGCACCACTTCGTGTTTAAGAATTTGTTCAACAGTATAATGATCTCCATAATCACAGATTTTTATCTTTTGATTCCTTCTTGTTTTAAATACTTTACATCTCATTTTTTCACCTCACAAATCTTTTATTTTTGTTAAAGCATCTGCTCCAACAATTTTTTTATTTTCATCTCTTATTGTGTTTCCTATGATGAACACCCTGTTTTTCTCATCGTCGCTTAACCTGTCGTCGTCTTTCAGTCGCTGTCCTGCAAGCAAGCTAACAACGACTATATTATCTTCGTCACTCAAAGCCTGCTTAATCTTTCCTATATCCTCACTGCTGATCTCTGTCAAAATTTTTTTAATCACTTTAATATTTCTTACTGTTCCGACTTCTTTGGTAGTGGTTCCGACACGGACAGAACCACTACTTATTATTTCAATCTTTTTATTATCCACATCCAACAAGGTTATTGAATGCGGAGTTAAATTAACTATCTTTTCCATTTATACCGACCTCCTTAATTTTTTTAATGATTTGTTTTTCTAACCTTGCCTTTTTAACAAGGTTTAAAAAGTTTAAAAAAGTTTTGATCTTCTCTTTCTCACTCATTTTTTACTCACCTCTCATATTGGTTTGAAATCTATTACTTCTCCATCGTTAAAGTAAATTCTGCCAACAACATCTCCATCATTGTACTCTAAGATCACCTTTTTTATTTCCTCTGCGTTAAAAGTTTTTACATTATTCATTTTTTACTCACCTCTTCACCTTCAACTTCATTTTAAACTCTTTAAAATCTTTTATCTTACTCCACATCATCCACCACCTCTTTTAACTTTTTTAAGAACTTAGCTTTTGCAGTGTAATATTCCTTATTATCCTTCATAAAAAACTCATCTAAGTAATAATTTGGGTTTAAGAGATCGTGAGAATTCCTCAAATTCCTCAGAAAGTCATCAAAGTCGGAATAATACGCCTTAAAACCGTTGATGTCGTAATGGGCTATGAACCCTGAGAGGTTCATAACAACTTCATACGCCTCTTTTGACAAGAGGTTTATATCTTTTTTCTTCAAAACTTTTTTTAGATTTTTCAGAACTCTTTCAAAGTTTATTTTCATTTTCTCACCTCCACTAATTTTATTACTCTTAGATTTTCTAATAAAATTAAAAAAAGTATTGCACCTCGGAAGTATTCTTTTAAATCTAACTCATAATGTTCCGAATTGTTCAGAATATACTCTAAAAGGATATCCGTATCTAAATCCGTCTCTTTTTCAGTATCTACCAAATCTTTGATACTGTTAAAAACTGTTAAATATCCTTTCTTTTTAGCTAATTCTTCTACATCCTCTAAAACCAACCCTTTTTTTAGAACCTTTGCTTTTAACATTTTTTACTCACCTCTTTTTACTCGGGTTCCCGCCAGGAACCCATCAATCCACATTTTCAACTCTGAAGTATTCATCACTTCAGAGTTTACTATTGCACCCGTTGGAACGCCCGAATATACTTTATAAAGCATCTTCCTGTCGGGCTTCCATGCTAACAAATTTAAATTATACTCTTTTAATATTCTTTTTATCTCCTTTAACTCTTTTTTATTCATTTTTTTAACCTCCATGTTTTTTTTTAATTTGTTGAACCTCTCCACATCTCAACTTTTGAGAGGTCCAGGTTAAGAGATGGAATATAACCCTCGTCTGTTTTGGTTACAAAAGTAACCTCTATAACTCCGCGGATTGAAGCGGGTAATTCCTCAAAGGTTTGCAAAATCTTCGCCTTTGAACTTTCTATTTCATCCTTAAAAAATAAACCCTCAAGGATAAGGATTATTCTTGACTTTGAAGGAGACACCCTCCTGTCTCCTTTTAACCATATTCTATTAGCTCCTTGAATAAGGAGTTCTACTTTTTCATCTTTCATTTTTTACACCTCCTTAACCGCCTTTTAAAGGCGGTTAATAATCTTTTTTTTTAAAAAAATTTAAAACGGCTTTAAAAAAAATAAAAAAAGCCGTTAATAATCCGGGCTTTAAAAAAAAATAAAAAAATAAAAAAGTAAAGAGGTTAAGGAGTTCAAAACTCCTTAACCTCGTCTAGTTTATCCACTAGGAGGTAGTAACCTCCCAGTGAACACCATCTTTCTTGTTTAAACTTAATATGAATAGGATTAATTCCTTTTTTTCTGTTGTTCCTTTCTCTTATTTTCTTTACAAAATCTTTCTTCTTTCTCTGTAATTCTTCGTTTAGAGAACATGCTTTCTCCTCAAGTTCTCTAGCCCTCTTTATGAGGACTTTTCTTTTTTCATAGAGAACATCCATCTTCTTAATTGTATCTCTTTCATAATCCTTATATTCTTTTATCATTCTTCTTATTTGTTCTTCCATTTTTACCTCCATTTATTTTTATTTTTTTTATTTCTGATATGTATATACCCGTCACATTTATATACTTTTCTAAATTCCAATATACACAATAAAGAATAATATACTAAAAAACACAAAACTTTATATATAAGCACCTAACCACCACCGCAAAGTAATAAAAACAACAAGAAATAAACAATAAAAACGAAAAACCAAAATAAAAATATCAAACAATCCAACAAATTATCAAACAATTTGATAAAATATCAAACAATTTGATAAAAACACAAAAACATAACAAAAAACCACAAAAAACAACACAAACATGACAAAAACAAGCACAAAAATAACACAAATATGACACAAATAAGCATAGAAAAGTAAAATTATACAAAATTATACAGGTTCTTTTATTTTTTCTTATGTTTTCCCGTATTGGTTCCTTTTTATTGTTTTTTAGTATGTTTGTATCTTTTTCTGCATATTAGTATGGTTTTTTATATACTGGTATTGTTTTTATGTGGAAATATTCATATGTGAATATTTTGTTACTGTTTGGTGGTAACAAACGGTTTTCACTGCTGAGTGACAGCACCTTTTCACGACTAAAAAATGGTAAGAAGAAAACACTACTGAACAGTGACAACACCAGTAAAAAATATACAACCAAAAATACATAACCAAACATATACAACGCAAAACATAAAATCAAAAAAACACAAAACAAAACACACAAAACAAAACAACAATGGTTACAGGTTATTTTTCAGTGTGTGTTTTTAGTGTGGGTTTTTGTATATTGGTGTGGTTTTTTGCTTTGTTGTGTGGGGGTCCTTATATGTACGTATTTGTTCTTATATGTATGTATATGTACATATAGGTTCTTATATGTATGTATATGTACGTATTGGTTCTTGTATGTGCGTGTTTGTTTTGATTGTTTTGTACTGTTTTTATAAACTGTTTATAAACTGTTATGTACTGTTCTTTTACTTTTCTCCTTACCCTTTTTTTCTTCCTTACCGTTTTTCCCCTTACCCCCCTATTATATAAAGAAAGAGGATTCTATTGTATTGGGAGAAAGAAAGTTCTTCCCCCCCTTTCCCCTGGCGGTTTTTGGGGGGTTTTGCGGTTAAAATGCGGATTTTTGATTTTAGGCGGTTTATTTGCGTTCTGAGCGGTTTTTTTGTTTTAGATAGGTATTTACACTTTTTTGCAAAAAAAGTGGCTCTGCGTTGATTTAAACGCGGTTTAACACAAAGTTATGATGTGTTTTAACTTGTGTTTTGCGGTTTTATCTTTTTTTGAGGGTTTTGGTTGGGTTCCGCTTTTGAAATTGTGTTTTTTAATGCTTATTTCTGAAAATATATTTGTGTTTATGACAATCTTTTTAAATGCTGTGTTTTTCCGTTTTGTTACTGGTAGGTGGTTTTTTTGGCGCGTCCTAAGGGTTCTAAAAACAAGCACGGTTATAAGATGAGTGATAAGGCTTGGAATCAAAGAGTTCTGGCTCCTCTCAAAAGCGGGGAGCACAGTAAGATTTTCAAAGAGATTATCGCTAAGGAATTGGATGGTAAGTACGGTGATGAGATTGCTCAGTTGAAATTGGAGTTTTGGAAGCGTACAAGTTCAAGCCCGGCTCTCGCACTTCTCGACTTGGCTAGTGAGCTTTACAGTTTCATACAGGTTGAGAGGCTTCAACACCCTGATAAGCCCATTTCTAAAAATGTTGTTTCGGCTACTAAGAGTTTGGTTGATATTATGAAGGAGCTTAGCAGGATTAGTCTTGTCAGTGCTGATAAGAAGATGGAGTTTTTGCAGGGGAGGGATTTGGATGATTTGAGCTTCTCAGTTATTCCTGAAGAAGAGGTTAAGAAGGCTGAAGATGCTGAGTTCAAAGAGGTAAGCGACGGGAACGACTCTGGCGACGCAGAAGTCACAAGCGACAAGGAGGGTGGTGAGAGTGGCGAGTGATGAGTTGTTTGTTAAAATCACGCCTGAGATTGTTAAGCGTTACGCCGAAACCTTCGCTTTGGAAGGTGGGATTTTCAAAGTTAAGTACGCTCGGGAGAACCCGACTCTTATGGCGTATTACATGCTCGGTTTGAAACCTTACATTTACCAAGACTTGTTCTTCCACCAAATCCTCAATTATGATAGGCTCCTCATTGTTAAAGCTCGTCAGTTGGGGTTCTCCACTTCTCTCGCAATGTTTTCACTGTGGGCTTGTTTTTATAACAAGTTCCCAAGCGGTATTAAGAAGAATACGAAGATTGGTTTGATCAGTAAGGATGACGATGCGAGTAAGGGTCTTTTACTAACCATTAGGGATATGATTCACATGGGTGATAAGTGGATGAGCACTGTTTTGAAGGGTCGTAAGGAGTGGACTAACACTTTCTTCTCATCGAGGCTTGCTGAGCCTAACAATTCCGACACTATCACTTTCAGTAACGGTTCCGTGATTAAAAGCTTACCCCCTACTAAGAAGGTTAGGAGTAAGAGTTTTGATGTTGTGTTTGTTGATGAGGCGGCGTTTCTCGGGGCGGAGGATCCTGAGAAGTTTTTTCACGAGGTTATTGAGCCTACAGTGGTAGCTACTCACGGTAAGATTGTTGTTCTCTCAACTCCTAACGGTCAAGCGGGTTTTTTCTACAAGTTAGCGGACCCTGAGAACATTCAGAAGAGTCACCCTTATAAGCGTTTCTTTTACCACTACACTGTCAGTAGCGATCCTAACTATTTGGAGTTTGTTAGGATGCAGAGGCAGAGTATGGATATTTCTAATTGGAATCAGGAGTACTGTTGCGATTTCACGAGTAGCAGTAAGAATTTTTTCATACCTCAAAAGGTTGAGGAGGCTGTTGATGAGGTTATTAATCAGACTGATTTTTCGGGTAGGGATGTTGTTGTCGGTATTGATTTTGGTATGACTCACAGTAGGACTGTTGTGAGTGTGGTTTTGAAGGATTCTGACGGTTTGATTAAGGTTATTGAGGTTCACAGGTTTGAGAGTGGGGAGGATGTTAATAAGGTTCTCCCACTCGTTGAGAATATTCGTAAGAGGTATAATGTTGTTAAAATCGTTGCTGATGATTGTCCTCAGGGTAACGCTATTATTAACAAGATGATTAGTTTGGGTTGGAATGTTTTTCCTTTCAATTTTACCAGTTTGAAAAACGCTACTTATGTTGCTTTCAGGAGTTTTTTGAATAATGGTAAGGTTAAGATTTTGAAGAATGATGATTTGATTAGGGAGATGCATGAGCTTCGTCAGGAGGAGACTAAGCAGGCTAAGTTGAGTATTCATAAGCCTAACGGCGGCACTGATGATGTTATTGACTCCGTTATTATGGCGGCTAAGCCTTTCCTGGATGATCAGGAGAGTTTTAAAGTTTTGCTTGTGTGATGGGAAAATGTTCGTGAGGTATTATGGTCGTAAGGGGGTTAAAGGTGTTAATTGGGAGATTATCATCTCTGAGAGCGAGGCTGGTAAGTGGCGTCGGAACGATTACGCTTTGGTTATGCGTAATACTCGGTGGGTTCTTGACAATTTGGAATACCTTCCGACTTACCGCGTGGTTAGTGATAAGACTTACCAATCGCTTCTTCAGAAGAAGGATGAGTATTACGATAAGAGAAATAAAAAGGTTTATAAAGGAGAAGCGGTGAATTAAACCTTTTTGAAAGGAGCATGCTCAGGGTTTGTGGAATAAACGTTTATTTTTCAAAATGGCAAAATTACTCATAGGCAAAACTGCTAAAGGAATCATTAAGGAGTGGTACTCCTCAACGCCTAACAGTGGGAAGTTTTCTTCTGACGTGTTCGCCACTAATTCTTTCAAAGCTGGTTACGGCGTTAATCTGAAAGAGTTGGAAGAGCTTATGAACGATCCCATTGTTAACAATGCGGTTAGAACAACCGCTAACGCTGTTCTTCTCAACGGTTGGGACATTTTCGACGCTGTTAGTGGGGATAAGGCTCCCAGGGTTACCACTCGTTTTAGGAGGATGGGCTTCTCCAGGATTCTTGAGGGGGTTGTGTCTCAAGCCCTCATTTACAATGTTGCTATGACTGAGCTCGTTAGGGATAGGAGCTCAGGGCTTGTTAAGGAGTTGTTTCTTATGGAGACTCCTGAGGTTAGGATTATAACTGATGAGGAGGGTCACGGGGAGATTAAGAAGTTTGTTCAGAATCATAACGGTATTGCTTTCGCTTCTTGGAATCCTGATGAGGTGTGGATGTTTGTCAACACTAAGTTTGACACTTCTCTCACGGGTTTTCCGAACGCTAAGAGTATCCTCCACCTCGTTAGGACTAAGAGGATTATTGAGGATTACATTCTTTACCTTTTTAAGAATAATAAGTTTGCTAAGAGTTGGGTTATTAACAATGGGACTACTCAACAGGTTGAGTTGCTTGTTGAGGGTTTGAGAGCTCGTCAGAAAGATCCTAATAAGGAGATGGTGGTTCAGGGGGATGTTTCTGTTCTCACGCAGTACACTCCTGAGGACATTCCCAGACTGATGGCGTATCTTGATTACATTGTTTCTCAGATAAGACAGCTCTTACTCCTGCCCCCCATTGTTAGCGGTGAGGCGGGGAGTGCTAATAGGAGTAATGCGGAAACCCAGTTTAGGGGTATTTTCGGAATGAACATTTCTGCTTTTAGGCAGAAGCTTGAGGACAGTATTAATTACGATTTGTTCCCGAAGATGGGGATTAACGGTTACGTTTTCAAGTTCAGACCTTCTGACAAGCTCGATGAGAGGGATGCTATTCAAAACGCTATTTATCTCAAAGGCTTGGGCTTTTCCAACAGTTCGATTAAGAAGTATTTGCTGAGTAAGGGTTTGACCATTTTGGAATCCGCAAAGTTTGTTCAAACACCTGACTCTTCCAAAATTGTGAATCACGAAGTTCAGAATCATAAAAGTGTTAGTAGGATGCCCACTCCTGATAACATAACTAATTTTCAGGATAAGCAGACGCCTGTGAACTCAAAAAAGGCTAACACGCCTATAAGAACTACTCAGAAGTGATTATTATGAATTTCAAGAAGGAATATTACAAGATTTTCAAAAAGGTTTTGTCCAAGGTTGGGGATTTGGAGAGAGCTGTTAAGATTTCGAGAACTGTTTTTCAGAAGAAACTGGCTAGTCTGAGCGAGGTTACTGCTGAGCTCGGTTTGAAGCCGAGCGGCGTTGCTGTTGGTAAGAGTGGTGAGGGTAAAACCTTGGTTGAGTTTGTGCTTACTGGTAAGTCTGTAGACGCTCATAATCAGAGGCTTACGGACTCTCTGCTTCACAAGATCCTTTCAGATATTAAGAGTGGTAAGGAGATTTTAGGGGATGTTGAGCACGCGTCTATGAATCCTGATGAGAAGGACCCCCTGCTCAAAATGCCTGTTTTGAAACTTGTTGACGGTAAGATTGTTGACGGTGAGCTTTACGCTGTTGCGGAGTTCCTACCGCACCCTTACCTTGACAGTATTAAAAACGCTGTTTTTAAGGGGGATTTGTCAGGTGTTTCGATAGAGTTAGTAGTTCCTTCGGAAGAGTTTGAGAGGGGTGTGCTCAGCGACGGTTCGATCGTTGGGTTTTCGCTGACGAGAAAGCCCGCTTATCAAAACGCTAAAATTTTCAGAATCAAAAACATTGCAGGGTGATAATAATGGGTAGGAAGCCTAAGTTGGGAACTGGAACGAGGTTCAGAAACCTTGTTAAAGCACTTATGAAAAAAGGTTATTCAAAAGAACAGGCTACTCGAATAGCAGCTTATATTGGTTGGAAGAAGTACGGTAAAAAAATGGGTAAGTGGGCTGCTAAGAGTAGGAAGAAGTAAAATCTCACATTCATCGAAATGAGGTGATTTTGAAATGGCGGATGAAAAAAAAGAAGAACAAAAAATTGAAGAAGTTAAGGAACAGGAGAAGGTTGAAAAACCAGCTGAGCAGAAAGCTCCAGCTGAGAACGAAGAAGCAGGGACTGTTGAAAAAGGTGGTGAGGATGAGCATTCGGGAGAATCTTCAGAAGAGAACCGTGAAAGCGATGAGGGTTTACTCGACATTTCTGAAGAGGATATTGCAGAAGCTGAGAAGATTATTGAGGAAGAGGATAAGAAGAAAGCAGAAGCGTTGAGACAGCAGTTGAAAAGTGAGCTTGAGAAGACTTTTGAAGAGAAGATAAACGCTTTGAAGAAGGAGTATGAGGAGAAGATTAATGAGCTTCAAAGCAGGAGAAAGTCAATTGTTAAGGATTACGGTCTTGCCGAGCAGGAACAGTCTTCACAGCAGAAGCCGAAGGTTAGACCTCCAAATAAGGAAGAGTTTTTTGAAATGTTAAGAAAGATGTGAAAAAAAAAGTTTTAAATGGTGATTAGAAAATGGCAATAGCAACAGATATTTTTAAGAGCACTTCAACAGGTGCTGAGTACGTTGACCCAGAAATTTGGGATAAACAAATAGAACAGGTTGCAAGACAGAAAAATGTTATGCTCCAATTAGGAGTTGAGAACACAACTCTGCTTGGAAAACCTGGAAAGCAGATCAACATTGCGAAGAACCACGCGTTTGTAGCTTCCGACCTTACAGAAGGGGTTCAGACACCAGTGTCCGCAATAGACTTCGATCAGGTTACAATAACTGTTAAAGAGGTTGGACTTGCAAAGCAGGTTTCACAACTCCAATTGGATTACGAGTTTGAAACAGTTATTAATGATGTTATTAGAAACATGGGTTTAGCAGTTGCTGAGAAGTTAGACGCAGATATTATTAGTGAGTGTGTTTCAGGAGCTGGTCACAGCGTTTATCCTAACGGACACGACAGCTCTTCTGTAGATGCTGGTGATGTTTTGGATTATGACACTTTACTCTCAGCGAGAAAGGCTTTGAGAAGCTCTAACAGAACACCTCTCTACTTAGTGATAAACCCCGATCAGGAGATGGAGCTTTACCAGATTAAAGACCCCGCTGGAAGGTACATTTTTGTAGATTCTTCAATAAGCGGTAACAGGGAACTGCTAAACGGTCAGATAGGAACCATTCTCGGTATGAAAGTGTTCGTCTCAACAAGAATACCTTCAGCAACAGAGAACACTTCAGTAACTGTTTACAAGGCTTTGATGCTTGGTGAGAGACCTTTCGCAGTTGCTTGGAAGAGAAAACCGCAGCTCAAGTATAAGGAAGACAGTATTTTGGATAGAGCAGTAACATTCACAGTTACAGCAACTTACGGTGTTAAGGTTTTGAACCCTGAGAGTATTGTTGTCATAACAACTGCTTAAGCGGGTTGAACAAAAACCCTTTTTTTTGTTTTTTATTTTTTTTTGATGAGCTTATTTATAAATGTTAGGTGGTGCGGTATGAATGAAAATTTAAAACTTAAAGGACATATTACGATTAAACGTTATCATAATGATGAGCTTGTGGAGGTTAAAGAATTTCCCAACCTTGTTGTTAACGCTGGTAAATCTGAGGTTGCTAAACTCATAAGTGGGTTGTCAACAACGCCTTTTAAATACATTGCGATAGGAACTGGAACAACCGCTGAAACCGCTTCGGACACCGCTCTTCAAACTGAGGTTCAGAGGGCTGAAGCCACTGTCAGTAGTGGAACCACTAATGTTTCTGGCGACACAGCTGTTTTTGACGCTGATTTCACTTTCTCATCGGCAACTGCTGTTACGGAGTACGGTTTGTTTAACGCTTCAACTGGCGGGACCATGCTGAGTAGGAAGGTTAAAAGTGCTCTTAACCTTGACAGTGGAGATTCGGTTCACATCACTTGGAAAATAATCCAAGAGTGAAGTTAGAATGGCTTGGGATGATGTTAAAGGCTCGGGGGATTTAATTAGGAGTTCTGATTGGAATAGTATGGTTTCCGATCAGAAGAGCAGGCTGCTTTCGGTTTTTGATGATCCTTCCCCCACACTTTCATCAGACCTGAACGCTAATAATCACACTATTCTTAACCTTTTGACTTTGACTGTTGGGGGGAATCCTGTTTTAACTGCTACTCCTGCTGAGAGGGTGATTTACATTGATAATGTTAATGGTGATGATACGAGTGGGGATGGTTCGGAAGCTAATCCTTACAAGACAGTCAGCAGGGCGAAACAGGACATACCTGACAGCATAACTTATCCAATAACAATTCATATGAAAGCTTCTCCAAACACTTATGACGGGTTTGTCCTGATGAACAAGGTTTTCACAAACACTTCAGGAAGCTTAACCGTAGAAGGAGAGATGAGTGTTATGGACAGCGGGACGATTAGCAGTTACCAGTATTATGCGAGCGACCCAACTTATCCAGATGCTCATGTTTTGAAGGTTGTTGATAACTCTAAGAGTTGGACTAATAACCAGTTCAAAGATAAGCTGATACAAATTTTTGATTCCAATGGGAACCAGATTCACGAAGCCCTCATAGAGAGCAACACTTCTGACACTCTTTACATTCCGCATATGTATTATGGGGATATAACTAATTTTACATACAAAATTCTTGATTGGGCGACTACTTGTGAGAAGGTTCAGTTGGCTTACATTCCAGGTTCTGTGACTGTTCGTAACCTTCACTTGGAAAATAACACTTATTACCAAGTATATTTGAAAAATGTTGCCTACACTGTAGTTAAGTATTGTAAAATAGACAAGACAGGGGATAAGAAGACGGCAGTGTATGTGAATGCGACAGCTCTTTCGTTGAACGAATCGGTTCTTTACGGGCACGATTTGAACTATGATGGGATAAGTGCTGGTTATGGAACTCCTATTTATGTTTTTATTGTTGGAACTTTTTTCAGAGATTTCAGATACGCTGTTAATCTTAGCGGAACGCAGGCACTTATATTTTTCAGGGACGGTTGCAGGATTACAACTTCTTCAAACAGTTCAATAGCGAGAGGAGGAATATTCCTCAACAACCCAGGAGCTAATATGAGCTGTTACAGTCCGAGGGGCAACCCAGTAATTGATTGCTTGGGAACAGCAATTATATTGAAAAATACAACAGTCCAATATGAGAATTTTATTGTTTATGGACCAAATGTTGAGACGAAGAAGGATTACCAATTCTCACAGGAACAAACTGCGGGAACTATTTATTTTAAAGCTCCTGTGATTACGGGAACCGCTCCGAGTAGCAGTTCCTCCTCAGGAGTTAAGGGTCAAATAGCTTGGGATTCAAATTACTTGTATGTTTGCGTAGATACTAACACTTGGAAGAGGGTTGGTTTGAACAATTTTTAAATGAAAAAGGTGGTTGAGAATGGCTTTGCAAAAGGATATTGAGGTTAATAATACGGGGGTTGTGGCTTCTTATTGGAAGATTACTGAAACAGATATTGATTGGTTTGGCAAAACAGCTGATGTTGCTATCAGCGGTTTTTTAAACGCTGACGCTCGGCACAGTGGCAAGAAACCTCTTATGGTTAAGCACTTCCACTTTTCAGGAGCTTCTTTCCCCTTCACTGTTGGCGGTAATGTTTTGAGTGAGGGTTACTTAGCAATTAAAAATTATTCTGAAACCTCTCCTGATGGAACTGTTATTTACAGTATTTTCAAAGACGCTGAGGATATTTGAGAATGGAATCAGTAGCTTCCTTTGACGTTGGAAGTTTTGATGAGTGCTACTTTGATACAGGAGTTTTGGAAAATTTTCTCTCTGTTAATGAGGCTAATTTTTCGAATGTTTCAAAAATTTTCTCAGATAGTACTTCTCTTTCTGAGAGGTTTTCAAAAGCTGTTGATATCCTTTTTGAAAACACTCTCACAGCTTCTGAAGTTGAAGCGTTGTCTATTAATTACCTGTTGGAAAATGCGTTGCAACTGTCAGAGGGCGTTTCATCCCAACTTAAGAAATTATTAATTGATTCCCTTACCCTGTCAGAAGTTCTGAAGAGCCAGTTTTCAGAGGTTTTGGAGGACTCTTTAACTCTTGATGAGGTGGCTGAGAAATCATTATCCTTACTTTTGAAGAGTAACCTTCACATTTTGGAAAATTTTCACAACGCTTTACTTATCTCTTTTTCTGAGGGTTTAAACCTTTCCGAAGAGTACGCTTCTTTAGTGATACTTACTGTTTTGGAAAATTTAACTCTTTCAGAACAATTTTTGGCGGTTGCGACGTGGGGGGATTCCGCTCATTTAACAGATACTCTTTCTCTTTCTGAGAATTTGTTTGTTAAAATTGCTGAGAAAATGTTCTCCAAACCCAACCTCTTGTCGTTGGGAGTTAGAGAAGCGGTTGTTCATTCTGCTATTGAGAAAAAGCCTTCTGTTTTTTCATCTGAGCGTGTCAAAGCGTTTTTGAAGAGGGTGGGTTCGGACAAGCCTCAAATAAAAGTGGTTAAGAGAAAGGTTTAAAAAGGTTTTGCAGTGAATAAACATTTTTGATAGAAGATGATAATACAACTCATTTGGGATGAGCCTACAGACCCTTCAGTAACTCAGGTTTATATTTACAGGAGCTCTGAAAGAGATGGAGTTTATAATGAGGTCACTCATATTGATGCTAAAGACGCTAATGGTAACTGGGTTACTTCTTACACTGATGATAACTCATCCGCTGATTACTGGTATAAGATCAGGTTTTTTAATGGTTCCGAGTACTCTGACTTTTCAGATCCTAAAAATGCTATTTATAATGTGAGGTACACCAGTCCAGAACTTGTTGGGGAGCTGTTAGGGTTGGATTTTAAGAATGACGCTTCCAGCACAACTCCTTCCAACACTGCGGTTTGGAGATGGGTTGAGTGGGCTGAGGATTACATCGACCAACTCGTAGGTTACAGTTTCAAAATTAAAAACGCTGTTGAGTATCACAATTTTGACAGGTCCACTTCGGAGTTTTACACTAAACACCCTTTTGTTTATAAGATTAATCATTTGTATAGGAATGTTGGTAATTGGATGAGCCCTGAGTGGTCTGAGATGGTTATTCACACGGATTTCAACCTCGTAGATGCTAAGAGCGGTAGGGTTAGGCTTGGCACGAGTGTTTTCGGAGATTTAGCTGTTAAAATTGATTACGATTACGGTTTTGGAGAGGTTCCTAAGGATGTTCAGCAGTTAGCAACTATGCTCGTGGCTCGTAACGTTGTTAAGTACATTTTGAATAATAAGGTTCAAAACGTTGGTCAAAGCATCACTGTGGGAGCGATTAAGATTTCGAATAAGCTCTCGGATAGCGTGGTGTTTTTGAACGACGCTTCCAGAACAATTCAGGAGTTGGAGAATAAAGTTGGAGCTTTGAAAGTGTGGTTCAGATGAGTTTCAAAGACCAAATAGACGGCGTTATTGACGCTTACGGAACTGAGATTAACCTTTTGAAAAAGACGGAAGTTGTTAATGATTATGGGGATGTTGAGTACTCAACAACTCTTGATAGGAGTATTAAGAGTGTTCCTTACAATTACACTTTTTTAAAAGACACTTTGCAAAAACTCGGTGTGGAAGTGTCTGCAAGCCTTTACTTCATTGTGAAAGGCGACGAATCAATAAATAATGATTACATTATTGATTATGACGGTTCGCAATTTAAAATTGTGAGCGTTGAGAAGTATGTGCTTCAAGGTGTAACCTTAGCACAGCTCATAAAAGTTTCAAAAATTGAGTGATGTTACGATCAAGCGTAACGGAAAAGGTTTAAACGTTACGATGCATCATAACGTTTGTGCTGAAAATTTCAAAGTGTATCATTAAGTTTTGGAGGGTGTAGCCCTAAAATGGAAGAGGAGACTATTAGACAGGACGTGTACGCAGTCCTGCACGGAATTTTGAAGAATAACATTTCAGAAGTTAGCGGTAGGGTTTACTCTTCTTACCCTAAGACCAAGATTTCTTTACCCCTAATAATTGTGGAACCAGCTCAGGTTAAAAAATTATCATTCTTATCCAATACTGGTTTTGAAGTTACCGTTACAATTACTGTTTATTCGAAAAAGAGTAGTGAGTTGGACCTGCTCGCTGATAAGGTTGATTACTCACTTACCCACTCCCAAGTTGAAACCCTCTGGCAGAACAAGATGTACCTGTTGCAGAGTTACGATTCGAACACAGCTGATTTTGAGGATTTGAATAACAATGCTGGTCATTATAAGGTTTTAACTTATGTTTTCAGGGTGATAAGGTGACTTTTTCAATCACCATAACTGAGAAGGGTTGGGATGAGTTGTCCAACACTCTGCTCGCGGATGTTAGAAGCGTCACTGACAATCAGAAACTCGTTGAGGAATCAGCTCGCAAGGTCGCTAACAGGGTTAAGCAGATGATTAATTTGGGTTGGAGGTGGCACCACCCAACTCACAGAGGTGCTTTGTCAAAAAGCATATTCCACTCATTAGTTAGTAAGCACGAAGCGGTTGTGGGTAGTAAAAGCCCTTACGCTTTAGCAGTGTTTGAAGGGACCAGACCTCACTTGTTGAACGGCGGTAAGCCTGTTAGGATTACTACTTATAAGCGCGGTAAGGGTTTGATAACTTACTGGGCTGTAACGCATAAGGGCAGTGAGCCTCACAACTATTTGGAGAAGGGTTTGGAAGTGTTTTGGAAGAGGGATTTGGAAAAGATTATGAGTAAATATTTGAAAAAATTTAGGTGAGTTTAAATGGCTGTAGATAATTGGAAACAAAGGGCTCTTGTTAAAATAACTCCGTTAGGGGGAACTGGTATAAATGCTAGTATAAACACTAAAGACCTGCAAATAGGCGGTGGCGAGTGGGATGTTAAAGCGGAAGCGAACCTCCAAGGTGGGAACATGGTTAGTTTCACACCTCAAGCACCCTTCGAGTTAACACTTGACAACATACAATTCTCCACTGATGACTATGATAAGTTGTTCTCCGACGGAACTCTTGCCAGGAAGGATGTGAGAGTTGTGATTACATGGGTTGACGACCCATCAGTGACAGACGCTGAAGCCGCTACCACTGCTGAAACTTACAGGAATGTGTTCAATCACGGTTATGTGGTTAGTTTTGATAAGAAGTTCAGCGGTGATGATGGTGTTTTAATAGGAACTTTAAAAATTAAAGTCCCAGCTAGGAATTTGGACGGAACTGAAAGCAATGGTAATGTGGAGTACAACGCGAGCGGGTTAAGTGCGGTTCCATCGTACAGTTAAAAGTTAAAAAACCCTTTTTTTAAAAACTTTTTTTTTAAATTTTTTGGGGGAAAATGCTAAACTTTATTGAGATATGAAGGTGGTAATTTTGGATAAGAACGAAACGGTTGAGGATATTGAGAAGATGATTAGGAGCACTTTGAAAATAAGCGGGTTGAGCTTGGATCTTAAGAAGAAGTTTTGCGAAACCGCTAAGAGGGATTTTAACGATTCATACTCAGCTTACCTCTCATTCCTAATGCAGAGGAGTGAGGATTACGAGCGACTTTTAAACTTTAATGCTCCTATGAAAATCCTGTTCGAGATGATTAACGAGTTGTCAGAACAGGTGAAAAGTTTGAAGAAGGAGGTAGAGAAGAAATGAATAAGGAAGAGTTAATAAGTAAGATATTTGCTGGTGAAGGCGAGGACTTTGTTATTAGAACAATTAACGATGTGGATTTTAAAATCCCAATACTTAAAACTAAAGATTTAAAATTTTTCATCAGAGGCGGAGCTTCTGAGGATAAGCTTTCAGAAGAGCTTTTGAAAAAGGTTTTGAAACTTAACGAGTTGCCAGTGGAAAAAGTTGATAGTGTGAGGTTGGGATTCGCCTCTCAACTTTTAGAAGCGGTTATGGAAGTTAATGGTTTGGCGAAGAAATGATTCAGCTTCCCCCATTCGTTGAGGAGTTGAGAAGGGAAGAGGAGTCTTACAAAGCACTCCTACTCGTTGTTGAGTACTTGTTAATGAACGGTTTGAGTTTGGAAGAGGTTGGGGAAATCCCCTTACCCCTCCTGATGGACATGGTTGAGAATTGGAAAAGCCTTTTGAAAATGAAAGGGGTTATGGTGAAAAATTGAAAAAATGAAGTCCGAAGCTAATGTTAAGATAAAATTTAGGAGTGAAGGTTCTAAAAAAGTTGAGAAGGACCTTGAGAGTATTAGTAAGAGGTTGCAGGAGCTTTCCAAAAGCAACGCTGCTTTGAGAAAAAACATCTCAACTCTTAAGGGTAGGATTACTCATCAGAGAAACTCTTTGAGAACTCTCAGAACTGGCTTGCGAAGAACTGGTAAGAGTTTTAAAGAGACTGGTGATTCCGCTTACAACTTCTCAGGGAAGCTTTTCAGAACTTACCTACCCCTGCTATTCTTCTTCCAAAACATTAAGAGGATGTTTGAAGGATTAGCTAGGTGGGCTTCTAACAGTTTCTTAAAAGTTATGCAGGGGACTGATGAGATGGTTAGGAACACCAACCCCGCTTACACAGCTATCAGTGCGTTGAGAGCTGAGATGAGTTACTTAGGGTTTGTTATCGGTCAGGCTTTCGGAACAACTCTGAAATCAGTGCTACCTAACATAATAAAGCTTGTTGAGAAAGTGTCGGAGTTTGTGGGTAAGCATCCGAAACTCGTGTCTATGGCTATTGCTTTTTCAATAGTCGCCGCTTCTTTAGAAGTTTTAAAAGCTGATATTATGCTCGTGGTTGGAGCTCTTAAAAGCACCATTGCAATTTCAGCAATTTCATCATTTGCTAATCCTTGGGTTTTAGCGATAGCTCTTGTAACCGCTGCGATATCTTATTTGGTGTGGTGGATTTTGAACGCTAAGAAAAAGCTTGGCAGTTGGAAAGAAGTTTTAAAAGCTTTAGCAGTTATGTTCTTACAAACCTTTACAGGGTGGATACCCACCGCTAAAGTTTTGTTCATAGAGTTTTCCAAGTGGATCGCTGGGAAGTTGCTGGTAATTCTGAACTTTTTAAACAGGGTTATATCCACTATGAACAGTTTGCTCCACACACACATACCCACTATTGACACTTCAGGGGTTAAGAGGTTTTACGATGAGTATAAGAATTTGAGTTTCGCAACTCTTATGAAAAAAGAGACTGAGGGGTACTCCAAGTTTTTGCAAAGAATGATGGGTATGAAACACACTTTCACAGGTAACATTGCTAATCCCAAAAATTGGAAGGTTGAAGGGTTACCCAGCAGTGAGAACGTCTTATCACAAGCGTCTCTGCTGAGACCACCCCAAACGATTCCAACTCCTGTAAGCCAAACTATCAACCAAATCGTTGTGACAACCACTGATCAAATTAGGAACGCTGTTAACAATCCTTTAGCTTCAAGTCTTTTAAACCCTTCAGACTTCCACACTAACAATTTCACAGGGTTTGGGGGGTGAGTGAAAAATGGAAAGCATAATAAAAATACATGATACTGGACAAAACTTATCAGGAGTTTTGATGAAGGATGTGGCTCCAGACGTTGAGCTGTTCAACACGAGACTGTCCTACACTTTGAATTGCGAGGTTGATTCTCAAAGCGAGCTTCTCAACTTCAGACTGGTCTCTGGGGATTCGGATCAGGACGCTCAGAAGAGGCAGTTCGAAATCCCACACGCAGAAGTTGTGAGTTTGAAAAGCCCCACTGTTATTATTGTAGGAGTTTTGGATGAGCAGTCCTCTAACGACATGGTTAAGTTAGCCACTCTTAACAGGCTCGCTAAGACTCAGGGGGTTAAGGAGGTTAGCGGTAGTGCTTTACTCTCCTACCTTGATTATTGGGAGAATGGGGAGCAACCCTCGAGCAGTGTTAGAGCTGTTATTAAAAACGTTTCGTTCATTAGGGATAACACTTCGCTTAACAGGATAAGTTATCAAATAACTCTTTTAATGGTGAAGTAAATGTTTTTCAAAATAGTTGCGGACACGGTGGATGGTTGGGTTGATGTTAGCAGGTTCGTAACCCACTTCTCAGTCTCTCAGAAGATTAATCTTAAGAGCAGTGATTTCTCCGTAACGCTTAGGAACCCTTGCAACGTTTGGGGTAAGGTTGGGAGTAATTGGAACGTGTTTCAAAGTGAGGGTTTAGACGTTGGCAGTCAGGTGCAGATCTTCATTTCTGAAAGCCCTGTGGACTTGTCTAACGATCAGCCGCTTTTCGTTGGGATAATTTCTGATGTTGGCAGTGGGAATAAGAGCGGTAAAACTCTTGTTTTGAAGGGTAAGGATTATAATTTGAGGGGGTTGTCGCACTTGTGGAGTCAGGGTTTTGTTAACAAAACAGCTTCTGAGATTGTTAAGGAGTTGGTTTTAAGAGCTTTTGACGGAGCTGTTGACGTGTCCCACGTTCAGAACACCTCCCTTACCATCGACTCCTACTCTGTTAATTACCAACCGCTTTACCAGGTTTTGCAACAGTTGGGAAGCCCCCAATACACTGGCAGTAGGAACCAGTTCGTATTCTTCCTGAAAGGTAATGGTAGGAGCGACCCTTCGCTTTACTGGTTCGACCCCTCCACTAACCCTTCCAAAACTGTTAAAACTCTCAACGCTTCACAAGTGAGTATTGATGGGAGTAGGAACACTGAGGGGGTTGTTAATCACGTTATTTTTTACGCTGGTGAGGATAAGAACGGTTTGGGAATTACAGATCACGTTTTCGACCCGACAATTGTTTCCTCAGGGGTTAAGAGTGTTTGGGAGAATTACGGTTTCATAAGTAAGAATGTTAAGAACGCTTTGCAACTCAGCGGGGATTATGACAGTATTAGCAATGAGAATTTCAGAGCTAAGTGTATTGATATTGGTAAGACTTTAGCTCAGAATCTGATTAACGGTTTGGGAAATCCACGTTATGATATTAAGATTAGCGGTAAGAAATTGTTGGGTTTGAACGTTGGGGATTTGATAAGCTTCTCAGACCCGCTCACAAACCTTTCGAAAGTCGTGTTGAGAGTTCAAACTGTTAAAACGTCTTTCTCAACGGGTCAGGGTTTCAGAGCTGATTACGAGTTGAAACAGGACCAATTAGCTGTTAGCGAGGTGAACGCTTAAATGTTTGTTGACGATTTTAAAAACTGGATTGTGGATGAGATGACTGGGCAGGTTGTTACTTTGGAGATCGGTAGCGGAACAACTCCTGAGAGCAGTTCCGACACCGCTTTGGAAAGCCCTATCAGTGGCGGTAGCGTCACCCCTACTGTTAGAAAGTTTAATAAGGGGTTTGAAGCTTCCGCAGTGTTTAAAGGTTCCGATTTTGAGGGGGTGACTATTTCGGAAGTGGGTCTTTTCGTAACGGATGCTGAGGGGGTTAAGACTCTTGTTTTGAGACAGACTTTTCAACCTTTCACACTTTCAAACTCTGATGAGGTTACTATCATCGTTACGGGTGGTTTTGAATGAATATTATTGAGCAGAGCATTGTGGATAAGGGTTTTTTGAAGAGGAATGTTAATCCTGACTCGGTTCACAGACAGCTCATATTCCCACGAAGATCTTCAAACGCAATTTCTAATTCGTCTCAAAGAAGCACTTCTGCGGTGATACTGAGAACTCCCCAAGGAGAACAGATGCTGTGGGGGGATACCAACTCTCAAGGAATTGTTTGGGGGGATGTTAATAATAAACATTTTAGGTGGGGGGGTAATTTGTACACTCACGACCCAGACATTAAGAGCGTTTCCAATATTAATAACATTTTTCTTGATAAGAAAAACATCCTTTTCGACGAGTTATCAGTTGAGGAGGGTTCCCCCTTACCCCTTCTCGATTGGAAGTATAGGAAACCAATCGTTATTAATAACCCTAATAGCGGAGAGTTACAAGGCTTTTCTGTTTGTGTGAAGTTAGATTCGACTAATTTTGACTTTTCAAAAGCTAAGAGTGATGGGAGCGATTTGAGATTCACCCTTTCAAATGGGGTAATTAGAATTCCTTACTGGATAGAAAGTTACGATTCCTCAAATGAGAAAGCAGTGGTTTGGATTAGGGTGGATTTAAGTGTTGGGGATAACACTTTTTACATGTATTATGGAAACCCCTCAGCAAGTTCCGAATCGGATGGTGACAGTGTTTTTGAATTCTTTGACGATTTTAACGGTGCGGAGCTGGATATGAACAAGTGGCAACACATCGACTTGTACCACAATGGTCTTCACGGTCAATACTCAGTGTCTAACGGTGTGCTAAGCACTACTGGTCAGACCTCTGATGATGATACTGATGGGTTAGTAAGCAAGACTGTTTTCGGTCCTGCAATAATTCTTGAATCAAAAGCGAAGCTCAATTTGCAAGGGAATAATGAACAGCTGGGGCTTGTTTACTCAGCTGATAATGAGAAAAATAATTATGTTGCGAGGTATACAAACGGCGGAACTGATTATGAACTGATTTCAAAGATTTCGGGTAGCTCTTCTGTTAACAGTGATTGGATAGACATCACTGCTGATTCTAATTGGCACAGATTAAAGATTATTTTTGACGGTTCCAATCACAAATTCTTTGTTGATGGTGTTGATGTTGTGGATTGGCAGAATTCCGATTTGGGGGCGGGATATGTAGGTGTTTGGATGACTTATAATGGAAAGACGGAGTATGATTGGTTCTTCGCTCGCAAATTCGCCGACCAAGAACCAACAGTTACCTGCGGAACTGAAGAGCACTCCTCGTTTGAGCATTACGAGTTTTACATTTTAAAAGGAGAAGAGCCCCACTACAAAAAAATAAAGATCAATTGGGATGACTCCTTTAACAACTGGTTGACTGATAATAATTACGCTGTTAAACTTTTTAATGGGTCTGAGTGGGTTACAGTCACAAAAGACTCTACAATCACATTCGCTAACCCTCTTAACAGTGTGAAAGTGAGATTTGTCAGCCTCAACGGGCTTAAAAAAGAAATAAATTATGATTGGTTTTCAGCTAAATTTTCAAAATAAGCAAGAATTAAAAAAGGTGATGAAAAAATGATAGAAAATGGGTACACTCCAGATGCAGATGAAGTTTTAGGAGCAATGGGTAGAATCGCAAGAGAAGTAATTGAAATTATTAATGGCAATAATGATCACAAAAGAGTTTTTTACCAAGCTATAAACACAAACAACGCTACTGCAGAAGGAGCTGTTGATTTTGCTGAAGGGTACTTCTTTGGTCCTGTAAATATAGCCAATGATGATTTATCCACTATTGACGAGTTTGATGATACAACAGTTGATCCCAACTTATGGGTGACGAGTTCACATGTAGGCGGGCAGGGCAATGTAAGTATAACTGAAGATGGAGAGTGTCAGATTCTTCATGCACACAATTACAATGGCTCAGGAGCTTATCAAAGAAGCGAAATAAAAACAGATCTAATCTCGAATTCCTGGACTCTTATCAGAATTCATATTAAGAAAATTTATCATAAGCGAGGTGCGGACTATGGATCAGTAAGTGCATATGTTTATTTAACTGACAGCGATCACACTTTAGCATTATTTAGTAAAAGTTACGAAAAAGGTGAGGGGACAGACAATACAGGTTACACAATTGATTTATTAATTGCTGACGATGTGATTTTTTTCAAGGTTAATGATGAGGATTGGTCTTACGCTGATATTTCCTCTTGGGACTTAAACAATCTAAAATTCTATTTTGAAGCATGCGCGGGTAGCCCTGAAGCCGGATATTATGCATCTACCTTGGATATGTACTTTGATTGGGTGAGGTATTACTCATTTAACAACCCCCCCACCGCATCCATAAGTACTAATTTAACAGAACTGCCCCAGAACACAACTAACATAGTTGCTTATTGTAATAACAGAGGCAGTGTTCCAACTATGTATTTAACACCTGACAATTCCGCTTTCATAGCGGCTGATAAGAATGGATTGGTTAGGTTTGATAGTGCTACGCCCACGATTGGAGCTAAATTTCAGTACTCTGCATATACTAAACCTTTTGCGTTAAAAGGCTGGGGGGCTTTTGTGAATTTTTATTAATCTTTTCATTTAGGGGGTAACGAAAATGGGTAAGAAGAACAACAATGATAAAACCTTCGTTAGGATTACAAACCAGGATATTTACAACTCAATACAGGAGTTGAAACAGCAAGTGACAGACCTAATAACCCATAATGATTCAGAACACAGGAGGATAATGGGAAGGGTTAATCTTAACAAGTGGATAGCCACAACTTCCCTAAGCCTCGTTCTAATACTCATGGGTTGGCTCCTACAACACTTATTAAAATAAGAAGAAATAAAAAAATTTTTTTTAAACTTTTTTAGGCTTCTCCAAATCAAACTCTTTAAGAATCGTTCCTCCAAAAGTGTTACCGCCATTGACCGCCCAAGTGTCCTCACCATCAGTCATAAATTCTATCCTGTAATGCTCGTTCGGATACTTCCTCTTAGTATAAATGTTGTTAGTAGCTTCCAGAACGAACCAGTTCAGCTTCTCATCTATGAATACGGGAAACGCGTGACCGCCAACACTGTCACCCCTGACATACTCACCAACCGCCATGAAGAAAACCCCTCTAAGCTCATCTTCCAAACCAATACTCTTAGCGGTTGCAACTCTGAAAGCTGTTGAGTCATCGCAATCCCCTTTACCGAGAATGTAAGTTTCCAAGGGGAGTTGCCAAACGTCCAAACAACCCTTATAAGTGTAATTATCCCTAACATATTCTATGTTGTGGTTCCAAACCTGCTCAACACTGCTACCCATGAAATGGTTTCGGAGAGTTGTGCTTTTCTGAACGAAATCTGAGAAGAGCATCGGCTCCTCAACGTTTTTAAGGCTTAAAACCCACCTCTTCCTGTAGAAGAGGAGCACCCTGTGATAGTTCTGGTTCAAATAATTCTTAATCTTACTCCTGTAATCGTTTTTGTGTTCTAACTCGTAGGCTTTGTTCTTCCAAGCCTGCTCTGACAGTTTCAAATTGTTATACTGTTTGGTTAACTCTTCCAACTGCTTTTTAAAAGTTTGTATAACTTTCTGATCGGCTAAAACCTTATTCTTTTCAACGCTGTAAGCGTTTTTGTAATAGTCAAGTAAATTATCATTGTTTTTACAAACAACGCTTAGAATGGATTTAAACGCTGTTCTGAGCCAATTATTATTCATTCGAACTCACCCCTTAATATTCTTGTTTTGACAATGGGAAAAAAAAGGTAAGGTAAAAAAAAGGTTTTTTTTTCTGGGAACTTTTCAAGGAACCCTTTCTGGGAACCTACTCTGACTTCCAATGCTTTATTAGATTCGCGAGCCATTTGAGAGCTGCGATTGTCAGGATAATTGTTGGGGTTTGCGGTTGCTTGCTGAAATATGAGAGCAACCCGCCAATTCCCGCGTATGCGAAGATTTCCAACAGTTTAACAGCTCCTTTTTTCCAAGAGTAGCTCATTCTTCAACACCTCCTTCATCCTCTTTCACACTTCCAAAACTTTTCAACTTCTTATTACCCACCATGTGCTCATAACTTATCTTTTTACCCATAAGAATCACCTCTCAAATCCTATTTTTTTCTTCTCCAACTTCTCGTAAAGAACATCTCCACTTTTCAAATCGTAAAAAAACTTCAAAGAGTAGTTCTGCTTGTAAAACTCAACATCTCTCAAAGTTTGTAACAACTCTCCAATCTTAGCTTCGTAAGATTCCTTTTCAGCTTCTAACTGTTTCAAAGCATCGTAAATCTTCGTGACAAACTCGCTTTCCGAAATCTCCACGAGCTTCTCCAACTTTTTCATTTCCACAACTCCTCCTCAAAATTGTTGTGAATGTAAAACTTCTCAACCTTGTAGTTCGGGAAGTACTCATTCATCAGAAGCTCTTCAACGCTGAGCTGATGCCTCGCCTTATTTCTCAAATGGTCCCTCAACTTGTACTCTACGAGGTAAATGGTGTGACTTCTAGGCTGGTAAATAGTGATGTCAGGCTCAGCAACAATATTCTGACCCGAGTAAAACCTACCCTCCTTCGCTACGAATACGTCTCGTTCGAGGTCGGGGAAGTATCTGTGCGGGTGTTCAAACATTTCTTCCAAGTGAGAACCGTGACGAGTCTCATCTTTGGAAACGTGCGAATGTTTGTGTTTCAAAATCACCACCTTCAAATTTTTTTAACAATGATTGTAAAAAAAAATAATAAAAAAAAGTTTTTATAATCCTTTCCAAAAAGGGGGAAGCCCCCTCACTCATCGTCGTTTACCCAGCAAGCACAAGCATTACTTCCAACACCGCAATTGTTCAAACAATCAGCGTAGTTGTTGAAAGCAGTGTATGTCTGATTGTGCCCGTTGAAAACACGCTTATCACCAACGATCACTGAGACTTTGTGACCGTCAACGCAGTAAGCGGCACAGTCAGAGTCTGTTATGAAGTTTCTGATATTACTGTGGTTTATTAATGTGCAGTTACTCTCGTTCAAAGCTTCTTCTATGAACCCTTGGCAGAGACTTCTTGTCGGTTGCAAATACTTTATCACTGTTTCATTGTGATACACTGGAACTTCTTTTATCACTGTGCGGTTTCTGAAAACTATGTGGTCTGCTACTACTACTTCTGGTTTTATTCTCGCTTTAGTCACTGTGTACGTTACGAAGCTTGTTAGCAGAATCCCTGCTAAGAATAGCAAAGTCACTGCTAGTGCTGTGCTGTTTTTCTTTACCATTTTCTTTCACACCTCCTTCTTGTTGTAATTTAATAAAGGAAAGGCTTATCAGTATTTAAACTTTTCGGTTATTTTTTGGTTTTGTAAACTCTCCCACCATCGTAAAGCCTGTACTCCCCACCGATCTTCACAATCCTGTTAAGCTTCACATCAACCAGCTTACCGTTAGAATAGGTAAGGGTTACGAAGCCCTGCTGCCAATTAACTGTTGGGGGGACTTCACACAAACAACCGCCCTCAACCCCAACCAAATCCTTACCGTTAGCGGAGTAGTGTATCTGAGCAAGCCTGTGACTGTGCCCCATAACCAAATTACTCATCACAGAGTACATGGTATTCTTAGCCGAGTAGCCAGCGTACTTAC
>Ga0256842_1000360_pt1 | contig 39935 bp, 33 predicted proteins | sample 4559240metaG_FD_185973 | JGI IMG/M metagenome (GOLD analysis project Ga0256842, IMG submission 185973) | Hydrothermal vent microbial communities from Guaymas Basin, Mexico - 4559-240 | ecosystem: Environmental > Aquatic > Marine > Hydrothermal vents | place: Mexico: Guaymas Basin | collected...
CACATTATCCTAACGTGCCAGTAATATTTAATGTCCCACCCAACGTACGTGATGATTCGGCAAAGAAGTTCGACGACCCGCTAGGATGGTGGGGGAAAGTAAGCCTCGATGAAATAATCAGGAGGAGAGCTCAGCAAGTAGCATCAATAGTCAAGGTTAAGGTCACAGATCCCTTCAAGCTCTACGATAACGAGGTAAGCGTGGCTGCAGTATCACTAAAGCCCGTCGAGAGTGAAGCGGTGTTACGTAGACCGCCGAGACCCAAACTAACCTTCAGCGCCGGACTAGACCCTGTAGGGCCGGCGGCCGAGGCGGAGGAAGTGCGTGTGGTCGGTAACGTATGCCTTCCTCGACCTTTAGAGAAGATCATATGGGATGATTTGCCAGCACATGAAGGTGCTGTAGAGCTATATAAAAAGAACATCGACATATACACGATCATCAGGGCGTTTAGCTTAGGCCTGCTAGGACGCGTCCGCGGGAGGAAACTAGTGCCCACTAGGTGGGCCATAACGGCTGTCGACAGAACTCTGAGTAACTACATGCTAAGAAGGGTAAGGACGCTACCAGAAGTAAATGACGTTGAACTTTATGAGGGTGAGTACATAGGTAATAGATTCAAGGTGATATTGTACCCCGGCAGACCGTTAATAGAGTGGGTTGAGATATGGTACCCATTAACGGTATTCACTCAAGCTGCATCAAGACCTCTCATAATATACAACAAGGCATCACCCCTAGGAAGAACCGAGACCTTAGACGGCGGTTTCGACGCCGCTAGGTTTGCTGTGATCGAGCACCTCAATAGGAGGGGAAGGAAAGCAGCAGCGATAGTGATTAGGGAAATAACTCCGCAATACTACGCAAGCGTTGGGAACTGGCATATACGTGAAACCGTACGGAACGCTCTGTCCCGGCCGCCGCGTAAGTACCGCTCACTAATGAACGCCGTGAAGGACGCGGTAGCTAACATGAATCCCTCAACACGTAAGGAAGTTCTCGAACTCCTGATACCGGTGAAGTACAGGAAGCTTGATGACTTTATCCACAGACCCTAAATCAGGTACTGGACGCGGTCTCCAGCTTTTTAAGGTATTAATGCCTAAGCCCTCACACCGGGGGAGAATACGTGAGAAGGTTAGTCGTTTACGTGGGGTACGACAGGAAAAGCAGGTCCATCCTGCGTAGGGTTCGAAGATACAAGGACTGGTTTGATGAAGTAACGATCGTTCAGATCCCGGAGAGCAGGCAGACGGTGCTTGACAGGCTTTCAATACCCTCGGTCATGATCGAGGAAATTAGGTGAGGTTTCACGTTATATTCACTCGCTTGACTTTATGGTTACACCTATTTTCCTGTAAGGGCATTCTCTCCAATGGTTTTCACAAAGAGGTACCTCATACCTAGTTAAGTACCTCCCTAAGACATCACATGCCGCTAGGTAAGCACCACTCTCATCCTCCTCAACGACGAAGAACTCACACCCCGACTTGGGACGCTTCTTCTGCAGTGAATGCACAAGCAATAGAGGCCTCCCGTACTTACCACTTCTTCTCCTAACACCCTCTTCTCCCCTCTTCACTTCTGCCCTCTCTCTGTAGAAGGGGCATTTCTTATACACAGCCTCACTTCCTAAACAAACAGCGTTTATGACCGGGTCGCTTGAGGGCTCGCCTAACGCGGGAGAGTGGCAGTAACCGTCTCGGTACCAGGGGCACGGCAAAACTAACACCCAGTAAGAGGGGAGGTTAATAACTTATAAGCTGTAAACCCAGATACCTTATAAGGGTTTAAAAATGAGTGGCGAAAGAGACCTCGACCCTAGTAGGCGGCTCGGATTGCAGGTGGTTTACGAAGACTCCGAAGTTGTTGTAGTAAGGGCGCCAACAGAGGACCAGCTCGTCAATATACTAACGGACTTGCTTAGAGATAGACCTATGTCTGTTAAGGAACTCCACTCATTCCTTTCAGGACTAGCGAGCGAGGATAAGATACGCAGGGCCCTGACAAGGCTAGTCAACGAAGGAAGAGTATATGTGCTCGATGACGGGAGATTCACCATAGTCGGTCTAGAGTAAGAGGAATATCATTGGAAAAGTCAACGAGGAGAACGGTTTTCTAGGAACGATGATAGAATATTTGATGCAGAAGGAACCTGTATATAAGGCGTAATTTATTAATAATTTGTCTCTCTTACCTTATTAGGCATATGTTGGAGGTGGTATCCCATGAGCTCCCGAATAAGCGAGGAAGAGTTGAACAAGATGCTTTCAACCACAGCACCCGCTAAGGAGAAGGCAGACCCGAAGAAGAGATGGGTTGATCGGATGCTCAGGTCGGCCAAGAAGTACCACAAGATATGCCCATACTTTGACAAGAAAACTGGTAACTGCTTCATAAAGCAACTAAAGTTCACTAAGAACACTAGGTGTGATAGGGACGGCAGGTTCGACGGTTGCCCGGTCTTCATCGAGTACCTCGAGGAGAAGTACGAGTGGTTTAAGTCATCGGGCCAGACGCCCCCCGTGGACTTCAGGGATCTCACGATGTTCGTGTGAGCTCGACAGCGCTTGAAATGTAACGGTGATGCTTATTGACGACCGCCGACCCTTACAGAGACTTACTTGAGACGATAGCTGAGTCTATATCCAAGGAGCTTGCGCGGTCACTAGGTGTTAATATACCGTCAGAGCTCATTATGAGAGCTATCGAGGAACCGCCGCTGAGAAAGTTCGGAGATCTAGGTATACCTGTGCCTAGACTATCTAAGGAACTAGAGCTGGAATTCCAGGAAGTTGCCGAATTGGTTGAGGCTGGCTTAAGAAACATTGACGTAGTACACAAGGTCGCGCGTATAGGGCCTTACGTCGATGCCTTCATAGATATGGAGAAGTACGCGTCAAAGATCCTCGAGTCTCTTAAGGAGCTAAGTGAAAGTTACGGGGTACCGAGAGTCGAGAGGCCGCAGAAGATCGTTGTAGAGTACGTTTCAGCAAATCCCGTTCATCCACTCCACATTGGTTCGGGAAGGAATGCCGCGATAGGCGACTTCATCTATAGGATCCTAAGCATGGCGGGCCACAACGTCGAGCGCAGATATTACATAGATGATATGGGTCTTCAGGTGGCTTACTTGGCGTACGGTTACCTCAAGCTAGGTAGGCCGAACCCGCCTGAGGGAATGAAGCCAGACAAGTACTATGGGCTAATCTATGCTGCCACCGCAACAGTAGTGGATTTACTTGAAGTCAAGAGAAGGGTTGAAGCCCTAAGGGAAAAGGGCGGGCAAGAATACAGTGACGCGTTAAGGGAACTTGACTCCTTAATGAGTGATCTGGCAAAGATACGGGAAAAGATACCCAAGGAAGTTGACAGGTTAATAGAGGAGATACCGAAGGATGAGGATCCGAAGGCTTCCATAGGAGCATTAATGCGGGGTTATGAGTTCGGCAACAAGGAAGCGCGGGTAATGCGTGAAGTCTCCGAGAAGGTTATGGAGGGCATTAAGAGGACCTTGGCTAGGTTAGGGATTAATATGGACGTATGGGACTGGGAAAGCGACTTAGTTAGGGAAGGATTAGTCCAGAAAGTTCTTGAGGAGGCAAAGAAATCACCACACTTCATAATCCACAGAGGGGTGCCTGCCCTAGATTTCAAGGAACTCCTTAAGGATGAGGACCTGCGCCGCAGGTTAAGAATACCTGAAGGACTGGAAATACCTCCATTAATACTCGTCAGGTCGGACGGAACAACGCTCTATACAACTAGGGACATAGCCTACACCCTAAAGAAGTTCAAGGAAGCTCAAGCAAGGAAAGTGTACAACGTGATCGCTATAGAGCAGACGTTACCGCAGGCTCAATTGAGGCTAGCCCTCTACGCTCTAGGATATAAGTTCGAGGCCGAAAACACCATTCACTACTCCTACGAAATGGTTAACCTTGTGGGTGCCTCAATGGCCGGCAGGAGAGGCAGATACGTCACAGTGGACGACCTCCTAGACCAGATGAAGGAAAGAATACTCAACATTATGAGCGAGAGAGGGTCGCGAAACGAGGATGTGGCGGAGAGGATGGCGAGGTCAGCCTTCAGATACATGATGCTCTCAACATCACCTAACAAGACCCTAGTCTTCGACGTGAATAAGGCCCTAAACATACGTCAGGCGTCAGGCCCTTACATACAGTACACCTACGCTAGGGCTAAGGCAGTGCTCACCAAGGCAGGAGGGGTTCCATGGGATAGGCTGGAATTCAAAGGTGCAGGAGAGGGGCTACGTCGTGAACTCCTGTGGCTGCTCGGTAAGTTCCCCCACGTAATGAAGGAAGTGCTCGAAAGCCTGAGACCTGAAGACCTGGTTACGTACATAAATAAGGTCGCGGACACCTTCAATACATGGTACGATGCTGAACCCATAGCTAAGGAACCGGATGAGGGGTTAAGGGCGCTCAAGCTAGCCATTACGTACGGCGTGTCTGTAGTACTAGCCAGCAGTATGAAGGCGCTAGGCATGGATGTTCTGGAGCGAGTGTAGGTATGGTTAAAGCTTTAGTAGAACTCACTATTTGTGCCCTCTTTAAGCACATGAATTAAAATTTCAATAGACAAAATTAGCTTATAAGCACCGTTAGGGACAATTTAATGGTGTGACACGTGTCTGAGAGAGACTACATAGAGTTAAGAGTTGAGACCGCCTACCAGAAGGATGTAGGCGAGAAGCGAGCACGTCTCAGCAGGAAGAACATGTCAAAGCTAGGCATACAAACTGGTGACTTCATTGAGGTCGAGGGACCTAAGGGCACGGTCGTACTTAAGGCTTGGCCCGTCCACATGAACGACGAACATAAGGACATAATACGGATCGACGGGTACACTAGGGAGGTCATAGGCGCTGCCGTAGGTGAGACCGTAAAGGTTCGCAAAGCTAAGGTTGAGAGAGGAACGAGGGTGGTGCTAGCACCTACAGTGCCTCTAATGTTTGATGAGGCATTCGTAGAGTATGTTAAGGAGAACCTCCTCTACAAGCCAGTCAAGCGCGGTGAAGTCGTCTTCGTGCACTACCCGTTCTTCGGAGAACCCCTTAAGTTTGTCGTTGTCGCTACCCAGCCAACACAAGCAGTATATGTTGATGAGACAACACGGTTCGAGATCAAGAAAGAGCCTGTCAAGGCTGAGGCCCTGGCTAGGGGTGTTCCGAGAGTCACTTGGGAGGACATAGGCGACTTAGAGGAAGTAAAACTAAGGATTAGAGAGATCGTCGAACTCCCGATGAGGCACCCAGAACTCTTCAAGCATCTAGGTATTGAACCACCTAAGGGTATCTTGCTGTATGGCCCGCCTGGCTGCGGCAAGACATTACTGGCTAAGGCACTCGCCAACGAAATAGGCGCTTACTTCATACCGATAAATGGCCCTGAGATCATGAGTAAGTTCTATGGTGAGTCAGAGCAGAGACTAAGGGAAATCTTCGAGGAAGCAGAGAAGAATGCACCAGCAATAATCTTTATCGACGAGATCGACGCCATAGCGCCGAAGAGGGAGGAGGTCGTCGGCGAGGTTGAGAAGCGTGTCGTAGCTCAGTTACTCACCCTAATGGACGGGCTTAAGGAAAGAGGTAAGATCATAGTGATAGGCGCCACTAACAGGGTTGACGCAGTTGATCCCGCTTTAAGGAGGCCAGGTAGGTTCGACAGGGAAATAGAGATACCACCACCTGACAAAAGGGCGAGGTTGGAGATCCTCAAAGTACACACGAGGAACGTGCCTCTATCAGAGGACGTTGAGCTCGAGGAAATAGCTGAGATAACCCACGGATTCACTGGCGCTGACTTAGCAGCGCTGGTTAAGGAGGCAGCAATATCCGCGTTAAGGAGGTTCCTCAAGGAGGAGAAGGTCGACCTAAACAAGCCCATACCGCCGGAAAAGCTTAAGAAGCTGAAGGTAACTAGGGCGGACTTTATGGACGCGCTAAGGTTAGTGCATCCGACCCTAATGCGTGAGGTATTCGTTGAAGTGCCTGAGGTTAAGTGGGAGGACATAGGTGGCTTAGAAGATGTCAAACAACAGCTCAAGGAAGCGGTTGAGTGGCCCATGAAGAACCCAGAGGTCTTCGAGAAGATGGGCATAAGGCCACCTAAGGGTATCTTGCTGTATGGCCCGCCTGGCTGCGGCAAGACATTACTGGCTAAGGCCGTGGCGACGGAGTCAGGCGCGAACTTCATAGCAGTGAAAGGACCCGAAATACTGAGCAAATGGGTAGGAGAATCAGAAAAAGCAATAAGAGAAATATTCCGCAGGGCCAGGCAAGTCGCGCCTGCCGTAGTGTTCTTCGATGAAATAGACTCAATAGCACCTGCAAGGGGCTTCAGACACGACTCAGGTGTCACGGACAGAATAGTGAATCAGCTACTGGCGGAGATGGATGGTATTCAGACGCTCAAGAACGTGGTGGTGATAGGCGCCACCAACAGAGCAGACATAATTGACCCGGCACTACTGAGGCCAGGTAGGTTCGACAGAATAATATATGTGCCCCCACCAGACAAGAAGTCAAGATTAGAGATCCTTAAGGTACACACAAGGAAGGTACCGCTAGCGGAGGATGTTGACCTAGAGAAGCTAGCGGCACTAACTGAAGGGTACTCAGGCGCAGACCTAGAAGCGCTGGTTCGAGAGGCAGTAATACTAGCTCTCAGGGAGGAATTCAAGCCTAGACCAGTGTCAATGAAGTACTTCATGGAAGCACTAAAGATAGTGAAGCCTTCGCTAACCAGAGATGTTATGGAAAGATACCAGAGGACCTACGAGGCCCTCAAGAAGATGGTGATATGAGGTACGCCACAAACGCGATGAACACGTTTTAATCGCTTCATTCCTACTACTTGATTAATCCGTGGAGGTCGCTCCAGAGCGTGTTTTAAGTCACGTACTACGCATCCATTACTATTATTTGTCTTAAGCACTACAGTTGAGGGGTGCGGGCGTCATGGGCAAGAAGGCCATGGCGGAGATAAGGAAGAAGCTACGGGAAGTTGTTACGGAGGACTACAGGAAGTTTATCAAATATTACTTAGTGGACGTCAAGAGAATACAGGAGTTTAGGGAGCGCCGCCTAGTGCTGGTGTCAGGGAACGACCCAATTAAGGTGGGCGGCGTCACGGCTGATGTTGTGCTTAGGTTCATCAAGAAGTTAAAGAGAATGGGGTTACTTAAGGGGCCCGTGCCGGTGCTCCACGTATTCCACGACGAGTTCCCGGACGCTAGGCAGCGCGCCAAAATACTGTCTAACGTACTGGGGAAGAACCCGGATGTAGACCTCACGCAGGCTGTGTACGAGGTCAGCAAGAAGTTCTTGGGCTCCACCTTTAAGGTACTGATAATGGATTTAGTTAATGACCTTAAGCCGAACGACGTTGGTCGGTTAATGGGTATCGTTGAGGGTGGTGGGATAATTGTTTACATGACTCCATCCCTCGAGAGATGGCCTAAACTAAAAACGATATTCCGCCAAAACCTAGCCGTGCCTAACCACCCCGAACCAAGGTATGTTTTCATATCCTACTTCATGAGGAAACTTATGGAGCATAAGGGAATATATATATTCGACACCGATAACGGTAGGCTAATTAAGACAGGTTTCCTTAAGACAAAGAAGCGACGTAGAGCAAGAGAGAAGCTCAAGTTACCTAAGGATTCATTATTTCCCAAGGAGGTTTACAGGGTTGCGTTAACCCAGGACCAGGTAAACGTAATCAAGCTGATAGAGGATAACCTCGTCCCTAAGCCCGGAAGGAGGAGGGTAGCCATAGTAATAACGGCTGACAGGGGAAGGGGAAAGTCATCCGCAGTAGGGATAGGGATAGTAGGCTTAATAAACGAGCTCATGAAGGTCAAGAACAAGGTCAGGGTAGCCGTAACCGCGTCAGCACCTCTTTCCGTCCAAGCATTCATGGAATTAGCTAAGAAGACACTTGACGCGGTTGGCCTCAAGTACAGGGAAATAACGCGTGAGGGGCAGGTACTGGAGTTGAGGGGTGATAGGTTCAGCATAGAGTACTGGGAACCATACACGGTGCTGAGGCTAAACGTTGATGTCGTTGTTGTTGATGAGGCAGCAGGCATACCTGTCCCTCTGTTACATAAGATCTGGAGGAAATACAAGAGAACAATATATGCGACGACAATACATGGTTACGAAGGTGCTGGGAGGGGCTTCTCTATAAGGTTCCTCAAAAGGTTACAGGAGGATAAGAAGACTAAGCTAATACTGTATGAAATGAAGGAACCAATAAGGTACTCGGCTGATGACCCTATCGAGAAATTCCAGTTCGACGTCCTACTCCTGGACGCGGAGCCGGATCCGCTTGATGAAGAGGACCTGAAGGAAATAGAGGAAGGTAACTTCGAGTACGTGAAGTATGATCCTGAATACCTCTTCTCGAAGGAAGGGGAGAAGGAGCTACGCTCCCTCTTCGGCATATACGTGCTGGCGCACTATCGTAACGAGCCAGACGATCTCGGCAGGATCGCTGACGCGCCACACCATAGTGTCAGAGCAGTTAAGCTCAAGAGAAGCGGGAAGATCGTTGCAGCAGTGCAGTTAGCTGAAGAGGGCGGATTAACGGATGACATTATAGATGAGTTACTCATGGGCGGTAAGATCCCGGGGAACATAATACCTGATAGGCTACTGAAGCATCTCCGCTTAAGGGACTTCGGGAAGGGCGTTGGGTGGAGGATAGTGAGGATCGCGGTGCATAGTGATGTGCAGGGGAAGGGCATAGGTACGTACGCGTTGCATAAAGTTGTTGAGGAAGCTAAGGAGAAGGGCTATGACTGGGTAGGTGCGGGCTTCGGTATCAGTAAGGAACTCATGAACTTCTGGATAAAGAACGGATTCTACCCGCTTCACATGTCCCCGGATCGTAACCCTGTCAGCGGAGAGTACACGTCGCTGGTGGTCAAGCCGCTCAGCAAGAAGTGGGAGGAGTTAGTGGTTAGAGGGATCAAGGAATTCAGTGTTAAGCTGATCGAGAGCCTGCATTCAGTATACAGTGATTTCGAACCTGACACCCTATACCTCCTATTCAAGAAGTGCTTAAGAAACAAGGAATACGCCTCCAAAATAACCGTATCTGAGGTTCAGGCATCAAGGCTTCAAGCATATGTTGAGGGAATAATGACGTTCGAGTCCGTAGGTGACGTAATGACTCTATTAGTAAAGAAAGCGCTATTGATGGGATGGATAAGCGAGGTCGGCGAGCTGGAGTCCTCAGTAGTTATAGCTAGAGCACTTCAGGGGAGGGACTGGGCTTACATCTACGAAGAACTGCGCATAGGTAAGGTTAAGGCAGTAACGATCCTCAGGAAGGTTGCTGAGAGGCTCGGAATGCGGGCGGGGATCATTGGCTCAGAACCAGAGGAGAAAGGCAAGGAATCACCAGACAGAGTACTTCCTCCTAGAGAGAAGGGTGTAAGTAGCACCAACAACAACGATGAGGGCAATGAAGGCCAAGACTGAAGTACCTTCCGCGGTCAGCATGCCGACTTTCTCTGAAGCTATCAGAACATACTTTACATTGAACGTATACCTACTCACATGGACTTCCACCTCTCCTTTTTCTTGACCTGGGCGAATGGCAGCCGAGATTATCTCAGCTAGTGTAGCGCTAGTTCTGGGAATTCGGAGGAGATACGGGTTAACGTAACTCACACTAGCACCCCTTGTGAGGTAACATGCTGACTCAGCGATCCTGCCGTCGCTTGTCACTAGCACATCACAGAAGAGCGTGTAGCTTCCTATAGTTATGTAAACACCGTATTCATATACCGGTACATAAACCACGAGAGATAGAGCCATGGTTAGTGCCAGCACTTCCCTTAACACATCACAGCACCTACGCTACATGGTTGGTATGGTTAGTCCTTAATAAATAGAGCCTTAGGAACCAGTTAAGCATGTACCGCGGTTAGACAAAGGTCTAACACCTCTTTAACACTATCTTTTAAATCTCGACCTCCCCTATAAGGCCCGGGGAGCCGCTATGGATCCAAATCTAGAGGCTTTATTCAAGCCTCGGTCGATAGCGATCGTCGGGGCCTCAAGAAAGCCAGGCAAGATAGGTTTCGAGATACTGCGCAATATCATTGAGTATGGCTTCAAAGGGAGGGTATACCCGGTAAACCCGAAGGCCAAAGAACTCCTTGGGCTTAAGGTATACCCAAGCCTCTCGGCCATACCAGAGGACATTGATATGGTCGTGGTTTCTGTACCGGCTCAGTACGTGCTTGACGTGATTGACGAGGCAGGAAAGAAGAAGGCTAAGGTAGCAGTCGTGATAACTTCCGGCTTCAAGGAGATTGGAAGGGCTGATCTAGAAGAGGAACTTGTCAGGAGGGCGAGGAAGTGGGGCATAAGGGTCTTAGGCCCCAACATCTTTGGCATGATTTACACGCCGGTGAGGCTCAACGCGTCCTTTGGCCCGACCGACGTAATACCGGGTTCGGTGGCCTTTATAACGCAGTCAGGCGCTCTAGGAATAGCCCTAATGGGTATGACCATAGTTGAGAGGATTGGTGTCTCAGCAATAATTAGCATAGGCAATAAGGCAGATATAGACGATGCTGACCTCCTCGAGTACTTAGCGGACGACCCTCACACGAAGGTGATATTGATTTATCTAGAAGGTGTGACAGACGGCAAAAAGTTCCTGAGGATGGCTCAGAAGGTCACGTTGAAAAAACCAATAATAGTTGTTAAAGCAGGCAGGACTGAGGCTGGAGCTAAGGCCGTCGCATCCCACACAGGCTCGCTTGCTGGTAACGTAGTGATCTACTCAACGCTCTTCAAGCAGGCAGGCATACTTCAGGCGAGGAACGTGGAGGAGGCTTTCGACTGGGCTAGGGCATTCTCCTACCTGCCGGAGTATAAGGGCGGTAAGCTAGTCCTAGTAACGAATGGTGGGGGTGCAGGAGTACTCTCAACCGATACCCTATCAGAGAACGGCATTAAGCTAGAGCCGCCGCCGAAGAGCTTAGTAGACGTGCTCAAGCCAAAGCTGCCGGGCTTTGCATCCCTAGGCAACCCAATAGACGTCACCGGAATGATCAGCAATGAGGGCTTCGTAGACGCTATAATGGAGGCCCTCAATAACCCTGAGGTTGGTGCTATAATGGGCATTTACTGCCAGACCGCAGTCACGGACCCGATGGTCATAGCAAGCATGCTTATCAGGAAAGTGAATGCGATGGGCGGCCTGCCGAAGCCCTTGGTCCTGACACTCATCGGTGGCGAGGAATGCTACTGGGCAGTAACTAAGCTGAACAGCGCTAAGATACCAACATACCCAATGCCCGAAAGAGCTGCATCAACAATTGCCGCCGTCATCAACTACGCCCGCATGAAGGAGGAGGTCAGACACCGTCTAAACGAGTTAAACGAAGCGAGTGACTAACCAGAACTAAATCCCTCTAAGGTTTCTCCTAGCTTTCGCCCTGATTAGCTAAGCTTAAAAACGCCGCACCCTCAACATATCGGTGGTGAAGCGGATGGAGTACGTGTACGCGTCCCTGCTACTTCACTCAGCGGGTAAGGAAATAACTGAGGAAAATATCAAGAAAGTCCTGGAGGCAGCAGGAATACAGGCGGATGAGAACAGGATTAAAATGCTAGTAGCGGCACTCAAGGAGATAAACATTGAGGAAGTGATCAAGCAGGCGACCGCGGCGCCTGTAGTACCAGCAGCTGCGCCCACAGCACCAGCGGCCGCTGGTGCGCCTGCTGAGGAGAAGAAGGAGGAGGAAGAGGAGGAAGAAGAGAAGGAAGTCAGCGAAGAAGAAATCGCTGAAGGCATATCATCACTATTCGGCTAAACCAAGAAGCTGAGAGGCGCAAGAAGTTTTTCCGAATGCACTAGCTTTGCTAGTGTGTTTTACGGATTGACTTTATCTGTTATTTTAACTTGTTCGTGTTATCTGGGATTAGCTCTACTACCTCAGATTCCCTCAGCAACTTGTTTAAGCCTTCCAACCCACCTTAACTTAGTCAGCGTGTCGGCGAGGGTGATGGACACGCATGTACGGTTAGTGGGGTTCGATAGCTTAGGGGTTAGGTCAATGGCGACGCTCGTTGAGACCCCTGACGTCACAATATTTATAGACCCGGCTGTCTCGCTGGCGCCTCGCAGGTATTCGCTACCACCTCATGAACTTGAGTGGAAGAGGCTGGAGGAGGTAGCTAAGGATATTGAGAGGTTAGCGAGTGAGGCCGACGTAGTAGTTGTTACTCACTACCACTACGATCATCACGACCCCGGTAAGCATGTTTCCCTAGACATTTACAACGGTAAGGTCGTTATTGTGAAGGATCCTAAGAATAACATCAACGTGTCTCAGAGAATACGTTCATCTAAATTTCTTAAGCTGATACGGGATAGAGTACGTGAGCTTAGGGTCGCAGACGGCGCTGAGTACGTATTCGGTAGGACTAGGTTGCGGTTCTCGCCTCCCTGCCCGCATGGGGCCACACCTAAGTTAGGGTACGTAGTTCAGGTGCTAATTGACGACGGCGACCGCAAACTTCTTTTTACATCGGATGTAGAGGGCCCGATACTCAGGGAGTCCCTGAAGTTCATCGTTAGGTCAGTACCTGATGTGGTCATAGTGGATGGGCCGCCCACTTACCTCCTAGGTTATAAGTTCGGTATGGAGGAGCTGAGGGAAGCCTTGAACAACTTACGGGTCATAGCCTCCCTTAAGACGGAGCCTGTAATAGTCCTTGACCATCACCTACTGAGAGACCTTAATTACAGGGATTTCTTTCACGATATAATGCGCGGCACGCCGGGTAAGGCACGTATCGTGACGGCGGCTGAGTTCGAGGGTCGGGAACCACTACTACTTGAGGCTAGGAGGCGTGAACTCTATGGTCGATGAAGACTTACTAGGGAAAGGGTATGACCCGATAGCGCTAGCGTCAGTGGTTCGTCCTAAGGTATCGGAAATCATTAATGGTGAGGAGTACCGAAGGTACTTCAGGTTCAGGGGCGGGAGATGGTATGGAGGCATAGCTACGGGAGACGTTATAGGCTGTAACCTAAGGTGTGGGTTCTGCTGGGCATGGTACTTTCGCGACGACTACACGCGTGGAGAACTACTAAGCCCTAGAGATTCTTGGAGAAGGCTCTACAGAATAGCAAGTAAGCGTAGGTATAAGCTCGTGAGGTTAAGCGGCGGTGAACCCACCCTAACCCGTGACCATGTACTTAAGGTCGCGGAACTTGCTAGGCGGGCTGGCATGGTCTTCGTACTCGAGACTAACGGGATTCTAATAGGTAATGACAGGAGTTACGCCAGAGACCTCGCTGAACTCGGCAACGTGTTCGTTAGGGTGTCATTCAAGGGTGTCACCCCCCAGGAGTTCTTTAGGTTAACGGGCGCCAGACCAGAGTTCTTCGAACTTCAATTCCAAGCACTGAGGAACCTCATAAGCGAGGGCATGGAGCCTGGCAAGGAGGTCATTGCAGCGGCAATGATATCGTTCAGTGATGATGAAGATATAGCCCGATTCGTCCTAAAGCTAACCGAGATAGACGAGAGATTAGCCCGTGTAGACTGGGAGGTGGTTTTCATGTACCCACACGTTAAGGAGGTTCTAAGGAGGAGCGGTCTGAAACCTAAGAGGTTTGTGAACCCTGAAAAGATACCTGATGAAATGGTGTGAGGGCTTTAAAGGCGTGGTAACCTCTTGACTTGGTGGGCGAACTGAAGCTTCAGGAGCTAGAGCAATTCATGTTCTCGAACCTCGCGAACTTAATGGAGGAATGTAGTGATGTCTGCACGGAAGGTAAGCCGCCTTCAGTGAGCATAGTTGAGGGTGTCATTTACAGCGGGTGTGACCTGTGCCTCATAAGGGCAGCGTTGGACAAGGTTAACCCTCCTTCAGTATCTATAGTGTTTCGGGACGGGCGCTACGGTGAGTTCGTGTTTCTTGACCAAAACGTTCTCGAGCTAACGGAGGAGTCTGCCCAGCTAATACCTATTCAGGAATTCGAGGAACGACTTAATGACCTAGAAGCCTTTGGCCTCATATCTGAGGAGGATCGCCGCGTACTTGAAGAATGGGTTCGTAAAGCACGAAAATGAATGTTTGAGATCCCAAAACCTAATAATACGCCCGTATTAACTAAGAACGGTGTGGTAGTTGAGGTTTTACATAGCTTCTGAAGAGGACATACTGTCGGGCAAGATCACCGACATATACTTCATTAGGACAAAGAAGATCATTGCTGCCAAACACCTTGAGAACGTAAGGGTTAGAATGGAGATCCACACAGGCTCACTCCCAGGGAAGTACTCTTGGGCTGTATACGCTGGTTTGGAGGAGGCGCTGAAGCTACTTGAAGGTAAGCCACTTGACGTTTACTCCCTCCCCGAGGGAACCCTAATTAAGGATAACTTCCCTGTAATGGTCATTGAAGGCAGGTACTACGACATATGCGAGTACGAGACACCATTGCTTGGAATACTCCGTCACTACACATCAGTCGCATCTAGGGCAGCTAGGTTCAAGAGGTTGGCGATGGATAAGGTGATACTGTACTTCGGGTTGCGAGGCGCGCATCCAGCAATAGCCCCCATGCTTGATAGGGCTGCGTACATAGGAGGGTTAGATGGTGTCTCAGGAGCTTTCAACGAAGAAACGATAGGGGTTAAGCCTTCCGGGACGATGCCGCATGCCCTAATACTCGTCTTCGGGGATGAGGTTGAGGCATGGAAAGCATATGATGAAGTAGTTGAGGAGAATGTCCCAAGGATCGCTTTGGTCGACACGTTTAATGACGAGAGGTTTGCCACTATGAGTGCGTTGGAAGCCTTAGGCGATAAGCTCTCTGGCGTTAGGCTTGATACCCCAAGAAGCAGGAGGGGAAGCATGAAGTCAATAATTCAGGAAATCAAGTGGACGCTGAGGCTGGCCGGAAGAGAGGATGTAAAGATCTTCGTCAGCGGAGGCATCAGTGAAAAGGCTCTCAAGGAACTCAGGGATGTGGCTGACGGCTTTGGTGTTGGAACCTCGATAACGTATCCGTTCCCGATCGATATGAGTATGGACATAGTGGAGAAAGAAATCAATGGGGAGTGGTTACCGTACAGTAAAAGAGGTAAGTACCCAGGAGCCAAGAACGTGTTCAGGTGTGGAACGCTGGATTACGAAATAAGGCGCTTCGGCGAGCAACCCGAGAGATGCGTGGAGAACGTAATGATTAAATGGTTAGAGAACGGCCAACTAATCAGGGATCTCCCAGCAATAGACCAGATCAGGGAATATGTCCTCAAGCAACTAAAGGAAGTCCCGGAACCTGAGCCTATCTAGGAAACTTAATTATGTTCTCCTTAGGGTTTTTAGTTCATGAGAACCTGCTGATTAACGTTACCTTATAGATACAATCATGCATGATTCGCCTATAACAACGTAATTACCTGTGAGGTACTGCTTAACCACGGCGGAAATCATGGAACTGCAGATTAATGGGACGAGGCCTAAGGTACTGAGGTGTAGTAAGATCGAGGCAATGCCTGCTAGTTCTTCTTCACTACTGTGATAATGTATTTTCAGTAAAAACTGGCCGATGGACTTATGAAGGGGGAGGTGGAGGCGGAGGTGGAGGTGCCTTCGGTCTGGCTAGGAACTTCAGGTACGCTATGAATCCCATCGCGGCAACAGCTCCTGCACCAACCACAACCGCAGGGATAGCGCCTCCCCAATCGCTGGACGGGGGTCGATTTTCTTCACTTGGCTTGGATGTCTCGCCAGGTTCCTCTGTTGCCGTGCCCCAGCCTCCCGTTGCTGTCACCGTGATCTCTCCCCACGTATTGGAGGTGAGGTCGTCGTTGTCGACCACGGTGAGGGTGACGGTGTACGTGCCTGGCTCTGTGTACGTGTGGGTGACTACGGGGTTCGTGGTGTTGACTGTCTTCCCGTCGCCGAAGTCCCAAATGTAGCCTTGGATCCAGCCATCTTCGTCACTGCTTAATGTGGCGTTGAAGATCACCTGTTGCCCTATCATCGGCTCATCGGACGACACGACGTAAACCGCATCTGGTGGAGTACCTTTTGATACGTAAAGGGACATACATATATAGTAAATCGTCTCCCCTCTACTTCCTAAGATTCTTAGAGATCCAAAAAACCGGCCAGACTGATTGAGCGTTACACTAACCTTAGGTGAGGACCCGCAGTTCGGTTTTGAAGATCCTACGGACCAGCAGTATGTCAGGTCTTCATCAGTGAGTCTTGCCATGCGAGAGGCGTCAAAAACGATCTTCCGTCCAACCATCAGTTTACCATTGAATGCCGGGATCCCTTTTACCTTTGGCTCTGAAACAATACTTATGATGAGGTATGATCCACTATCATTATATGTTGTCATGAGTAGGAGGCCTTTCCACGGGTCTGCCCAGACATCGGCGACGTAGGTATCTATGATGTCCCCTATTTCATGAGTTAGTGAAGCCACTATGAATGAATATGTTCCCATCATCATGGCCGCCTCCAACTTATAGTTATAATGCTGGAGGCGCACCCTCCTGCTGACCCAGGTGGCACTCCTCCGATTAAGAGCTGTGTAAGCAGATACGAAGGCTCCACCCTTATCATATACGGCGGTTACATAATCGGTCTGGGCAACTAGGAGCTCGCCGTCAGGTGACCATGCAACGAACTTACCATGACCTTTGCTGGTGCTTGTGGTGCCGCCTCTTGCCGAGGTGTCGTCGCTCCATATAACTTCTCCGGATGAGCTCAGCACGTATGTCTTGCCCTCCCTGTACGTTATGGCCGCGATGAGGGGGCTGTTAGGCGAGACGTCTATGTCGCTTACACCGAGATTCTTGCACCAGCTCAGGAGGCCACCACGTATGGTGCAGATCTTGCCATGGGTCCTCACGGCGACGCTTCCGTCGCTCATTAAGAGGCCCTCATCCACGTACCCTATGCCCTTAACTATCCAGAGCCTCTCCCCGCTGACCTTGACCGCCTCAACATCTGTTCCCCTCGATATGATTAGTCTGTCTGCGGCTGGGTACCACGAGATGCTATTGACAGATACGTTACCGTACTCTCTCAGCAGATTAGTGTCTCCAGCGCTATTCAGTATGAATACCTTTCCGCCCGAGGTACCTACGGCGAAGAGATTACCAACTGGCGAAGGCTCAAGCACGGTGATACGCTCGCCCTCATCCTCAGGGAGGAGGCGCTTAACCCACAGCTTCCTACCCTTCAGGTCAAAGGCGTGAACGCTCCTGTGGTCTGCCACCACAATGATCTTTGCATCCGCTGATGCCGCAACCCTCATATATAGGGGGTTACCACTTATCTTCTTGAGAACAGTCGGTGTCCAGTAGATCGGAGGAGCGCCCTCGATCTTGACCTTATGTATGAAGACCTCACCGTAAACTCTCAAAGCAATGGCTGTGGGAGAGCCTCCCTTACTGACTTTGCCTACGTGGGTGAGGTCGCCAACGCTGAAGTAGAAGTACTTCGTTGCGGGGTCATAAGCTATACATAGAGTAAGCTGTTTATTCATCGAGTAGTTCCAAGGCATCTTTGTACTGTCAGGAAGCCTTACAGTGTCTCCCCATAAGGACACCCTTAATCCGGTGCCGCGGAGATATACCTCCATGAGTCTGCCGTCAGCACCAATGGAGGAGGGCACTAGCTCTATGTGAATATAATAGTAGGCAGGATCCTCGCCAGTGAAGGTGAGTATGTCGTGAGTTATTGTTGCTGGCTTACTTCCCTTCCCCAAGAGTCGAAGGAACTTCACGTAATGTCCCTTAACACTCGCTACCACCTGAGAGGACTCGCCAGCACCAGCCTCTACTAGCGTCCATCCGGCAGCTGATGGTGGGTCACCTTCCTTAAGCTTGCTGAAGTCCGTGCTGACTAGTTCTGTGTGATAGTATACGTCACTAGCATAATCATTAGCAAGGATATACTCACTTGAGGCGGTTGGCAACGGAGTGATAGCAAGCAATAACGAGGTGCATACAAGCAAAGCTACCAAGGAACACTTCACTTAATGCACCGCGTAAATAGTTAATTCGGAAATTTATATTTCTTATTTAAATTTAAACTCTTTATAATAAATATAACAGATAATAACTAATTTACTACAAAGACATATGAATTTACATTTTAAGTAGAGAATCAACTGCAAAGATACGCTCTATTAGCACAAGACGTCTTCTGTAGCTGAATAAAGAGAATGCTTACTATTCACATTAGGCATATTTGAGCATCTTCAAGGGTATGTATGTAACTATTTCGCTTAAGGCATCAGCCGATTGAAAAGGTAGGATAACGTACCACGCACCTAGTAGAGAAGAGAGTTGAATAACTAGGATATGCTACGGGACAATAAGCTCGATAAAGCCTCTCCCCACCTGGAATTATGAAGCAATTAGCAGAAGGTTTAAAAAGGGCCTGCGTCAAGGCAATAGCGCCTGAGGGTAGGTCCCTTAAGCTTGAGGACTTTGACTGTGACCTCTACGAATCCCCGATATTGAGTATCAGGTTGAGGCTGTTAAGGAATTGCTAACGTACTTTTAAGCCGAGGGTTGTGGGTGGGGAGGTAATAGAGGCGGGTTAAAATTTAACCGTACCCGGAAATCGAGGGAGTTCCGACGCCTGGCCAATTACATTGTGGAGAAACTCGGAAGATTAAGGGCCGGTATGGTGGACCGGCCGGGACTTGAACCCGGGGCCTCCGCCGTGCGAGGGCGGCGCTCTTCCAGCTGAGCTACCGGCCCGTAGATATGGTGGGATTACAAATTTTTAAGCCTTCAGCCACTCTACTCGCGTTAGATCAAGAATTCACCAGTATCGCTGAGCCTCTTATACCCTGTGAAGTTACTCATAAGTTCGTCAAGCTTCTCGCTATGCAGTAAGTGAAGTACCTTCTTAACGGCAGGCTTACTTAGGCTGCCCCTATGTATCACGATGTCATAAATCTCCTCCCCTATCTTTATGAAGTCTAGCCCGTAGAGGTCAGCTGCCCACCTTATCGCCACGCCGACGTCGGCACGTCCTTGAGCGACCGCAGCAGCAACTGCCGTATGTGTTCTCACTTCATTCCAGTAGCCTCGGATCCTCCTCCTTAGCTTGCTGAAGCTTAGACCCTTTTTCAACGCAACCTCCTTTAGCTTAATGTCGACAAGCGTTCTTGTTCCCGATCCCTTATTCCTGTTTATGAAGAGTACGTCATCCCTCAGTAGGTCCTCAAACCCCTCGATTCGCTTGGGGTTACCCTTAGCTACAACTAACCCTATCTCCCTTCCCCACCCGCGGACTAACTGTACCTTATTCTCAAGGCCTAACTTCTTGATTATTGGTATGTTGTATTCCCCGCTCTCAGCATCGAGCATGTGCGCGCCTCCGAGGTCAGCCTCACCTCTTCCCACGGCCAGTATCCCTCCCATTGACCCGGCTCGAAGCACTTTCGCTTCACCCTCCTCGCCAACCACTGAGTAAGTTAGGGTTTCCATGAGGTAGTCATGACTCCCTATCACGACTAGTGCTGGGGGTGCCCAGCCACGCTTAAATAACTCTACCTTAACTTCCGAACCTTCCTCCAGTATCCCAGTATTCTCAGGCACCTCGACAAAGCCGTCGGCATACGTTAACACGTGTACCGACCCAGAATGCGTTCTTACGGGGTACGCCACTAAGTCGTTGCTGCGTTCTATCAACGCCACAGGAACCAACATCACCTTGCCTCTCACGCCAGTAATTCTTAGGGCTAGCTTAGCCCTTACACGCCATGCTGAGAGTACATGGAGTTTAACCCCGGCTAGCTTAGCTATTATCGGTGCGGCAACCTTCCTGAAGGCCATCATGGCTGAGAGCGGGAAGCCCGGCAAACCCACCACGACCTTCCCGTTAACCACGGCAACTACTGTCGGCTTACCTGGCTTTAGCTTAAGACCATGCACTATTATACCTGGTTCACCCAGCCTCTCCAAGATCCTGTAAGTTAAGTCACCAACGCCGGCTGAGGTTCCTCCAGACGTGAGTACGACGTCGCACTCACTAAGCGCTCTCCTTAACCCATTTTCTATCAGTGACTCGTCGTCTGGGAACACACCATACGTTACCGGGATAGCTCCCAGCTCTGACACGGCCGCCGTGACCGCATATGTGTTAACATCGAATACCTCGGCGACACGTAACTCGCTACCTGGCTCCTTTAACTCGTCCCCAATAGACATTATTGCTACCCTAACCCTCCGGTACACCTTAACCTTCCCCATCCCGACAGCAGCGAGTGATGCTATCTCCCCCGGTCCTAGGAAGGTACCCTTCCTGAGAACTACCTCCCCTTTAAGGATGTCCGACCCCGCCCTAGCGACGTTCTCACCCGACACCACGGACCTGAACACAAGTACGTCTCCATCTACTCTCTTCGTGTGTTCAACCATAACGACAGAGTCGGCTCCCCTAGGGAGCATAGCGCCAGTATCGATCTCCGCAGCCTCTCCAGCACGGACCTCAACAGCAGGAACCTCACCTATACGTACGTAACCAGTAACCCTGAGTCTCACAGGCGAATCCTCCTCAGCACCTACGACTGACTCTGATGAAACAGCGTACCCATCAACCTCAGACCTATCGAATGGCGGAGCATCCCACGCAGCCCTAACATCCTCAGCTAAAACACGGCCAAACGCCTTATCGAGTTCCACAACCTCAACACCTAGGGGCTCAAGACTAACGAACTTCTCAACCACCCTGAGAACATCATCAGGGTGAACTAACTCATGAAACACCTTCCTGCTCAAGCTAACGCCCCATCCACTTAAGAGGAACTCAAGACTTATTAATTAGTGACAATTCAGAAATCAACGGGCGGGGGTGCCCGAGCCAGGTCAAAGGGGTCGGGCTTAGGCCCCGATGGCGTAGGCCTGCGTGGGTTCGAATCCCACCCCCCGCACCAAAATTATTGATTACGGTTGCATGAGAACGCGAGAGCTTAGCAGATGCCCTTCGATACCCATATCTTGTTAAATTGTGAACAACCCAAAAGTTGATTACCTGGTTTGACTTAGTTTGACCAGAGGTGGATTAGGTTTGCCCCTAAGACTAAAGGTAGGTAGGAAGGGATATATAATACTGCCAAAAGCGCTAAGGGAGGCCGTCGGCATAGAGGAGGGTGATGAAGTAATTGCGGAAATTAAGGATGGGATACTTCTGAAGCCTCTGAGAAAAATTGATGTGGAGGAACTGAGGAACGCGTTAAGGAAGCATGCTAGTAGGTTAAGGATCGTTAAAGGCAGGAAAGAACCTAAGCCGGGTGAATTGAGTCAGGCATATCTAGAGGAGGAGTTCGAGAATTGAAAGCATTCATAGATGCAAACCTCCTCATATACTTGAACACAATTAGCGAGCTAGCGACTAGATCCATATATGAGGATTTCTTCATAGACTTAGCACGCAAGTACAGGCTATATACTGACGACCTAGTGTTGGACGAGCTTCTCTACATATCAAAGAAAAAGTATAATGTCCCATACGAAATAACATTTGAGCTCATAGATTCCATCGTAATGCCATACATAACAGTAATTCCTTTAGGTGAGGAGGAATTCAATGAAGCACGGAAGATCATCCTAAGATATAATCTGAAACCATCTGACGCGTTACACGTAGGGGTAATGAGGAGCAACGGAATCAAAGTGATCGCATCGGAAAATGCGGACTTCGACAAGGTAGATGATATAACAAGGATATGGATCCCGAAGGCATAGAGCGCTAGACATTCACCTTAGTTAAGTATGCCCGAGCCAGGTCAAAGGGGTCGGGCTTAGGCCCCGATGGCGTAGGCCTGCGTGGGTTCGAATCCCCACCAAACCGTGTTTTGTCTCCAAGGGTTCTTGAATTCAGAGTTAGCTATGCGTGTTGAAAGCTCTGGAAGAGTTAAGCTTGTTTAAAGGTGTCTTCACGGAGTATGTTTGGAGTATCGATTATGTCTCCACGGATTCTTGGGCGGGGCTTGCGGGTGGTGAGACTGTTTGACCCGTGGAACTCTCCGTACTGTACCTGCCCACTGAAGTTTACTCTTAATCCCTACACTGGTTGCGGTCATGGATGCCTATACTGCTACGCTAGGTCCTACATCAGGAGCTTCAGCAGGCCCCGCCCGAAAGCACATTTGCTGAGGGACTTACTGCATGATCTGAGGTTATTGCCTAAGGGTGCTCTAATAGAGTTAAGCGCGTCAAGTGACCCCTACACACCCCCAGAAGCGGTCCTAGGTTTAACGAGGAAGGCCCTAAGGCACATAGTATCAAGGGGCTTCAGAATCCTTGTCGTCACGAAGTCTGACTTGGTGGTGCGCGACGCGGATATCTTGTCGGGGGCAAAGGCATCGGTAGCCATAACCATAACTACCCTTGACAAGTCCCTAGCTGGGAAGTTAGAGCCGGGCGCGCCCCCACCAACTGCTAGGGTGAAGGCGGTCGAGAAACTCTCCAAGTTAGGGATCCCCGTCACAGTGCGTTTAGACCCGATAATACCCTACATGAATGACTCTAAAGGGGGTGTCGAGGAAGTGGTGGCTAGGGTGGCCGAGGCCGGCGCTCTACAAATAACGACATCCACTTACAAAGCTCGTCCAGACTCTCTGAGGATGTTAAGTGAAGCATTCCCTGATGAAGGAGCTAAGCTTAAGAAGCTCTACATCAGTAAAGGTGTTAAGAAGCATGGTTACTATTACCTTCCTTTAGAACTGAGGTTGCGCTATATCCTCATGGTGAGGGAAACCGCGTTCAAGTATGGGTTGGCGTTCGCGTCCTGCCGGGAGGGTTTCAAATTCCTTAACACACCCGGCATACATTGTGACGGGTCACTCTACGCGTATTTAAGGGACTGCGAGGAACGTAGGTAATTGTTTAGATGTTTAGATTGTGGCGCCGGGGGCGGGATTCGAACCCGCGTGCCCCGTAGGGGGCAGTGGGTCTCCCATGCCGCCAAGCCGGAAGACTCGAGCCCACCCCCTTGGGCCGCTCGGGCACCCCGGCGTCAAGAAGTAAACTTGCTCGCAATTTATTAAGGTTAGCTCAAGGCTAGGGGTGCTGAGGGATCTTAAAAATCAGGTATGTCGACAACCTTATCCACGATGTTCCTCGCCTTCTCCAATTTTCTTTGATGTTCCTCTAGGAACTTACGTAGCCTCTCCGCGGCTTCTCGCTTGCACTGCCCGCAAAGCATTTCCCCGCTCTTACATCTTGTGTATACTTTTTCTAGCTCCTTGTCGTCCGTTATGAGGTGGTAGGACAGCATCTCATACACGGGGCACTTCTCCGGCTCTCCCCCAAGCTTCCTCTGCTCGGCGGCGGTAGGTCTGCCACCAGTCAACGCCTTCATTAGCTTAGCGACAGCAACGTCCGGGTCATCCGTCAGCGCAATGTACGACTCCGGTTTAGAGGAACTCATCTTCCCTCCCAGCAACCCCGTCATGAAGCGGTGGTATGTTGATGCCGGCCTCTTCAGCCCTAACTCGCTCGCGTACCTATCAGCAACGTCTCTCGACAGCCTCAGGTGCGGATCCTGGTCGGGCCCCACGGGAACGAGCACCACGTCGAACCCTCCGAAGTGCTTCAACTGCGGGTGCAGGATGTCGGCCATCTGCGTTAGCACGGACATGATCTTGCCTGGTCCGACGTCCTCGCCATATATGTCCCGTAACTCAGCCATAGTTACCTTCCTAGAGAACATCTGGAGGAGCCTGTAGTATTCCTTAGCGTAGTTTGATTGAAAGTATATGTGCAGCCTTTCACACTCGAGCCCTAACGCGAGGTAGTTCGCAACGTACTCGTTAACCGCGTAATTAATTACGTCTTTCCGGCTGATCTTCCTGACCGCGTATGCTTCGATATCGGCTATCGCTATGAATATCTCAGCACCTAACCCTTGGTAGTAAATCACCTGATCTATGACCATCTTATGCCCGAAGTGCATCCGCCCGGACGGCATGAGGCCCGTAAGTATCGCGAATCTCTTCCTGGTTTTTAACGCGTCAATAACTTTCTCGAAGTCCCTGTGACCGAAGATTATGCCCCTACGCATTAGGTGGTGCGGCTCAGCAACCTTCCTGAGTTCGGGCAGAACATCCTTGAAGGGCTTTATGCCGAAGTACTTGAACAACTTATCGTACTCTCGGATCATTTCAGAGCTCCAGGGGTCTAAGCGGAATGCCACAATAGGCAACACCTTGGAAGGGTGGATGTCTGACTTATAAGCGTTAACTCAGACCGCTAACGTTGTATCCCTCGAAAACGGTACGTTAATAGGGGGGTCCTTGAGTCAGGAAATTCAGCGGGCTAGCACCGGCATACCGAGGCTGGATGCGGCCCTCGAGGGAGGCGTGCCTAGGGGATCGTGGGTAGCGGTTACGGGGGAACCGGGCACAGGTAAGTCCATACTCTGCATGCACTTCGCGTGGGCAGGCCTGAAAGCCGGTGACCCAGTAATCTACATAACGACGGAGGCAGAGTTCCGCGACGTTATGAGGCAGGCAAGACAATTCAGAATGTACTTCGACGACTACGAAGTCCACTACCTAGGGGGCAGGCCGCCTGTAAGGAAACCGCAGTTGGTCGTGATAGACATATTCAGCCTCCTCAAAACGGCGAGACAGCTCTCAGCCAGCGTAGAGGAAATAGAGCGTAGCAGAAAATACGCCGCGCTCGAAATAGATGTCCTCATAGCAGCAATAAACGAGGCCTACAAAGTACTCGATCTAATAAACGAAACCAGGCGATCCCCCAGAAGACACGTCAGGCTAGTCATAGACTCGCTCTCAGCATTCTGGGCAGACAAACCCGTAATGGCGCGAAAATACTCATATCAACTAAAAATAGCGACACACCGAGAAAACGTAACTGCACTACTAGTGTCACAATACGCAATGACAACAAAAAGCGTGGACTATAACGAACCAATAGTAATTCTGAGAAGAGGACGCGTAGAAGTAGTCAGGATAGGAGAGTTCGTGGATAAACTCTTTGAAGATGACTCAGAGGGCATGAGGTTACTTAAGGAACCCATATACACGCTTTCAATGAATCCTCGAAACCTTAAGGCGGAATGGAAGCGAGTGAGGGCCGTATCCCGACATAGAGAACAGCGAAAGCTATTAAGGGTAAAGCTAGAGAATGGACGGACGATCTCAGTAACACCCGATCACAGCCTATACGCTCTCAGAGGCTACAAGGTAGTTCCTATTAAGGGCTCTGAAATTCGCATAGGGGATTTAATCCCAACGATTACTAGAATTCCCTTACCCGTGCGTGAATGGAATGGAGCACACAATTTAGCTAGGGAATTCCGGAACAGGAATGTCGAGAACGTTTATGCAGGAAACATACTTTCTGCTGAATCTCGAGAGGAGACCATGAGAACTTACGAGTCCCTCCAAGAGAGGCTTGAGTTTCTCCGTAACTTCACTTACGGTGATATAGGGTTCGTGGAAGTTAAACAAATAGATCAAACTGATCCTAGCTCTGGGCATGTCTACGACCTATCCGTGGAGGATAACGAGAACTTCTTCGCTGGAACAGGATGGGTGCTAGCACACAACAGTACCTTCGGTTTCGGTTTGGAGCACATCGCTGACGGCGTCATTCATCTATGGATGGATGATGTTGAGTCCGTCAAGGAGATACGGAGGTACTTAATCATCAAGAAAATGCGTATGACCAACCACTTCACTAGGGCTTTAAGGGTGAGCATAGTTCCTGGGGAGGGCATGAAGTTAGATCTACTGTGACTTATGTGCAGGCACTACAGTAATCTTTGGTTTAGAAACAATAATAGATATGCTACCACAATCTGGTGGGCCCGGGGGGATTCGAACCCCCGACCTCCCGGTTATCAGCCGGGCGCTCCACCTGGCTGAGCTACGGGCCCCACGTATTTGTGGGAGTGGTTTTCTTTTAAAGGTTTGCTTGTTCTTAGAGCACGGTGTGCGGGCTTGTTTTGGGCATTGGTTGCTGCAGTGTGCGGGTTGTTTGCGGCTTTCTTTGGCATTTACGTTACGCGTACAGTCACGGGTCTAGCTGTTGCGTTATGGCTCGGCCCTGTCGGCATCGCTTTCGCATTATCGCTTACTAACGTGAGCTTACCTTCACCACCTGTTGCGTGGCTCACTCTCCCCCTGATTAAGTTCTTACTTGGTTTGATACTTTTCCTAATAGGCTTCATGTTATGGCGTGCGGCGCTAGCTGTTTCTCTCGCGACGTACTTAGCGGGGGTCGCTTCGTTAGCCCTGCACGATCGGCTATGGGGCCCGCCGCCAGAGTTTATGGCGTTAACCATGGTTATAGTCCTAACACCGATAATCTATATCTTAAACAGGGACTTACCAGGTATTAGTATGGCTATATTAGGTGGGGCACTCGTGGCGTCAGCGCTAACCCCCTACGCAGGACCGACCCTATCGTGGTGTGTGGGGTTAGCGGTAATCCTATCAGCGTCGGTGAAGGTAGTGAGGAGCGTGTCTCCAAACCCGCTAAAACTTAAAAGGGGGTTCAAGGTAACTCAATCTGGGCGGCGGTCGTCTAGCCTGGTCTAGGACGCCGGCCTGCCAAGGCAGTGGTCCTCGCCGCGGAACGCCGGAGATCCCGGGTTCAAATCCCGGCCGCCGCACCACACCCCAACGTTGCAAGACTTTTAAGCCTCTGAAAATCCTCGTTATTGGTGCCGCGGTAGTATAGCCCGGCCAAGTATGCGGGCCTTTCGAGTAGGGGCTTGAGCCGGCCCTGCGTGGACAGCCCGTGACCCGGGTTCAAATCCCGGCCGCGGCACCACTTCTTTTAGGTAGGAAAAACGTTCTCTCGCGAAGTATGTCTCCACTTAGGTCATGTTTTTGAGGGGGAGACTAGCTCCTCTTACCTGCGTGCGTACCTTACTGCCCAACACCTTCGCTTTCTAGGGTCTTCACCCTAGAAGTTGACGATGCTGTATCTGCTACGTAACTATCTATCCTCTGCACAAGACCGAATGCGTATGTGTGTTAGTGTTAGGTTTGATCTAGTCTCTTCTAATTTAGTGAAGAACTACGTTAAGCAACCAGTGAGGGTGAAGCTCCAGCAATGAGGATCGACAAGGAAGAACATCTGGGAAGGGCCTCCAAGGAGTGTGTGGCGGGCCCGGGGGGATTTGAACCCCCGACATCCGGCTTCCCCGGTTGGAGCCGAGGAACCGTCAGTGGTTAGGAACCCCCGGACCTTTAGGAGGCCGGCGCTCTATCCTAGCTGAGCTACGGGCCCCCACCGATAACTCTTCTTGAGTGCACCGGTTTTAAGCTTTTAACATGGAACCCCACCTAACCATTAACCTTAAACTCGTTTCTCCCTAGGTGTGTCTGCCTAGGGAGTTCCGCTTCGCCTCAGCATCATCGGGTTATGGGTGACGGTCGAGACTAACGGAACGGGCCTCCCATCTAGGCCTTACTTCACTTACCCTACGGGGCTCGGAGCGTAGCTCCCATCACCCCGCAGGACCTTCATTAATATAGTACTCAAGCACAAATCTATATAAGCTCCCCCTCTAAACAACAAAATGGATTCTGCCCAAGCAAGAATATAATCTGGGCGGGGGTGCCCGAGCTCGGCCAAAGGGGGCGGGCTTAAGACCCGCTGGCGTAGGCCTGCGTGGGTTCGAATCCCACCCCCCGCACCAATCTGTGTCCTGTTGTGGTTGAGGTTAAGCGGGATTTACGCGGTTAAGTGAGCTTGCTCTGGGGCTCCTCACTCTGCGACTCACTTATTCTCCGTTCTACGTTTCGGAAGGTAAGCAGTAAGTATGCTAGGGCCACGCAGTACACCCCAGTTGTTAATCTGAACGGACACTCGAGGTTTAGACCGAGTAAGTACCCGCCAAGACTACGGCCCGCTATACTAACAAGGTCTCTAGTGACGTCCATGAGTGAGAGGGCCTTCCCTCTATGCTCCTCAGGGAGTATAGACATCATGAATGCAGTAAAGAGGGGGCTAGCAACATTCATTATTATCGTGCGGGTGACGAATAGCGCCATAGCTAAATAGTAGTTATTCACGTAAGTTATGGCCACTAGTAACGGTAAGCTAGTGAATGCCACATAAGCATAAGTTTTCAGCGGGTCACCAACACGTTCACTGAGCTTGGGCATAGTAAGCATCAACGCCCCCATACCGAGGTTCTCGAAGAACTGCAGTGTCCCGAGCTCACCGCTACCGACACCGTACTTCAGCACGAAGTAGTAGTTGGCGTTATGGATCGCTAGCGACGCACCCAAGGTAATCACGCCCTCAAACACTACGAGCTTGTAAAACGCTTGTCCTAAGGTCTTAAAGGCTAAGGCAATGCCATGTAAGTCAACGCCCGAACTATGCCTAGACGTAGTTCCTACTTCTTCGCGAAGACCCAGCAAGAACAAAGCAGGCAAGGGATTAAGTAACGCTACAATAAGTAGGCAGTAACGATAGGATTCCAGAGTGCTCGCCGCGAGTACTCCCCCTAAACGCTCGGGAACCCAACCAAGGATCGCTCCCACGGCATTACCGAAGCTCATGGAGGCATACAGGTACGTGTAGGAATAATGAAAGCGCTCCTTACTCGTGATACGACTAACAAGAACCTCAATGGGGATCATGAATAATGCGTCTGACGCGCCAACAAGCATTGAAGCAAGGTAAATCAAAGGCCTCAACCCTGACGCTGTGAGAGCATAACTAGCGCTCTCGAGGAGTAATGCAACAAACACGAGTGTAGATGCCCTATACCTGTCAGTAAGCCATCCAGTAAGGAGAACCAAGGCAAGGGATACTGCGGTAGTTAAGCTCCCAAGTATGCCATACTCCACGGGACTGAAGCCCAGTAACCTAAGGTAGGGCGCCTTGACAACGTAGGATAGCGTGGGCAATACCGTGCTGGTGAGCGCGAATGCTGTAACTTTGCGTAAGTCACTGCTATTGCCCGCACCCATCCCTAAACCCAACACACCTTGAATCTTAGCAGAGGAAAAAGTGTATTTCCTCAGCCGCACCTATCAAACAGTCAGAAGACCGGGGATGGTGAAGGATGGTTCAAATAATAGACACTACACTACGTGACGCGCATCAATCCCTCATAGCAACTAGGCTAAGGACAGAGGACATGGTACCCATAGCAAAGGTGATCGACGAGGTGGGGTTCTACTCTCTTGAGGTATGGGGAGGTGCGACGTTCGATGCCTGCATAAGGTACCTTAAGGAGGATCCGTGGGAGCGCTTAAGAACCCTAAGGAAAGAGGTAAGGAAAACCAAGTTACAGATGCTCCTGAGGGGTCAGAACCTCGTAGGGTACCGCCACTACCCCGACGACGTTGTGGAGGCATTCGTTGAGAAGGCATACGACAACGGCATAGACATATTCAGGGTGTTTGACGCCCTGAACGACGTAAGGAACATGAGGACCTCAATAAGGAAGGCTAAGTCCGTGGGGGCAATAGTCCAAGGAGCTATCTCCTACACGGTCTCACCAGTCCATACCCTAGAGTACTACCTGAAGGTAACGGAGGAACTCCTAGCGCTTGAGGCAGACGTGATAACGATTAAGGATATGGCAGGCATACTCCGTCCACACATTGGGGCCGAACTTGTGCGTACGATAAAGAAGGAATTCAAGGTTCCAGTGAACGTTCATTCACACGCAACAGGCGGTGTGGCGGTCGCGACCTACGTGGAGGTGGTTAAGGCAGGTGCGGACTTCATAGACACAGCCATATCTCCCTTAGCCTTCGGGACAGCGCAACCAGGGATACAGTCAGTACTCTACGCGTTGCCAGACGACTTGAAACCGCAGCTCAACGAGAAGGTGATACATGAGATCTCGAAATACCTGAAGCACGTGCTGTTCGAGAAGTATGCTAAGCTCCTCAACCCTAGGGTACTTCTTCCGAACCCGGACGTCGTTGTGCATCAGATACCAGGAGGGATGCTGTCGAACCTGGTTGCGCAACTAAAGCAGGAGGGTGCGTTAAGCAAGCTGGACGCCGTGCTTGAGGAGGTTCCGAGAGTCCGTGCCGACCTAGGGTACCCGCCACTCGTAACGCCCCTATCACAAATAGTAGGGACACAGGCAGTACTCAACGTGCTCCTCGGTCGGTACAAGGTGATAGCTAAAGAGGTAAGAGACTACGTGAAGGGGCTTTACGGACGCCCGCCCGCGTCAATAAAAGAGGAGATCAAGCGTATGGTGCTTAAGGATGAGGAGCCAATCACAGTAAGGCCGGCAGACCTCTTAGAACCAGTGTTGAGGAAGTGCGAGGAGGAAGTAGCTAAGAAGGGATACTTAAGGAAGTGGGAGGATGTGCTGACATACTGTCTCTTCCCTGAAGCAGCAGAGGAGTACTTTAAGTACAGGGAAGAGAAGCTAAGTCAAGCTAGTAAGGGACAGACCATACGTAAGGGAATGAGTTCCTTAGGGAATACATGGACTCTTGCGTGGCGCCTAACCGAGTGGGACTAACGAACTCACACTTTCTTCCGCTTAAGTTGTGCTACACCACACTTAGGGCAGATACCAGGCTTATTGAACACTGCGCCACATGCCGGGCAAACATAAACGTACCTTCTCGGCCTTCTGAGTGATGCTCTCTTAACACCCATCACCTTAGCCCCTAGCTTTAGCGCCACGTTCTGAACGGAGCGGTCATCACTAACAACGACCACCTTGAATCCTTTCTTAATCAGTGAGTACGCAATACCTAAGAGTCTTACATCAGTGGTTGAGAGTCTCCCTAACTCACCAAGCGACTTAGCGACCTTAGCAACTTGCTGGAGCTCTGCCTCGGAGGGCTCAGCAACGATCACCTTGCCTGCCGCTAAACCCAGCTCCAGTGCCCTCCGGCTAGACTCATCCTTAACCTCGCTCAGCACCTCCGGCGCAGTGTACGCCTTACCCATTAACACGTTCTGGAGCCCTGCAAAGAAGCCTGCAGCATCTACAACATACGCTACTTCAGAGCCTTGCTTTCCCTTCCCCCTACATGCATCTCTCGAAGAGGCGGACGTAATAATCACCCGTGTAGAATCGGGCGAATAATGCCGGCGTCGGTGCCTCAGTTATGGTGATCTCCTCGCCTGGCCTAATCGTTACTGAGTAATCTCCGTCGCTGATAACCTCGAGGCTTGGCGAGTCTCTCGACGCAGCAACACGTACGGTGGATGACGGGGGAAGCACTACTGGCCTGCAACAGAAGGTTATGGGTGCTAGGGGCGTCACTATTATCGCACGCATCGTGGGCTCCACCACAGGCCCTCCCGCGGCCAGGCTGTATGCTGTCGAACCTATTGGCGGGGCAATTATCACCCCGTCACCCACTAGGTAGTATATTTCCTCACTGTCCTTCCATACATGGATTCTCGAGACCTTTGTTCTTGCTTCGCTCGACGTCACTATGGCGTATTCATTCAGTGCGTATGGTAAGGCAGTTCCACGCCAAGTGGCCTTGAGGCGCATGTACTTAACTATCTTGTACCGTCCGGTCACGATACGGTCGATCATGTCTGTGTACTCGAAAGGCGCGACATCGCAGAGGAACCCTCTCCTACCGTACCTTATTGTGGCTATGGGTACGGCTTTATCGCCGAGAAGGTGCAGAGTGCTTAGGACGGTGCCGTCACCACCCACAGCCACTATTAGGTCCACGTCATCCTTACCGAGCGTGAATTCCCTTCCCCAGTCAATCATTTTCGAAGCCCTTCTGTCCACGTACATCCTAAGCCCGCTTAACTCACCATAATCCAGTATTCGCTTAGTGAGTTCTATCGCCTGCGGGCTATTGAACTTCGGAACCACCCCTACCCTCAAATCACTTAAGCACCAAAAGATAATGGGTGTTCAACGCAATTTATGTTTGGTATGTGGTGTGGTGAGGAGGGAGCGCTGTGTTAAGGTCCCATTAAGGCAGGCTGAGCAGGCGTTAAGGCTGCTTAGGGCACGTAATCTCGTCGTTAAGGGGTTGAAGGTTCGTAGGACGGGTGACTACTTGCTAATACCTCTAGCATGCTCCGCTGGTAATGCGGTAACTCTGCTGAGGGAGCATCAAGTGAGTGCTGAGCCCTGTGAGGAGCTATTCGAGGAAACAACGCTCGGAAAGACCTTCAAGGACTACCTCAAGGGGAAGATTCCTGAGGGATTGCTCGAGTCCATACCGTCATCCTATGATATCGTCGGGGATATAGCGATCATTCAGCTTCCCGAAGAGGCCCTGAGGTACGGTGACGTCATTGCTGAGGCCATAATGTGTGTCGCCAAGAACGTCAAGTCGGTGTACGCGGCAGGCCCCGTTGAGGGTGAGTACCGTGTACGTAAGTTAATTCACTTGGGTGGTGAGCGGCGTACTGAGACGATACATAAGGAGTACGGTGTGCTCATACGTGTTGACGTGGGTAAGACCTACTACAATCCGTCCCTCTCGGAAGAGCATCGTAGGGTAGCATCCTTGGTTAGTGAGGGCGAGGATGTTGCCGACTTATTCTGTGGTGTTGGGCCCTTTACGCTACATATAATTACCACGCGGAAGGCTAGGGTATTTGCGGTCGACATAAACCCGTACGCGATAAAGTGCCTCATAGAGTCTCTAGAGCTTAACTCAAAGAAAATTAAGGGTAAGGCAGTACCCGTGATGGGTGACGTGCGGGACTTCCTAGCTGTGGTAGCCCCAGCATCGTTCGATAGGGTCATAATGAACCTTCCGCATGTAGCAGTAAACTTCATCGGTGAGGTTCTAGGTAAAGTAAAGCCTGCCGGGTACCTCCACGTGTATGCAGTGGCGCGAAGCGCAGATGAGGCAAAGGATGCAGTAATGAATGCGGTGCCGGGCGACTCCAGGGTAGTGATCTTTAATGTCACGCGTGTCCTTGACTACGCTCCCCGCAAGTTCATCTACCGCGTTGACGTGAAGATGAGGTAGTTCCAGAAAGGCTTCAGGGGGATTCGTACTCATCACGTAGGTCAGCAAGGATGCGACACATCATCAGTTCCACCTTTAAATTAAGTTCAACGTAATTTAAACCGTGGTTCCCCACAGGTGTTCGCGAAAATGACTAAGGTCGTCAAGGCAGTCGGCGAGGCGGGAGAGTGGCTTGAGGAAGCGGTACGCGTACTACGATCTGGCGGGTTAGTGGCGTTCCCAACAGAGACCGTTTATGGTTTAGGGGCAGACGCCTTCAACGAATCAGCCGTACTCAAGGTGTTCAAGGTTAAGAAAAGACCGTTAAGCGACGCACTCATCCTACACGTTTCAGGTATGGAGATGGCGCAACAATGCGTTAGTGAATTCCCAGAGGACGCCGAGAAGCTGGCACGAAGATTCTGGCCCGGCCCACTAACCCTAATCCTCACAAAGGCAGAGCCCGTCCCTAATGTCGTGACCGGGGGAAGTCGGAAGGCAGGCATTAGGTGGCCTGCTCACCCCGTTGCTGAAGCAATAATAGCTGGTTTAGGCAGGCCCGTAGTTGCGCCCTCAGCAAACCTATCAGGTAGGCCTTCGCCCACCCGGGTTTCCGACGTGCTCGCAGACCTAGGAGGGTTCATCGACCTAGTAGTTGACGGTGGGGAAACCCCTATAGGAATCGAGTCAACAGTACTGGACCTAACGGTCGACCCGCCCACAATACTCAGGCCAGGAGCGATTCCGAAGGAGGAAATAGAAAGCGTATTGGGTAGGCCAGTCGCGCTTAAGCCAGGTACTGGATCGTCTGAGAGGGCTAGGTACTCTCCATCAAAGCAGTTAATCGTTGTGGAAGCACCTGCAAACCTCGCGGAAGGCATTACCCTAAGAGAGTATGCGGAGAGAGTGTTGCAAATAGCGTTGGAACTCTGCGGTGAGGGCGGCGTCATACTGGCTAGCTCGGAGACTGCGGTAGCGTACATTACGTTCGGCCTTAAAGTCATTGATATTGGTTCGCGGAGTAATGCCTTGGATGTGGCTAGGAAGCTCTACAAGGCGCTACGCGTTGCTGAGGCCTTAGCTAAAACATGCATTGTTGCTGAGGACTTCCCAGGCGGGGGTTTATGGGTCGCGATAAGGTATAGGCTTCGCTCGGCCGCGTATAAGGTCGTGCCCTGGAGGTAAGGAACACCCTAGGGACTCTGCTCCTCCTCGCAGGCCTCCTCGCTCTCGTAAAACACGCTCCTTCTCGCAACGATCTCAATATAGTTTTCCGGTAGCACGATCTTACCGCCCTCACACGGGAACCTGTACGGTAACTCTATCTCGAGCTCGGCAACACCTAAGCTCAGAGATATCCTTAGACCATCAACGAACTCTAGGTCCCTCAGCGCGTGCCCCATCATTATTTGTCTGAGCACGTACGCGGCGCCAGCTATTGTTAACTGCTCCTTGCCCAGGTTCCTCGGAATCGGGTTTGGAAGTCGCCTAGTTATGAGTTCCCAGGTTCTCCCCTTCGGCGGGTAGTCCCCCATGATCCCGCCTATCACGACGGCGTCGCAGTCCCGGAGGTCCTTCGGAGTTAATTCCTCCTCGCCTTTAGGATCAAGGACTATGACTTTCTTGAGGTTCCTTCGGGCAACGTACTCTGCTACGTCCTCCGAGAACGTGGGGGCAAGCTTACTTAGTTCAGCCTTCATGTGCGGGTTCTTAACGTTAGTGAATACTAAGTCATCCAGCACCTTAGCTACGTACTCGTATTCTACGCGGAGCCATGGTGAGAGACAGGGCTCAAGGTTCTCCACGATTACCGTGATGCTCAGTGTTTACGACACCCCCAACCAAACGTTATTTTCTGCTAGGATGTAAAGAATTGCGGTGGGAGTAGTGCGCGTCCGTACTAGCTACGCGTTAACAGTAGCGCTTGCCGTCATAGTAGTCAGCACGGTGCTTACGGGCTTCGTAGGCACACTATCTTCTCAAGGCGCTGAGCCTTTCCCCTGCGGTGGTGTTGTGCGTGAGATGCGCATTCTTGCAGTGGGTGAAGCCAACGGCAAGTACTTCGGTGTCCCAACACTCCTTAAGGTAGTCGTCACACCCGGTAATGGTGAGGTCTTCCTATCGACAGAGCCGCTGGCTGAAGTGGATATGCAGGCCTCAGCTAGGCTAGCGGCGCTGGTGGCGGCCTACGTGGCTGGTAAGAATTACTTTGGCTATGATTACTTCATATCCGTTATCTCAAACTCAACAATCGTTGGTGGGCCCTCAGCGGGCGCTGCGATGACCGTGGCTATAGTGTCCGCGTTGCTAGATGAACCCATTAACGAGTCGGTTGTTGAGACAGGAATGATCATGCCTGACGGCACCATAGGGCCTGTTGGCGGTATACCGGAGAAGTTAGATGCTGCAGCAGAGGTTGGCGCTAAGGTTATGCTAATACCTGCTGGCCAGCGAATTACTTACAGCTTATCCAGGCACGCGTACGTGGACGTGGTTAAGCTGGGCGAGAGGAAGGGTGTTAAGGTTGTTGAAGTATCCACGATCTATGATGCTCTCCACTGGTTCGGCATCGACATACCCAGGCCTCCTAAGGCCAAGGTGAAGTTGCCGTCAGAGGTCATCAGTGTGATCAAGGGATGGATTAATGAGTCGAAGAGCCTTTACGAGCAAATAAGGTCGCGAGCGGAGTCAGAGGCCCTTAAAGCGCCGCAGGTTTCGGGCGTGGTTAAGCAGTATCTTGAGAAAGCCAGGCAATACTACGTTAACGGCTTGAAGGACCTAAAGCTCGGCAACTACTACTCCGCAGCCTCCGACTTCTTCGCGTCCAACATCTACACCGACACAGCATACTGGGTAGCGGCAATAGCGGCGGGAGACGAAGGTTACGAAGCCTTAGTCAATAGGGCTAAGGAGAAACTAACTCGTGCACTTAATACTTATGATTCAATTGAGAAGGACTTCCTCGGGAGCAGTGTAAAGGACGTGGATATTGCTAAGTTAAGCGTGGCCGTCGAGATAGCTTCTAGGGCACTTGACGCTAACGAAACGTTTAGCTCGCTCCCACAGAACGTTGTGAGTTACGACACGATCTACGATGCTGTCTACGCTTACTGGAGGGCTAAGACCGTGATGGACTGGGCTAAAATGTATTACGCAGTGCCCGCATCAGGCATAACGGTGAACACAGAGTCCCTAAGGAGGCATGCCTCCCTGCTAACGTACTTCGCCATGACCTCCGCATCCTACATAGAGTCGCTCGTAGGTCAGCAGTCAGCGGTGACGAAGGTTCTGGAAATGGCGGATAAAGCAAAGCAATTGCTCGATACTGACTACTTGGCTGCACTGGCTGAAGCCCTGCGAGCCTCAGCCTACGCGTCCGCCATGCTTAACACGGCCTTCACCACCGACGTGGGCGCAACCGCTGATAGGTTAAGGGACGCTGCACTGGAGGCAGCTGGTGAGGCGGTGGCCTCAGGCTTCAATCCCATCGTCGCGCTATCTTATGTTGAGCGCGGCGATACGTTACGCGGGATCGACGACGCTAGTGCTGTGTACTTCTATGACCTAGCACTCATAAACACGATGTGGTACCTCATAATCGCAGGGAATAGGGTGCACGTAATAACTACCACAACGTCCATAACAACGTCAACTCCCGTGACTTCAACCCAACCACACACCACAACAATAACGTCATCAGGCACTATCACATCGCATCAGGAGATCTCCACAACAACTTTGACGAACTCAAGTTCACAGAATACCGGGTCGGAGACGTCCGGTTGGGTAACAAATCTTCCTGGAGGCGACGTGATGATAACAGCGATAGCTGTAGGGGTGGGAGCGTTACTAGGAGCCATTGCTGGTGCGTTACTTACTAGAAAGCCGCGTTCCGAAGGGTAGTGATAAAGCCTTCATGTTTAAGTTATTCCAAGCAAGTGACACTTACTTCCTCGAACCTGCTTAGCACTTCGTTAGCGTAGCGCCTTAACTTCTCATCGGCTGTCATTATCCCTACACCTTTTTTGGGCACTCCATAAACAATGCATTCGCTGTTCCTAGTCAGCGTTAAGGCGTAAAGCGCCAGCAGGTCTTCCTCCCCTTTAACCTTCACGAGGGTTCTCTTACCTTTCCTAGCGGTGTTAAGGGCTTTCCTTAGCGCGTTCATGGCATCAGATGTTATGTGTGCTGGGGGATTACACACGCTCGTTATCTCATCAAATAGTTCCTCCCCGATCGCAGTATCACTTACGTCTTCCCTTAGGGTTTTTCCGTCAATGACGCACACGTCAGGCAGTAGACCAGCACGTATTAGAGATTTGCACACGACGTCCCCCACAGCGAGGACTATGCTACATTCGCTGAGCAAGTGGAGAGCCCTTAATGCTGTCTCCCTAGGGTCGCGTCCTTCTATGATGATGCCAGCTCCCTTACTTAGCTCATTCCTAACGTCTTCTGGCATCCTCAGCGCCTTCAAGAGATCATCAACCTCCGAAAAGACGGTTTACTTGTTTTCCTCGCTACTAAAGTAGATGATGTTCCTTGATGCCAGCACACCGCCTTCCCTGAGCACTTCCCTTAATGCATTCTCACTGGTCTTCTTAGCAACACCAGCAACCGCGTCAACAAGCAGTACGACCTCATAGCCGAGCTTCAGTGCGTCTAATGCCGTAGCCTTAACACAGTAATCGGTCGCCACACCACATACGAAAACGCGCTTAACCCCCCTCAAGGTTAGGATATAGTGAAGTTCTGTCCCGTCGAACGCCGAGTATGCCTCCTTATCAGGCTGAGTAGCCTTAGAAATCACCACAGTGCCCTCAGGTAGCTTGAGGTCCGGGTGAAACTCCGCTCCTTTCGAGCCCTGCACGCAATGCGTCGGCCAGGGCCCACCGAATTCCTTGAATGATATATGGTTCGGCGGGTGCCAGTCCCTACTGGCGATGACGGGTAAGCCTAGTTTACTGAATATGCCTGTGTATTCGTTAACACGCGGTATGATTTTGGAGCACCCCGGTACGGGTAACGCACCGCCTTCACAGAAATCCCTCTGCATGTCGACTACTATTAATGCTGAGCGCTTAGTTACCCCGACGACGTAGTTACTGATGCTTTCAGTGCTCATGTGTTACGCACCCCACGATAATATCATGCTTTATCGGCTTTCACGGTTTCGTTTAGGTGGTCGGCATTGCTTTATACAAAAAATTACCATCAAATAATACAAAACAAGCGAAAAATACTTGAGTAACACCGCTCACGAAGGGGAGGAGTTACCCTAAGAATTTATAAGGAGTACTAGTATACCTACTAATCGGCGCTCACAACACACAGAAGCGCCGCGGCTCAAGGCGGCGGCTGGGTCGGACGCGGGGTATAACCCCGGGAGTGAAGCACCGCCCTCCAGCCGCGGCGACAGTAACGTGAGGGCGCTTACAACGGGCATCACGTGGAGGCCCGAATAACCTGGGGCACTAACCCCAGGACATTCGGGCCTGACAGGGGCCGCCTCGGACCACGTGTTAGGTAGGTCCCCACGCCCCGCGGCCTGCGGCCGCGATTCCGGTTGATCCTGCCGGACCCGACCGCTATCGGGGTGGGGCTAAGCCATGGGAGTCGTACGCTCCGGTTACCGGGGCGTGGCGGACGGCTGAGTAACACGTGGCTAACCTACCCTCGGGACGGGGATAGTCCCGGGAAACTGGGGCTAATCCCCGATAGGTGGAGCGGCCTGGAAGGGTCCTCCACCGAAAGGGTGTCGCGGGGATGTCCGCGGCGCCGCCCGAGGATGGGGCCACGGCCCATCAGGTAGTTGGCGGGGTAACGGCCCGCCAAGCCTATAACGGGTAGGGGCCGTGAGAGCGGGAGCCCCCAGATGGGCCCTGAGACAAGGGCCCAGGCCCTACGGGGCGCACCAGGCGCGAAAACTCCGCAATGCGGGCAACCGTGACGGGGCCACCCCGAGTGCCCCGAAGAGGGGCTTTTCCCCGCTGTAGGAAGGCGGGGGAATAAGCGGGGGGCAAGTCTGGTGTCAGCCGCCGCGGTAATACCAGCCCCGCGAGACCGGGGAGTCTCGGCTACTTTATAAGTCTGTACATGAAGTATAGGTTATGGATATGAACAAAGATGAGAAATACCTCATGGGATACATTATAGGGGATGGAATGGTAAAGTATTACCCTAGACACGGGTATGAAGTAAGGATAACTGAGAAGAACTATAGACACGCAAAGTACTTAGCAACCCTCATAATGAGATTATATGGAATAAAACCAGTGCTAGTGAAGGAGAAACGCCGAAAAGCATGGCGTATAAGGATATACCGTAAAGAAATCTATAGCATGGTTAAGCAAAAACTGAAAGTAATTATTAAAAATTCAGATGAGCATTTAATCGGAGGATTATTTGATGCGGAAGGCGACTATACGAATTCAAAACAACGATTAAGATTTACTAATAGAGATCCTGATATAGTAAAACTTGTTGAGGAGTTCTTGAAAAAGATTCAAGTAGTTTATCATGTTTACATTCGTAGGAAAGGAAGTCATAAATGGTACAGTATTGAAATTTACGGGAACCATGCATTAAATGTAATGAATAAGCTTGATCTTCGTCACCCTAAATGGGAAAAGACGTATTCACGCTCCTCTCTTCATAATAGTTAGCCGGGACCCCCGGCGCGGATGGTCGGGACGATTATTGGGCCTAAAGCGCCCGTAGCCGGCCCGGTAAGTCCTCCCTTAAAGCCCCGGGCACAACCTGGGGACGGGGAGGATACTGCCGGGCTAGGGGGCGGGAGAGGCCGAGGGTACTCCCGGGGTAGGGGCGAAATCCGTTAATCCCGGGAGGACCACCAGTGGCGAAGGCGCTCGGCTGGAACGCGCCCGACGGTGAGGGGCGAAAGCCGGGGGAGCGAACCGGATTAGATACCCGGGTAGTCCCGGCTGTAAACGATGCGGGCTA
>Ga0256842_1000361_pt1 | contig 39931 bp, 41 predicted proteins | sample 4559240metaG_FD_185973 | JGI IMG/M metagenome (GOLD analysis project Ga0256842, IMG submission 185973) | Hydrothermal vent microbial communities from Guaymas Basin, Mexico - 4559-240 | ecosystem: Environmental > Aquatic > Marine > Hydrothermal vents | place: Mexico: Guaymas Basin | collected...
ATGCCTCATCAGGTGTCAAATAATCCAGTGCTGAATGCAATCTCTCTTTATTGTAAGTATTGATATATTCATCAATACCTTTTCTAGCCTCCTTAATATTTATGTAAGATGATGGATAGACATCATCGCAAGTGGCTCTTTAGAATAAGAATTTCAAAATTGTTGTTTCTTTTTCTTGGAGTAGTATATTAAATTGAAAAAAGATAAGATAAAATAATCCCTATGCTTTTTTTAATGAATCTTCAAAAATTTCAATAATAATTTTCAAACTTCCTGCTAATCTGTATAACCATTCATAGTTTACTTTTATATAGTTGATTTTTTTTAATTTAATAGCTTCTGGTGTATTTTCTCTCATAGTAGTAATAGCAGCTAAATCAAAATCCAAATGACTTAAATAAGATATAAAATATGAGCTATAAGTTTCAATAAAAATTGGTCTATTATATTTATCTCTAACTTCATTAATTTTATCTAGCAAATCATTTATTTCTTTATTTTTAATATTATTTTCTACTTTAGTATCTTCTATCTTTTTAATTTTACCTATAAAATCTTCTACTAAATAAAATGTTTTTTCTGCTTTTTTTCTTAAACTTTTAGCAACTCTAAGTAATTCAGTACACTTAGTTACATAATTAGTTGTATTTCTCTTAATGTTATCATCCAATGGATACTCTAAATTAAGTTTTGATTTAATTTCTGATTTATTTAAAATATTCTCACAATATTTCTTAAATGCTATTTCTACGGTTCCATCTATCCTAGCACCACCTTCTGTAGCATTATAAATATTTATATTCATATCTTTTTTTACTTCAGATATTTGCAAAATAAAAGCATTTCTAAAAGCGTTCCACCACCTCATAGTAGTTACTTTACCTTTCCCTCCATAAGCTTCTATATAACCCTCAGATTTATCATCTTTAATTTCATCTTCTCCATAAACATGACCTTTTGAATGTGAACTTCCATCTCTAGCATAAGATAAATCTTGACCAATAAATACAATATTTTCAAACTTTGCTTTGATCGCAAAATCTAGTAAATAATTAGCAGAACTAAGACCTCCACCAAGGTATCCCCATTCTTTTAACTCATCTATCATATTGTGTCTATCAGCTCTTAAATAAGGACATAAAATACCAGATTTAGTATCAATAGCATTAAAAGTATCTTCGTGGCATATTGTTGCAATTGCAAATACTACATCTTTATGAAATTCTCTAGGTGTGTCTTTATAAAATTTTGAGGTTTCACTAACCCTTTCCATAGAAAGAACTATATCTGGTTTGATTCCAGCTTTAGCCAATATAGGAAAACTAGCATCTACACTAAGTATAGTAAAGTAATCTTGATACTTTTTCAATAATGGAAGTTGCTTTTGTAAAGAAGGACCGGTGGATACAATTACTGCATCTTTTCTGTCATTTACGCTGTCAAAAACTTTTTTAAGTGAAGGATATCTAAACATTTGTAACATATTTTTACTAGAATGCCTAAATCCTATAAGAAAATCTTCAAAAGAATTTCCTTTAGCTTGCAATCCATGTTTAAATAACAGTATGATGATACTATTTAATTTTTTGATTTCTTCAGGATATTTATCATAATAACTTGAATAAATATCTAGGTTATACTTTTTTAGGTAAAGAATTGATTCTTTTGTAATTATACTTTTAACATGAGATAAATTTACATCAGATGATTGTGTAATGACTAATCTTTTTTGAAGAATATCTGCAGAAAAATCTATAAGATTTAAAACTATATATATAAGTTCTATTTCTGGTTCAAAGATGTATATATGTTTATGATTTAAATTTTTTAATAATTCTTTATAAAAAACACCAGAACCAATACCAAAAAAATATAAAGCATAATAATTATCAAACTCCTCAAACTCTTTAAGTTTGTTGTTTATATCATCCATAGAATTATCTATAGCAGTAGCGTCTCTGTTATCAACTATTCTTAAATCACTTAAATGTTCCATATCGGTTACAAAAACTTCGTATTTTTCATTTGTTGTTATACTTTTTAGCTTATCTGCCAAAGCTTTATCAACAGACGAAAAGGCAATTAGATTGTTTTCATAGATGCTCAATGGAAAACCTTTTTTCATTTATGTAGCAACATTCATGCCAACAAAACACAATTATTTTTTATAAGACAAGTAAATTAAAGAGGGGAAAGCTAAAGACAAGATGTCTTTAGCTAAAAAGTTTAAAGAAGATTACTATTGTAATAATCTCATAACATTTTGTTGAACAGCATTAGCTTGACTCATAGCATAAGTACCAGATTGAGCTAAGATGTTATGTTTTGAGAAGTTTGCACTCTCTTCAGCGAAGTCAACATCACGGATTTGAGATTCAGCAGCTGAAACATTTACTTGAGTTACAGAGATATTTCTAACAGTTGATTCAAGTTGATTTTGAGTAGAACCAATGTTTGAACGGATAACATCAAGTTGTTTTAGTGCATGATCAGCTTGTTTAATAGCTTTTTGAGCACCGTCATAAGTTGAAACATTAACTGAAGATACAGCATTTGCAAGACTTACTGTATCACCAGTAATATTAGCAAATCCCATAGATGCTTCACCACTATTAGCATAAGTTAATTGAATAGAACTATCAGACTCTAACACTACAGCACCTTGAGATACTTCTGCTAAAGCAGCTGATGCTTGATCATTAAGTTTTACATTTGTAATACCCATTTTATCTGTATCAGCACTAGCTGCTACAGTACCACCAGCAGCAGTAGTAGATAATTTAATATCCCCACCATCTTTATCTGTTAGTTTTAATGCACCATTTTCAATCGAAGCTTTTACACCTGTTTGATCTTGAATATCATTAAATGCTTGAACAAGTGTTCCTGTACCATCATTACTACTAAATGTCACATCACCAAGGTCTATACCATTTACAAAAACACTCCCTGCAGCTATAGTTCCACCAGCGACAACAGCATTACCTAAAAGTTTAGTATCTGCATCAGCTGTTACACCTGTAGATGAAGTTACATTGTTAACTGCTGCTGCTTTTTGTGCAGCAGTCGCATTAGAAGCAATAGCCCCAATAGATGTACCATTTACTTTTACATCATCATTAGCTATTGAGGCTGTACCAATAGTGTCTTTTTGAGTCTCAGAGTTAGCATATTGACCGAGACTTGTTGTCTGTGCATTTTGAATTGAAACACCAACTGTTTCGTTTGAATAAGCACCAATTTGGAAATTTTTATCTGAAAATGTACCATCAAGAAGCTGTTGACCATTAAACTGCGTAGTAGTCGCAATATTTTGAGCCTCTTCAAGCAGTTTTGAAATATCTCTCTGAATTGATGCACGAGAATCATCATTTTGACCATCAGAAGCAGCTTGAATAGCTTTAGTTCTTACGGTATTAATAATATTTTCGTACTCATCCAAAGCACCATCAGCTGTTTGCATAACACCAATCCCATCATTTGCATTTGAGATAGCTTGACCAAGACCACTTGATTGAGCTTTTAGTTGATTTGCAATACTCAAACCTGAAGCATCATCTGCAGCAGTATTGATACGAAGACCTGAACTCAATCTTTGTAAACTTTTATCCAAGCCACTGTTAGTGTTTACAGCATTCCTATGTGCATTCATCGCACCTATATTTGTGTTAATTCTAAAACCCATAATAAATCCTTTTCTATGGAAGAGCCTTTCGCTCTTGTGTTTTTTTATTTTATCTTTAGGCTTCCTTGCCTTAGATGTTAAGTAAATCGACACTGCAAAAAAAAACTTTAGCTTTTTTGCAAATTTTTTTATATTTGACTTTAGATAGTTAAAATTTTATTATTTAAACTTTTTGTGCTAAACTTCCAAACTTAAAAATCACTATACTATATATAGGAAAACTATTTGAACTTAATTATCGTAGAATCACCTGCTAAGGCTAGAACCATAAAAAATTTTTTAGGTAAAGGGTATGAGGTTATTGCTTCTAAAGGTCACATCCGTGATTTGCCTAAAAGTCGCTTTGGGATAACCGTAGATGAGCAAACTCATCATCTTATACCAACTTACTCTGTTGCAAAAGAGAATGCCCCAACCGTAAAAGAGATAAAAGCTTTGGCAAAAAAAGCTGATACTATATATATCGCGACCGATGAGGATCGCGAGGGGGAAGCGATCGGTTGGCATATCGCACATGCCATAAAAAAAGACCCAGAAGAGTTACCTCGAATTGTATTTCACGAGATTACAAAAACTGCTATCAAACATGCTCTTGATTCTGCTCGTAAAATAGATATGAATATGGTAAACGCTCAACAAGCTCGTCGTCTTTTAGATAGAGTAGTCGGATACAAGCTTTCTCCACTTCTAGCTTCTAAAATCCAAAAAGGATTATCTGGTGGTCGTGTTCAGTCTTCAACTCTAAAACTTGTAGTTGACAGAGAAAGAGAGATAAAAGCTTTTATCCCTGTTGAGTATTGGTCTATAGATACTGTATTTAAAACAAACATAGATGCAACTTTGATTACACATCATGGGGATAAACTCACAAAACTATCTATCCACAACAAAGATGAAGCAGACGCTATAACTGCTAGTGTAAAAGCTGATAATTTTGTTATATCTAAGATAGAAACAAAACAAAGAAAAACTTCTACACCACCACCATTTATGACTTCAACACTTCAACAAACTGCTTCAAGTCGCTTAGGCTTTAGCCCTAAAAAAACTATGATGATAGCTCAAACACTTTATGAGGGTGTAAAAACACCAGATGGAACAAGTGGTGTGATTACATATATGAGAACAGATTCACTAAATATGGCAAATGAAGCTGTAGGTGCTATCCGTGGTATCATTGAAAATAGATTTGGAAAAAAATACCTACCAAAAAATCCAAAAGTTTATGGCAAAAAATCAAAAGGCGCACAAGAGGCTCACGAGGCTATCCGTCCAACAATGCTACAATTTACTCCAGAAGTAGCTCAAAGTTTTTTAAAAGCAGATGAGATTAAACTCTACCGTTTGATTTATGAAAGATTTATGGCATGTCAGATGGAAGATGCGATTTTCGAGCAACAAAGCATCATCTTTAAAGGTAAAGAAAATGAATACCGTGCAAGTGGTAGAAAACTGATTTTTGATGGTTTTTATGCAGTAACAGGAGCAGAAGACAAAGACAAACTTTTACCAACTCTAAAAGAGGGTGACAAAGCAGATATTCAAAGCATAAAACCTGAACAACATTTTACTGAGCCACCTGCTCGATATTCAGAAGCAAGTCTTATCAAAAAACTAGAATCTGAAGGAGTTGGTCGTCCATCTACTTATGCTCCAACGATTGCCACACTTAGTGGTCGTACTTATGTTAGCATAGAGAAAAAGCAAATAATCCCAACTGAAATAGCTTTTACTGTTACTGAGATACTAGAAAAACATTTTGCAAATATAGTAGATATTAATTTTACAGCAACTATGGAAGAAAAACTTGATGAAGTTTCAGATGGTAAAGTTGATTGGCAAAAACTTCTGTACGACTTTTACTTCCCTTTTATGAAGCAGATAGAGGAGGGAAAAGAGAAGATAGTTTCTCTTAAACTCGCAAAACCACTTGGTAGAAACTGTCCTAAATGTGGTTCGGAACTACTTTTAAGAAGTGGAAGGTATGGAAACTTCATAGCTTGTAGTGGTTTTCCAAAGTGTAAATACACAGAACAAGTTGATGAAGACGGAAACAAGGTGGAGAAAAAAGAACAGCTAAGTGATGAAGTTTGTGAAAAATGTGGCAAAGAGATGGTTGTTAAAAGTGGAAGAAATGGTCAATTTTTAGCATGTTCTGGTTATCCTGAATGTAAAAACACAAAAAGCATAGCAGTTGAGGAGAAAATATCTCAGACACCTTGTCCTGATTGTGGTGGGAAACTAAGTTTGAAAAACTCAAGAAGAGGACCTTTTTGGGGATGTGAGAACTATCCTGATTGTAAATTTATAAGTAAGTTTGAACCTACAACTATAAAATGTAAAGAGAAGGGTTGTAAAGGTGTTTTAGCACCAAGAACTTACAGAAACAAAGAGGTTTATGAGTGTGTTAAATGTAAAGCTAGGACACCAAGAGAAGAGTGTGATGCAAAATGAAAATAGGGATCATCTCAGACACTCACTCTAAAGTTAAAAAAGCAAAACAAGCTTTAGATTTACTTTTAGGTGATGGAGCTGAGTTTATAATCCATGCTGGAGATATAGTTGAACTTGAGACATTGGAGATGTTAAAAAACTGTACTAAAAGATATGTCGCAGTTTATGGTAATAACGATGCCCATCTACTACAACATCATAACGATTACAACTTAGTAAAAGAGCCGTACTACTTTAAATTAGCAAATACAAAATTTAAACTGATGCACATGCCATACTATATGAAGAATGATGCTGAAGTCATTATATTTGGTCATACACACCATTTTTTATCTGAGATGAAAGGTGGCAGTTTATTTTTAAACTCTGGCGAAGTTTGCGCAAGAAAAAAACCCATCTCAGAATGTGCTATGCTTGAAGTTACAGATGAAGAATTTTTTGTAACTCACTACACAAAAGAAAATAAAACAGACAAATTTAGTATAGAAAGCTTTTCATATAAAAGGACAAAACAGTGAAAGAGATTTTTTTATGTTCCATCTGCAATATCAATAGTGGTACATGTAACGAAGATTGTAAGTTTTGCTCACAAAGTGTAAGATATAAAGCAGATATACAAAGATATAAACAAAAACCTATGGATGAGATCATAAAAGAAGCAAAAACAGCAAGAGATAATGGTGCTTTAGGATTTTGTCTTGTAACGGCAGATAAAGGCATAACAGACAAAACTCTTGAATTTGTTTGCTCTATTGCTAAAATTTTAACAAAAGATGTACCACAACTAAGACTTATAGCATGTAATGGCACAGCAACACTTGAACAACTAATGACACTAAAAGAAGCAGGTATAAAAGCATATAACCACAACTTAGAAACATCTGAGAGTTTTTATCCACAAATATGCACAACACATCCATGGAGTGAACGATACTCCACATGCCAAAATGTAAACAAAGCAGGTCTAGTTCTCATAAGTGGTGGGATTTTTGGTTTGGGGGAAACTCAAGAGGATAGGATATCGATGTTAACATCTCTAGCTTCATTAAACCCTGTTTCTGTACCGATAAACTTCTATCATCATAATGAAGCACTAGAGTTAGAACCAAATCCATTAAGTGTTGATGAAGCACTCAACCTTATAAAACTAACAAAAGAGAGTATCCCACATGCTAAGAGAATTATGGTTGCAGGTGGAAGAGAGTTAATGTTTGGCGAGAGACAAAGCGAGATTTTTGCCTATGGTGCAAACTCAATTGTGATAGGAAACTATCTTACAACTACTGGGAGAGTTATGAGTAAAGATTTAGATATGTTACAATCTCTAAATCTAAAAGTGGCAAAAACAGTAAAATAACAAATCCAAGGAACTAATATATGAATGATAATGTTATACTAATCGTTACCATATCTCTTATCATCATATTTTCCCCATTTTTTGCAAAATTACTAAAACTTCCAACTACCCCAATCGAAATTATACTTGGTTCTATTTTTGGTTATATTGGTTTTATACACGAAGAACACCTCTTTAGCATAGTTGCTGAGTTTGGTTTTTTGTACCTCATGTTTATTGCTGGAACAGAGATAAACCTAAAAAAAGTTCTGAAAACACCAAAAGAGTTGATAAAAAAGATACTCTTTTATCTCACTTTTTTATATATGTTTTCCATCAGTTTCTCTTTATACTTTGATTTAGGTAAGATTTTTATGGTGCTTTTACCACTTATCTCAGTTGGTCTTGTTGCAGCTCTTTCAAAAGAGTATGGAAAAACACCTTGGCTTGAACTTTCTATGACTGTTGGTGGGATTGGGGAGGTTGTAAGTATCGGGATATTGACACTAACCTCGGCTGCACTTAAATCTGGTTTTGGGTTGGGTTTTTTAGAAACTGTTTTTGCACTTGTGCTATTTTTACTTTTCATGCTTTTACTTTTTCGTGCAATGCAACTCTTTTTTTGGTGGTTTCCAAAAGTATCTATCGCTCTGATGCCTCATGAAGACAACAAAGAACAAGATATTAGACTCTCTATTGGAATATTCTTTTTACTTGTTGGGGCGATGCTTTATCTACATCTTGAACTTGCTTTTGGAGCATTTTTAGCAGGTATCTTCATACCAACTTTTTTTGAACACAAATATGAACTACCAGAAAAATTAGCATCTTTTGGTTTTGGTTTTTTGATACCTATATTTTTTATACATATTGGCTACTCATTTAACCTTGATGCCTTTGAGATGGATGGACTTATCTATAAAGCCCTTCTAATCACACTTGTTATGATTGGGATGAGAGTTATCGCTTCTTTAGCATTTATCAAAGAGTTAGGTGTTACAAACTCTATACTTATGGGTCTTAGTCATTCTATGCCCCTTACACTTCTCATAGCCATGGCAACACTTGCTTTTGATGTAAACTCCATAGACACACTTCACTACTATGCTTTTATTTTAGCTTCATTATTTCAGGTTATAAGTGTTATGATTGTTATCAAACTTATAAACAACTATAAACTAAAAAGGGGTATCGAATGAGTCGCTCAGTTTTATTGCAACTTACACGAGATTCTATCGCTGAAGTTTTTGAAGCTCAAAGAACCATAGATAAAACAACCCTTTTAAAAGAACACCCTCTACTAGAACAAAAAATGTCAACAACAGTAAATATCTATCTTGATGATGAGTTAAGATGTTCATCTTCATCAAAAGACAATTCTAAAACTTTACTAGAGAGTATCATTTTTAATGCCAAAAAATCTGCCTTTGAAGATACAAACTCTACACCACTCACAACTTCTGAGTATCTTAGTTGTGAAATAGAGTTAATAATCAACACATTAGATGGTAATATAAGCGAAAAAGACCCTCCAATTTTAAAAAATCAATAATTTGTTATATACTTACGGTATGTATTATGTAATTAAAAGACAAAAAAACAACCCTACAAAATGTTTTATAGGTTTTCAAGTACCTAAATATATAGCATCTAAAAATAGTGACAATGTTATATTTGAATTTCAAAAAGATGGTAAACCTCAACGAAAATGGGTTGCAAAAAAAGACATACTTTTTCTGACAGAAGATAAAGATTTCTTTATAAAAACGATGAATGAGCTTAAAAGTGCAGAAGCTGTACAACAAAAACTTGTTGATGAAGCTCAACAAAAACTTAACGAAAGTGTTGAAAATTTTACACAAAATATGAACAATAAGTTAGATGAGTTTGATGACCTTAAAGACAATAAGGATGTCCCATGTATTTTAAAAACTTTATAAACAAAAGCTTGATGAGCTATTTACTACTTTTAGTTCCATTTTTACTAAGTGCTGAAGAGTTTAAGTTTATCCAGCCAGTATCTGTTGAAGAAGCTCCATTTAAAAAGGTTGTTAAAAAACAAAAACAAAAACAAAAACTAACACAAAAACAGGAAGAAAAAAAAGCTCAAACCCAAAAAAGCGAAACAAAACAGACAACTAAAGAGCCTGATAGTGATGGGGATGGAGTAGTTGACACAAAAGACAAATGTCCAAATACGAGTAAAGATTTTATAGTAGATTATCAAGGTTGTCCAAAAACAGCAACACTAAAAATCAATTTTGAGTCCTCAAAATATAATATTTCCGATAACCTAATTCAAGATTTAAAAACTTTTGCAGATTTTTTACAAGAAAATAAAAGTTATCAAGTGGTTATCTATGGATATACAGACAACTCAGGGGACGAAAGGAAAAACAAAATACTTTCGCAAAAACGAGCAGATACTGTAAAAAAAGCACTTGAGAGTTATGGGATAAACTCTACTAGATTAACTGCTGTGGGGATGGGTGACAAAGATCCAATAGCCGATAACACAGACCCAGAAGGTCGTGCTAAAAATCGCCGTATAGAAGTTGAATTAATCTACTAATTTTTTATACATTTTACTCATAAGTGGAGTTGCTACTCCACATGCTACACCCTCTTTTATAACAAAACCACTTAGAGTTTCTAACTCAGTTTGTTTTTTATGTTTAAAATCAAGCCACATAGATGTTGAAGATTCATAAGGTAATTTTGAAGCAACAAGCAACGATTTTTCCACCTCATCCTCTATCTCTATCCCTTTGGCATGTGCAACAGAAGCTATCTCTTTTAAGATACCCTCAACTTCATCTTTATGATGTTGGTAGATATAACCTATGCTTTTGTTATAATAACTTGTAATAGTAGCAAAAGAGGAGATAAATATATATTTTTTCCAAATAGCTGTTTTTATATCATCTGGTGTTTTTATGCGAAGATTTGCTTTTTCAAATATATCTTTTAATGTTTGTGTCGCTTTTTCATCTCCACCAAAAACAGCTGTAAAAACTTTACCTTTTTTTCGTATAACTCCAGCTTTTTGAATATGAGATAAAATATAAATACATCCATCAAGAACTTTTGCATCACTCAACTTTCTAAGCTCATCACCATTTGAAACACCATTACTAAAACTTATAAGGATTGTATCTGAACCTAGATGGGAAGATATGGCTTCATAAGAGCTTTTCAAATCATAACTTTTTACACAAAAAATCACCACATCAAAACTACCCTCAACCTCATCAAGATTTTTTACATCCATATCCACATGCCACGAGTTTTCATCTTCAATGATTTCAAGTCCGTTTTGTTGAATCTGTTGCAGGTGTTTACCTCTAGCAAAACCAACAACATCAGCACCACTCTTTTTAAGTCTAGCACTAACATAACCACCAACACCACCTAAACCAACCACAGCAATTTTCATAAAATACCCTTCATATAACATATGCACGAAAAAAGTATTATATAATAAGATTTTAAAAAGGATGCCACATGCCAAAGATAAATCATGAAAACTTTTACACATCAGCCATAAAACTATATGGCATAACTGCTAAAGGTGTAAACTGGGCTAGTGAAAAAAATCAAAAAATACGCTTTGATATGATTTTAAAGATGTTGCCAAAAGATTTAAGTGATTTTAGTATTGTAGATGCTGGTTGTGGATTTGGAGACTTTTACAACTACATGCTAAAAAAGAAAAAAATACCAAAAAAATATATCGGCATAGACTCCTTGATAGATATGTACTCTATCGCTTCTGAGCAAACAGGATGTGAGATAATCATAGCAGATATCTCTAAAGACCAACTCCCACATGCCGACTACTATGTGTGCAGTGGAGCGATGAATACCTTAACAACCTTTGAAACCCATCAGTTTATACGAAACTGTTTTATGGCATGTGGAAATGGGTTTGTTTTTAACATTCTTCACGGAGATAAACAGAGTGAAACATACAACTACCTATCCACATGCCAACTTCAAGATATTGCAAAAGATTTGGATGTAAAAGAGGTTGTATTTAGAGATGGATATCTTGAAAATGATATTACAGTGGGGTTTTTTAAATAATAGGATATAATTTTAGCATGAATACACAAGCAGAAGTAATGAATTTTTTAACAACTCATAAACAATTTTTAAAAGAAAAATATAATATTTCCAAGATAGCTTTGTTCGGTTCATTTGCAAGAAATGAAATCACGAAAAATAGCGATGTTGATATATTGATAGAGATGGATAAAAATACTAAAAATATTTATGATTTAAAAACTGCTCTAAAAAACTATCTCTCAAATGCTTTTAAAAGAGATGTTGATTTGGCTAGTATAAAATATCTAAAACCATATGCAAAAAATGATATTTTAAATCTTCTAAAATAGATGTGTGCAATCTTTGGTATAGTCGGCTCTTACGATGAAAAAAAGGCTAAACTTGCTTTGGCAAAACTCTCTCACAGGGGTCCTGATTTTTGTGGTATTGAGCAGGGGAAAAATCTCTTTTTTGCCCACCAAAGACTTAGTATTCAAGATATTAACACTCGTTCACACCAACCACTAAAACATCAAAACATTTTACTCTCATTTAATGGTGAGATTTATAATTTCAAAGAGTTAAAACAAAGTTTGGCAGGTGGGTTTGAGTTTAAAACTATGAGTGATAGCGAGGTTATAATCGCAGCTTATATCAGATGGGGTGTTGAGTTTGTAAAACATCTCAGAGGGATGTTTGCTATCGCTTTATGGGATGATGGTGAGCTTTATCTTTTTCGTGACAGACTTGGTAAAAAACCACTTTTTTATACCATGCAGGAAAACTCATTTATATTTGCTTCAGAGATAAAAGCACTCACTCCATTTTTAAAACAACATAAACTAAATGATGATGCACTTCTTAGTTATCTATCTTTTTTAGCACCAACACCACCTCATACTTTTTTTAAAGGGATAAACAAGTTGGCATGTGGAGAGTATCTAAGTTTAAGATGTGGGCAGATGGAAATAAAACAATATTTTGATTTACTAAACACCACACCAAACATCATAACTTCAAGAGATGAGGCTGTTTATACACTTGAAAAATCGCTTGAAGAAGCTATAAAAATAAGACTTTCTTCTGATGTAGAGATGGCTTCACTTTTATCTGGTGGGATTGACAGTGCAACGCTTAACTATTTTGCTAAAAACAATGGTGTTAAACTCCAAACTTATACTTTGGGATATGATGGTTTTAGCAAATATGATGAGCGAGAAAATGCAAAAAAGAGTGCTAAGTTTTTAGGTCTTGATTTTAAACACATACAAATAAACCAAAATGATTTTATGATGGCATGTGGGGATGTTTTAAATACACTTGATGAGCCATTAAATGACCCTGCAGCCATACCTCTTTACCTACTTTTTAAAGAGATAAAAAAAGATGGTTACAAAGTGGTTTTTAGTGGAGAAGGAAGTGATGAGCTGTTTTTGGGTTACAGACAATATTTTGAATACTTAGATATAGAAAATGCCTCAAATCTAGCCCATAAAAATTGGCTAAAAAAATATTTTCGCTCAAACTTCTCGATGAACCGTGAATGGGAATGGTACAAAAGAATTTTTGATGATACTCTTCTTTTTCGCACCTCTGGGGAGAAGTTTAGTGACCTGCAAAAAAACAACCTTATGAGAAGAAATATAAAAGATAATGAAAGTTTAAAATACCTAAAACCATACCGTGAAAGATTTGAGAGTTCACGGCATGTGGACAACTCTATCTGGTACAGCTACATAGACCTAAATCTTTTTCAAGCAGAACATTTTTTAACTAAACTTGACAGAGTAAGCATGGCTCACTCGATAGAGTCAAGAACACCCTTTTTAGACCATAAACTCGCTCAAACCATCTTTAGTATATCTCCAAAACTAAGGTATGAAGATGGGGTTACAAAAGCATTGCTAAAAGAGGTTATGAGAGGTAAACTTGATGAAAGTATATTAAAAAGAAAGAAAAAAGGATTTTCAAACCCATATATGGAGTATCTTATAAATTCTAATGAGATAAACATCATAAAAGAGGTAAATACCCAAACTGGGATGTTTAAAACCAAAGAGTTAGATGAGTATATCCGACGAGCTAAAAGTGGGAATTTTAAACAACATGTTTGGGGACTTTATGTGCTTAGTGTATGGTTTAAGAGATGGCTACTTTAATTTTCCTGGCACTCAAAAAAAGATAATCTTTACCAGTCACAACAACCCTGTAACCTTTTTGCTGAAGATATTTTTTACAAAAGTGTATATCTTTTAAAACCAAACTCATCTCAGGAAATAGATAGTTAGGTGCTTTTGCACCATATATCATCTCCCCATCAAACCATCTACAATTTGGAAATCCAAGTATAATCGCACCATTTTTTTGAAGATAATTTTGATATATATCCATAAAAGTTGCATTAAAACTTAAACTTGAACTTTGAAGTGTACCTATACAGATAAGCAAATCAAATCTACCCAAATCAAGCTCATTTAGGTTATTAATATCATGCGAAATAAACTGAGTATTGGCATGTGGAAAATTTTTTTTAGCATACTCTATGACGGAAGTTGAGTAGTCAATCCCAATCAACTCTTTTGCTTCAAATTCATCCACACTCAGAAAATTTTTTAAAACTTCAAACTCATCACCTTTATTTACTCCAAGATTTAAAACTCTTTTTTTATCTTTTAGATTTACAAATTTTAATGCTTGTTGATAATGGTAAAGAAAACTAAATTGTGCTGTTTTATCAATGTTGAAAAAATCACTATCAACACCGTACTTCTCATCAGAATCTTCACATTTATGAAAAGATGAATTTGTATCTAGTTTATAAAATCGCAATATGATTTTTTCACCATCCACTTTTGGTGTCAGCATCTTCATATAAAAAAGTTGTGCCAAATCTATAAAAGCTTTATAACCTATCTTATCAAGCACAACATTTGAGAGTTTTAGCTCTATAACTTCACCAGCACTAGGTGATAAACTCTCAAAATATCTAAGTATATCTTTTGAAGTTTTTATTTTTCACTCATCAAAATAAGTTCTAAACTACCACTTACATAGTTTGCCAAAAAAGCTAAATCTTGCAAATCTTTTTTATCAAAATCCCCACGAGACTTGTTTAAAAGTTGGATAATTCCTATGATTTCCCTTTTTGAATTATATATAGGTGTTGTGATAATATTTCTAGTAATATAGCCACTTTTTTTATCTATATTTGATAAAAATCTATCATCTTCATAGGGATTATTTACAAGTTGTGGTTCATTTTTCATATAAGTATCACCAACTATCCCAGAATCCAATGCTATAACTATGCGACCTACCCCATCACTCAGCTTTGTCCAAAGTATCTCATCCTCTGTATCAACTATAAATATAGAACATCTATCTGCATTTAAAAGCTGTTTTGCCTCGTTTGATATGAGTTCAAGAACATTATCCACTCCACCAAGAGACATCAGTTTTTGTCCAAATTCTGCTATTTGTTTAAATTTTTTCATCTACTTATCCTGAGCATCATACAGACATGTTAATTCTAAAAAACCACTAATATAATGAGAAAAAAATACCATAAATTTAACATCTGCATCATCAAATCCATCCTCTTTGTTTAGAAGTTCCAAAACACCTATAATCTCCCTTTGAGAGTTAAAAATTGGTGCAGTGACAATATTTTTTGTTTTATACCCTGTCTCTGCATCTATCTCAGATAAAAAATGTGAATCAGCATATACATCATTTGCCACAACTGGTTTTTTAACAACAAGTGTATTACCGACTACCCCCTTATCCGATGGTACAACAATTTTTTCAACACCATCAGCCAAAGTTGTCCACAACTCTTTTTTTGCAATATCATTAATAAATATAGAACACCTATCAGCTTGTATAACATCTTTTACATATTTAGATATATGAGGCAAACCTTCAGATAAAGACTTTTTATTTAACAATTCCCGCCCAAACTTAGATAGCTTCGAGTATGTATCTGCATATTTCATGTTCAATTCCTTTAATTATAATTTTTCAATACTTACGCCATTATCTTTGAGAAATTTAGAGATAATATCTGAATGAGTATGCTCGTACTCTGTTGCATATACTATCCTTTGTATCCCACTAGCGATAAGATTTTTACTACATTCACTACATGGCTCCAAAGTCACATAGATGGTTGCACCCTCTATACTTATCCCCTTTCTCGCTGCCCAGATGATAGCATTCATCTCAGCATGTATCTCATAAGTTTTACTCCACTCATGATGTTCTGATGTGTACTTACCATCCCAATGATCACAGCAGTTTTCATAACCAGCAGGTGTGCCATTATAACCTGTACTTAAAATCCTACCATCTTTTACTATAACAGCACCAACCTGTTTTGAAACACATTTTGATGCAGTTGCTATCTCAAAAGCTATATTTATAAAATTTTTATCATTTAACATTTAAGCTTCCCCCCCCCGAGTTTTTTTCATCAAAATACGATAGTAAATCTTTCTCGCATAGAGGTTTACAATAGTAATACCCCTGTATCATATCGCATTCAAGTTCTTTTAAAAGATTAACTGTTTCAATATCTTCTACACCTTCTGCAATAACATTGTATTCAAGTCTATGTCCCATAGCTATAATCGCTGAAACTATTGCCAAATCATCTTTGTTTTCCAAAATATCTTTTATAAATTCTATATCAATTTTAAGTGTGGAAACTGGTAGGGATTTTAAATATGAAAGAGATGAGTATCCAGTTCCAAAATCATCTATAGATAGATTAATACCCATATCTTTAATGGTATTGATATTTATAAATGTACTTTCCAAATTATAAAGTACCACATTTTCAGTTATCTCCAACTCTAGCCATTGTGGTTTAAAATCTAAAGAGATAAGCATATTTTTTATACTATTTATACAATCTTGACATTGAATCTGTTTTGCTGACATATTTACAGCTATATATTCAAGTCCATACCCCTGCTCTTTCCATCTTTGAAAATTTTCACAAGCTCGTCTTGTTACCCAGTTGCCAAGATCTATAATCAAGTCGCTTTCCTCTGCAATAGGAATAAAGTTGTCTGGTGTTATGAAACCTTTTTCTGGGTGATTCCATCTTACCAATGCCTCAACACCCAAAATTTTATCAGTTTTAATATTTATTTGTGGTTGATAATAAAGAACTAGCTCATCATTTTCTATCGCTTTTTTTAGTTCCCTCTCAACATTAAAAATTTTAAGTGATTCTTCGGTCATATCTTTGTTGTAATATGTATAACCATTTCTACCACGCTCTTTTGTTTTAAACATAGCTGTATCAGCGAACTGTAAAAGTTCAGATGGATTATCACTATCATTTGGAAAAATTGCTATACCTATACTTAGATTAACTTTATAATTTCTTTTTTCATCTTCTATAGGTTGAGAAATATTATCAATAATTTTTTTACACAGTGTATCTAAATTTACTATTTTTCTAAAATCATTAACTATTAAAACAAACTCATCCCCACCAATTCGTGCCAACAAGTCATCCTCTCTTAAAACTCTTTTAAGTCTAATCGCAACCTCTTTTAGCACCCTGTCCCCAGCTTTATGTCCATAACTGTCGTTTATAAATTTAAACCTATCTAAGTCAATAAAAAGCACAGCACCCTTATTTTTTGTCCTTTTTAAATTTGCCAATCTATAAGTTAAAAACTCTAAAGCAAATTTCCTGTTTGGAAGTTGAGTAAGGCTATCATGAGTTGCATTATAAAAAAGTTTTTTATCATATTTCTTTTTCTCATTTGTTATAATCATCATCACAGAAAGTGCAACAAAAGACGATATGAAAACAAAAAGCAATATATCAGATTTTAATCCACTCAACCCTAAGGCAATCTCATCCTCATCTATCTCTGTTATAACAGCCCATTTAAAATGTTTAGATTTAAATATGCAAGAACTTGAAATTACTTTTACATCTCTATAATCTTTTACAATCCCAAAACCATTGCCATTCATAAAAGCATCTCTCACGCCTTTGGTATTGATGAGTAAGTCATCTTTAAATGATTTTAAAAGATTAAATTTATCTTTATCCAAGGTTGTATCTGTTCTAAGTCTTCTATCTTCACCGACAAGGTATGTTTCGATAGTTTTATATATCTTGTTACCATTTAAAAGTTTTTTACTTAAAACATCTGGATTTAACTCTAAAACAATGATTGTCTTAATTCCACCATCTTTATCAAACATAGGTATGAGAGCAAACTGTGCCAACTTATTTGGTACTATTGGATAAAAATCTATGTCCGTAATATATAACTCTTTAGTTTTAAAAACCTCTTTTAGTGCTTTTGCTAATTGTGTAGAAGAATATTTTCCAGTTAAGAGATTTGTCTCAAAATCATCACCCTTGTTCACTTCATAAAAAATATCTCCTTTTGAACCAACAAGTAAAATATTATTATAATTGTAATCTGTGATAAATTGTTTAAAGTAATCAACATCTTTAATAATTGGAGAAATAACCTCTATATAAGCAACTGTTGTTTGCATACTAAGCGTAAGATTTTTTATCTTAATGGGCATATATCCTACAAGTTCTATAGTACCTGTACTTCCATGTTTTACAGCAATACCCTCTTTATAAAAACCTTGTCTTATATAGACATTATCTTTCGCACCACCAATATTACCAGTTTCTATAACCCTGTCTGATGCTAAAAATGTTTTATCTTTATACTTATAAGCTAGGTATGTTTCTGCTGTTCCACCTAGAGATTCAATATGCTCAATAATCCTCTGTATCGGTTTTTGGTCTATCTCAATCGCCACAAAACCATCAACATCTTTAAATGGACTAATCACAAACTGTTTAAAACTTTTTGATATTTCATCATAACCAAAATTTACAAAACGAATAGACTCTCTACCATCATATTTTATCGATTTTATCTTCTTAAAAGTATCTCTAAAAGATTTTGTCAAAGTATCTACATTTGTATTTTCCAACTTTTTTTCATCACTTGAGTAAAAAATATTACCATCTCTATCTAAGAGTAAAACATTTTTTATATCAAAATCTTTTTTAAAAGCGTACATATCAGACAGGTAAGTTTTATCTACGCTTTTTCCCCTTTTTTTAAGATTATACACATATTGGAATATATCTTTTTTAGCCAAAGAGAGAACATTGTCTTGAACAAGATTATAGTAGTCTATGAGATGTTTTTTTTGTAACCTTTGTATGTTTAGTACAGTTAAGGAACCCTGTTTCTCAAAAAAAGAAACCGTTTTTGAAAGAGTTATAATGTCAAACTTCACATTAGCAAAATAATTTTTTACAATCTCCTGCTTGTGTTTATTTACCTTTTGAATCTGCTTAAAACTATTTGCCAAATCCTCTTTTTTTGAATGATTATATGTTAAAAAGCCAAAAATAATGATAGGTAATACAGAAGCTAAAATAATTATGCTTTGATAATTAAACAACTTTTTATCATAAGTTAACAATCTATCTTCCTTATCTTTATAACTATGTTTATCAGAGTTTTCTTATTATTTTAATATCTGCATTTTGTCTAAGTCTTGCAAAGTAATCACCCAAAACTTGTTCCCTTTTAGATGCCATAATGAGATTTACAATCTGATTTTTAACACTTTGTATCCCAACTTCTTTAGCAGAATCAACTTCTTTTAAATAAAAACTCATAAAGCCACCTTTAGAATTTGGGATAATCGGTGTAAAGCTATTTACTGGAGTTTTGCTCAAAAGCATGGCAAACTTAGGGGAAATCCTGTTATATGGTAAAGTCCGTTCCTCTGTTTGAATATCTGGTGAATAAAACATTGGATTATCTATCTTTGTTTGTAATCTTGAACTATCTTTTGAAACATAAATTACAACTTTAAATGCACTCGGATGAATAAAGTCTTTTTTATGAAGTTCGTAATACTCTTTAATCTCATCCTCACTTGGAAGGGAAACAGATGAATAAGCGATAGCAGCATATAACTTTTGTGCAAGTAATTTCTCTTTTACTTTCGCTTTTAACTCACTAGAACTCAATCCATCTGAACCTCTAACAGCATCATAAAATTCACTCACACTCATATTGTTTTGAGCTGCTGTCTTTTTCAAATCTTCATAAACTTCTTCGCTACTAACTTGAATCTTTCTCTTTTTCATCTCAAGTTCTTCTAGCTTTTTCCTTATAAGAACATTTCGCGCTCTTTGCTCACCAAGTTTAGAGATTTTCATCTCTTTTTTAACATCAAGAAGTGTAATTGCACTCCCCTCAACCACAACAGCAACACCATCAATCAATGTAGCATTTAGACTTACAACAAATAAAAAAATAAAAAGTATCTTATACATTAACATCCATTTTAAAAAGTTATCCCTATTCTACCGTTATTTAACCAAAAAACAATTAAAAGTTCTAAATTAAAAATATTTTATTAATTGCCGATTTAGACTCCATAGAATATTAAAAAATAATGAAAGTTTATTGAACAAAAGGATTTGTTATGGGTATATCATCACTAGGAGTGGGTTCAAGTGTTCTTACACAGGATGTACTAGATCAGTTACGAGCAGCCGATGAAGCACAGTTTGTAAAACCTACCGATAAAAGAATTAGTACAGAAAAATCAAAAAGTGGTGAGCTTGATGTTGTGGATGCTTTAATGGACAATGTCTATGGAAGTTTAAAAGGGCTTACCGAATATGGTGTCTTTGAATCAAGAGTGGCTACAAGTTCAACTGAAAGCGTGGCAACTGTTAGTGCGGCAGACAGTAGTGATATTCAAGACTTTTCTTTAGAAGTTTCCAATTTGGCTACAAAAGAGATAGAACAAAGTGATAGTTTTGACAAAAAAGACTCCAATATAGCCACAGGAAGTGGAAACTTTGAACTAAATATTGGTGATCAAAAATACACAATGAGCTATGACAGCACAATGACACTGCAAGATTTAAAAGACCTAATTAACAAAAAAGCAGGGGATAGTGTAGATGCTACCATTGTTCAAGTGGCAGATGATGATTTTCGTCTTATGCTAAGTGCTGATGACACAGGAACTGAGCATGATATTTCTATCACTGATCTTGGAAATGATGATGGTGACAAAACACTAGATACAGCACTCACCGATGACATGAGTAATGTTCAAACAGCAGTTGATGCAAAATTTAAATTTAATGGACTTGATATAGTTCGTAAAAACAATACTGTTGATGATTTACTTTCAGGAGTAACAATAACACTTAAAGATGCTGGAAACACTAATGTAAGTGTAAAACAAGATAGAGAAAATATAGAATCAAAAATCAATAACTTTGTAGATAAATATAACTCCGCACTTTTCCAACTAGATAAAGATACAAAATCTTCTCAAAATGCAGACGAAAGAGGTATCTTTTCAAGCGATAGTACCATAAAAGGGATGAAAAGAGATATTCAAAATGTCCTAAATACTATTGGTGGTGGTGTTGGTATGATGCAAGATTATGGCTTAGAAGTTGGAGATGATGGAAGACTTTCTCTTGATAGTTCTAAACTAAACGAAAAACTTGATGAAAATCCAGATAATGTTCAAGCTTTTTTATCAGGTGGTACATTTGTTAAAGAGGACGGTTCAAGCACTGAAGTTGATGGTATTTTTTCCGAACTAGAAGTTACTTCTGCAAAATATAGTAAATATGGTGCTATTTTGGATAACTATAAAACATCAACACAAGACAGGATAGATTCATTAAACGACCAAAGAACAAAAGCAATGGATAGACTTAATAAAAAGTATGCAACTTTGGCTAAACAATGGCAAGCATATGATAGTATGATTAATCAACTTAACTCCGCTTCAGATATGTTTAAACAAATGACTACTGCAGCTATGAATGCACAAAATAATCAAAATTAGACTAAACAAATTGGCTTAATTGCCGATCTGTTATTTATGAACAAAAAACCAGAAGATAAAGGATTTGAGATGTCACCAGGGATGGTAGCGCATAATATATATGCACAAAACAATATGGGTATAGAGTCGCCAGAAAAATTGATAGAGATGCTTTATGAGGGTGTGCTTCGTTTCAATGCACAAGCAAAAAAAGCCATTAAAGATGGTGATATTGAGAAAAAGTTTTATTGGGCAAATCGTTCAATTAGCATTATAGTTGAATTGATAGAAGTTTTAGATATGCAAGCAGGTAATATATCTGTTTATCTTTCAGGGCTTTACAACTATCAAATTCAGTTAATTTCCACAGCACTTGTTGAAAATGACACAACTAAATTGGATGAAGTAAACAATGTTTTTAAAGGTTTGCTTGAAGCATGGAGAGAAACTACGAATGTGGCTTAACCAGCTCAAGATTGCCATAGTTCAAAAAGATATGCAACTGCTTGATTCTCTTTTATCAGATATACCAACTTTTGTTGATACTAAAGAGATTGAAAGTGCTTCATATCTTTTAAAAGAGGCATCTGCAATGGTTAGTTCATTGAAAGATGAAACAGCTAGTTCCATGATACAAATCAAAAAAAATGTAGATTTTTTACGCTCTACACAATCAAAAAACAAAAATACACTAGATATTAGTTCTTAGCTTTTTTCTTTATCCCAAAGTTTAAACTTCTAATCGTATATTCACTGACAACAGCACCTTTTCTCATCTTTAATATATGCTCAACACTGTCTGCTATGTCTGTAACCAATAAGCTTTCATCCTCTTTATCGCTTGTTTGAAACCTCAATTCATCATAAAAGCCACTTTGTGTCATATCTGGATTTATATTTGTGATACTTAGATTGCTTTTTCTTGTTTCTTCAAAAAGAGAGTCTCCAAAAGCTTTTAATCCCGCTTTTGTTGCAGAGTAAACACCAGCAAACTTAGATGCCCTTAGTGCTTCTATGGAGTTTATATTTATGAGGTATCCACCTTTTTGCTTGAGCGTACGAAGCAAAGCATTTGTTAAAAGCATCGGTGCAGTCAGATTTAAAAAAGTCATAGTTGTTATGGCATGTGGGCTTAACTCTTCATGTGGTTCAAACCTACCAAAACCAGCACAGTTTATCAACATAAAAACATCTTTTTGTTTTAAATTCTCACATGCCAAAAGAGTTTCTTTTTCATCTGATAAATCAGCTTGAATAGGTATAAAATTTTTATCATTAATATCACTTTGTTTTATACTTCTGCTAACTCCTATAACTTTATAATCTAAATCTAAAAGTTTTTGGGTTATAGCTTTTCCTATCCCACTACTAGCACCTGTTACAACTGCTGTTTTCATCCATCAACCCTTTTTATAATCTCATCTATCTTATCAAAAATAAATTTTTTTGCTTTGTCTTTTGTGACACTTTTTGGCTCAAAATGATCACTTACAATTTTAAATATGTATCTATTTTGTATATTTTGAGTAGCTTCTAAAAAACCAGCTGATTCCATATCAACTATATCAAATTTATCTTCACTTATCTGAGTATCTACACAAGTAATTTTTTTCTCCATCCCATCTATAAGCTCGCCAAGTTCATAGTTTTTAGATGCCCCACAAATACCAACATTTATAATTTTATCTTTATCTGTAAAATTTTTTAAAACTTGGCATGTGGAAATTTGCATATTTTCTTTACCAATCCCACTAATAAAAACTGAAATATTTTCATTTTTATAGTTTTTTAGTTTGTATTTATCGACAAATGCTTGAGCTTCTGCTTTTAGAGCAACCATAATATAAATCATTTTAAGATTATATCAAAAAAACTTGGTTATAATTTCGTTGCTTCTTTAGACCTGTGCAATGGTATTTTGAGATACTGTGTCAGGGTAGGAATACAGCAGCACACCTTAAAGTGCTATGTGCCGCAGGTATCTGGAGAGGCACTCTTCATATAAACCTAGTTATCATCCCTATATTTTGAAATTCCACATGGTTGATTTGGTGATGGTGGATTCTCTTTTAAGTATGTTAAATCTTCTAGCGTTTGTGTTAAAACTTTCTTTTGTTGAAGTATTGGTAACATTAAATTATCTTTTTCATTTAGCGGGATACCCCAATCAAGTAGTATCTTTTGCACCTGTTCATCTAGGTCTGCGAGAGCATCTTTTATATATTTTATTGAATTCATAGTAAAAGTATAGCAAAAATTTAAAATAATTTGGGTATAATTTCATCTCCAAATTTTACGAAAAGGAATATCGATGCCAAAAATGAAATCGGTAAAAGGCGCTGTTAAGCGTTTTAAGGTTAAGAAAAATGGTTCACTTAAGCGTGGAACAGCGTTTAGAAGCCACATTTTGACTAAACAAGATGCTGGAACTCGTCGTGGGCAAAACTCTCCAAAAGTGATTGCTAAAGCAGATGAGAAAAACATCAAGGCTATGATTAACTAACAGTTAATTCATAAATATCTCCAACATTATAAGTTGGGCAAGTCCACCAAAGAAGTGGCACCTTGACTACCAAATAAGAGTAGCTAGGTAAAGAAAAAGGAAAAATATGCCAAGAGTAAAAACAGGTGTTGTTCGTAGAAGAAGACACAAAAAGATACTAAAACTAGCAAAAGGTTTTTATAGCGGTCGCCGTAAACACTTTAGAAAAGCTAAAGAGCAATTAGAACGCTCAATGATGTACGCATTTCGTGACAGAAAGCAGAAAAAACGCGAATTCCGTAAACTATGGATTATCCGTATCAATGCTGCTGCTCGTTTAAATGGAATGAACTATTCAACTTTTATGAATGGACTACATAAATCTGGTATCGAACTTGATCGTAAAATTTTAGCTGATATGGCGATGAATGATACTGCAGCATTTAGTGCAGTTGCCAAAGCATCAAAAGCAGCACTTAGCAAATAGTAAAACTTTTAATCCTCAGTTTTTCTGAGGATTAAGCTTCATGTAAATATAAAACTTCATTCCCTTTAACATTATAGTAAATTCCCGAAGAATTTTTTCTTGACACAAAAACTCCACGACCATTATATGCTTTACGGTTTCTAAAAATATAACTCAGTGTTTGAGTGTCAAAACCAGTACCTTCATCTATGATTTGAGTTACTATGTAAGTTGTAGATTCATATAGTAGTTTACTTACTTTAACTTCTATCTTTTTATCACATAGAACTTCTAATTTTTGCAACTCATCAAAGTATGTATCATCTTCAATAAGTTGTTGTTTTTTGGAGCTACTTAAACCTAAGCTACCATGCTCGTATGCATTCATAAAAAGCTCTGTAAAAACTACACTGGCATTATAAACTACCTTAGCATCATCTGTTAAAGAATTTAGTGTCTCACTATACCATTCACCCGCTAAATCTACATCTTTTATAGATGATGAAAAACTTCTTTTACTGACTAAAGCATCTAGTAAGTTTAGTCTATTCATAAAAATAAAAGTTATATCATCCTCTGCTTCATCAATTCTATTGAAAAATTTTGTTTTCAAATCTTGGCGTGTAAAACTTGATTTAAAATCTTCTTCTATAAATTCTGCATATGTTCTATCTTCATTTTTAACCATATTCTCAACAAGACCATCACTATAAAAAAGAAACTTATCTATATCTTTTATGTTATATTGTGAAACTTTATAATCACTTGAATATTTACTAATAGGAGGATTGTTTGATTTTATCTTGATAATATTTTTATCTTTATCTTGAATTAAGATAGCAGGCATAGCAAATTTTGCATATTGTAACTTGTTGCAAGAATGATCAAAAAGGATATAGTCTATTGCAAGTGCTTCCTCTTCAAGAAGGATAGGTTTTATATATTCAACAGATTCTTTAACTAAAACTTCTAAACTAAAACTATCAAATTCAACCATTTTATCTACGATATGATTTACAAAAGTTGTCATAACCATAGCTGTCAATGAAGCAGAAAGACCTTTACCCATCCCATCTACAAGTAGATAAAAAGCTATGTTTGCATCTATTCTTCTTGCTGTATAAGCATCACCACTCATAATATCTAGTGGTTGATATAAAAAGTCAATCAAAGAAAAATGATGTGTTCCAACCATTTGATAATAAAAATCGTTTCTTAAAATATTTAACTCTTTTGCAAAAGCTAAATCCTCTTGATAAGAGTTGTATTCATCTTTTTTTTCCAGCTCTATCAGTTTTTTATTTTCTTGCTCTTTTAAGTATTTATTTGCCATTAAAACTTTAGCACTATTCTCCACCGCTTCAAGTATCATTTCATATTGAATCGGTTTTTTGATAAAATTATGCACTTGAAGTTTTAAAGCTTTTATAATGACATCTTTTTCATCCATCGCACTAATAAGGATGATGGGAATATCTTTATCTTTATCCCTTATCTTCTTAACCATCTCTAAACCATTTACAAATGGCATATAGTAGTCTGTGATAATAATATCTATATTTTCTTGTAAAAACTTTTTATATCCATCATCACCATCTACGGCAAAGATTATTTTTCCAAACAAAGCTTCAAAAATATCTTTGTAAGCAAGACGAATATCTTCATCATCTTCAACGCACAAAAGGGTTAGCCCTTTTATAAACTCAAAACTTTCTTCGCTAATTACTGTATGATTATTCATTTATTTTAAATCTATTTAAAGTTTCTTGAAGTTTAGATGCATCTTTAGAAAATACAACTGCCGCTTCTTCAACAAGCGTTCTTAAAGATATGTTTTTAGATGAAATTTTTATCATTTCATCCATATTTTCAATCAACTCTTTTGTTTTTGTAGCTATATATATACTTTGGTACATAACATTAGTTGATTTGTCCTGTGTGATATTTAAATTTTCTTTTGTTTCTTGTGAAGATGTGATAAGGCTTTGTGCTGAACTAGCAATAACATCCATATTTTGTGAAGTCTGCTCTGTATCTTGTGCAATTTCTACAACATTTTGTGTTATAAGATTTACATTTGCACCAATCTCACTAAGACTTTTCTGTGTTCTCTCAGCAAGTTTTCTTACCTCATCTGCTACCACAGCAAAACCTCTACCATGTTCACCAGCACGAGCTGCTTCTATGGCAGCATTTAGTGCCAAAAGGTTTGTTTGGTCTGCGATGTCAGAGATGATTCCTAAAACATCTTTTATATTCTTAGCCTGTTCCGTTAAAGACGATACCTTGTTTGCCAAATCTTGTTGATGTTCATTTTCTGTTTCAATAGAAGATACAACACCATCTAACTCTGAAACAAAACTGTCTAACACATTAAGAGTCTTATCTAAATCTTCTGTTACAACAATAGAAGCTTCTTCAACATTATCAAGTCTATCTCCAACTTCAGAAACAAGAGTGTTTATAGTTGTTATTTTTATATCTGCACTATCACTGTTTGTAGATAATTCATTTACCACCATATTAAGCTTTTTAGTTTCTTCTGCTGTTGTAAGAGAAACATTAATAGCATGAGCAATACCAACTTTAAAAGCTTCAATCATTGTGTTTATGGCAGTTGAGATATTTGCTATCTCATCTTTATTGTTTTTTGAATGGATTGGTTTTGATAAATCCTGATTTTGTGAGATATATGTCAATTGTTTCAAATTTTCACTAACACTCTCATTTACACCTTTACCAATAGTAAAAATAACAACAAACATAAGCAAGGCAAAAAGTGCATAACTTACTATTGTGATGATTGCATTCATCTTAGAATCTGATTCAATATTCTCCAATAAAACTGTATTTTGTCGTGAAATTTCATCATCCACTTTTTTGAGAAGATTTATCTTTTTTGTTATGGTTTTAAACCATTTAACACTATCTACACCAAATCCACCATCACTTGCTTTTTCTTTTGCAATCTTTCTCATCTTGTTTACTTCATTTATAACAGGCGAATTCATAGTCTTTTTATAAAAAGATTTTACACCATCACTTGCCATAGCCAAAGAAGAATCAAGATATGCATTTTGCTCAGCTACAAGTGTAATCCACTTAGCAAACATCCCATCACCAAATTTATCAGCCGCAAAAGTACCACTTAGCACAGCTCTTTCAATTCCTGCTCTCTCTTTGGATTTTAAAAAGTTTGTATATGCATCAAGTGCTTTTATAAGCTCAGGTGTATAAGCTAGTTTAGCAGTAAGTGCAACAATATTTAAAATTTTTGCATTCATTTTTGTATAGTAACTTACTTCATCTTTAATACTTATGCCAAGTGCATCTATGCGTGAGCGAATCTGATTTAGCTTATTCATATCATTTGTAAATGAAACAACCTCTGCTTTTAATTCATCAGAGAAAGAGTTTAAATCTAAAGTTGCTATATATGCTTTTAATTCATCATCTCTTTTGTTTGTTAAAAGTCTTTGCTTTGGCAAAATATCTACAAATTTTTTACCTTTTGAACCAATAAATCCAGCACTAGCCCCTCTCTCCTTCTGTGTTTCGTGGATTAAAAGACTTAATTTTTGTGAGAGTGTTTCTAACTCTTTAGCTTGAGTTATAGATGCTTTTTCATCTAATGCTTTTTCTACGGTAATGCCAATGATAACAAGTGCAAAAAACACTACCATCAACATTATGAGTTTTAATTTGCTTCTAATACTCATCTACATTTTACTTGCATTAAAGGTAGAAGATAATTGTAAATCATCTAAAAGATTCATTAATTGAGAATTTCCTATTTTTAATGACAGGTTAACAGCATCCTTAAGTACAAGTTTACTAAAATATCCAATCACAGAAGATGTAATAGACAAAGAATCAATTATGCTTATAACTATGTTGTTATGTTTAGTTTTTAGGTCATCTAAACAATTTTTTATATTTTGAAAATCACTGATAGTTTTTATATTGCCTTTGATTGTAACATGATTTGAAGCTGAAGAAAGTTCCATTGTGAGTATCCTTTTGTATTTGAGTTTCCATAATACTACCAAAAGTTAACTAAAAGCACCAATATTTTCCAGCCATTCTTTCATTTTTCTCTCAAAACCGATACTTTTTAACTCAATAAATTTTAGAGGTTCTAAAAGATAGTTTTGTTTAACGAAACCTCCGAAATCATGAGGGTATAGATAACCTTTATTTTGTTGTGAAATATTGTTTGGAATATCAAGTAAAGTACCATTTTTAATGGCTTTTATAGCTTTATTAATTGCCAAGTATGATGAATTTGATTTTGGGGAAGCACACAGATAAACTACTGCTTGAGCTAAGATAATTCTAGCTTCAGGGTAGCCGATTTTACTTACACTTGTCATAGCTGAAGTACAAAGAGTAAGAGCTTGTGGATTTGCATTGCCCACATCTTCACTAGCTAATATCACAAGTCGTCTTGCTATAAACTCAGCACTCTCGCCACCCTCTATAAGTCTAGCTAAGTAATAAATACTTGCATCTATGTCTGAGCCTCTTATAGATTTTATCATCGCACTTGTTAAATCATAGTGAATACCAGCTTCACTACTTCCACCACTTATGGCATGTGGACGGAGCGATTTAAGAGTTTTTAATTTTATGTGAGTATCTATATTGGAACTAAATTCAAGTAGTTTCAACATAGCTCTTGCATCACCACCACTACTTTTTATAAGATATTCTTTTGCATCTTCATCACAAATCACTTTGGCATGTGAGATAGCTTTATCTAAAAGTTTTGACAGTGCTTCATTTGAGATACTTTTTACTTCAAACAGCATAGAACGGGAACGGATAGCTGAAGTTAATGAAAAAAAAGGATTTTCAGTTGAAGCACCTATGATTAAAACTGTATTGTTTTCCATTACGGGGAGCAAAACCTCTTGTTGGTTTTTTGCTAACCTATGCACCTCATCTATAAAGATTAAAGGCTTTTGAAGAGTATTTTTATATTGATCAAAAATTTTTCTGAGTTGCTCCACTTTTAGTGAAGTGGCATTAAACTCATAAAATGGCAGTTGCATAGTTTTAGCAATTATCCTAGCTAAAGAAGTTTTACCACAACCAGCCCCACCCCAGATAAAACTATGTCCTAAAACACCTTTTTCACATAGCACTCTAAGTGGTGCTGTTTTGGAAGTTAAATGTTCTTGCCCAACAATATCATCAAAAGTTTTTGGTACTATTATTTTTTACCCCTCTCTTTATCTTTCTTATCTTCTGTTTTTAAAAATTTATGTAAAGCCGAGTACTCACTTCTTGTTAAAAATCTACTTTTTCCAGTTGGAAGGTTGTTTAACTCAACCTCTGCAAAACTAATCCTTTTTAAGTCTGCCACCTCACAGCCAAAATGAGCGAAAAATCTTCTAATCTCACGATTTTTCCCTTCAGAAATAGCAATTTTCAAGATGGAATAATTTGGAGTATTTTTCTGGATTTTATATCCTAAAAAAGGTGCAAATGTCATACTGGTAATCTTTGAATATTCATGTCCACCAGCAGTTGCATCACTAAGCTCAAGCCCATTTAACATCGCGTCTTGCATCTCTTGTGTAATTTCACCTTTGATTTTTACTTTATAAATCCTCTCCAACCCTGAGTTCATCAAAGCACTGGCAACTTTGGAAGCATCTGTTAAAAGCAACACTCCCTCAGTAGCATAATCAAGTCTTCCAACTGGGATATAGTGTTTATACTTTTTCTCCAACCCATCATAAATAGTTTTTCTACCTCTTGGGTCATTTTTAGTAACAAGCTCCCCTTTTGGTTTATTGTAAACTATAACTGTATATTTATCTCTAGGAGCTACTTGTTTACCACTAACATAAACTATGTCAATGCCCTCTTCAACCTGAGTTGCAGGATTATCCTCTATCTCACCATTTACTCTAACATAACCATCTTGAATAACCTTATCAGCCTCCCTGCGTGAGTAACTTGAATGGTGTGCTATATATTTGTTTAGTCTCATAATAACTCTTTTAGTTTTTTCATTTTTTCTTCTAATTCATCAAGCTCTTCACTACAAATCTCAAAGACTATATCAGCTTGAATATCTGTATAATGGTATGATAACAGATCCCCAAATCTTATAATCTCATCCCAATATTGTTTTAGAGCAACTTTACTTAATAAAATTTCATCTCTTTTTTGAAGATTTTTTATTGCCTCTCCACTAGCTTGAAGTCTCATTAAGATAGCTTCCATCTTTGTGATGTTGTCATCATTTAATAAAAAATCATCACTTATTTTTATATTTAAAAACCTCTTTCTGTTTAGTTCTATACTATCTAACACAAAATCAATAAGTTCTAATGCTGTTAATTTATTCATATAAAAATAGTCTCCCCTTTGATATGTTCGTATATAGCACCTTTACTTCTTTTATGTTCACGAAAAAGGTCAATTTTTGTGTGGTAAACATCTTCGAGATAATTCCATAAACCTGCTATCTTTCTAAACTTTACCTCTTGAAATTTTACAAATATATCTATATCACTATTTTGAGTTTGTTTGCCAGTCGCATAAGAACCAAATAAACCAATTTTTTCTACACCAAATTCATTTTGAATATAGTTTTTATTCTCTCTCAATTTATCTAAAATATACTCTTTTGTCACGATATACCCTTCTCTATAAGTGTATGTATATGTAGTACACCTTTTATCTTTTTATCTTCATCCGTTATAACAAGGAGTTGAATTTTTTTCTCCTCTATCATCACAAGAGCTTCACTTGCTAACATCTCTTCATCTTGGCATGTAGATGGATTTTTTGTGGCATATTTTAAGATATTATCATCTAGTGAAAAATCACTTTGAAGTAAAGCTCGGCGAATATCACCATCACTTACAAGTGCCATCAATCTTTCATCATCATCAACAACTAAAACTGTACCTAAACGACCTTCACTTATAGCGATGATAGCATCTTTTACTTTTGCGTCTTTGTTGATGATAGGTAGATTTTCACTCTGCATAAGGTTGCTTACCTTCACAAAAAGCTGTTTTCCTAAAGCACCACCAGGGTGAAAAGAAGCAAAGTCACTCTTTTTAAAATCTCTTGCTTTCATTAGACAAACTGCTAAAGCATCACCCAAAGCCAAAGTTAAAGTGGTTGAACTTGTTGGTGCGATGTCAAGTGGACAAGCCTCTTTTTGTACAACCACATCCACAATCAAATCACTATACCGCCCAAGCGTTGAGTTTCTATCTCTTGTCATCCCAATCAGTGGCACTTTAAAGCGTTTTATATGTGGTAAAATAGAGCTTAATTCCTCACTCTCTCCAGAGTAACTAATAGCGATAACCACATCATTTTTACTTATCATCCCCAAATCACCATGTAAAGCTTCAGTTGGATGAAGAAAAAAACTTGGCGTTCCGGTAGAAGCGAATGTTGCTGCCATTTTCGCCCCTATGAGTCCAGATTTCCCAACACCTGTAATGATAAGTTTGCCCTGACATTTTAAAACTAACTCAACAACATCTTTAAAACTATCATCTAAGCTTTGAGATGCTCTAAGTAGTGTTTGTGCTTCAATATCTAAAGTTTCTTGTGCTATTTTTTTGTAATTCATAGTGTAATTATACTATAATAACCAAAATAGGAGTTAAGAGTCATGCAAAAACTGTTTGAAGAAGTTGGAAGTTTAGATAAAAGATGTTACGATAAATTTAGTTTAAATGAAGATATTTTAATGGAACATGCTGCTGATGGAATGGCAGATTTTATCAGAACAAAATTTACAAAACACTCAAAAATCACTGTGGCATGTGGAGGTGGAAACAACGGAGCTGATGGGATTGCACTTGCCAGGCTTTTGCACAAAGATTTTGAAGTTAGTATTTTTTATGCAAAAGAGGTAAAATCTCCGATGGCTCTCTTGCAACAAAAAAGGGTAAAATCTTTAAATATTCCCACATGCCAAGAGATTAAAGAGTGTGATATTTTAGTAGATGCTATCGTGGGAACTGGTTTTAATGGGGAGTTTGATGAGAGGTTGAGCCAAATTATCCAAGATATGAACTTATCAAAAGCCTATAAAATTGCTTGTGATGTTCCAAGTGGCTATAAATTTTATGCCGATACAACTCTAACTATGGGTGCTTTAAAAAAAGATATGTTTTTAGACAAACATAAAGATTTTGTTGGGGACATAAAAGTTTTAGATTTGGGAATATCAAGAGAGATTTACGAGGGTGAAACCTCTTGGTATCTACTTGATTTTGAAGATATGAAACTACCTTTTAGAGATAAAAAAGACAGCCACAAAGGAAGTTTTGGTCACCTTGCTTTGGCATGTGGGGATAAGAGTGGAGCGAGTATCATGTCTGCTTTATCAGCTACAAAATTTGGTGCTGGACTTGTAACACTTGTTGGGTTTAAAAACATAACAATCCCACATGCCATAATGTATTCACACGAACTACCAAAAAACACAACTGCTTTGGCATGTGGGATGGGTTTAGGAGATGGATTTAGCGATAAAGAGTTAATGAAATTTTTAGATAATGATTTTACCCTTGTCTGCGATGCTGATATTTTCCACATGCCAATACTCTTAGAAATTTTAAAAAGAAGAGATGTTGTTTTAACCCCACATGCCAAAGAGTTTGTTTCACTTTTAAAACAAACTGCTCTGGCAGATATAAGCATAGATGAGTTACAAAACAAACGCTTCTTTTATGTTGAATTATTTTGTAAAAAATTTCCACATGCCACACTTATTTTAAAAGGTGCAAATGTGATAGTAGCATCCAAAGGTAAATTTTTCATAAACCCACATGGCACTCAGGCTTTAGCTAAAGGTGGAAGTGGCGATGTTTTAAGTGGCTTGGTTGGGGCATTATTAGCTCAAGGTTATACACCACTTGAAGCCGCAAAAACTGCTTCACTTGCCCACACAAAATTGGCATGTGGGTATGAAGGAGCTGATTTTTCACTTACAGCAGATGATTTGATAGAGGGTATTTGTAAATTGTAAGTTTTGTTATGATATAAATCGTTATAATAATTTAAATAGGAAAAAAGTATGCACAAATTAAAAATCGGAAAATATGAACTTGGTTCCCGTCTTATTGTTGGAAGTGGAAAATATACAGATTTTCAAACAACAAAAGAGGCAACACTAGCTAGTGGTAGTGAACTTATCACTGTGGCAGTTCGTCGTCTAAATATCACAAATCCAGATGAGGAAAATCTAAGAGATACTTTTGCTGGAACAAATGTTAAGTTTTTACCAAATTCAGCAGGGTGTGTAACAGCAGAGGAAGCTATCACAACTTTTAGACTTACTCGCGAGGCAACTGGGATAGACTTAATCAAGCTAGAGGTTATTGGCGATACTCAAAAAACACTTTACCCTGATGTTCTTGAAACCATAAAGGCATGTGAGATACTTAAAAAAGATGGTTTTACCATCATGGCTTACACTTCAGATGATCCAATCATGGCAAAAAGACTTGAAGATGCTGGTGCAGATGCTATCATGCCTTTAGCTGCTCCTATTGGAAGTGGTTTAGGGATTCAAAATCCTTACAATGTTGTATTTGTAAAAGAAGCTGTTGGTGTACCTGTAATCGTTGATGCAGGGATAGGGTGTGCTAGTGATGCTTCTTATGCTATGGAGCTTGGTGCTGATGGTGTACTTACAAACACTGCCATAGCTCAGTCAAAAGACCCAATGATTATGGCAGAAGCTATGAAACATGCTGTAATTGCTGGTAGAATGAGCTATTTAGCTGGAAGAATAGCTAAAAAACCTTATGCAACTGCGTCAAGCCCAGTTGATGGACTGATACAGTTTTAAACTTTCACTTTATCTGAAAGATGGGTTAGCAAAAGTAGCTGACCCATATCTTCAAAAAATTTATCTACACCCATCCCTTTTGCCTCTAAAGAAAGTTTTAAAGCATCTAAAAAAACTTGATTTAATTGTGGTGAAGACTTCATATAAGCTTCAATAATCCATCCGATATTAAGTGTTTTAACCTCACCATTTATCTCATAATCTATCGAAGAACTAAGGTTTATCCCCTCAGCTTTTAAAATATCTTTACATTTTTTTTCTATATCATTCATCTATATAATCCCCATCAAATTTAACATAACTACAAACATTGAGACAGGCACGATATATCTAAGTGAAAAATACCAAATATCAAAAGCAAATTTAAGTTGAGGCCTCATAATCGATTCTACTTTTTTCTTATCAATAACAAAACCAACAAAAATTGCCATAATAAGACCACCAAATGGGAGCATAATGGCAGCTGTGGTAAAATCGATCCAATCAAATAAGTTTTTCCCACCCCAAGTAAGAAACTCTTTATAACCATCTATATTTGATAAAATCACAATTATACCAATGAGATAAAAAAACAACCCCATAGAAACAGATGCTTTAAGTCTGCTCCATCCAGATCTGTCTATAAAATATTGCACCATCGGCTCAACAAGGGAGACAGATGATGTTAAACCTGCAAATGCAAGAGCTATAAAAAATAAAACAGCAAAAATATTACCCAAAACTCCCATCTCATAAAAAGCAGCTGGTAAAGAGATAAAAACCAAACCTGGACCTTTGGCTGGACCTGCTCCGTATTGGTAAAGGAATGTAAACAACATTAAACCTGCGACTATTGCAATAGTTGTATCTAAAAAAACTACCCATAAAGTATTTTTAACAATATTTGCATCTTTTGGAAGTGAAGCTGAATATGTCATGATAGCACCCATCCCCAAAGAAAGAGTAAAAAAAGCATGTCCAACAGCTGTTACAAACGCTTCTGAGTTTATTTTAGACCAATCAGGTAAAAACATAAAATCAACAGCTTTAGAAAAAGTATCAAGCGTAGTAGCATATACAAACATTGCCGAGAGAATGATAACTAAACTAGGCATTAGTATCATATTCATCTTTTCTATACCACCTTTAATCCCTTTGTTTACAACATAAGTTATCCACACAAATGCCACAGTATGATAAAATAGTTGAGTGGTAAATCCAGTATGCAACATTGTTGTAAAAACATTTTCTGCTTCTTTTGCACTTGATGGTAGATAAAATATAGAGGTTGCGATGTAATGAAATATCCACCCAATAACTACAGAATAAAAAGTCATAATAAAAAGACCTGCCAAACCTTGAAAACCACCAAATTTCCACATGCCAGAATGCTTTGGAGCTAACTCTTCAAAAGAGGTAACACCATCTTTTCTACCCATATAACCAATGAGCATCTCAGCAATCATAACAGAAAAACCTATAAGCAATACGGTAAATAGATAGATTAGAACAAAAGCCCCTCCACCATAAATACCAGTTATATAAGGAAACTTCCAAATATTTCCAAGCCCAACAGCACTTCCAGCTGCTGCTAAAATAAAACCAAGCCTACTAAATCTAGCTATTTTCATCTAATATCCCCTATAATTGAGGTAATTATACTAAAATTTCAAAATATATAAAAGAATTTACCAAAAACCATTGACATTTTATAAGTTATTGACTATAATTTCGCCTCATTAATCAGCTTAAACGCTTTTTTTAATGTGTAGGTCGGGGTGTAGCTCAGTATGGTTAGAGTACCTGGTTTGGGACCAGGGGGCCGAAGGTTCGAGTCCTTTCACCCCGACCATTTTTTTTAAATACTTAAATCTTAATATGGTGGGATTAGCTCAGCTGGTTAGAGCACTGGTTTGTGGTGCCGGGGGTCGCGGGTTCGAATCCCGTATCCCACCCCATGATTTAAACTGATAATATAGCAAATATAGTAGCGTCCGTGGCTCAACTGGATAGAGTTTCGGATTTCGGCTCCGAGGGTTATAGGTTCGAATCCTATCGGGCGTACCATATTTATCTGATGCGTCCTTAGCTCAGCTGGATAGAGCAATGCCCTTCTAAGGCATAGGCCAAAGGTTCGAATCCTTTAGGGCGTACCACTGCATTTTTTATGTTATCAGGTCAGAAGTGACATTAAACACTTATCCACGCGGACGTGGTGAAATTGGTAGACACGCCAGACTTAGGATCTGGTGCCGCAAGGTGTGAAGGTTCAAGTCCTTTCGTCCGCACCATCAATCAAAAACAAATTATTCCAAACCTCTATTTAACTCCTTATTCAAGATTACTTCGACAGTTCCAATAATTCCAAATCATTCAAACAATTCAATCTATTTTTTTTAAAGTTCAAGCAATACAGTATCTCGCCGTGTTGCTTCAAACTTTCTGCATCCTGCTTCAAAAGCACCGTTTTCGCCTATGATTACACATTTATGTTTTGCCCTTGTTATGGCTGTATAGATAAGTTTTGTATTGTGCATAATAAAGTGTGAAAAGCTCATAGGAATTACCACTATATCGTACTCCATCCCCTGCACCTTATGGATAGTCAAAGCATAAGACAACATCAGATAATTTTTAACCTCTTCATAGTCATAGACAACAACTACATCCTCATTTGGGTAAAAAACAAAAACCTGCTCTTCATCCTCATCTATTTTAAAAAGTAAACCACTCATACCATTGTATATTCGTCGTTGGTTTGAGTCTTCCCCCTCTTTAAAACCATCCCCACTCCAAGATGTCATATTTTCATTTTTGGTATGAACAACTTTATCCATAAGCCTAAACTCTTTATTACCCTTTTTTATACACTTTTTAGGGTTTGGATTAAAATATTCCTGTAAAACTTTATTTAGATTTTGTGTCCCAAGAGTTCCCCCTTTCATAGGCGTTATAACCTGAAAATAGTTTAGATACTCTTTTATAAGTTTATTATTTAGTCTATATCTTGCTTTTTCTATGCTACTAACAACAAGATGTAATATTTCAACAATGATATTGGTAGAGTTTTGCTCCCTTACATCTCTTAGCTCATCATTTGAGAGGGAGTTTTTCATTGCATAATAGTTTTGTATATTAACCTCTATAAACTCAAAATCATCATATTTTTGTCTATATTCAGGTATTCGTCCCACCCTAATATCATTTGCTATAAGTTTTATGGCTTGGTCTTCGTGCTGTCTGTAAATCTTAGTAAGTTTTACTATGGGTACAAGTTCAAGTGATAAAATATCGCTAAGTATATTTCCAGCCCCAATTGGTGGCAATTGTGCATCATCTCCAACTATAATGAGTATAGTATTTTTTGATATTTTAGATACTACTTTTGCAAAAAGAGTAGAGTTTATCATAGATGCCTCATCTATCAAAACCACACCATAAGGAAAAGTATCGTTTTTTTCATGTTTGACCAATAGTGATTGAATAGTAGCACTTTCATACCCTGTGGTATCTGCTATGCGTTGAGAAGCTATACCACTAAGCGCACATGTCATGATCTCTTTTTTATCATATCTGGTATTTAGTAAATCAAGTATAGTTTTACTTGTGGTACTTTTACCTGTTCCTGCATAACCAACTAAAAACAAGATACTAGCTCCATCATTTATCTTCAAAACTGCTTCTTTTTGTTGCTCACCAAGCGTTAGCTCATTCTCTTTTAAAAACAACTCTATATCTTTTACAAAACCACCATTATCTTTTTTTGCTCTTACTTTAAAATCATCATAAATAAATTTTTCTGCATCATATAGCTTTGATGGTGATACTCTATTGTTTTTCATCTGAACTATCTCACCTGAGCCAACTCTCTCAACCAAAATAGCTTCATAAAAACTCTCTTTATTTTCAAAAGCCAAAAGTTCATCCAACTCTCTAAAAAGTATATTTTTATCTACACAACTGTTTCCCTGTTGCTCACAATAATTTAGCAAAACATAGTCCATCGCACTCGCTATTCGGTGTTCATCAGTTTTTTCAATACCCATCTTGAGTGCTAACTCATCAGCTCTTTTAAAACCTATAGAGTTGATGGAAGTAAGTATGTAAGGATTATCTTTTATGCGAGAACAAGGTTCATCAACATCTCTCATAGCTGTTGCAATGGTTGTTAAAAGTGTAGATGAAACATCAAAAGGACTTAAAAATTCCCCAAGTCTTCTCATAGAGCGAAACTTTTTCCAACTTGTTTGAATCTTTTTAAGTCTTTTTTCTTTTATCCCCTTAAATTCAAGCAGTTTTTCTATATCATTATCTAAAATCTCCACTAACTCCTCAGCACCAAAATGCTCAATAAGTTCAGCTGAGAGTTTTTTAGTAAAACCTTTTATGATTTTATTTAAGAAGAAAAAGAGTTCATTTTGATTTACTTTAATAGAGGTAAATTTAAAACTTCTACCATACTTTTTATGTTCTTCCCACATGCCATGAAGTGTAACAGCAGAACCTTTTATATGTGAGACATCACTCTCATAATAATTCCCACTTATTTTTTCACCACTCTTTAAAACAGCTATAAAAAAACTATCCTCTTCAAAAAGGATTTTGTCTATCTGACCTATAAGAGTTTGTGTCATTTTTCAGAGTCTATAAAATTTTCATAACTATCTAAAGCCGTAAAATTTATCTCATATCTTAAACTATCAATTTTATCAATTCGTACAGAATCTACACCTATCTCTCTTAATTTATCATAAGTTAAAAGCTCCCCATAATTTAACTTTAACACATCTCTTAATATCCATTGTCCTAAATCTCTATTTGAATAAGACATTAAAGCTTTTGAGTTTTCTTGACAAACTTTTGCTTTTAAAATCTTTTTATTAGGTAAAATCAAATCAAAAGTGTCTTTTTTTTTCATATCATCACTATAAATTAAACAGTTGTTGTTCATAATTTTATTCATCTAAAACTCCCACATTTTAAAAGATATGCTATAATTTCAATCAGTTGGGACAGATAGGGAGTGGGGACTCCCTACATGCTTTTAATATAACCGAAGTTCTAAAAGAACTAAGACTATAACAATTACGAGGGTAAGTCGCATTGTTACTCCTTTGGTTAAAAGGCTGACCCTGTCCCACCTTCCACCTCGCAACACAACCAAATCACCCATAATCGCCCAACTGAGACTTATATACTAGTGAAACTTTTAGTATTTTTTATAAAATATGACAAATTGCCATATTTTTACTAAGATTTAACTCTTTTGAGTCTCTCTTGTTCTTGCTCTTTATAAAGCTCTGCACACCCTTTTGATAGTTCACGGATTTTTAGTATGTAGTTTTGTCTCTCTGTCTGACTTATCGCTTTTCTTGCATCTAGTACATTAAAAGTATTTGATGCCATCATGCACAGATCATATGCAGGAAGTGGAAGTCCAGCATCTAATGCTTTTTTACACTCATCACTTTTGGCATTGAACTCCCCAAAAAGCATGTCTGTATCTGCTACTTCAAAGTTGTATTTAGAAAACTCTATCTCACTCTCTTTATGAACATCACTGTAGAGTGTTTTGTTGCCATCTTTATCTATATTCCATACAATATCAAATACATTATCAACACCCTGAAGATACATTGCCAATCTCTCTGTTCCATAGGTTATCTCAACTGCCACAGGATTACACTCTATCCCACCAACTTGTTGAAAGTATGTAAATTGAGTCACTTCCATACCATTTAGCCAAACTTCCCAGCCCA
>Ga0256842_1000362_pt1 | contig 39888 bp, 33 predicted proteins | sample 4559240metaG_FD_185973 | JGI IMG/M metagenome (GOLD analysis project Ga0256842, IMG submission 185973) | Hydrothermal vent microbial communities from Guaymas Basin, Mexico - 4559-240 | ecosystem: Environmental > Aquatic > Marine > Hydrothermal vents | place: Mexico: Guaymas Basin | collected...
CCCTTTACTCTCCATTTCTCTCGACAGGAAGTTTCCAAGTTTATTTATGATATTACTTTCCCCATATTTTATCAGAAAATTCCTCCAGATACTTCCCCGCAAAAAGGACTTATTTTCCTCGTAAACTCCCCATTCCTTTAATCTATCCTTAATCTCTGAAAACTTTAATGCCTCTTCTGGAGGAAGTGCCCATTCTCCCATCTCAATATAGGAATTTGAAGGTATTATAACTTTTCCAGTAGCCTTTTCACTGCAAAAAAATGAAGAAAGCGTTTCCGTTTCAAGCCAGGAAGAATTCCTTTCAACCATTTCAAAAAACTTTTCAAGCCAACCCTCTTTATAAACCCACCTGTATGTTTCCGGCCACCCTCCAAACTTTTCTCCATCATCAACTACCACAATCAATTTTCTACCTCTATCAAATTCCCCCCTCAAAAACTCTTCAACCTTCTCCACAAGTGCCCAGGGAGTTAAATATCTCATCCCCTCGTCTATGGGAAAAACTCCCATTAAATTTTCTACTTCTTCCGTCAAATAATATCCGTCCATTTTATTCTTTGAAACTCCGGAAGAGAGCAAGTGATAATCATCAAGCAAAACATAATTTATCCCCGCTTTTTTTAAGGAAGATATGATATGAGGCTCCCAAACCCTTTCGGCAAGCCACAGTCCCTCAGGTTTAAAATTAAAATATTTTTCAATAAAATCAGAAAGTTTCTTAATTTGAAGGAGTCTATCCCTTTCAGAAATTGCAGGAAAAATTGGCTCATAAAATCCCCCTGTTAAAATTTCAACCCTTCCCTCCTTCACAAGTTTTTCCAAAATATCTCTAAACTCCTTTTTCTCTTCCACAAGCCACTTAAAAAGAATTCCAGAGGAGTGAAAAACGAGTTTAAGATGACTAAATTTGTAAAATACCTTTAAAAAAGGAAGGTATGCTCTTTCATAGTTATTTTCAAAAACCTCCAGAAAATTTCCAGCGGGTTGATGCAGGTGTAAACCAAATACCAGTTTGAGTTTTCTAACCATTTGCCCTTTTCCTCAGACAACCCAGTAATACTTTTCAAATTCATCAATGGAAATTTTTTGTGCAACATAACCACTTTCAGGCATCCTCTCCGCCAGATTTTCACCTATATATAAACTTATTGCAAATTCTATATTTTGATTTTCTCTAATACCTATTTCTGAAAAAGGTATACCAACCTCAACTATTTTCTCAACCCCAAAACTGGAAAATTCCTTTTTTTCCACTATTTCACCATTTGCCCCTAAAATTTCTTTATAAAAAAGGGTCTTTTTAAATTTATTGTCCTTTATTAGTTTAAACTGTATATTTCCCGGCTTTCTAAAACTCACAACCATGACAAAGGGGTACTTCCTATCATTAAGTATTTCTTTGGGGACATCTACCCTTATATATAAATTTTCCCTGTCAAATCCAAAATAAAACCCTGTAAATATATTGTGTATCCTCTGCATCGTGGTATAGGTATACTTATTTGTAAAAAAACCTGCAGGCAGCCACTCAAAATAATCCGTTATGTATCCATCAAGTACAGGCGTTATAAGTTCATGTGGAGGTTGAATCTCATATATTCCCCTCTTTTCCACAATGGGGTCAAAAAACTCATCTGGAGGTTCAACCCCCATATATCTAAAACTTGCAATTAAATGTTTTCTGAAAAGTTCATCAAACTCCACATCATATTCAGTATTGTGGTCCTCTCCATACCACCAGAACCAGTCACTTCCCTCTCCTATTAAAATGTGCCTGTAGGCCTTTTTCAAATCTATTTCACCATCCCGCCCCTCTTTCTCAACTTCCATGGCAATTTCTTCAAATTTTTTCCTCGTAATTGACAAAAGTTCCCACGCCCTATTCTTCTCCTTCTGCCCTATCCATGTGGAAAAATTCCCATAAATCCACGATCCAGCCATTACTTTTGGCAAGGTGTTATTGTAATCTTTTATTTCAAGATACTCACTAAAAGTAACACACTTTAAAAAGGGATTCTCAGAAAGTCCACTGTATAAAGCTTCAAAAAACTCTTTTCCATTTTCCCTATACCTTTCCCACGCATTTTCACCATCAAGTATGATTGGAACCACATAGTTTTTCTCATCTTCTGGAAGATTTTTCCTTATTAAAAGTAGCCTGCTTATCAAATCCTCGGCTGCCCTTTCTCCCTCATACGTGGAATATGTAAAACCTATCATATCTGAAAGTAGTAGATCTCTAAAAAAGATCTCCACCCCATTCTCATTACCAAATCTGTAAGAAAGAAACTTCTTCTCAAATTTCATCTTTTCTTCAGATTTTATAAATCCACTTTTAACAAATGAATTTTTAAGCACCGTTTCATCGGTTGCAACCCATTTAAATCCCTTCTCAGCAACAATCTTTAAAATATCCTCAGATATGGAACCTTCGGAAGGCCACATCCCCGCCGGTTCTCTTCCAAATTCACTTTTGAAACATCTAATGGCACTTTCTATCTGGTATATGGCATCTTCAGGATAGTGAAAACTCTGTTCCGGTAGTTCCACATTGGGAAGTGACTCCCTTGCACTGTTTATATCATATAAAAGGGGTAATATTGGATGGTAATATGGACTTGTGGAAATTTCTATCTCTCCATTTAAATAAGCCTTCTTATATGAAGGCAGTATTTTTTTCATTAAATTTTCATGCTCTTCAAATAATATTCTTTTATCGCTTTCAGAGAAATTTCTTCCCTTGCCTATTAAATTCTTTATATTTTCCTTTTCTTTAAGATAATTGCCACTCCAGGCAAGATTAAACCAGACCTGTAGATCCCTGAAATCATTCACATTGAAATTTTTTATCTTTTCTTTAAGTTCCTCAAGGGAAACCCTTGCCCCTCTCTTTTCATAAAGCCATCTATATCTGGGATAGGGATCTATCATATTCTCCCTATCAAGAGAAAAGAAGTTTTTTAAAATAAAAATCTTCTCATCTTCTGTTAAAGTAGTTGCCTCTTTCCTGGAAACCCTCAGAAATTCATCCTCAGCTCTTCCTTCTGTATAATCCTTTATCTGCTCCACAAGAGATGGAACCAGATTAAAGGTAACCTTAACATCAGGATACTTTAACACCTCATTTAACATATCGAAATAATCCTTAACTGCATGAAGTCTGACCCATGGCATCAAGTAATCACTATTTTCAGGATTCTTATAAAGAGGTTGGTGCATGTGCCACAAAAAACATACATATAGAGGATCATTCTTTTTAGGTTTAATCTTCATTTTTCTCCTCTACTTCATTTTTTAAAGAATAAAAAACTTTTTTCTCCCCTTTAACTTCATCTTAATCTGTATCTTTTTACCTCCCCTATACAAAAGAACATCAACAACATCTCCCGGTCTTTTGTTTAACAAAATACTCGAAAGGGTTTCCATATCGGAAATTTTTTTGTCATCTATCGCTACAATAATATCTCCCCCAACTACAATCCTATAAAAACCTATTTTTACATATCTATCGCCACCCCTTATACCGGCAAAATAGGCCGAACTTCCTCTGTCAACATAAGAAACAAGAACTCCTTCATCAACAGGCAACCCCAAAATATCTGCAAGATCTTCATTAATATCAACTCCATGAATCCCAATCCAGGGCCTCAGCACTCTGCCATACTTAATCAAATCACTGACAATCCTCTTAATTGTGTTTACGGGGATTGCAAAACCAATACCAATGCTTCCACCACTTGTGGTAAAAATTGAGGTATTCATTCCAATCATTCTTCCAGAGGAGTCAAGAAGTGGTCCTCCAGAATTCCCAGGATTTATGGCGGCATCGGTTTGAATGACATCATCAATTAAAAAGCCAGATCTGGATTTGATGGTTCTTCCCAGAGAACTTATTATCCCCGAAGTCATAGTACCTGTTAAACCAAATGGATTTCCTATTGCATATACCTTCTGCCCCACCTTTAAATGTTTCGAATCCCCTAAAACTATTGGAAACAACTTTTTGGGAGAAGTTTCTATTTTCAACACTGCAATATCATTTACCCTATCAACTCCCACAATATTAGCCTTATGGGTAGAATGATCATAAAGAGTTACCTGAATGGAATCGGCACCATCAACTACATGAAAATTGGTAAGTATGTATCCCTTCTTATTTAAAACCGACCCTGAACCTGTACCCTGCCTTCCTACCGGTTCAAAAAAGAAATCATAGGATACCTCTATTGTGGTAATATTTACCACACTTCTGTTTACATTTTTATAAACTCTTATGTTGTTTTCCTCTTCAGGGGTTAAATTAACCCGGGTATTATCACTTGCAAAAACTTTTTCAACACTGTCAGAAATAGCAGGAAATGGGGGAAAACCTTCCCCACTTTTAATCAATATAGGTGTAAATACCCCTGCTGCAAAAGCTAAAAGGAAAAATAGGATAAAAAATATCTTTCTTTTCATTTAAATTTATATCTATTAAGTTTTACTTTCCAGATTCACTATTGCCTTCAGACCCCTTTTGGGGAGTGGATTCGCCAGACCTATCAGCACTTTCTTCGGGATTATAATTAAGTCCCCATTTCTTTACAAGTTCTTCTATAACTCCACTGCTTTTTAATTTTCTCAAAATGGAATTAATCTTATTTCTTATTTCCACATCACCTTTTCTGAAGGCTATACCATATTTTTCATGGGTCAACAATTTTCCAACCACTTTTATATTTCTGAGTTCCTTTGACTCATACAAAAGGGTTGGAGCATCCCCAACAACTGCATCCACAAGTTTTCTATTTAGTTCAAACAAAGCATCATCAAAGGAATCATAGGTTACAATGGTAATCTTTCCATCACTATTTAACTTCTTTAAAAAGGCTTCAGCAGTACTATCCTTCTGAACGCCAACCTTCTTTCCCTCAAGATCCTTTACATCCTTAATGTCATCTCTCTCCTTTCTAACAGCGATCATCTGTCCCGTTTCATAATAGGGAATTGAAAAATCAAACTCTTTCTTCCTTTCTGGAGTAATTGTAAGGGCATTTATAACACAATCAGCATCTCCATCTTTCAATACTTTAAAGCATTCATCAAAGGATTTTTTTATCCAGATAACCTTAACACCAAGTTCCTTTGCAATATTCTCCATTACATCTTTATCAAAGCCATCTATTCCAACACCAGACCCAAACTCAAATGGGGGATTCACAGGGTGGACAGCCACATAAATTCGCTTTTTTTGCAAAACCTTCTCAAGTGTGTTTTTAGGTGCCGAAGGACCACAAGAAATAAAAAATATTGTCAGAAAAACAAGTGAAAAAATTAATACAAAAAGTTTTCCTCTCAACTTAACCTCCCAATACATATCTTTTAAAAGTTAGAATACTTTTTTTAAAGTTTAAAATCAAGCAAAAAAGTTGACATGAAAATCTCTATAAATTCAATAACTCCTTCAGTAAAGATAACATCTCTATTGGTGAAAAGAGCAACCTCATATCTACCTCTTTTACATCCAATTTGAAAAGATAAATTTTGAACCAGTCTCTTCTCTCTACAAATTCCCTCCAGAATGAGCATATTTCCATCCTGGGAGATATATAAATCTTTATATTTAAAAATCTTTCCATCTTTTCTCCTGACCACAAATTCCTTAAAAGAATTAAAAAGATGGTCAAAGGATATAAATGGATGGGAAAAATACAATTTCTCAAAAGGATTAACTGGTTTAACCCTCTCTCTTTCCAGAATACATTTTAGTTCTTTTTCATATTCACCATTAAACTCCTCTTCTTTGCTGCATCTAAAATAAAAAATATCAATACCCTTTTTTAGAAAAATCTTTTCAAATTTTGTCTTGTGTTCAACACCCTTTTCATCTCCCATTCTAAAGTAAAAAGTTATATGTTTAATCCCATGCAGCAGAGAAAAAACCTCAAATGCATAATCTTTGTTATCTGTAGCCATTAAAAGGGTACCTTCTAATTTTAAAAAGTAAAAGAGTTGTAGTAAAAAATCTCTATCCAGCAACCTATTTTTTTTATGTCTTTTTTTAGGCCATGGATCAGGAAAAAGGATGTAAATATTTGAAAAAAAATCACTTTTAAACATATTTGGAAGTAAAAACTTCGCATCTCCACATATCAACTTTACATTCTCTATTCCCCTTCTTTTTATGAGTTCTTCCTGGTATTTAATTCTTTCTGGGTCTATTTCTATGGCCAGAAAATCTTTTTCAGGAAAGATTTCAGCCATCCTTAAAATAAAGGGATCATAACCAGGCCCTATCTCAAGTTCAACATCTCTTTCACCACTTCCCAAATATTTCTCAATCTTTCCTTCAAGGACTTCACCAACTTCTATTATGATTTTCCTCACCAATTTTCACCTTTCAAAACATTTTAAGTTGATATTTTAACAAAAAAATTTTATCTTTATACTTAATAAAGCTGTGAGGTAATGTAATGAATTCCATAACACTAAAAAACCTTGTAGGTAAATATGTCTACATAGGTTTTAATGAAAAAATAGTCATCGCTGGATACGAACCTCCCGGCCCAACAAAATTAATTTTTGTAAAATTAAAGGGTGTGGACGAAAATGGAATTTTCTTTGAACATCAAAATTTTCCCATGACAAATAGAACATCTGGAGAAGTGGAACTTGTAAAAGCAGATGTGTTTATTCCCTTTGGAAAAATTTCACACATCAGTTCCTTTCCAGATATAGATAACTTTAACAATTATGCCTCTGACGAAATGCCTGTGAGTTTTACAAAATAAGGAGGTTTTATGTCCCCTGTAAATGGTTCATCTTTCTATCTTTTTGTCTTTATTTTTTTCTGGGCACTTATGGTTTTTGCATTTAAAATCAGAAACAAATTTCTTCTTTTAAGGAAAGCCCAACCAATTGACAGATTCGACCAACCATGGGAGAGAATAAAAAGGGTAATCAAATATGTTATAGGCCAGAACAGAATTCTGAAGGATAAAAGTGGTGGATTAATGCACGCCTTCATATTCTGGGGCTTTTCTATACTTCTTTTAAGAACAATTATTGTCTTTTCGTGGGCGTTCTCTGAAAAATTTTTTGAACCATTTTTAAATTCAACCATAGGAAAACTTTATTCCTTTGTTAAAGATTTCTTTGTATTGGCAGTTATTATAGCCGTTATATATGCAATAATTAGAAGGGCAATCATTAAACCCAGAAGACTTGAGAACAGTTTTGAAGCATATTTGGTTCTGTTTTTCATACTTACCCTAATGGTAACTGATATTCTGATGGATTCTGCTCTATTTGGCATAAAGGGAAGTGGTGAGGGATTTTTAGGAAATCTATTTTATCCAATATTAAAAGGCAATACATCCTATTTAACCTCACTTTTTAAAACTGCATGGTGGATACACGTTATTACATTACTCACTTTCTTAAATCTATTACCTGGTTCAAAGCATTTCCATGTAATAACATCCATATTCAATGTCTATTTTCAACCCCTTGAGGGAATGGGAAGGATCCACAGGATAGAAGATATTGAAAATGCAGAGAAATTTGGAAAATCAGAGATAACGGATCTCAACTGGAAACAGGTTTTAGATTTATATTCATGCACCGAATGTGGAAGATGTCATGAATTCTGCCCAGCAACCTATACTGACAAACCTCTATCCCCAAAAAGGATGAATGATGTATTAAAACACTACCTATACGACCACGAAGATGAAATTTTAAATGGAAAAAAAGTAGATGACCTCTTTTCAGCCGGTGTTTTAAATGAAGATGCCATATGGGATTGCACAAATTGTGGTTTTTGTGAAAGTAGATGTCCTCTTTTTATTGAGCAGATAAACAGAATCTTAGATTTCAGAAGATATCTGGTTCTTGAAGAAAGTAGGTTCCCTGAAGAAGTAATTCAGATGTATAAAGGACTTGAGACTAAAAATAATCCCTGGAATCAATCTCCTGCAGACAGATTTAAATGGGCAGAGGGGCTTGAAGTAAAGACACTTGCAGAGGATTACTATGTTGAATATCTCCTCTGGGTTGGATGTGCATGTTCATACGATGAAAAATCAAAAAAGATAGCAAGCGCTGTGGTCAAACTCTTAAATAAAGGTGGAGTAAGTTTTGGGGTTTTAGGAGATGAAGAGGGATGCTGTGGAGATCCTGCAAGAAGGACAGGTAATGAATATCTCTTTGAAATGATGGTAGAGGCAAATTTAGAAATATTAAACCAATATAAGGTTAAAAAGATAATCACCATCTGCCCTCATGGATATAATATATTTAAAAATGAATATCCTGAATTTGGTGCAAATTTTGAAGTTTATCACTATACAGAAATCTTAGCGAATTTACTTGAAAAGGGAAAATTAAAACCTGTCAAAAGGGGAAATGGCGAAAAGGTAACATTCCACGACCCATGCTTCTTAGGTAGACACAACGATATTTTTGATGAACCAAGAAAGGTTATCGAAAGCATTGCAGGTATTGAGTTTGTGGAACCCTCTCTCACAAGAGAAAAGTCCTTCTGCTGTGGTGGCGGCGGCGGTAGAATGTTTATGGAAGAAAACAGAGGTACGAGGATAAACCATAAAAGGATTGATAACCTCATGGAGGTAAATCCAGACAAAATAATTACCAGTTGTCCCTATTGTAAAACAATGATAAGTGATGGACTCAATGAAAAATCCATAGAAAATGTAAAAAACTTAGATCTTGCTGAATTTTTACTCGAAAGCTTAGAGGAAAATGGGGAATAAGATATATCTAAATCTTATTCCCCAATACAAGATTGAAGATATTTATGAAAATCTCAAAGAGGCATATTCCTTTTTAAATTTAAAGGAAGTATTCAAAAGGGGGGAAAGGATACTTTTAAAGCCAAATTTTCTCTCAGGATTCAGGAGCGACAAAAGGCCCATCACAACAAATAAAACATTGATAGAGGCTGTTATACTATTTTTTAAAGATGTGGGGGCAAAGATCTACATTGGTGATAGTCCCGCACTTGAAAGTTCAGAAGGAGTAGCAAAGAGAATTGGACTCTATGAAATTTGTAAAAAACATGGAGTAAAAATAGTTGAGTTTAAAGAGAAAAGGGAAATAGATCTCCCAAATTTTTCCACAATAAAAAAAATAAATGTGGCAAAAGAAATATTTCAATTTGATCACATAATAAATCTGCCAAAACTTAAAACCCACACCATGATGGGACTTACCCTCGGGGTTAAAAACATCTATGGCGTTGTGGTAGGTAGAGAAAAGGCAAAATATCATCTAAACTCCGGGGAAAATAGGGAAATATTTGCAAAAATGCTCCTGGGACTCTATGAATCCATATCCCCAACCCTCACAATTTTAGATGGAATAATTTCAATGGAGGGAAATGGCCCAAGTAATGGAAGAGCCAGAGACACTGGAATTTTTGCCCTTTCAAAGGACGCAAAAACCCTGGATGTTTTAATTTCAAAAATTTTAAACTTCCCGGAAGAAAAAAATTATGTAATTAAAGTTATCAAAGAAGTTTTTCCAGAGATTTACTCCCTAAATGGCATTGAATTCTTCCCAAAGGGGATAAAAGACTTTCAGGTTGAAAACTTTAAACTTCCACAAATGATAGACTGCAGATGGAAGTTACCTGATTTCATAGCAAATTACCTGAGAGATCTGTTTTCACCACACCTTGTCATAAACACCCAAAGGTGTATAAAATGTGAAAGATGTGTGGAAGCATGCCCTACAGATTCAATAAAATATAAGGGTAAAAACCTAAAGATTTATTCCAGAAAATGCATAAGGTGTTTTTGTTGTCAGGAGGTATGTCCTGAAGATGCAATATTTGTAAAAAAGAGTGTATTTTAATGAAAAAGAGAAATAAATTAATTCTAATAATTTTTTCCATCTGTGCATTTATTTTTTCTGACTACTACCTGATAAAGTTAATCAAAGAACCACCAATCAAACATGAAAAGAAAAAAATTGAAAAAAACTCCATTACTCCTAATTACCCCCCTCAAAAAAAGATTAAAACTATTAAGTTACAGATAAAAAAAGGAAAAACAATTGAAGAATACTTAACTCAATATGGGATGAAGAAGGGAGAAATTTATCAACTTGTATCCAGTGGAAAAAAATTCTACAACCTCAAAAAAATCAAAGCGGGCAACAGATTGATTTTAAAACTCAAAAATGGCGAAATATTTCAGCTAACATACTACATAGATGAAGACTATCTCCTTAAAGTCGATATTCAAAAGGGAAAATATAAATTCAAGAAAGAAAAAATTCCATACATCTGTAAGACAAAACTAATTAAGGGAGAAATAGAAGATAACCTCTTTAACGCAATAGAAAAAATTGGAGAGGGGGATGCCCTGGCATTAAAACTTGCATACATTTTTGGATGGGACATTGACTTTTACACAGATCTGAGAAGGGGTGATAAATTCTATCTAATAGTTGAAAAGTGTTTCTTAGACGGTGCTTTTAAAAAATATGGAGATATAAAATTTGCTGTTTTTGTAAATAGAGGTAAAAAATTTGAGGCAATTGGTTTTAGATTTCCAGATGGGAAATTTGACTACTACACACCTACTGGCAAATCTGTAAGAAAGCAATTTTTAAAATCACCTCTTAAATTTGGCAGGATAACTTCAAGATTTTCCTATCATAGATTTCATCCCATTTTAAAGAGGTATATGCCACACCTGGGAATTGACATTGCAGCACCAAGAGGGACACCTGTTCATGCTGCAGGGGATGGAGTAATTTTATATGCTGGATGGAAAGGGGGGGCTGGAAAATTCATAGAAATTAAACACAAAAATGGATATAAAACACAATACATGCATCTTTCAAGAATAAAAAGGGGTGTAAGAAAAGGCAAGAGGGTAAAACAGGGAGAGATAATAGGATATGTTGGTAGCACTGGCCTTTCAACGGGACCTCATCTTGATTACAGAATTAAAAAGAGGGGAAGATACATAAATCCACTAAGTGCAAAATTTAAAAGGGCAACACCTCTGCCCCGAAAGTACTACAAAGAATTCCAGAAATTAAGGGAAAAATATGAAAAAATGCTCAAGGATTAATCAAAGAGTTTAATTTTATAGAGAATATTTAATTTTTCCACAAAGGGAATTATCTTTCTGACATTAAATGTATCAACCAAAAAACTTCCTATTATAAGTATCTTTTTAGGTCTCGGTGCCGCACAATTTACACACTCTGGAAATTCACTTACATCACCCTTTATATGAGCCTCACGCATTTTCACTATTCTATCGCAATTCCATATCTCAGCAAGGGACTTTTCCTTTATATTACCTATTGGGTCTGAAAGCCATGCATGACAACAGGGATAGACATCTCCATTTTCTTCAATATAGACAGGTCCCTGCCAGAGGTAGTGACAGGGCGCCATTTTCCCCTTTTTCTTAGCAACCTTCTCAACCTCTTCCTTAAAGCCAACACCTTCAATTTTTATCTCATCCTCTTTTATTCTTATCTCATCAACTCCATCCACCTTCCACAATTTATAGAAGTCCTTTATCTGACCATTATTTAATGGCAATCTAACCATCTGAAGAGTTACAAAAACTTTTGATTTTAGTTCTTTCTTCAACTTGAGAAAATTTAAGATATTTTTCCTTACTTTATCAAACTTTGCACCCTTTCTATAATATTCATAGACCTCAGGAGTTGCCCCATCAAAGGCAAAAATTATATAGTCAAGCCCCGCTTCAATCAATTTCCTTGAAACATCTTCCGTTAAAACTGTGGCATTTGTAGAAAAACCAACCCTTATCCCAAGATTTTTACAATATTTCACCATATCCACAAGTTGTGGATTTAAAAGTGGTTCTCCCCCTCCCTGAGGTATAACAAATTCAAAAAGTTCCTTGCCCTCGTCAACTATTTTTTTAAAAAGTTCAAAGTCGATATCCACATTTGCAAATTCACTTATTGCCCTAGGACACATGGGACATTTTAAATTACACCTTGAGGTGGAAGAAAGGATAATACTTAAAGGTAAGCCAGATAAAACGGTATCTCCTCTTAAATATGCCTTAAGTAAATTATATCTATTTTTTCTCTTCTTATTCACCAAAAACTTTCTACAAAAATTTTAAATTTGATTTTACAGTTTTAAAGTCAAATTTCAAGGAGATAATATCAGCCCAATTTGCAGGTGGCAAATAAAGTAAATAAAAATTCACCCCTATTTAATCTCACCTTAGACATCTAAATAACCATGATAAAATCAAATCCTGAGAAAAAAGTGTCAGGCAAGGAAGGTGTCAGGCTAATAGGTAGAAAGTTTAAAATCTTCTGGCAGAAATTAACGATTAAATAAAATTCCTTTTTTATCCTATAAACCTTTGGTAGGATTTTAGGGTTGGCAAGTAAGAGAAAAAACTAAATTCTAACAATGACTCAAAATCTTTCCGGCAAAAGCCAATAATTAAGCATCTCCATTCCCCTTCTATAAGCATTTAAGGGGCTTATAAGGTGGGCAAACAGAAAAAAATTAAATCTTGGCAAAGATAAGATCCTCTGGCAGGGATCAATAACTAAGGCTATTCCCTTTATCCTTTTATAAACTACTGAGGAAGACACTTGGATAGACAAGTAGAAGAAAGAATTAAATTCTGGCAAAGTTAACAATTAAAGAAAATCCTTTTTCTCCCCATAAGCCTTTAGGGGATTTTAAGAGAGGCAAGTAGAAAGAAACCTCAAAACTGACAGAATTAAACTCTTCTGGCAAAACCCAACGATTAAGCCCCCATTTCCCCATATATAAATCTTTAGGTAGCCTTTATGGAGAGGAATAGCAAATGGAGAACTAATTTTTTGTATGACATTATTTCTTCAGTACCTTTTCATCAACATCCTGATATTTTTTGCCTGTTACTATTTACTATTAGGCACTTGCAGAAGCAATGGTTAAAAGAGAACTATTTTCCTTTATAAGCCATTAAAAATCATCATTTCAAATTAAAATTTTTTCGGGACGTGAAATTTTATTCGTGAGATGTCTCATCCACATTAAAACCAAATGGGGGAGTTTTATCTTCAAGGATTTCAGGGGTGACTGTGATAAATTTACCCACATCGGATTTGTAGAGTACAGTTCTGTTTCTACCCATTTTCTTGGCAAAGTACATTGCCTCATCTGAAATTTTAATTAACTCTTCAGGAGTATAGATTTTATCAGTCTTCTGGGCAACTCCTATACTTACGGTAATACTGATATCTTTGCCATCTTTTGATTTAAATTTATGATTTGAAATTATCTTTCTTATTTTTTCGGCAACATATGAGGCTTGAGACTCAGTTGTATGGGGTAATATTATAACAAATTCTTCTCCTCCATATCTTCCAGCAATATCCGCTGTTCTCGTATTTGAAAGGAGCAACCTTCCCACTTCGGAAAGGACATCACTTCCTGTCTGGTGCCCAAATTCGTCATTTATTTTTTTGAAGTGGTCGAGATCCAGAAAGAGAATTGAAAGAGGTGCATTTCCTGAATCTCCAAAAAATCCTTCAAGTTTTTCCATAAGGACATTTCTATTGTAAAGAGAGGTTAAATCATCAAAGGTACTTTTTTTATAAAGATCTTCAAGAAATTCACTATCTTCTTTGTCAGTCAGTTCAAATTTAAGCAAAGTGCTTCCTATCCTTATCTTATCTCCAGGATTTAAATGGGCTTTATTTATTTTTACATTGTTAACATAGGTACCATTTGAACTCTCAAGATCTATGACAACCACATCCGTTTCATTTACTTCAATCAGGCAGTGTTTTCTACTTACTGTTTTATCTGAAATGATGATATCTGCATGGGAGCCCCTTCCTATTGTCATATAGTTATTTGTTAAATATATAATCCTTCCCTTTTCATTTCCATCTATTATAACAAGCGATGGAGATTTTTCTCCACTTAAAGCATTCTTAAACAGGCCTGTCATCTTATATATTTGTGTTGTTTCATCTTCTGGTGATTTTTTCTTCTTCTTTTCGCCCATATAAAACCTCAGTATAACCTAATTATTTTATTAGAAAATTACTAAAAATGGCAAACTAAATTTTAGTTTTATGGAAATTTTTAATCTGGAACAGTTATATATACCAAACTCAACTGTTCCATTAATATGGTACACTAATTAAAAAAAAGAAAAAGTGTACCATTATATGGAACAGTTACCTTTTGACAGAGGAAACTCAATAAATAAAATAAGATGTTAATTTAAGGTTTAAGGAGAAAAATATGGGACCAACAATGTTAAATTTAAAAGAGGAGCAGAAGTTTGGAAAAACCCTATGTGGCGTTAACTATAAGCATGTTCCAAGAAGTTTGCCATATGAGACAATCTCTCTCTGCCCCGAGTGTGGAAAAAAGATTAAAGCGAGAGTTTTTGAAAAAGATGGAAAGGTAATCATGGAAAAAAAATGTGAGGAACATGGAGTTATAACGGATGTAATTTTTTCTGATGCCTATATTTATAAAAGAGCACTTGAATGGCACTATGACGTTGGAGATGGCGTTTCAAATCCAGCAGTGGAAAGAGCCACTGGATGCCCTGAATCCTGCGGGCTTTGTAATCTTCACATTAGCCATACCGTTCTTGCAAACATTGACCTTACAAATAGATGTAATCTTGCATGTCCAATTTGCTTTGCTAATGCTAACATTCAGGGATATATATATGAACCTACCTATGAACAGGTTGTGGATATGTTAAAGACCCTCAGGGCAGAAAGACCTGTGGCAGGTAGAGTTATACAGTTTGCCGGTGGAGAGCCTACTATACATCCAGATTGGTTTGAAATTGTTAAGGCTGCTAAAGATTTAGGATTTTCTCATATTCAGGTTGCCACAAATGGGATAAAATTTGCCGACTATGATTTTGCCATGAGGTCAAAGGAGGCGGGGCTCCATACCCTATATCTTCAGTTTGATGGTTTAAGGCCTGAACTCTATAAGGAAATTAGAGGTAGTGAAAAACTATTTGATATAAAACTCAAGGTAATAGAAAATGTTAGAAAGGCCGGTCTTAAGATAGTATATGTTCCAACTATAGTAGGTGGAATAAATGATGACCAGGTTGGAGAAATTTTTAAGTTTGCCCTTGATAATATAGATGTATCCTCAGGAATAAGTTATCAACCTGTGGCACTTACAGGCAGGATTTCAACAAAAGAAAGAGAAAAAATGAGATTCACCCTCTCAGATATGGCAAATGAAGTAAACAAACTTGGTTATTCTACAAAAGATGATTGGTTTCCACTTTCAGCGACATCTCCCATCAGCGAACTTGTTTCAGCCTTTAGAGGAGAAAGGACCTGCTCAATTACCTGTCATCCTGGATGCGGTATAGGAACATATTTCTTTGTGGATAAAAATAAAAGACCTACTCCAATAACCCAGTTTGTGGACATTAAAAACTTTCTGGATGATATGCAGAAAAAAGCGAGAAAAATTGAAAATGCAAGGTTTAAAAGTGTGTATAAGTTCTTTAGTGGAGCAGGTGTTTTAAGTGACGCCAAGAAATATTTTAGAGAAGATAAGGCACCTGAAGGTCTTACCTTCAAGAAATTTTTACAGACACTGGAAGGGTTATTGGATAAAGATGCTGGAAGGGGTGAGAATGATGGAACATACACCTATAAAACTTTGCTGGTTGCTGGAATGCACTTTATGGATTCATACAACTACGATGTGGAAAGAGTAAAGAGATGCGTAATTCACTATGCGGCACCTGATGGGAAATTGTATCCCTTCTGTGCATACAATTCAGGTCCTGTCTTTAGGGAAGAAATTGAAAAGAAATTTGCCATTACACCTGAAGAATATAAAAGGAGAATGGCTGAAAGAAATAAAAAGTAACTAAAAAAGGGGGAATTTCCCCCTTTTTTAAAATTCATTCATACCAAATTCTTCGAGTTCTCCATTTTTAAATTTTTCTATTGTTTCCTCTATATTACTTCCATCCTGAGCGGTGTACATTTTAACATTTGCAGCCTTTAAAGCCCTGTAAGCATTTGGACCGATATTTCCTGAAATTATTGCCTCACAATCCTTCTCAATTATTATTTCCGCTGCCTTTGATCCTGCTCCCCCACTCATTGCCGTTGCCGGATTTGGTATTACCTCATATTCTCCACTTTCAATATCATAAATCATGAAAAATGGGCACCTTCCAAATCTTCCACTTACTTTTCCCTCTGTTCCACCTGCTGTTATAGAAATTGCAATCCTCATTTTTCCTCCTTAAAAAGTTAGATTTATTTAACGGAATGTTCTATAATCTTTCACTAAAATTGTCAAGGAGGAATTATGATAGTTTCAGTATCAAGTGGGAAAGGGGGAGCTGGAAAGACCACAATTTCTACCTCTTTATTCCTTTCATATGAAGGAAAGGTGGCAATTTTTGACTGCGATGTGGAAGAGCCAGATGTACATCTTTTTTTAAAACCTGAAATAGAGGATGAGAAAAGTGTTTATGTGGAAGTCCCCGAATTGATTAAAAATAAATGTGATGGGTGTCATAAGTGTGCTGAAATATGTGAGTACAACGCCATAATGAAGTTAAAGGGTTCGGTGCTTATTTTTGAAGATCTCTGCCATAGTTGTGGTGGCTGCTTTCGTGTATGCCCCAGAGATGCTCTTTTAAGGAAGAAAAAGGAAATTGGAAAGATTAGATATGGAACTGTTGGGAAGGGGAAAAAATTTGTTGAAGGTAAGTTAAATATTGGTGGAACACTTACCACCCATTTAATAAAAGAGATGTTAAAAGAAGTTAGTTCTCCAATAACAGTAGTTGATGGTCCCCCTGGAAGTAGTTGTCCTTCGGTTTCCATAATGGAAAAAAGCGATTACATAATTTTTGTGGTAGAGGCAACTCCCTATGGAATAAGTGATTTTAAAAGAATTTTTATGGTGGCAGAAAAATTTAACAAAGAGATGGGTATTGTTATTAATAAGATTTCGGGAGATATAACGGAACTTAAAGACTTTTGTGCAGATAAGGGAATAGAAATTTTATTGGAAATTCCCTTTGACCTTGAGATTGCTAAAAGTACATCAAGGGGGGAAAATTTAATAGAAATTAATCCAGGATTTTTAAAGGAATTTAAAAGAATATGGGATGTGATAATTGGAGGTACCCATGGAAAATAAACCCAGGGAAATAGTCATTGTTAGTGGTAAGGGTGGAACTGGAAAGACAACTCTGGCAATAAATTTATCCACAATAGTTAAAGATAAACTCATAATTGACTGTGATGTGGATGCCCCCAATATGCATATTTTGTTAAAACCAGAAATTTTAAGGGAGGAAAAATTTTTTGGTGGGTATAGGTACAAAATTGATGGTGAGAAATGTGTTGGATGTGGGGTGTGTTATGATGTGTGCAATTTTGATGCAGTAGTTAAAAAGGAGGAGAAGTATGAGATAAATGAAATCAATTGCGATTATTGTGGTGTGTGCCATCATTTCTGTGAATACGATGCTATAGAAAAGGAGGAAAGGCTTTCAGGATATTTTTACCTTTCAAAAACGAGATTTGGGGATTTTTTACACGCAAATTTAATTCCCGGAGAAGAAAATTCCGGCAGACTTGTGGCCAAAATAAGGGCGGTTGGGCGGAAACTTTTCTCAGATAAAAAATATTTTCTGATAGATGGTCCTCCCGGAATAGGATGTTCCGTGATTTCTGCAATAACTGGAACAGATCTTGTGGTTGTAGTTTGTGAACCAACTGTTTCTTCTATTCACGATTTGAAGAGGATTCTGGATCTTGCCAGCCACTTTAAAATTAGGTCGGCGGTTGTGATTAATAAATTTAACATAAATTCGTCTCTAACAGGTGAAATTGAAAATTTTTGTGGCGAAAGGGATATAAAGGTTGTGGGAAAAATTCCCTTTTCCCCCCACATTGTGGAAAGTTTAAAAATACTAAAAACATTAAAGGAATATGGTAGTGATCTCTTAAAAAATTATGAGGAAATATGGTATAATATTTCTTCTTTAATTTAGATGGAGGGTTCACTTATGAAAAAAATAGCAGTTGCCATAGAAGAGAACAATGGAAAAAACAGTAAAGTAAGTTTGCATTTTGGAAGGTGCCCCTATTATCTTTTTGTTACAATTGATGACAATGGGGGGAAAAACTATGAAGTTGTGGAGAATCCATTTTTTTCAAATCACCAGCCCGGAGTTGTCCCACAGTTTGTTCATCAGAATGAAGCCGATGTAATAATTGCAGGGGGAATGGGTCCCAGAGCTATTGAAATGTTTAAAAATTTTGGCATTGAAGTTGTTACTGGATACGTTGGAGATGCAGAAAAGATTGTGGATGCCTATTTAAAGGGAGAAATAAAGGGGTACGCCCCATGTGAGCATTCCAATAAGGAATGTGGAAATTAATGAAGGATGAAGGATAAAGAAAAAGAGGTTATTGATAAAATACTTTTTTACGCTCTTTTAAATAAGAGGGCATTTCTGGAGGAAAGGGGAAGTGAAAGTGAAATTGAGGAATTTTTAAATTCCCCCTTTGTATATTCTTTCAGGGAGTTTAAGGATGAAGAGTTTGGTGAAATTTTTTCCCTGCCTCCTCTTAAATGGAATACCGATGATCTCAAAAAAGGTTTCTGGATTTCTGAGAGAATAGGCGTTTTACTGTGGGGAATTAAATTAATTGATGTTGTTCCTCCATTTGATACTCCATTTGATTTGAATCTGATTGATGAAAAACTTTCCCATTTGATGTCGAGAAAAACTTCAGAGAGTTTTTCCATTAGAAATAGAAGAGAACTTGTGAAGTTCTTTGAACTTGCCGATTTGTTTGAGTGGAGATCTGGAATGTACATAATGAAAAAGGAAAATGTATCTCCACCTCCTCCCTATACCTATGAATCCATGTTTAATATGATAATGGATAAGGCTTTTAAAACTGGAATTGTGGAAAGGAATGAGTGGGGAGATATCATTGTGATGGGAAAACCCTTTGCGGAACTTACTGAAAAGGAATTTTTTAATGTAGCTGCAATTGTAAAGGAAAGAAAGAAGGCAATAGAATTTTTGTTAGAAGTTTAACAGATGGATATTTTTTTTGATGTTTTAATTGTTACTTACAATAGCGGAAACACATTGGAAAAGACACTTATTTCCCTTGTTAACCAAAATTATACTGGTTTTAAAATCTATTTGTGGGATAACAGTTCCAGAGATAACACCCTGGAAATAGTTGAAAATTTTGCAGAAACAATTAATTATTTCCATAAAAATGACGAGAATGTTGGTTTTTCAAAAGCGGTTAATGCTTTAATTGAAAAGAGTGGATCACCCTATTTAATCTTCCTGAATCCCGATGTAATTTTACCTGCTGATTTCTTAAGGAAGGTAAAGGGGAAACTCCTGAAAATTGATTCTGAAAAAATTATACCTGTTCCTAAATTGTTGAGATATGATGAAAACTTTAATTTTACAAATATAGTTGATTCCACAGGAATTGTTTGGAACCCCTTTCAGAGACATCTTGACAGGGGAAGTGGAAAAAGAGATGGAGAAAAATTTAATGTTGAGTGTTTTGTGGGTGGGGTAAGTGGAGCCCTTTCAATCTGGAAGAGAAGTGTTCTTGAGGATTTATCAATAACCATAGGTGAAGTGAAGGAATATCTTGACGAAGATTTTTTCGTGTATAGAGAGGATGCAGATATCTCATTCAGGGCACTTATTTATGGGTATAAATTTAGATTTTTCCCTGAACTTGTTGCATATCACAAGAGAAAAGTGCTACCTGAGAGAAGGAAAATCCTATCACCGGAAATCAATTATCACTCCTTTAAAAATAGATTTTTATTTAGAATAAAAAATATTCCCATGTTAGTTTATTTTCTTTTTTTTATCCCCTTTTCCATAAGAGATATTGTAGGCTTAGTTTATGTGCTTTTTTTTGAAAGAACTTCCCTCAGAGCAATTTCCCATGTACTCAAAAATTTTAATAAATTTATAGCTAAAAGAAGAGAAATTTTTAAAAAAAGGAAATTAACTTCAACTGAAACAGCCTTTATTTTTGTTGGAAAATATTAATTTTTCATAAAAGTTGTGTTTTGGATGCATATCCAGAATTTTGTGTCTGAAAAATTATAATAGGAAAAATATTTAATTACCAACTTCCTCTTCACACTTCATAGCAAAAATTGAAAAAAGTGCCAGAAAAATCAAATTAAAGGTATCAGGCTAAAATAACCTCCACACAATCCCACTATGGGTTTATAGAAAAAAAGAGAAAGATTTTTTCTTTTTTGTCTGGCACTATTTGTTTTCAAAAAATTTTAGAAGGTTTTTAGGGCGGATAAATAAAAAAACAGATTAAGTTCCGGGAAAATAAAATGAATTAATAAAAAGAATTAAGAAAATGGAAGAGGGGACAGACCTGAACTTGTAAAAAGGCAAAAAAGTAAAAATCATCAGACAAAACTTGATATTTAGAAAAAGTGTCAGGCAAGAAAGAGAAGAGAAGAGAGGAAAGAGTTGGTGTCTGGCAAAATTAGATTATCTTAATAAATCTTATTTACTGAACACAAAATTTTTTAACCCCCGTGTCTTAAATAGTTTTTCATCAAAGCATTCATACAAAAATTTAACAGAATATCAATTTTGAAATATTGACAAATTTTTAAAAAAGTGTTTTAATTTTTCATTGTCGGGACGTGGCGCAGCCTGGTAGCGCACACGCTTGGGGTGCGTGTGGTCGGAGGTTCAAATCCTCTCGTCCCGACCATTTTTTTTGAGGGGTCCTCTTGTGTTAAATATCCTCCTTACAAATGACGACGGAATTTTCTCAGAAGGTCTTGACTTTCTTTATAAAGCCTTTAAGAATATTTCTTTAAATGGGGAGGAGATTAAGGTTACCGTGGTGGCACCTTCACAGGAACAGAGTGGGGCCTCCCATTCAATAACTTTAAATAGACCACTCAGAATTTCAAGGGTTGATGAGGATAAATACGCAATTGATGGTACACCTGTGGATTGTATTTTATTTGGTATTTCTGAAATTTTAAAAAAAATTCCCCATGTGATTGTTTCTGGAATCAATAGAGGAGCCAATTTAGGTGATGACACAATTTATTCAGGGACTGTTGCGGCCGCAAGGGAAGGATCCATGTACGGGGTACCTTCATTTGCATTTTCTCTTGAACTTTCTGAGGAAATGAATTTCAAAGATGCTGCTGAAAATTCCGTTAAAATCCTTTCAAAGTTTTTAAAGAAGCCTCTTTTACCTTCGGGATTCTTTCTAAACGTAAATATTCCTTCAAAGGAGATAAAAGGAATTAAAGTAACACGGCTTAGCAGGAAATTTTCAAATCCCTTTGATAGTGATAAACCACTCATTTATGGGAACAACGATCCCCGTGGAAAGAAATACTATTGGATAGGGCTTGACAACAGTTTGTGGGATGAGACTGAAGATACAGATTTCTATGCCCTTACCCATGGATATATTACCATTACCCCCCTGCATAGGGATCAGACATCTTATAACTTGATTGAGGCCTTGAAAAAGGAATTTGAGATCGGTGAATAGGGACTTAAATCTCAAGAAAATCCAGTTGGTTAGTTCTTTAAAGTTGAGGGGAGCAATTGAAAATGGAGAGATAGAGAAAGCCTTTCTCGAAATACCCCGTGAAGAATTTGTACCTGAAGAGGAAAAGGACCTTGCATATCTGGATTCTCCTCTTTCCATAGGTTTTGGTCAAACCATATCTCAACCCTTTATGGTCGCCTATATGACTTCTAAATTGAATCCACAAAGGGACGATATTGTACTTGAGATAGGTACTGGAAGCGGTTATCAGGCGGCTATTCTATCGAAACTCGTAAAGCGTGTATATACTGTTGAAAGAATTCCAGAACTTGCGGAAAGGGCCAAAAAAGTATTTGAAAAACTCAAATTGGAAAATATTTCGGTTAAAGTGGGTGATGGTACCCTTGGATGGAAAGAGTATTCCCCCTATGATAAAATAATTGTTACTGCAGGAAGTCCAGAAATTCCCCAATCACTTGTGGCACAACTTAAAGATGGGGGAATCATGGTAATTCCCGTTGGAGCTTCTCCCTTTTTGCAGACTTTAAAAATTATAACAAAATCAGGGGATGGAAAAATAAGAGTTAAAGATGATATAAAATGTGTTTTTGTAAAGTTGTTGGGTAAGGAGGGCTGGTAGTTGATATTTAAATACTTTAGAAAATTATATGATTGGGTTATCAGTAAAGCGGATAGTAAATATGCCAGAAGCTTTCTCTTTGGCCTTGCCTTTGCTGAGGCATCTTTTTTCCCAATCCCACCAGACGTTTTACAGATAACCATGTGTGTTTCAAAACCGAGAAAATCATTTCAATATGCACTAATTGCCGCTTTTGGTTCAGTTCTTGGAGCTATCTTTGGATATTTTCTGGGATTAAAGTTATGGGAACTTATTTCTCCCTACTTTTTTCAATACGTACCATCATTTACCCATGAAAATTTTATGAAGGTGAGCAAACTATACAACGAAAATGGCTTTGTGGCAGTTTTTACTGCTGCCTTTACCCCCATTCCCTATAAAGTCTTTACCATTTCTGCCGGGGTTTTTAAAATAAACTTTTTCCTCTTCCTACTCGCTTCAGCGATTGGTAGAAGTATGAGATTCTTTGCTGTAAGTGCCCTTTTTTATAAGTTTGGTGCTCCAATAAGAGATTTTATAGAAAAACGGTTTAATATGTTGAGCATTCTTTTTATAATACTTTTGGTCGGTGGCTTTTACATTATTAAATATATTTTAAGATAGGGTAAGGTATGAAACTATCTGTTTTAATTCCAGTTTATAACGAAATATCCACCATTGAGGAGATATTAAAGAGGGTAAAGAAAGCCGATATTGGGGAACTTGAAAAGGAAATTATAATAGTTGACGATTATTCCACAGATGGTACCAGGGAATTTTTAAAAAGATTGAAGGATGAGGATGGGAGTTTAAAGATTTTTTTCCATGAAAAGAATATGGGTAAAGGGGCTGCAGTGAGGACTGCAATTGAGAAAATGACAGGAGATATAGCAATAATTCAAGATGCTGATCTTGAATATGATCCCAATGAATACATCCTTTTACTAAACCCCATATTAAAGGGTAAAGCAGATGTTGTATACGGTTCAAGGTTTATAACCACGAGGGAACACAGGGTTTTATATTTCTGGCACTATGTGGGGAATAAATTTTTAACCCTTCTTGGAAATATGTTTTCCAACCTGAATTTAACTGATATGGAGACCTGCTATAAAATGTTTAAAGGTGATATTTTAAAAAAGATCTATCTTGAAGAGAATAGTTTTACCTTTGATGCAGAAATTACGATAAAAATAGCGAGACTTAATTTGAGGATCTATGAAGTGGGTATTTCCTATCATGGCAGAAGTTATGAAGAGGGGAAAAAAATTACCTGGAAGGATGGAATTAAAACCCTCTATGCAATTCTTAAATATTCCTTCTCCAGAAAGGTTACAAAGTGAAGGGTTCAAATGATAAGGATAAAATTATAAAGGAGTTGGGGGAATTAAACAGGAAACTTTTAAACAGGGAAGAGGAATTAAAGAGAAGGGAATATTACCTTGAGGTATACAACAATATTGTTTCTGTTTTGATAAGATCTACAGAGTTAAAAGATGCCCTTCTGGATGTTTTGCACCTCATTTGTGAAGGAACCAGGAGTGAAATGGGGGTCATATACTTATATGATGAGAAGAGAAAACTTCTTTTTCCTTTTTCAGGTATAAGTTGCAGGGAGGATTTGCCTTCTTTTATGCCCGGTGAAGGGGCTGTGGGAATATGTGCCAGAGAGAAGAAGACTTTAATATATACGGATTTTGGTGATGAAACCCATTTTAAAATTTATCAGGAAAACGGGAAGGAAATATCTCCCAAAATTTTACTTCTTGTCCCCCTCTTGAAAAAAAGTGAGATATATGGAGTTATGTTGATAGGTTCTCTGAAAACATTTTCAGTGGAAGATAAAAAACTTCTTGAAAGGATATCCATCCAACTTGCTATTTTTATAGATAATTCCATGAAATTTAAAAAGATATTTGACCTTGCCAGGGAACTCAAGTCAAGAACTGAAGAACTTCAAAGAAAGTATGTGGAACTTGAAAAACTCTACTATGAGAAGTCAAAACTCTTTGCAAGTATATCCCATGAATTTAAGACTCCTTTGAATTCAATAATTGGTTTTTCAAAAATTTTATTGAAAAAAACCCATGGCCCTCTAAATAAAAAACAGATGGAATTTGTAAATTACATCCATAAGAATGGAAAGTTACTTCTATCTCTTGTAGAAGATTTACTTCATATTGCAAGGATTGAAAGGGGAGTTGAAAAATTAAATATAAAGGATATTGACCTGAAGCAGGTTATCAGTGATTGTATAAACTCTCTATCTCCTTTAATTGAAAAAAAGGAAATAGAGGTTTCCATTATTGTAGATGAAGAAATAAGGAATAAAGTGAAGGCTGATGAGAAGAAAATAAGACAGGTTTTACTGAATTTACTCAGTAATGCAATAAAATTTTCTCCGCCTGGGGGAAGGATAGAGGTGGGAGCCTTTTTAGGTGAATATGGCGATGAAGTAAAAGTTTATGTTAAAGATATTGGGAGTGGAATTTCAAAGGATGAGATTAAGAAAATATTTGAACCCTTTTATAGGGGAGAAAAGAGTGAAGAAGGTACCGGGCTTGGATTGTATCTTGCCAGAAGATTTGTTGAACTTCACAAGGGTAGGATGTGGGTTGAATCTGAAGAGGGAGTGGGAAGTACTTTCTTTTTCACATTGCCATTGAATTATGATTTAGAGGGTGGAACAAAAATTGTCAGGATGAGGTTTTAAAATGGACAATTTGGGAAGGGTGCTGATAGTTGACGATAGGGAAGAAAATTTGCTTTTACTTGAGGCAATACTTGAACCAGAAGGATTTGAAGTGTTAAAAGCAAAAAGTGGCAGGGAATGTCTGGAACTTGCTGAAGTGGAAAATCCTGACATAATAATTCTGGATGTTTTAATGCCGGAGATGAATGGCTTTCAGGTTTGTAGAATTCTGAGAAGTAAGTATAAATTTAGATTTATCCCCATAATAATGGTCACTGCCTTAAATAGAAGGGAGGATGTCATTGAGGGGCTTGAGGCGGGGGCTGATGATTTCATATCAAAACCAGTGGATGATGACTTACTTGTGGCAAAGGTAAAAAGCCTTGTAAAACTAAAAAAGGGAAGGGATGAAGTAGAGAAGATGAGGAGTGAACTCAGTTCAATGATTGTGCACGATCTAAAATCTCCTGTTCACTCCATCTTGAGTTGTTGTGAACTGATCAGGGAGGAGGCTAATAGGGAAAAGATATTAAAATATGTCTCTTTAATTGAAAAAAGTGGCAGGAAATTGAATGGACTTATTTTGAGATTTCTTGAGGTTTCCAGGATTGAGAGTGGAAACTTGAATTTGAATTTTGAAAATAGGAACATCATAGAAGTTTTAAAATCTGCCATCTCTCAAGTTGACTCCATTTCACGGGAAAAGGATGTTAAGATAAATTTGAAACTAAATGGGGAGAATGAAAAAATTTACCTGAATATTGATGTTGAGAAAATGGAAGAGGCCTTTTTGAATTTACTTGAAAATGGATTGAAATATGTTCCCCGTGGGGGGAAAATAGATGTAATTGTAAATAGGGGTGAGAAAAAAGTTGTGATTAAATTCAGGGACAATGGACCTGGTATCAGTGATGAGATAGCGGAAAATATTTTTGAAAAATATGTGAAGGGTAGAGGTTCCAAGGGTGGTAGTGGACTTGGTTTGTATATAGTAAAGGGTATTGTAAATATGCATGGGGGAAAAATCTTTCTCGATAGAGAATATAAAGATGGGGCACAGTTTGTGATTGAACTGCCCATTGAGAGAGATGGAAATTCTTCATGAAGGGACTCTGGATACAACTGCCTGTTCCAGATTTTAACTTTTACTATCTGGATTCAAATGTTTCCCTTGCTGCAGGACTAATCCTTTTAAAAAATAGGAATTTTTTGAGAGATAGGAAGATTTTCATAGAGGTCCTTTCTCAGGAAATTGCTTCTCTTGCCTCAGATAGGTATCTCATAGATTACATTTTGGATGGCGGGTATCAAATTTTGTTTTTTACCTCTTACATGTGGAATGTGGAGAGGAATATCTACATAGCAAGAGAGATAAAGAAACTGAAAAGGGATGTAAGGATTATTTTTGGAGGTCCTGAAATTTCAGTTGACTCTCCCTGGATGGATGTGGATTGTGTGGATACATTTTTTGTCGGAGAGGGAGAAGAAAATTTTAATTTACTTTTTGAGGAAAGCGTATCCCGGATAATTTTTGGGAAATTTAGTGATATTTCCTCTTTGAAGGTGGATCCCTATTCTTCCGGGATAATTCCACCTGGTTTGGGGGAAAATTATCCCATTGAGACCATGAGGGGATGTCCCTATAGTTGTAAATACTGTTTTTATTCAAAAAATAGAAGCAGGGTGAGATTTTATGGTAAGGATTTGATGGAAGATTTTTTCCAGTTTATAAATTCTAAAAAAAATGTTAGTGAGATATATTTCCTGGATCCCTCCTTCGAGGTACATCCCCACCTGATTGACTTTTTAAAGTTTATCTCCCATTTGAACCCTTTAAAAATTCCAATTCACACTGAAATTAGACCTGAGAGAATAGATGAAGAAACTGGTAAATGGATGAGAAATGCTGGTTTTAAAAGTGTTGAACTTGGACTTCAGTCCACATCACAAAAGGTACTTGATTTTATTAGTAGAAAAACAGATCTGGATAAATTTTTAAGGGGAACTGAAATTCTCCTGAAAAATGGTATTGAACCTCAGATTGGAATAATCATTGGTCTTCCCTTTGATAATCTTGATTCCTTTAGTCACACTGTGAAATGGTTAAATAATAAAAATCTTGGATTAAATAGCGAGGCATTTATTCTTTCCCTTTTACCCCAAACTGAATTGAGGGAAATTGCAATTAGAGAGAATTACTCCTTTATGAAATATCCACCATATTACATTTTGAAGAACAATTTCCTGGATACGGGGGATATATATCACTGTATAAAGATTCTTGAAAATGAATTTAATATTGAGTACTATCCATTTGAAGTACCAAATATTTTTAAAGATGGAGAAGGGGAATTTATTGGAAACATATACATAAGTTCATTTACAGATAACCATTTATTATCCACCGAGATTTTTAACCATCTTTCTTCTACTTTAACAGTTGAAGTGGCGGAGATGAAAAGTGGTAAGAGGGAAAGATTGCTGAATTTTTTAAGGAAGATAATTGATGAAAATCCCTTTATTTTATTAAATATTGTATTTTACGAATTTGCAGACATTGATGAGGTTTTTTTAAAAAGCCTTCTTGAACTTGCAAAGGAGGATAACTATTATTCAAGATTAAATTTTTATAGGGATGACTATACCTTTAAATTTACCATTAGACTTCATTTAAGCGGGGATTATGAATTTTTTAAGAAAAATTACAATATTCTTCCCTACTTCTCAAGTTTAATCTGCAGGTGGGATGGAAGTGAGGATTTGATTGAATTGGGAGAAAAGATGCTATCATTTGAAAATTACATATTTATTGAGCCTGCAGGGTTTATTGATGAAGGGAATTTAAAAGAGATAAGAAAGTTAATCCCCCATTATTTTGACGATATATTATTTTCAGATGGGAAAGTTTTAAGAAAATGGGAGTCTCTTTTCGGCCTTGAAAAGGGTAAAATTTTAAAAAAATTGAGGAGTATTAAACTATAATACCCCTCATGCTGGCAAGTTGTCTGAAAAGTCTTTTCTCCTCTTCAGATAGATTTCTGGGAATTAAAATCTTTATCTTTACAATTTCATCGCCACCCCTTTTTCTACCAAGTGGAGGAAGCCCCTTCCCCTTCAATCTAAATGTTGTTCCATTCTGTGTTTCAGGTGGAATTTTCATTTTGACCCTTCCACCAAGTGTGGGGACATCAATTTCTCCGCCTAAAACCGCTATATAGAGCGGAACTTCCACTTCTGTATGTATATCCCTATTTATTAGTTTAAATTTATTGTCTTCTCTAATGTGAATCTTTAAAATTACATCCCCACCATTTTCTCCCTTTCCCTGAATTCTTATTTTCGAGCCTTCATCAACTCCCGGCGGAATTGTGACTTCAATTTCAACTGGATGGAGTACAATTCCCCTTCCCATACAACTATTGCATATCTGGTTTCCAACTATTCCCATTCCACCACAATTTGGGCACATTTCTTCTCTTTGCAATTTAAGTAATCTTTTCCCACCGTGAAAGGCTTCATATAAAGAAATCGTAAGTTCACCGTAGATGTTTTTTGATCTGCTTCTCTTTTTTCTACTCCTCGAAAATATGTCCTCTCCAAATATGTCTCCACCCCCAAAAAATATTTTAAAAAAATCGCTAAAACCTCCGAAGGAACTACCCCTTGAATTAAATCCACTGAACCAGTCTTTTCCCCCACCAAAATCAAATCCAAAATCTCCCGGATTGAAGTTTTGGAATTTATCCCAGTTAGCCCCCAGTTGATCATATTTCTTTCTTTTTTCAGGATCACCTAAAACCTGATATGCCTCATTTATTTCCTTAAATTTTTTTTCAGCCTCTTTATTCCCCTTGTTAAAATCCGGGTGATATTTTCTCGCAAGTTTTCTGTATGCCTTCTTTATTTCATCCTGAGTGGCATTCTTTGATACACCTAAAATTTTATAATAATCTTTGTACTCCATATTCCTCCTTTAAATTAATGGTTTCACATAGTATGGATATAATTTTTTGATTTTTGTTTCAAGAAAATGAAATAAGCCACTGGGGGGACTCGAACCCCCGACCTGCTGATTACGAATCAGCTGCTCTACCAGCTGAGCTACAGTGGCAAGGATGAAATTTTACCAGAGGAAATTGGAAATATCAATATCATAGAGGGACCTTAGATACGTGATTGTTCTACAAAACCCCCGAAAGTGTGTAAAAATAAGGTGATTTTGAAAAAATTACCATTCATTTAAAAGGAAAAATAGTGTCAGGCAGAATGATTTGTGATTTAAAGAATGGAAAGAAAGGTAGCAGGCAGAAATACCCTCTTCATAAGCCTCACTATGGGTTTATAGGGCATTTAGGCGTGGGCAAGCAAAATAAAAAACCTAAAACTTGCAAGGCCCAAAATATTCTGGCGAAAATCAAACAATTAAGCAAAACTTCCTATCCTTCTACATACCTTTGGGAAGGCATTTGGGGAAGGCAAGTAAGAAAAAATTAAAATCTGGCAAAAATGAAATTTTCTGGCAGGAATCAGGTGTCAAAGTTGATTATATCTCAAATTCATGGAAGTTTTTTCTGGAAAACCATGCAAAAATTTCCAGATTCTCATTTAACTCCAGACTTCATATAAAAATCATCCATTTCATATTAATAAATAGAATAAAATTCAGGTGATTTATATATAAACAGAAACGACATCCTTTCCCATCACCTTTTCCACCTTTTTAACTCCACTAATTTTCACACTCTGAAGTTTTTTGAGAAAAGATTTCACAATCTCATGATTAAAATTTTTCCTTTCAAAATATTCAAAGAGTAAATCACTTTTATTCAAAACCCTATACCCCCAAATCTTCTCAGTTGAAAAAATGAATTTCAGAAGCAATTCATCTGGAGCCTTTACACCTTTTACTATAAATTTCCCATCTGAAATTCCCCTAATCCTTTTCTCCACATATTTTAGAGAATCGAAATTATCCACCAGCCTTTTTAAAAAATTTGCAAGTCTTGTTATTGAAAAAAGGGTCATTAAATCCCTGGTGGTAAAGTTTTCAGTTAAAACTGACGCAGTTGAAGACCTCAAAAGTTTTAGGGGAATTCCCTTTGAAAACTTTTCATATATTCCTGTACCGGGTGTGGCATAGAGTATTGAGGGGCCAATAAGAACCCTCTTTTTTAGCAAGTAAAAAATTGAGTTCAATACATCCCTCCAATCTTCTCCTTCAAGCCCATAAATGAGATAAACCGTGGTAAAGAAATCAAGTTCCACAAGTGTGGGATATATCCTTTCAAAAATTTCCACACTTGAAGGTCTATTCATCCTTTTTAAACTGCTTTTATTGGTGCTAACAAGGGATATATTAATGTCTTTAAATCCCGCCCTTTTCATAAGATACAAAATTTCCCTATCCAACTTTTCCATGGGGATCCCATTTGTGGCACAGAGTTCTATTCCCTTCAGTTTTTTAGACTCAATCACATATTTTAAAAAATCCTTAAATTCTCTCTTCGAGTAAATAAGATAGTCATCTGTAAAATCAAAGATATCAACGTTAAATTCTTCTCTCAAATATTCCATTTCATTCACCACTTTTTGCGGAGATCTAAATCTCATCCTCCCACCATACTTTGTATGAAGTGAGCAAAAATCACACCTGAAGGGACACCCCCTTGAAAACTCAATAAAGACATATCTTCTATTTCCTCTTTTGTATTTCTTTAAACTTAGTCCATTTAAATTTACTGGATGGAACATTTCAATATTTTCAACCAATCTCACCGGATTGTGAACGATTTTTCCACCTCTTTTATAGGAAAGATTTTCAACATCTGAAAGCGGTATTTTCCCTTCAAAACTTAGAAGAAGTTTATAAAATGGGATCTCTCCATCTCCCCTTACAACGAAATCGACAAAATCACTCCCCAAAAAGGCTTCAGGGTCTGTTGAAGGATGATTTCCACCTACTACAACCTTAACATTTTTAAGCATTCTCTTTGCAAGGCTTGCACATTTTAACACTTCTTCAAAATAGGTGGTAAACAGAGATGATATCCCTATAATATCAGGTTTTTCCATCAAAAACACTTCACCAATTTCCTCCCACCTTGCCCCAAAATGCTGAAACTTTTGAAACAACTTAATGGGGGAATTGTCCTTTACATAAAACTCTCTTAAATGGGAAAATTCTTCGGGAAATGAAATGGAAAAACTGTTGTAGTTTGACAAAAAATCGTAAACTTTCACATTTTGAAATCCCATTTTTCTCAAAAAGGAATAAATTAAGATAACGCCATAGGGGAAGGTTCTTATCTTAGTGGAATAAAAATCTTCAATTGGAGGTTGAATTAAGATAATTTTCATCTCATTCTGCTATTTTGATGGGATTTAAATCTGGTATTTTTTCTCTTATTTTTCTTAGAAAACTTTGCTCATATTTTACAGGTATTTTAATTAAAAGATTCATTTTTAAGTAATCTCTATCTAAAATTGCTCCATTATGTCTTTTAATCTCATAAGATATTATTCCAAAATTTTCATATTTAAATGGAATTTCAAATTGTGAATGTATTATTACCTCTTCAGGGTGTGATTCTTCAATTAACATCCTTGCACAACCTGAATAGGCATCTATTAACCCCCTTATCCCCAATTTTTTACCCCCAAAATATCTCGTCACTGTTATTAAAATATTTGCCAGATTTTCCCTTTTGATTTCCCTTAAAATGGGCATCCCTGCGCTATTGTGGGGCTCGCCATCATCAGAAAAATACTCTTCTCTCCTATCCCCCTTTAATATTATGGCTCCATAGGCCACATGGTTTGCATTTATATGTCTTTTTCTTACTTTTTCAAGATTTTCATTGATTTCACCCCTATCTTTAACGAAAAAGAGATTTCCTATGAAGATAGATTTTTTTATGTTTATTTTTTTCTCCAGGCCCTTTTTTATTGTCAGATAACTTTCCATTTTAGTAGTTTACCATTTTCTTCTTGAGATATTTTTCATCATCTCCATTTACCCTTCCATCTCCATTTTCATCAAAGCAACCTGAGATATTTAAATTTCCCTTTAGTTTGTATTTCAATTTTAGAAGTTGATTTACATTAATTTTGGGATTAAAACATATTCCCCCATTTGAAAAAACAGAAAGGGAACCATCTCCAATAATTGTCATTCCATACCACCACGGTTTTCCAGTTTCAGGATAAGCGGCAAGTGCATCATTTATCCAACCCAAAAAGGATTCTCCAAAACCTTTTCCACAAAATAGATTAATAAAAAAACTTGAATCGTACCACATACCACCAGTTTTTGTGGTTCCTATGGAAAGAAGCCCCCCCTCTCCATTAAAGAGAGCCCTTCCCCCTAAAAATCCATCACCACCATCATAGGAAAAATCACACCCAGAACAGGTATAGAGCAAATAAAAAGCAGAAGAGGGCATAATATTGAGGTAGTCATCAATCAAAACATATTTAAATTCACTTTTGTCATTTTGATAAAAGCCATGATTCATGGGAGAACCATGGGATCGAAGATATACCATCTGATATGGATAGATCATCCTATTGTCTTTATAATCCTCTGCAGTACAAACATTTCCATGGGTATCTTCTACAGGAACATCAACATTTTGAAAGCCAAACAAAATCCCAAGTTTCAATTTATCTTCATTTGTCATCCACTTCCAGTCATCATCTACATAATCAAGGGCCTTATCTGAATTTAAAATAACTCCATGTCTATACAGGTAATCTTTTTTGAAAAAGGAATTCAACAACCTGATATATTCATCATAATCTGAAATAAAACCAGGTGTTATTCGAGAAACCCATATCTCAGCAATATTTTTGTCATCTAAAAATTTATCATATTTCCCATTGTTTGCCTCACATCCATCACAAGCCCCCACATCAAGCCACTCCCCAGTCATGTCCATAAAAAATAGATCACATGGAAAATCATCATAACCATTTAGATAATCCCAGATTTCCCACCTGTCATACATTTCAAAGATAACATAGGGAAGATTTCCCACAAAAATTACACCCTTAAGGGAATATCCTGTAAAGTACATATCTTTAAAGAAATTCCTCAATTCCTCTGGAGTGCCAGATCCATATTCATAAACTGAAATGGAATAACCAGAATTTTCAAGTTCTCCAAAGAAAAGGTCCACATACTGATCTAAATTTTCATAGAGATTTTTCTCAAAAATGACAAGGAGTCTGTAATCAGAACTACTAAAAAAAGGGCTCTCGTATAACTTCTTTAAGTTTAATCCCTTTTTATAAGTTAAAACAACCTTTTCCCCTTTTTTTATTGGTCCTTTCCATGTGGAAGGTAAAGGCACTTTTGAAAAAATTAGATTTGAAAGAAAAAGAAGAATGAATATGGGGAAAAAAACTCTTCTCATTTTCAATTACCACGTTCAACTACTTCGTAAAACATATTTTCATAACTGTTTACTATTTTTTCCCAGGTATAAAATTTTCTTATTCTCTCCACACTCTTATTCCTCAAATCTTCAAGCGCACTATAGTATTTTAGGACGTACCTCATCTTTTCAGACAAATTTTCTAAACTATTTCTTCTGTAAAATAACACACATCCGTGTGCCACTTCATAGTTTTCAATGGTTTTATTTGCAATGATTATATTTCCCACAGCCATATTCTCAATTAGCGCCGGATGTGTCCCCCCCACTTCTGTGGCCTGAATATAACAAAAGCAATTTGATATCAATTCTCTATAGCCTTCCCCATATATCCCACCTGTAAAAATCACATCACCATTTGCAAGTTTTTTGAGTTTCTTCACATATTCTCTATCATACGGATTATCTCCCACCATAACGAGTTTTTTAGAATCAATCCCGGATTTTAAAAAGGCCTTTATCACAAGATCTGGATTGTTCTCTGGCTCAAATCTGCTGACATATAAAAAATATTCCCCTTTCTTGAGGTCAAAGGTTTCAAGCACCTCTCCCGGATCCTTCCTTTCAAAACTCGCTCCATAAGGTATCATAACACTCTCTTTGCCATATCTTCTCTTATAATACTTTTTTATGCAATTTGCATCGGTTATCAAGACATCTGGTAAAAATGTGGCCAATTTTTCACACATCTTATAAAAAAACTTTCCCAAAAAATTCCACTTTTTCCTCTTTGCTTCAATACCATCTACATTTAAAAAGGTTTTGGCCTTTGAAAACTTTAAAATTGGAATAAAAATAACATTTGCGCTATTACAAAAAAGGACCACATCATATTTTTTAAAAAGGGCGTGAATTGTGGAAAGAAAGGAGTGGCTCAATGTGTCAAGATGTTTAAAGGCAAGGGAAGGAAGAACCACAAGTTTTACCCCTTTATATTCCTTCTTATCAAGTGTAAAAAATTTTTTTCTACAGTATACAGTAACACTGTGGCCCCTTTCCACCAGTTTGGTGGATAGCATCTCTGCAAAAACCTCAAAGCCACCATAATTGGCGGGGATACCTCTTATTCCCATTATTGCAATTTTAAGAGATTTCATTCACTCTCCTTCTATCCACACATCCAAAAAGATAGAATGGTAACATAATCATAAACAAAAATAATATCAATATTTCGCTATCCCAAAAATTGTACTCAAAAAACCCACCCAGGATGAGTACCACAGTGGAAAAAATAGAAGAGATGGATATGGCCGATAAAAGTTGTTCTCCATCCCTATAAAACTTGAAAAAATTTTGAAAAATTGCACCTAAAAATAGCAGGAAGAATAAAAGGGCAGGAAGCCCCCTTTCTGCGGCTATCTGAATATAATCATTATGCATATGCATAAAATAGCCCACAGGAAAATCTTTTTTCTCCAAATATTTATATCCCTCCCTCTCAATCTCGAAAGGCCCAAGACCAAAAATGGGATGTTCCTTTATTATTTTAAATCCAGCATCCCACATCTCAATCCTTGCCCTATTTCCAATTTCATTTTTATCAAAAAGATGATATACCCTTTCCTTCACATAATGTGGCGAAAAGAAAAATAATATTAGCAAAAGAAAAGACATGGAAATCATCCACTTGAATTTCCTTTTAATCAGAAAATATACAACCACGGAAATGAATGTCGCTATCCAATAACTTCTGGTGAGGGAGATTAATATTCCAACAAAACCTATTACAACTGAAATAGTGTACAAAACATTCCTTTCCTTCCTTTCAAGAAGGTAAATAAATAGAAAAACTACCCCCATGGAAAGGGTGCCAGAAAAGGTCATCTGATGATCTGATAAACCCTTAATTCTTTCCACAATTGGATTTTGATAGGTAATAAATTGATAAATCGCCGAAACAGCAGAAATTAGAATTGATATGGAAAGAAATTTTATAAAAAAATTTATACCGCCTTCTTTAATTTTCCTACAATTTATGGGAGGGAAAAAAAGTATGAGAAATATCCAGCACTTTTTAAGTCCATGCAAACTTTCAATGGGATATTTTGAAAAAAAAGAAGAGAGAAAACTCCAGAGGATAAAAAGAAGAAGGGGTAAATATGCTCTGTGAAAAAAGGGTAATTTTCTTTCCTTTATATAGGAAAATATTGAAATTAACAATCCCAAAATTATCAGTATTTCAGAAATGGCAATGGAGTTTATGGAAGCAGCCACCCCTAAAGCCAACAGATAAAAGGAAATTTCTGAAAGACTCATTTTCCCTTAAAAAACTCCCTTATCAGATGAGAGACAAACTCCACCTCTTCCTTTTTTATTTCATTGTGAAGCGGAAGAGAAATTACCTCCTTTACCACCTTTTCCGTTATGGGGAATTCTTGAGTAGAAGCAAATGCGCCATTAAATGGTGTTTGCTTAAAAAGTGGTATTGGGTAATAAATGCCACATTGAACACCATTTTTGTTAAGAAATTCCTTCAACTCATCTCTATACCTGGTCCTTATTGTGTATAAGTGAAAAACACCCTTTCTATCTGGAAAAGTTTCAGGAAGTCTTATGTCCCCCACTCCCTTTAATTCCCTGTCATAAATTTTTGCCATCTCAATTCTATGATTGTTGTATTCATCTAAATATTTTAACTTTTCATTTAAAATTGCCGCCTGTATGCCATCCAATCTGCTATTAAACCCTATAAATTCATGTCTATACCTTTCCACCTGCCCATGATTTTTTAACAATATTAAGGTTTCAGCCAATTTAGTATTATTGGTTGTTATTGCACCTCCATCACCCATCCCATTTAAATTTTTTGTGGGATAAAAACTAAAAACCCCCGCATCTCCAATGCTCCCAGTCTTTTTATCTTTAAATTTGGCACCGTGAGACTGACAGGCATCTTCAACCACCCAGAGATTATATTTTTTTGCTATTTCTCCTATTTTATCCATATCTGCAGGCATACCAAAAATATGTACTGGAATAATCCCACAGGTTTCATCGTCAATTATTTCTTCAACTTTATCAGGATTTAAATTTAGATCCCTTTCATCAATATCACAAAAAACCACCTCTCCACCTGCCCTTAAGATCGCTTCAGCGGTCGCAAAAAAGGTAAAGGGGGTTGTTATTATCTTCTTCCTGCTGCTTCCTTCATTTAAAAGAAGACCTGCTATTGAAAGTATCAGGGCATCTGTACCACTATTTACACTTATACAATGGTTTACACCTATGTACTCTGCAAAGTTTTTTTCAAATTCTTCAACGAATTTTCCTCCCACAAAGGCACTTTTGTCAATTATCTCAGAAAATAACTCCTTAATTTTTTCTTTAAATCTCTTATTTTCTCTCTGAAGGTCAATAAATTTAACTTCCAAAATACTTCTCCTTATACCATTTTATGGTTTTCTTAAGTCCCTCCTTTAAATTTACCACAGGAGTGTACCCAAAACACTCTTTTGCCCTCGATATCTCAGCCAGTGAATGCTTTACATCTCCCGGTCTCGGATCTGAAAAGATGGGATTTAGTTTAACATTTAAAATGTTTTCTATCTCTTTTAACAAGTCGAGAAGTGTTATTCTCTCACCACATGCCACATTGTAAGACTTACCACAACAACTCTCCGGTGCATTTGCAGCCAGAAAATTTGCATGAAGGACATTCTCTATAAAGGTGAAGTCTCTTGACTGCAAGCCATCTCCAAAAATAACAGGTCTTTCTCCCTTTAAAGCTGCTGTTACAAATTTTGGAATAACTGCCGCATACTGGGAATTGGGATCCTGCCTGGGACCAAAAATATTAAAGTATCTAAGAGATATGGTTTCAAGCCCATAAATTTCATTAAAAATTCTACAGTACTCCTCTCCCACAAACTTTGTAAGGGCATAGGGGGATTTGGGATTTGGAGGCATACTTTCAATTTTTGGCAAAGTAGGTGTATCTCCATAGACAGAAGAAGAGGCAGCATAGATTACTCTCTTTATTCCACTTTCCCTTGCCGCAATTAGAGTTGAAAGGGTTCCCTTTATGTTATTCTCATTCGAAGTCATGGGATCTTTTACAGATTTCGCAACTGAAGGAATTGCCGCCTCGTGAAAAACCATTTCATATCCTTCAAACTCCCTTTTAAGGAACTCCGCATCTTTTATATCTCCCTCTACCAGAGTGAAATTTTCAAACTGCTTAAGATGAGAGATATTCTCTTCCCTTCCAGTGGAAAAATTGTCTATTACCTTTACCACCCATCCCCTGTTCAGGAAAAACTCAGAAAGATTGGAACCTATAAAACCTGCACCACCGGTAACTATTACTTTTTTCAATTTTTAACCTCTCAAAAAAGAATTATAAATATTAATTTCTTTATAAAAATTATTCAACTATAAACTTTTCTCATATATTCTATATCTTTTATCCACTTCACCTCCAAGTGCCTTTGCCGCCTTAATCATTCGCTTATTATCTTCAAGTACCCAACTCATCTCAGCATAATAGTATCCAAACTTTATTCCCCTTTCAATTATTTCCTTGTAGAGCACCGTTGGGTATCCAATGTTCTGAAATTTTTGTTTAAATCCCATTGCAATAACCCTAATTTTATTTATCTTCTTCCTGTTAAAAATGAGTTTAAATATGCCAAAGGGGAAAAGATTTCCATTTAAATCCTTTAAAATTATATTTAGATCTGGCATTGCAAATAAAAAACCTATTGCTTCTCCATCCTTTTCGAGAAACAAGATGATTTCAGGATCGCATACCGGTTTTAACTCTTTTGCAAGATCTTTAATTTCAAGATCTGACATGGGCACAAATCCCCAATTTTTACTCCAGGCATCATTATAAATTTCAAAGGCCACTTTTATTTCCCTTTCGAGGTTCTTCATATCAAGGGCTCTCACCTTCAAATCTTCCTTTTCCATCAATCTATCTGACAACTTTCTCATCCTATCCAGATCCACGTTTTCCTGACTTACAACAAATGAAAGGAGATCTCTTCCCTTTTTATATCCCAATTTTTCAAAGAATTCCGGATAATACTCCATATTATAGGGCATCATTATTGATGGGGGATATTGAAATCCCTCTATTAAAAGTCCGGATACATAATTTGTGGATGGATTTAATGGGGCAAGACACCTTTTAAGTCCTTCTTGTCTAAGCCAATTTTCAGCACCTTCAAACAGTATTTTTGCCACATTAAAATCATTTACCGCTTCAAAGAAACCTATGTATCCCGTATAATCATTGTAATATTTTTGATGTACCAGATTATTAATGGCTGCAATTCTTCCCTTTACTTCTCCTGCACCATCTCTTGCCAGAAATAGTTCAATTTTTGCCTCTTTGTAAAAGGGGTGTCTTTTACTGTCTAATATCCTTTTTTGATCCATTCTAAGCGGGGGAACCCAGTTTTCCACCTCCCTATAGAGTTTATATGGGAATTCTAAAAAATCATTCAAATCTCCTTTGCTTCTAACTTCTACAAGCTTTAATCCCTGCATATTTATCCACCTCTTTTTTTATTATTTCAATCAATTCCTGAACATTGTCTCCCTTTATAGCTGAAATCCCTATTCCACCAAATCTTTTAATTCTATTTTCAAATTCCACTCCATCTACGAGATCTACCTTGTTAAAGACCAAAATCCTCGGTATATCTCTTGAAAGAATTTCCGAAAGGATATTGTCAACACTTCTCATCTCATCCTCAAAATTTGGGGAGGAAATGTCAACCAGATGAATTAGGAAATCTGACTCGCTTATCTCCTCAATTGTGGACTTAAAGGTTTCCACCAATTCCTTTGGCAATTTCTTGATAAATCCAACGGTGTCTGAAATAACAACATCAACCGGAAAAACTCCTTTTAACTTCCTTGTAAAGGGATTAAGTGTGGCAAAGAGTTTATCTTCAATTAGAAGATCACAACCTGTTAGATATTTTACAAGGGTAGATTTCCCACTATTTGTATACCCCACAACCGAAATTTTAAAGACCTCATTTCCATTTCTTTCCTTTCGCCTCAATTTTCTGTTCTTTTCAATTTTTTTAAGTTTTCCCTCAAGGAGGGATATTCTCTTTTTAATTCTTCTTCTATCCATTTCAAGTTTTGTCTCTCCAGGTCCCCTTCCACCTATACCTCCAGTGAGCCTTGAAAGGGCGTCATCCTTTTCAGAAAGTCTTGGTAGCATATATTTTAATTGGGCAAGTTCTACTTTTAATCTTCCCTCTTCAGTCAAGGCGTGTTTTGCAAAGATATCAAGAATTAACTGATTCCTATCTATCACCTTCAGGTCAGTTTCTGAGCAGATGGATCTCACCTGATTGGGGGCAAGTTCTTGATTAAAAATCAGCACAGTTATTCCTTTGTACATGGAGCGGATAATAAGTTCCCTTAACTTCCCCTTTCCCATAAGATATTTACTATCAAGTTTTTTCCTTTTCTGAATCACCTTTTCCACCACTTCAATACCAGCGGTTTTAGCGAGGTTTTCAAGTTCCTTCAAAGATTCCTCTTCCACATCTAAACTCTTGGTTGTTATACCTATTAAAACCCCCCTTTCC